>Ga0335083_10003006_pt1 | contig 22048 bp, 18 predicted proteins | sample Lox_Sample_42_FD_206716 | JGI IMG/M metagenome (GOLD analysis project Ga0335083, IMG submission 206716) | Soil microbial communities from Loxahatchee National Wildlife Refuge, Florida, United States - Lox_Sample_4.2 | ecosystem: Environmental > Terrestrial > Soil > Wetlands | place: USA...
GCGGAGGCGCGCGTGCGGCTTTGGGAGCAGGCGCGCGATGCGAAGAACGGAATGCCGTTCGCCGGGGCGCCGCTCAGCGAAGCGGGCGGTCCGCGATCGTTCGACGAGTGGTTCGGAGGCGAGTCGGCAGGCGCAGAAGCGGGTGACGAAGGGGCGTTCTCCGGCTTCGGGCGCACCGCGTTCAGTCCAGACGAAGAAGCGCTGGCGAGTGTCGTCGAAATCGAAGGAGAATGGGCGGACGATTCGATCGTTCTGCTCGATGTGCCTACCCTGCGAAGGCAGAGGGCGTTTCAGGCGCAAGGGCGCGTGACCGGACTCACCTGGACGCCGGACAGCCGGCAACTGATCTATTGCTCGGCGGGGCAGGCGTACAGGATCACGGCGAACAATCCGGAGGCGGAGTCGCTGCCGTTCGGCGCCGAACTGGTGGCATGCCATCCGCAACTGCCGATTTGCCTGTGCTTCAGCTCTTGGCTGCGAAATTCCGCCAAAGGGCGGCTGTTCGTGGCCGATTTGAACAGCCTCTCGGCGTTTGACGAGTACGCCGCCGAAGGCGTGGTCGATCTCCGCTGGTCGCTCGACGGATCGAAAGCGTACGCGATCACGGCCGACGGGCTCGCCTACATCTACGAACCAACCCTTCTCTAGAACGAAAACCGAAAGAAACTCACGCTCAATTGCCGGTCGTCAGGCGAGGGGGAGATTGGCTTCGGCGTTGAGGGAAGAATCGGCTCGATCTCCCGCGACGAAACGCGCGTGGCCGGCGGCGGCGATCATCGCGGCATTGTCCGTCGAAAGAGCGCGGCTGGGGAAGTAGCTCTCGATGCCGCGGCGGGCGGATTCGGCTTCGAATGCGCGGCGGAGTTCACTATTCGCGGCCACCCCACCCGAGACCAAGACGGAGTGCGCGGTGTGGTGTTCGGTCGCGGCAAAAGTCTGCGCGACGAGATTGGTGACGACAGCTCGCTGGAAACTGGCGATCAGGTCGAGCGTCGCGGGGCTGGAGAGGGCGCGCAAGGAGTCGGCAGAGCGCTCGCCTCGAGCGAGCGCATCGCGGCGGGCCTGAATCTCGGGCTCAAGCTGGGGATTGCGGCGAAGGTAATAGAGCACGGCGGTCTTGATCCCGCTGAAGCTGAAATCGTAGGAGTTGCCGTGCATTTTCGGTTCGGAGAAGCGCATGGCTTGGGGGTTTCCGTGCGCCGCCAGGCGGTCGATGATCGGTCCGCCGGGATAGCCGAGTCCCAACATGCGCGCGACTTTGTCGTAGGCTTCGCCGGCGGCATCGTCACGCGTGCCGCCGATGCGCGCGTAGGAGACGCGCGTGGCGCCATTCGAGCCTTCCGATTTCACGTGATAGAGGATCGTGTGGCCGCCGGAGACAATCAGGCAAACAGCGGGGAGGCGCGGCTCGCTGCCTGCCGCGCGGGCTTCGAGCAGCACGGCGTGGACATGGCCTTCCAGGTGATTTACGGCGACAAGCGGCTTGCCGAGCGAGAGCGCCAGCACCTTGCCGTAGGTGACGCCGACCAGGAGGGCGCCGACGAGGCCGGGTCCCTGTGTAACCGCGACGGCGTCCACGTCGCCAAGCGTGATCTTGGCTTGCTCGACGGCTTCGCGGACGACCGGGACGATCTGGCGGAGGTGTTCGCGGGAGGCCAACTCCGGAACGACGCCGCCGTATTTGCGGTGGATATCGGTCTGCGATGCAACCACGTTGGACAGGATGTGGCGGCCGCCCGCGACGACGGCAGCGGCCGTTTCGTCGCACGAAGACTCGATTCCGAGGATCAGGTATTCTCTTGGAGTCACAGGCGCGTCCGATCGTTCAGGTTCAGCGAAACTAGCATGTTAGCATGGACGCGTAAGGTGACTCCGATCCGGATTGGCGCGTGAAGAGGATATGAGCGGACCAGCGAAGAAGGTGCGGAAGGCGGTTCTGCCGGTAGCCGGCCTGGGCACACGGTTTCTCCCCGCGACGAAGTCGATTCCAAAGGAGATGCTGACGCTGGTCGACAAGCCGCTCATCCAGTACGCCGTGGAAGAGTGCGCGGCGTCGGGAATCGAGCACGTCATTTTCGTCACCGGCCGGCACAAGAGCGCGATCGAGGACCATTTCGATCTGGCCCCGGAGCTGGAAATCTTTCTGGAGCAGCGTGGCAAGTCCGAGCAGGCGAAGCTGGTGCGGGAAATCAGCAACGGCCTGCATTTCAGCTACACACGGCAGAGCGAAGCGCTAGGGCTGGGGCATGCCGTGCTTTGCGCCGCCGAGCTGGTGGGAGACGAACCCTTTGCGGTGCTTCTGCCCGACGTGGTGGCCGAGAGCACGGTGCCTGCCACGCGAGAGCTCATCGAAATCCATGAGGCGACCGGCTGCGGCGTGATTCACGTAGAGCGGGTGCCGCGCGAGCGCGTGCATCTTTATGGGATCGTGGACGCGCAACCCGAGAAGGGGACGCGGTGGGGCGACAAAGTTCTGCGCGCGAAGAGCCTCGTCGAAAAGCCGAGTCCCGAAAAAGCTCCTTCGAATCTGGCCATCACGGGGCGCTATCTGCTGCTGCCGGAGATCTTCGATTACCTGCGCACGGCAAAGCCCGGAGCAATCGGCGAGATTCAATTGACGGATGGACTTTGCCGACTGGCGGAAGCCAACAAGCTGCTGGCGTGCGTCTACGATGGAAAGATTTACGACGCGGGGGACAAGCTTGGGTACCTGGAAGCTACGGTGGAGCTAGGTCTGAAGAATCCGAAACTCGGGGAACAGTTCCGCGCCTATCTGCGCGGCCTCAAGCTCTAGAGCTACTTCTTCTTGCGATCGGAAACCTTGTCCGCTTTCTGCGTAGGTGCTGCTTTCGGCTCGGGCTTGGAGTCGCCGGATTTTTCCGATCCCGTGGCCTTGGAGCTTTCGCCCGACGAATCCGAAGCGGACGCCCCGGAACTTTTCCCCGCGTAGTCCGTCACGTACCATCCCGATCCCTTGAACTGAATCGCAGGTGCGGCCAGCATGCGCTCCGCCTTGGCGCCGCATTTCGGGCATTTCTTGGTGGTGGAGGCCGAAGTGCTTTCGATTTTCTCGAAGCGGTGGCCACATTTCACGCACTTATATTCATAAAGCGGCAACTCGGAACTCCTCCCCCATCTGCAATGACAAGCGCAGCGGTCAGTTTTGCTCGACGCGCCGCAACACGGGAATTTTTGCCTGACGCAGGACGTGTTCGACGATGGTCTCCCGCAGCCGCGATGCGTCGTAATCGAACTGCAGGCGGTTCGTTTTCTCGTCGAAGCGGAAGCGCTGCAGGCCGTAGGTGTTCGCGAACTGTCCGAGCGCGCGAAACTGCTCCGGCTTGAGCTTGTCCTGCAATTCGTACGTCACGGTCATGAATGTCATGGGATCAGTATAGCATCGGCGCGCAAACGGAAGCGTATCGCTTCGCGGGGACGCTCAGAGACGCGCACGGCGGAGGCGGAGAGCGTTGCCGACAACGGAAACGGAGCTAAAACTCATAGCGGCGGCGGCAATCATCGGGCTCAACAGCAGGCCGAAGAACGGGTAGAGCAGGCCAGCAGCGATTGGGACGCCGAGCGAGTTGTAGACGAACGCGAAGAAGAGATTCTGACGGATATTGCCCATCGCAGCGCGGCTCAGGCGGCGCGCGCGGACGATGCCGCGCAGGTCGCCTTTGACGAGAGTCACGCTGGCGCTTTCCATGGCCACATCGGTGCCGGTGCCCATGGCGATGCCGACATCGGCTTGGGCGAGCGCCGGGGCGTCGTTGATGCCGTCGCCGGCCATCGCCACCACGCGACCTTCGCTTTGCAATCGCTTCACGACGGCAGCTTTGTCCTGCGGGAGGACCTCGGCGATGACGTCATCGATCTGGAGCGCGCGCGCGACAGCGTGTGCGGTCGCGCTGCCGTCGCCGGTGAGCACCACGATGCGGAGGCCATCCTCGCGCAGATTGCGGATGGCTTCAGGAGTTGTTGGCTTGATCGGGTCGGCTACGCCGAGCAGGCCGATCAGGCGGCCGTCGGCGACGACGAAGATCACAGTTTGACCACTCGCCCGCAAGTCGTCCGCTTTTGCCGCGAGTTCCGCCGCCGTCACATTCAGCTCCGAGAGCAGTTGCTGATTGCCCAGCGCGAGATGGGTTCCAGCGATCTCGCCACGGACACCGCGACCGGTGAGCGATTCAAATTGCTCCACGGAGGCGAGAGCGAGGCCGCGTTCTTCGGCACCCTGGACGATAGCGGCAGCCAGCGGGTGCTCGCTGACACGCTCAAGCGAAGCGGCGAGGCGAAGCAAGCGATTGGCGTCGACGCCGGCCAGCGGTTCGATCGAGACGAGCTTCGGCTTGCCCTCCGTGAGCGTTCCCGTTTTGTCGATGACGAGCGTGTCCACTTTGCGAAGCAACTCGATCGCTTCGGCGTTCTTGAAAAGCACGCCCAGTGACGCGCCTCGGCCAGTCGCGACCATGATGGACATCGGCGTGGCAAGGCCGAGGGCGCACGGGCACGCAATGATGAGAACGGCGACGGCGTTGACCAGCGCGTGCGCCATGCGTGGCGCCGGTCCCCACAAACTCCAGGCGGCGAACGTGACCACAGCGATGGCCACGACGGCTGGAACGAAGTAGCCGGCGACGACGTCCGCAAGTTTCTGAATCGGGGCGCGGCTGCGCTGCGCCTCGCTGACCATTTTCACGATTTGCGCGAGGAGCGTTTCCGAGCCGACGCGCTCGGCGCGCACGACGAGAGTGCCGGTGCCGTTGACGGTTGCGCCAGTGACGCGGGCACCTGATCTTTTTTGGGCAGGAATCGGCTCGCCTGTGATCATCGACTCATCCACGCTGCTTGCGCCATCGAGCACGATGCCGTCCACGGGAATCCTCTCGCCCGGACGGACGCGCAGTTGGTCACCCGGGGCGACTTGATCGAGAGGCACATCGATTTCGGTGCCGTCGGCGCGGATCAGGCGCGCGGTTTTGGCGGCGAGGCCGAGCAGAGCGCGGATGGCGGCGCCTGTCGCGCTCCGGGCTCGGAGTTCCAGCACTTGCCCGAGAAGCACGAGGACCGTGATCACCGCGGCCGCTTCGAAGTAGGGGGCAACGACGCCACCTTCGCCGCGAAACGAGTCGGGGAACAACCGAGGCAGGAGCGTGGCAACGACGCTGTATACGTAGGCGACGCCGGTGCCGAGTCCGATGAGCGTGAACATGTTGGGGCTGCGGTTGATGACCGAGTGCCACGCGCGCTCGAAGAACGGCCATCCGCCCCAGAGCACAACCGGCGTCGCGAGGATCATCTCGATCCCGGCCCAGACGCGCATGGAAGCCAGATTGTGCAGCGGCTGACCGGGGATCACGTCGGACATGGCGATGGCGAAGACTGGCAGCGTGAGAGCGGCGCTGATCCAGAAGCGGAGGCACATATCGCGGAGCTCGGGATTCTCCTCGTCAACGGACACGGTGCGAGGCTCGAGAGCCATACCGCAGATCGGGCAGGCTCCGGGGGCGGGCCGCACGATTTGCGGATGCATCGGGCAGGTGTATTCGATTCGCGCTGGAGCGGCGGGGGGAATCTCGGGTTCGAGGGCCATGCCGCATTTCGGGCAGGGGCCGGGATGGCTCTGGCGGACCTCGGGGTCCATTGGGCACACGTAGTTGGCGGCCTCGGGCGTCGCCGGGGAAGGCCGCGGTGTATCCAGCTGAACGAGGGGAACCGTCTGGCCGCCCGGCTGCGACCGAGCATTCAGGTATCTATCGGGCGAGGCACGGAATTTCTCGGCGCAGCCCTTGCAGCAGAAGAAGTAGGCCTTGCCGGCGTGGTCGACGCGAGCGGCGGCTTTGAGAGGGTCAACCGACATGCCGCAAACGGGGTCGTGTTCCATGGAAGATTCATTATCTCGCGGCTGTCAAAGGACTTCACTCGGACCGGAACTTTTCCCCGCAGGCTTACGTATCTACCCACAGAACGTCGAAAAGCAGCGAGGCGGGGGCGTCCTTGAACACGAATAGCGGCAACGGCAAGAGCGGTCGCAAGAAGCGGAGGCGGCTGATTCTATTCAGCGGTCTCGGCGTCGTGCTGATTCTGATTGTTGTGGGAGTCGCGGCGGCGCTGCGGCCCAATACCGCGATTGATCCGGACAAACTGGCTACGGTGGAGCGCGGCGACGTGGCGCGGTCCGTGGTCGCGACGGGCAAGATCGAACCCCTCACGAAAGTGGAAGTGAAGTCGAAAGCCAGCGGCATCGTCGAAAAAATCTATGTGGATGCCGGGCAGAAAGTGAAGGCCGGGCAGGTGCTCGCGGATCTGGACAAGGAACAGCTGAGGGCGGCGGTCGCGGAAGCGCGCGCCAACCTGGAAGCGGCCCAGGCCGCGCAGCAGGCCGCGGAGGCGGCGTACAAGAAGAATCTGGTGGACGCCGAGGGTCCGGACGTGCCGTACCTGAAGAACGACATGGACCGCGCGCACGATCTCTTCAAGCAAGGATTGATCGCTTTGAATGTGATGCAGGACGCGGAGAAGAATTACCAGCTCGGGCTGAATCGGCAAGTGTCCGCGCAGCGGAACGCGGAGATGAGCAAGGCGCAGGTGGCGCAGGCGAATGCGCAGATCGCGCAGGCCAAAGCGGCGCTGGACAACGCGGAAGAGAATCTGCGCTACGCGACGATCACCAGTCCAATCAACGGGGAGGTGCTCTCAAAGGACGTCGAGGTGGGCGACGCGGTCAGCTCGATCCTCGTGCTGGGATCGCAGGCGACGCTGGTGATGACGCTGGGCGACACGAGCGAAGTGTACGTGCGCGGCAAAGTGGACGAGTCGGACATCGGCAAAGTGTATCTGGGGCAATCGGCGCGGATCGTGGTCGAGTCGTTCAAGGACAAGACGTTTCAGGGCAAGGTGACGAAGATATCGCCGCTGGGCGTCGAGAAGGACAATGTGACGACGTTCGAGGTGCGCGTGTCGATTCAAAACTCGACGGGCGAGCTGCGCGCCAACATGAGCGCCAACGCGGAAGTGATTCTCGAGGAGAAGAAGAACGTGCTGCTCGTGCCCGAGGGCGCGCTCGTCTTCGACAAGGGCAAGAATCCGTCCGTCGAAATTCCGGATCCGAAAGCGGACGCCGGCCGAAAAAAGGTGGCCGTGAAGCTTGGGATATCGAACGGCGTAAAGGCAGAAATCCAGTCCGGTCTGAACGAAGGCCAAAAAGTGATCCTGCAGTAGAGCACCTCCCACACGGCGAGACCACGGCATGAATTTCGGCGACCTGCTGAAGGACACGATTCACACGCTGTGGGCGCACAAGCTTCGGACGTTCCTCACGATGTTCGGCATCACGTGGGGCATCATTTCCATCACGCTGATGGTGGCGGCGACGGAAGGGCTGCGCGTGGGCCTGCGGCGCAACCAGGAGTCTTTCGGCAAGGACATCATGATCGTCTTCGCCGGCCGGACGAGCATGCAGGCGGGCGGCATGCGGGCGGGGCGGGATATTCAGTGGTACGAGAACGATTATGTGGACGTACTGGCGCAGTCGCCGGCGTGCAGGTACGTGCTGCCGGAGATCGGCACTCAGGTTCCGCTGCGGAGCCGCTACAACAGCGCGACGTTGTTGGTGGTGGGATCGCTGCCGCCGTTTGCGGGGCAACGCAGCATCGACATCGCCGAGGGCCGCTTCTACAACGACGAAGATCAGGCCAGCGCGAACCGCGTTGCGTTCATCGGGAGCGATTCAAAGAAGCAGCTCTTCGGCACTCGCGAGGCGATCGGCGAAACGATCTGGCTGCAGGATATTCCGTACACCGTGATCGGCGTGATGCGCGCGAAGAACCAGAACTCGGATTACGACGGCGAGGACATCCGCAAGATATTCATTCCGTACAGCGCGATTGCGCGCGACTTCCCGAACAAACCGCCAATGCCGCCACATACGATCGAACACATGCTGATCGTGCCCAAGTCGCTGGCGGATCATCCGGATTGCAAGCGCGAGGCGCTCGCAGCGCTGGGTGTGATTCATAGGTTCGATCCGAAGGATGAAGAGGCGGCGTTTATCTGGGACACGATCAAGAACCAGCAGGCGAACGCGCTGATCGTGGATGGGATGCAGTACTTCATGGGTTCGATCGGCATTGTCACGCTGTTTCTGGGCGGATTGGGCGTGATGAACGTGATGCTGGTGGCGGTGCGGGAGCGGACGCGGGAAATCGGCGTGCGCAAAGCGCTGGGCGCCACGCGACGGGCAATCGTGAGCCAATTCTTCATCGAGACGCTGATCATCGCGTTCCTTAGCGGGGGAGTGGGGATGGTGATCGCGTACGGGTTCTGCGGCCTCGTCGATTTGCTGCCGATGCCGGACGTGTTCGCGGGACTGCTGCCGACCTGGGAGTCGGGTGTGATTTCGTTCGTGCTGCTGGCGGCGATCGCGATCGGTTCGGCATTGTATCCGGCAAGCCGCGCGGCCGCCGTCGATCCGATCGAGGCGCTGCGGTACGAGGCGGGAGGCTAGGGCGTGTTCGAGGAGATTGTCAGGCAAGCGTGGGCGTCGCTGCGGAGGCAGCCGGTGCGGAGTTGCCTGACGATGGCTGGAATCGTGTGGGGCATTGTGGCCGTGACGATGCTGCTGGCCTATGGTTCCGGCTTTCGCGGCGTGCTGATGCACACGTTCGAGGCATTCGGGCACGACGTGATCGTTTGTTGGCCCGGCACCACGGGGGAGCAGGCGGGAGGCGAGCGCGCGGGCAAGGTGGTGCAGCTTCAGGAAGAGGATGTGGAGAACATTCGCGCGGGAGCGACGGCGGTGAAGCAGGTGTGCCCGGAGACGGTGCGGTTCATCGGCCTGTCTCACGAAGAGAGATTTGCGACGACGGCTGTGCGCGGCGTGTGCCCCGAATATGGCGACATGCGAAACGAAGTTGCGAGCGACGGGCGCTGGCTGACGGCGGAGGACGAAGTGAACCGGCGGCGCGTGGCGTTTCTAGGCGCTCTGATGAAGAAAAAGTTGTTTGCCGGAAAGCCGGCCGTCGGCGAGGCGATACGGATCCAGGGAACGTCGTTCACCGTGATCGGAACGATGGACCGGAAATTTCAAGACAGCAGTTATTTTCAGAACGACGACAATTCCGTGTGGATACCGTATTCGACGGCGGGCGATTTGTGGGATACCAGCTCGGCGAGCGTGCTGGTCGTGACGCCGGTGGCCGCCGAGCTCGAAGCGAAGGCGCAGCAGCAGGTGCTGTCGATCCTGGCCGAGCGGCAGCATTTCTCTCCCACGGACAAACGGGCGGTGCGAATGATCAGCATGGCCGCGTTTCGGCCGGTCTTCGAGGCGATTACGTACGGGCTGGAGTTCCTGCTGCTGTTCGTAGGGTTGCTGACGCTGGGAATCGGCGGGGTGGGCGTGATGAACATCATGCTCGTGACCGTGAACGAGCGCACGCGCGAGATCGGAATCCGGCGGGCGCTGGGCGCGAGGAAAGGGCACATTCGCATCCAGTTCTTGACGGAGGCGCTGGCGCTGACGCTGGGCGGGGGCGCGGTGGGTGTGCTGCTATCATTGGGGATCGGCGCGGCAATCGGCACGCTGCCGTTTCTGGGGCCGGCGTACGAGGACACGACGGGCGCGGTCGATATTCATATGCAGGTATCGTGGGAGATCATGGTGGTCTCCGTTGTGGTCCTTGTGATGGTAGGTGTATTGAGCGGCATCGCGCCGGCGATGCGCGCGGCGCGGCTGGATCCGGTCGAAGCGCTGCGGTACGAGTAGTCCCTTACTTTTCGTTCAGCAGAGAATTCAGATAAGCCATCATCGTGGGGTTGGTCCAATCCTGGGGGCCGATGATCTTGCGGTCGATCTTGCCGTTGCGGTCGATCACGTAGGTTTCGGGGTAGGCGGACGTGCCGTAGTCGAGCGCGATGTGCTTCGAAGTATCGAGATACGTGGGGAAGTTGACGCTGTAGGTGGAGAGGAAGTCGCTGTAGCCCGCCTCAGTTTCGTCCACGCCCGCGTTGACCCCCAGCACCAGACCGCCAGCGGGCGCCAGGCGTTGCTGAAGGGCGTTGAGCGACGGCGCTTCATCGCGACACGGCGCGCACCAGCTTGCCCAGAAATTCAGCACCACGACTTTGCCGCGCAGGTCGGAGAGATGGGTCGGTTTGCCGTCCAAGGTCAGAGCGAAGTCTCTTGCGGGCTTACCACGCAGGCTCGCCTCGCCCTGGCGGTAGTCAGGCCGAACAAAGAGCACCAAGAGGCCTGCAATAAAGGCCAGAGCCAGGCCGGTCTTGAGTTTCCGTTTTAATCCGTTGTCCAAGGGAACTATAATAGGGTATTCCTGAGCTTCAGAGAGCAGTTTAGCAGCCCCGCAGATCGGATCGCAAAAGCCTTGGTTTCCGTCATTATTCCCGCCCGCAACGAAGAAGCATCGATCGCCCGAGCGGTCGAATCGGTGGCATGGCAGCTGGAGGTCGAGGAAGTGGTGGTCGTGAACGATCAATCGACTGACCGGACAGCGGAAATCCTGGCGGAACTCTGCCAGCGACATCCGAAGCTAAGAGTGCTGGAAACCGACGAGCTGCCGAGGGATTGGATCGGAAAGAACTACGCGGCATCGATGGGGGCCGGCGTGGCGAGCGGCGACTGGCTGCTGTTTACAGACGCGGATACGTACCATTTGCCGGGATCGGTGCGGCGGGCGCTGACAGACGCCGTGGATCACGACGCGGTCCTGGTTTCGTACTCGCCTGAACAAGAAATGGAGACTTTTTGGGAGCGGGCGCTCATCCCGCTTGTGTATTGCCGGCTCGCGGCGCGGTATTCGTTCGCGCGCGTGAACGACCCCGGCCACGCGGACGCCGCAGCTAACGGGCAGTTCATTTTGGTGCTGCGGGATGCGTACGAGGCGGCGGGCGGGCACGCTGCGGTCGCGGGCGAGATCCTGGAGGATGTGGCGCTGGCGCGGCGGATGAAGCAGGAAGGGCACGGAATCTACTTCACGGCACCGATCGGAATCGTGCGGACGCGGATGTACCGATCGCTGGCGGCGATGTGGCAGGGCTGGACGAAAAACCTGTATCCGCTGGTGGGCGGGAACGCCAAGTCGGTGTGGATCGAACTGGTGGAGGCGTGCCCGATCGCGGAGATCGCACTCCTGCTGGTGATTCTGGCGGGGTACCTGTTGGGCGCGAAATCATACGTGCTCACGCCGTGGGCAGGCCTCGTGATCGGGATGATACTGAGCCGGCTGATTCACCATGCCAGCGCTCTCTATCGGAATCTCTATCCGGTCTCATACGTCCAATACTACTGGGTCGGAGCTTTGCTGTATGGAGCGGCGCTTTTGGAGTCCTGGCGGCGGAATACGCGCGGAGCGGTGATCTGGAAGGGAAGAGCGTACCCGGCGAAAATGCGATGATCCGAGTCACACGCAAACTCGAATTCTCAGCGGCGCACTTCTATCACAATCCGAATTTCTCAGCGGAAGAGAACCGCCGCATCTTCGGAAAGTGCAACAACCCGCACGGGCATGGACACAACTACGTGCTGGAAGTGACCGTGGCGGGCGAACCCGATCCGGCGACGGGAATGGTGCTCGATCTGAAAGAACTGAAGGACATTTTGCAGCGGGAAGTAGCGGACCGGATGGACCATCGGCACTTGAACTACGAAGTGCCGGAGCTTGCGGGCAAGATTCCGACGTGCGAGAACATCGCGGCGGCGATCTGGCAACTGCTTGAGCCGAAGATCACGAAGGGCCATCTGGATCGCGTGCGAGTGCACGAGTCGGAGGACCTATTCGCGGATTGCACGGGGGAGCCGAATGGCGCGGGAGGGCGGCGGTGAGCGCAGCTCTCAAGATTTCGCTGACACGGCGCTACCGTTTCGCGGCCTCGCACCGGCTCTACAGCGCGGCTTTCAGCGCGGAAGAGAACAAACGGCTCTACGGAAAGTGCGGGAATCCCTACGGGCACGGGCATAACTACTTCGTGGAAGTGACGGTCACGGGCACCGTGGATCCGGAAACGGGAATGATTGCGAACCTGGGCGAGCTCGACCCGTTCGTGCAGAGCGCGGTGATCGAGCCGTTCGATCAGCGATATCTGAACGAAGAGGTGGCGGAGTTTCGGCAGAGCGTGCCGACGACGGAAAACGTGTGCCGGGAGATCTACCGGAGGCTGGAGTCGTTTCCGGCGGCGCGGCTGGAGAAGGTGCGAATCGAAGAAACGAGCAACAACAGCTTCGAGTTTTCCGGAGAGCCCGGCCGGGTGCGGCCGGAGACCCGGTGAGGAGTGAAACGAAAATGCGTAACCCAACCACGGACGAAGCAGCCGTGACCACATCCGTCGAATTGGCCGAGAGCGGCAACATCGCCGAGCTTGTCCGGAAGATGATCGAGCAAGTGGGTGAGGATCCGAACCGCGAAGGCCTGCGGCGGACGCCGGAGCGATTCGAGAAGGCGCTGCGGTTTCTGACCAGCGGCTACCGCCAGGACCCCGAGAAGCTGCTGAACGGCGCGATGTTCAGCGTGTCCTACGACGAGATGGTGGTGGTGAAGGATATTGAGCTCTACAGCCTGTGCGAGCACCATCTGCTGCCGTTCTTCGGGAAGTGCCACGTGGCGTATTTGCCGAACAAGAAGGTCGTGGGGTTGAGCAAGGTGGCGCGGCTGGTGAACATGTACGCGCGGCGGCTGCAGATTCAGGAGCGGCTGACGAGCCAGATCGCACAGACGCTCAACGAGCAGCTGAAACCGCAGGGAGTGGGCGTGATCATTGAGGCGCGGCACCTGTGCATGGTGATGCGCGGAGTGGAAAAGCAGCATTCAGCGGCGGTGACGAGCGCGATGCTGGGGGCGTTTCGCACGAGCAAGCAGACGCGCGACGAGTTCCTGTCGCTGGTCCACGCGAATGGGGCGAGATCGTAGGACGGGATGAGCGCCTAAGGCGCAGGAAGCGGCGGCGGAGCAACGAGGAATTCGTCGCCAGTGCGAGTGAGAATCAGCTCCCGCTGGTGCTTGAGGGACTGAAGCTCGTTTGAAACCTGCACAAATTCCCGCTTCTGATCTTCCGTTAGCTGCAAATTCGGCTGGCTGAGCTGGTCGATCCGCGCCTGAAGCCGGGGAATCTCGCGGTCCATGAAGACCGGATGGATGAATGGCGCGCTGGCCCGGCCGCTGCGAAGAAGCAGCCGGTTGTTCTCGTTCCAGACGGGCATGATCCCTACGTCCGCAAGCTCCACGTGAATCCCCGCCGGGCCATAGTCCTTCTTCACAACGGCGAACCTGGCCACGATCTCGTCGCGCGGTTCGGCGGTTTTGTCCGGCGCGAGTCCGTCCGCGTAGGTCGCGGACTGGTTGGACAGGAAATTGCCGAGGGAGAAAAAGATGACGGTGTTGCGATTGTCCTGCGTCAGATAGGTTTCGACGGGTTGCAAGACGTGCGGGTGATGGCCGATGACTGCGCTCGCGCCTGCTTCGAGCATCTTGTGAGCGATATCGACATCGGCGTCGCGAGGCGCCGGCGCGTATTCCGTGCCCCAGTGGATGGAGACCAGGAGGAGATCGCACTGAGCGCGGGACGCGCGGACGGCGTCGAGAACGCCGGCCTCGTCCATGCCGGGAGCGCCGCCGGACTCGCCGGGATAGGGGAAGAACGCGACGTGCGGATCGGAATCCTTTTCGGGGTTGCGGCGGCCGTTGAGCCAGCGCGTCATGCCGAGCCAGCCGATCTTGATGCCGTTCTTCTCGAGGATGACGGGTTTCCAGGCGTCCGCGGCAGTGTCGCCGGAACCGACGAAGAGAAGCTGCTGCTCGCGCAGATGATCGAGAGTCTCGTTGAAGCCGGCGTAGCCCTGGTCGAGGACGTGGTTATTGGCGAAGGAGACGATCTTCACTCCGCTTGCTTTCAGAGATTCAAGGAGCGCGATGGGCGCGTCGAACTGAAAGGGCTTCGAACCAACGGAGTGCTTGGGCGCGAGCGGCGTTTCCAGATTGACGAAGCCAAAATCAGCGCTGCGAAAGACATCGGCCACGTCGGCGAAAAGCGCATCCCAACCGGCGTGATCACTGGGCGCGGGCTGGCCGGGATTTTGGCCGGCTGCGCGACTCTCCGCTGTGGCGGCGGCGCGAACGACCGGCTCGTGCGGAATCACGTCACCGGCGATAGCGAACGTGACGCGGCTGATTTCCTGCGGATAGGCAACCGGTTTCTGCGGTGGTCCGGCGCTAACCTGCCAGATGAACAGGCAAATGGGGCCGAGCCCGCCCACGACGACCGCGACGATACGCAGCGCGACCGTGCGGATGGCAGGTCCGAGACCAGCGCGCCGATTCGGTGAAGTGGAAGCCACGGGTTGCGTTCCCAATGCGATCCAGCCGACAGTATAGCCTTCCAGCGGCAGAGCGGGCGCAGCTGTTCGGGCGGCGTGTTTCCAGACGGCGACGCGCCCCGCGGGCGGCCCGGAGAAGAAAATGCTTGTAGCTTGCCCTGAAAGTGTGTGCTAGCATTTTGAGGTCGAAGAAAAGGGCAAAACGCAGAGCAGGGCACGACGATTCAGAGGGAGGTACGGGTTGATGGATGCCAAAGCCGGCGTAATCGAGCAGTATCGGATCCATAAGTCGGATACAGGTTCGCCGGAAGTGCAGATCGCGCTATTGAGCGAGCGCATCAACTACGTTACGACCCATCTCCAGTCTCACGCGAAGGATCATGCTTCGCGGCGCGGGTTGATCATGATGGTCAACAAGCGCCGGCGGCTGCTGGACTATCTGAACCGGCGCGACCCGGATCGGTATCGCGAGATTGTGGCAAGACTCAGCTTGCGCAAGTAGCGCGGAGTTCCTGAGCGGCCGTTCCGGCCGCGAATTTCTCCAACGCAAAAACTTGAGCTCTGGTCCTCCGTGCGAGCGGTTGCAGTTGAGGTGCGCGCGGCGATTCGCCTGTTGACCGATCGCACCGAATTTCGCGCCTCTTGTTCCCTCCAATCGACGTATCCATCGAGAGAATCGTCTCGTATCTGAACAGAGTTCCCGGTGAGCCGGGACAGAAGGATGTGCTGGATGTTTGAACAAGTAAGTTTGGATCTGGGTGGAAGGAAGCTGACGCTGGAAACGGGAAAGATCGCGCGGCAGGCGCACGGGGCGGTGACGGCGCGCTACGGCGAGTCCATAGTGCTTGCAACGGCCTGCATGGACAACAAAGCGACCGAGAAGGACTTTCTTCCGCTGACGGTGGATTACCGCGAGTACACCTATTCTGCCGGGAAGATTCCGGGAGGGTTTTTCAAACGCGAAGGGCGCCCGTCGGAGCGCGAAATCCTGACATCGCGGCTGATCGACCGGCCGCTGCGGCCCTTGTTCGACGAGGGCTGGTCGACGGAAACGCAGGTGGTGGCGGCGGTGCTTTCCGCGGACAGCGAGAACGATCCGGATGTGATCGCGGTAACGGCGTCGTCGGCCGCGCTCTACATTTCGAAGATTCCTTTCAACAACCCCATCGCCTGCGTGCGCGTGGGCCTGATCGACGGCAAGCTGACCATCAATCCAACGGTCGCGGAGCAGAAGACGAGCCTGCTGAACATCATCATCGCGGGCTCGGCGGACGCCATCGTGATGGTGGAATCGGGCGCGCTGGAAGTTTCCGAAGATGCGGTGGTGGACGCGCTGGAGTTCGGGCACAACGCGATCAAGCAGATCGTCGCCGCGATCAAGGACCTGGGCGGCCGCGTGAACGCGGCCAAGGTCAAGGTGGCTCCGCCTGCGTTCGACGAGGCGCTCTACAAGCAAATCACCGCGAAATACGGCGAGCGGCTGCGCGATGCGCTGGACACGGCGAAGCACCCGAAGCTGGAGAGCTACGGGCTTGTGGATTCGATTCACGCCGAAATCCTGGCGGAGATTCCCGAAGAGGACGAAGAGAAGCACAAGCTGGCGGACCGGGCGTTTGAGCGGCTGCGCGAGCGTATTTTCCGCGACGACATGCTGGTCCGGCGGCGGCGTCCGGACGCGCGCGCGTTCGACCAGATCCGGCAGATCACATGCGAGGTGGGAGTGCTGCCGCGGGTGCACGGCTCGGCGCTGTTCACCCGAGGGGAAACGCAGGCGCTGGCCACGACGACGCTGGGCACCAAGGAAGACAAGCAGCGGCTCGACCTATTGTTCGAGGACGAGGCGTTCAAGCGCTTCATGCTGCACTACAACTTCCCGCCGTTTTCGGTCGGCGAAGTGAAATTCCTCCGCGGACCGGGCCGGCGAGAAATCGGGCACGGGGCTCTGGCCGAGCGCGCGCTGGCGAATCTGCTTCCGTCGGAAGCGGACTTTCCGTACGCAATGCGCGTGGTTTCGGACATTCTGGAGTCGAACGGATCGTCGTCGATGGCGACGGTTTGCGGCGGATCGCTTTCGCTGATGGATGCGGGCGTGCCGCTGAAGTCTCCGTGCGCGGGAATCGCGATGGGGCTAGTCGTCGAGGCTGATAAGTACGCGATCCTGACCGACATCGCGGGCGCGGAGGACCACTACGGCGATATGGATTTCAAGGTGGCCGGCACGCGGCAGGGAATCACCGCGCTGCAGATGGACATCAAGGTCTCCGGCGTGAGCATTCCGATGATGCGCGAGGCGCTGGCGCAGGCACGCAAGGCGCGCCTGGAAATCCTGGACATCATGGACCGGACGATTTCGACGGCGCGGCCCGAGATTTCAACCTACGCTCCGCACCTGCACATGCTGACGATTCCGACCGACAAAATCCGCGACCTGATTGGGCCTGGCGGAAAGAAAATCCGCTCGATCGTCGAGGCCACGGGCGTGAAGATCGACGTGATGGACGACGGCAAGGTCCACGTCTTCGCCAACAACGGCAAGGCGGCGGAGGATGCGCTGAAGATGATTCGCGACGTGACCGCGACGGCCGAAATCGGGAAGACGTATCTCGGAACCGTGGTGCGCATCGCGGAGTTTGGCGCGTTCGTGGAGATTTTCCCGGGCACGGACGGCCTGTTGCACATCAGCGAGATCGCCGAGCAACGGATTCGCGCGGTTCGCGACGCGCTGAAGGAAGGCGATCAGGTGCTCGTGAAAGTGCTCGCGATCGAGGGCAACAAAATACGGCTGAGCCGCAAGGCTCTGCTGCGCGAACAGCGCGACAAGCAGCAGAAGGGCGAGGCTGCCGGCCAGGCCTAGACGCTGCGAAGTGCCGCGGCAGTATTCAAGGGAGGCGAGAAATCGCCTCCCTTTTTCTTTGCATGCTGATTCGCAGAGCGGACGAAGGGGCTACTCGTCGCGGGTGGAGACGCGCTCGATGCGCGCGCCGAGGTCGCGGAGCTTCAGCTCGATCTGCTCGTAGCCGCGATCGATGTGGTACACGCGGTCGATCCAGGTGGTGTTGTCAGCGACGAGAGCAGCCAGGACGAGGCCGGCGCTGGCGCGCAGGTCCGAAGCGGTAACGGGCGCTCCGCTGAGCGGCGTTGGCCCGGTAACGACGGCGAGATTGCCGTCGATCGAGATATTTGCGCCCATGCGCATCATTTCGCTGGCGTGCAGGTAGCGATTCTCGAAAATCGTCTCGCGAATGTGCGAGACGCCGTGCGCCTGCGTGGCCAGGGCCATGAACTGCGCCTGCATATCGGTGGCGAATCCCGGATATTCCTCCGTGGTTACGTCGGCGGCCTTCAATTCCCTGGGGGCGCGCACGCGCAGGCCGCTGCCGCCTTCGCATTTGATCTCGACGCCGCACCCGCGGAGCTTGTCGATGACGGCCCCGAGGTGCTTCGGCTCGCAGTGCGTGAGCAGCAGCTCGCCGCCGGTGAGCGCGCCGGCGACGAGGAACGTGCCCGCTTCAATCCGGTCGGCAATGACGGCATGTGTGGCGCCGTGAAGTGTGGCAACGCCTTCGACGCGGATCGTCGGTGTTCCCGCGCCCTCGATTTTCGCGCCCATCTTGACGAGCAAATCGGCGAGATCGCCTACCTCAGGCTCGAGCGCGCAGTTCTCCAGGACGGTTTCGCCTTCGGCAAGCACGGCAGCGGTGAGAATGTTCTCCGTGCCTGTGACCGTGATCTTCGGGAAGCGGAACGTGGCGCCGCGCAGGCGCTTCGCGCGCGCTTCGACGTAGCCATGGTCGACCGAAATCGTCGCGCCGAGTTTTTCGAGCGCCTGAATGTGCAGGTCGACGGGGCGGGCGCCGATGGCGCATCCGCCGGGAAGGGAAACACGCGCGTAGCCGAACCGGGCGACAAGCGGCCCGAGCGTGAGAATCGAGGCACGCATGGTCTTGACCAGTTCGTACGGGGCCTCGGCGTGGGAGACGTTTTCGGCCTGAAAGATGAACTCGCTGGGCGGAATGTCCGGGCTTTCGACGCGGCAGCGCATGTGCGCGAGAAGCTTCGCCATCGTGATGATGTCGCGGACGTGCGGAATGTTTTGCAGGTGCACGGTGTCCGCCGTCAGAAGGGCGGCGGCCATCGCGGGCAGAGCGGCATTCTTCGCGCCGCTGATCTGCACGGTGCCTTCAAGTCTGCGTCCGCCTTCGATCTTGAACTTGTCCATTTCCTGCTCCTCACGCTCCCCTTATCGGGGACGTGGGCGGCCCCTGCGGCGCGGCACGGCCGAAATCGGGCCCGTGCGCGCGGTCTTTCTTCGTTGCATGGCCGCACTTCTTGCCGCCTCAAGCGCCTTGCGCACGTTGCCGCCAGCCTTCGCCAGCGCTCGCTTCGCTTCGGCGGCGCTGCGTCCGCCTTTAAGCATCACCAGCGCCGCGGGCAGGTTGTGGCCCGACTGACGCAGAGCGTGTTCGGCTGCGCGCGAACCGACTCCTGCGGCCTGCTGCAAGATTCGCGCGCCCCGCCGCCGTAACTTCCGATTCGTCAGCGCCACGCAAACCATCCAGTTCTCGTAAACCCGGCCGAGGCGCACCATCGCAGCAGTGGAAAGCAAATTCAGGACCAGCTTTTGCGCCGTGCCGGCCTTCAGACGCGTCGAGCCAGCGATGGCTTCGGGGCCTGTGTTTGGCGCAATGGCGATTCGCGCCCGCTTCGCCAGCGGCGATCCCGGATTCGACGTCACGCCCACGGCCACAGCACCAATTCTGCGCGCATAGTCGAGCGCGCCGAGCACGTACGGCGTGGCACCGCTGGCCGCGATTCCAACGACGACGTCGCCGCGAGAAACGCCCGCGCGCCGAAGATCGCGCTTGCCATTTGCGGCGGAGTCCTCCGCTCCTTCGACCGCGTGCTGCAAAGCCCTGGCGCCGCCGGCAATCAACGCGCGAACCATTGTCGGAGGCGTTCCAAAGGTTGGCGGACATTCCGCGGCGTCGAGAACCGCGAGCCGGCCGCTGGTTCCGGCGCCGACGTAGTAGAGAGTTCCGCCATGCTGCCAAGACTCCACGATCGCGTCCACAGCGCGCCCGATCTGGGGCAACTGCCGGCGGACGGCCGACGCCACAAGCGCGTCCTCGCGATTCAGGGCGCGCAGGACGCCGAGCGTGGATTTGCGGTCAAGCCCGCGCGAACGCGGATTGCGTTGCTCCGTCCTGGCTGGTTTCAAGGGACGCCCCACGCCTCGATCAATTATAGCGGCTGGTCATCGCAGGATAGCGCGGGGGATCGGGTTTCCGGATTGCGGTGTGCCGAGGGCGTTACCGGGCGGCGGCCTGGCTGCCCGTGAGGCCCAGGGCCTCAAAGATGGCGTCATGCAGAGCCGGGCGAACCTGCCGAATCCTTTCGTTGGCGCGCGTGGGGTGGACGCGGTTGGTCAGCAGGACGACGAAGAGCTTGCGCTCCGGGTCAATCCAGAGCGAGGTGCCGGTGAAGCCGGTATGGCCGAAGCTTTTCGGCGAGAAGTAGCGGCCGGAGGAGGAAGGCTCGGTCGGAACGTCCCAGCCGAGGGTGCGGGCGGAATCGCCGATCGTCACGCGCGTGGTGAATTGGCGGACCACGGCGCGAGAGAGTATCCGCTCGTGCCCATAGACGCCGCCATTAAGAATCATTTGCGCAAACGTTGCAACGTCGTCGGCCGTGGAGAAAAGGCCTGCATGGCCGGCGATGCCGCCCATGGCCCATGCGTTTTCGTCGTGCACTTCGCCCCAGACGAGGCGCTTGCGGTAGTCCGAGTCGATTTCGGTCGGCGCGATATCCTCGCGAAGGCGGCGCGGCGGGTTGAACATGGAGCGGTCCATGCCGAGCGTGGAGAAGATCGACTCTTTAGTGTAGGCGTCGAGAGACTGGCCGGTGAGGCGCTCGATGACCTCGCCGAGGAGAATGAAGCCGAGATCGGAATACTGAATCTGCGTAGCCGGCTCGCGCACCAGCGGCTCCGCGAAAACGCGCGCGAGAATCGCGTCGTGTCCTTTCACTTGCTTGTAGAACTCGCGATGGTCGGGAAGGCCCGCATCGTGGAGCAGCAGCATGCGGACTGTCACGCGCGCGCGCCAGGAAGGATTCGGATCGGATTTCGCGGCGACGGCGAACTCGGGCAGGTAGCGGTCCACCGGCAAATCGAGATCGAGCTTGCCCTGCTGCACGAGCAGCATTGCCGCGGTTGTTGTGACGATCGGCTTCGTGAGCGAGGCGACGTCATACATCGAGTCTTCGTCCACGTCGTACGCTTCGCCTTCCTGCTCGAGCTGGCCGAAGGGATGCACCGCCAGCTGCCCATTCAGCCCCACGGCGAGAACACCGCCCGGGAAAGCGCCGTCGGCGACCGCGCGATCGAGCAGAGCGTAGACGGGCTTGAGGCGATCCGCGCTGGATGGCGGCATCGGTTGCAGCGTCATCGGATTCGCCGGAACACGGAGACCGTCGCCCCGCTGCGCTATGCCCGGAACCGTCACCGGAATCCTTCCCGCAATCGGCACTTGGCCGAAGAGTGCGCGCGCGACGGCGCGCTGCGAGACGTCATTGGTCGAGAATTCCGCAAGCCAGGTTTTCGCGTTGGGGAAGCGCTCGATCAGATAGGGGCTGCCAAAAGCCGCAACCACGGCGGGCTTTCCGGCCGCGAGCAACTGGTCGACAAGCGCGCGTTGATCTTCCGGAAAACCGATGTCGCCCTTGCGGTCGGCGACGCGAACAAAGAGCGCCGCGAGGGCGACATCGTACGTGTCCGGGGAAGGCAGCCTCAGTGAGCCGACGGGCACATACTGGGTGTCGGCGCGCAGAACCGTAAGTGAGTCGACGCGCGGGCGAATCTCCGGCTCGATGGTTTCGCCCGGGTTCGGATCGGCGTCGGCGGAGAGAGCCAGCAGCAGGACTCGAAGCGGGCGCGTAGGGTCGAGGGGCAGAAGGCGCTGCGTATCGCGGAGAAGTGTGACGCCGCGGTCGGCAATCGCCTGGGACTGATCTTCGTATTCCGACCGCGCAAATCTCTCGTGGAGCTTGGCGATATCGACGTAGCGACTTCGGTCGAGTCCCAGGCGAGCTTTGGCCGCGAGAATCCGCCGAACGGAGGCGTCGATGCGTTTCTCGGAGAGACGGCCCGAGCGAACGGCGTCTTCGAGTCCTGTGAGCGCAGCATCGGGCGCGGGCGACATCAGCAGCACGTCGGCGCCGGCGTCGATGGCGCGCACGGCGGCTTCGCCGGGCGAGTAGAGGGACGTGACGCCGCCCATGTCGAGCGCGTCGGTGATGATCAGGCCGCGATACCTCATCTCGTCGCGGAGCACACCTGTAAGAATCCTTTGCGACACGGTCGCCGGCAGACGGGGGTCCGGCTCCAGCGCAGGCACGGCGAGATGGCCGGGCATGATCGAGCTGACGCCCGCGCCGATAGCGGCGCGGAACGGAACGAGTTCCGTCGACTCGAGTTCCCGGCGGTCACCGGGGACCGTGGCGAGCGAGATATGCGAATCGGTGCCAACGTCGCCGTGGCCGGGGAAATGCTTGGCGGTGGCGAGCGCGCCGTTGTCTTCGACGCCACGAACGAATTCGCGGACATATGTCGCGACTTCGTTAGGATCTTCGCCGAACGAGCGAATGTTGATGATCGGGTTGTCGGGATTGTTGTTGACGTCCGCATCGGGAGCGAAGACCCATTGCACGCCCGCAGCGCGCGCTTCGAGC
>Ga0335083_10003008_pt1 | contig 22035 bp, 21 predicted proteins | sample Lox_Sample_42_FD_206716 | JGI IMG/M metagenome (GOLD analysis project Ga0335083, IMG submission 206716) | Soil microbial communities from Loxahatchee National Wildlife Refuge, Florida, United States - Lox_Sample_4.2 | ecosystem: Environmental > Terrestrial > Soil > Wetlands | place: USA...
CTCGCCGCCCAGCTCGTTCACGACCGCCTGCACCCGCGAGCCTTTGAGCCCCACGCAGGCGCCGACCGGGTCGATCCCGTCGTCGCGCGAGATCACGGCGATCTTGGTGCGGCTCCCCGCCTCGCGGGCGGTGGCGCGAATGTCGACGATCTGCTGCTGAATCTCCGGCACCTCGAGCTTGAACAGGGCCTTCACGAACAGCGGGTCCGCCCGCGACAGAATCAGGCGTGGCCCCTTGGGCGTTTCTTCGATGCGCTTCAGCACCGCGCGGATCGTGTCGCCCTGATGAAAGTGCTCCCGGTGGTTCTGCTCGCGGTACGGGATGATCGCTTCGGCCTCACGGAACTTGTTCAGCATCACCACGATCTTGCCGCGCTCGATCTGTTGCACTTCGCCGGAGAGCAGCTCGCCGACTTTCCCGGAGAACTCCTCCCGGATCCGCGTGCGCTCCCCTTCGCGAACCCGTTGGATGATGCGCTGCTTGGCGGCCTGAACGGCGGTCCGTCCGAACTCGGCGAACGGCACCTCCTCCTCCAGCACGTCGCCGGGCTGGAACTCGGGATCCTCGAACCGCGCCTCCTCCAGGGAGACCTGGGTGCCCGGATCCTCGACCGCTTCCACCACGGTCTTGAGCACGATGATCCGGATCGTCCCCTTGAGCTCGTCGATACCGATCTCGGAGCGCACATTGGGGCCGAAGCGCTTCACCAGCGCCGCGTGCAGTCCGTCCTTGAGGAGTTCGATCATGCTCCCGCGATCGAGCTGCTTGGTCGAAGTCAGCTCACGAATCGCGGTCACGACATCGGTTGCATTGGCCATCAGTCTTTCCCAGTCGTTAGTCGTCAGCCGTCGGTCGCCGGTCCCAATCCACAGCCAGTCGAGCGTCCCGGATCTCGGCCAGCGGCACGGAGCGCGGCGCCCCCCCCTCCGGCTGCAGGACCACCGTCGTCTCGTCCGGCACCGCCACGATGCGGGCACGGATCCGGCCCAACCCTGCCAGCTTCGCGGTCACTTGACACCCCACGAACCGCACCCAGTGACGGTGCCACTTGAGCGGGCGCTCCATCCCGGGGCTGGACACCTCGAGGATGTAGCGGGCGCCTCCCCCAAGGGGGTGGTCGACATCGAGCCAGGCCTCCAGCGCACGGCTCGCCCGGGCACAATCGTCCACGGTTACCCGCCGCACCGGATCACTGGGCGGCCAATCGATGCGCGCTTGGACGAGCGGCCGGTTCGGTGTGCCACCGAGGCGCAGGTCGGCCAGATCGAACCCCAACTCCGCGAGCCGGGCCCGAAAGGCCTCGATCAGACTGTCGGTGAGCATAGGAAAAGCCAGCGATACAAAAAAAAGCGCGGGCAGAACTTCGCCCGCTTCGGAACTGAATGTACCCCAGGTAGTTGGAGGGGGCAAGCCTACTTGGGGCGCCCCAGAAAGGCCACCATGCGCCCGTCCCGGCCTTTGGAGGCTCGGTGAGAGTAGAAGAGGTCTCGGTGGTGGGCCGAGCAATGTGGAGACAGGGAGACCGCCGCGATCCCGAGCTCAGCCGCCTGACGGGCCAGAACGGCTCGCAAATCGACATGAGTCGCCCCGTTCCCAGCCTCACCGGTCAGGCGGGCGCTGACTTCAGAACCTACTTCATAGCACGTGCCGCAAATGCCTACGCCACAATGCATTACAAGCTCATCTGGTCGGACAAGCGCGTGCTGCGTGAGCGCGTGAACTCCCCGCGCGAGGATGCGGTCAGCGGTGCCCCGCCACCCGGCGTGGAGCAGCGCCACGGCGCCACTGCCGGGCGCGGCGAGATAGACCGGGATGCAGTCGGCAACAGTGACCGTCAGGAGTAGCCCCTTGCGGTCGGTGGCGTGGCCGTCCACTTCCCCGACCTGGAGCCATCCCTCCACCCCGCGGTCATACCACCGCACGGTGGTCCCGTGGCATTGGTAGCCCGTGACGACCCCGGGGAAACGGCCCGCGAAGGCCCCTCGGAATGCCCGCCAGCGGGCCGATACGTTGCCCGCCGGCTCCTCGCTCGACAGACCCAGGTTGAAACCGTTTTCCCGGGTCGTGATTCCCGCCACGAGGCCGTACCTGGTCGCCCATTCGGTCAATTCCAAGCGTGGGGCAGCCGCGTCGCCGACTGAGATTTCGGAGAGGTCGGCGGTGTGGGTCGCGGTCGCTTTCGAAGCAACCACTAACGACCACCCTCCCCACGCTCGATCTGCGCGCCGAGGGCTCGGAGCCGATCATCGATATGCTCGTAGCCCCGCTCGATCTGCCCCACGTTGTGGATGATTGATTCCCCCTGCGCCGCGAGGGCGGCCAGGAGCACGCCCATCCCTGCCCGGATGTCGGGGCTTTCTACCACCCCTCCATGGAGCGGCGATGGGCCGGCGACGACCGCTCGGTGCGGATCGCACAGCACGATCCGCGCCCCCATCCCGATCAGCTTGTCGACGAAGAACAGTCGCGACTCGAACATCTTCTCGAAGACGAGCAGCAATCCCTCGCACTGTGTCGCGACGACGAGAGCGATGGAGATCAGGTCCGCGGGAAAAGCCGGCCAGGGTCCATCCTCCAGCTTGGGAACATGACCGCCGAGATCCGGCCGGATGCGGCGCTCCTGATGGGGATCGACGATCAGGCGGTCGCCTTCCAGCCTCGGTTTCACGCCGAGCCGCTCGAATCCGAACAGCGTCGCGCGAAGGTCCTCGCCACGAACACCCTCGATCGTGATGTCGCCGTTGGTGACCGCCGCGAGGCCGATGAACGACCCGACCTCGATGTGATCGGGGCCGATGCTGAATGGGGCGGTGGGGGCCGCCAACGGTCCCCCGCCGTGGACGGTCAGGGTGTTGGTCCCGATCCCCTCGATGCCGGCGCCGAGGCTCTGAAGAAACCGCGCCAGATCCTGCACGTGCGGCTCGCTGGCCGCGTTACGAAGGGTGGTCGTCCCCTTGGCCGCGACCGCGGCCATCAACGCGTTCTCCGTTCCCGTGACGCTCGGCTCGTCGAGGAACAGATCGGTTCCGGTGAGCTTCTTCCCTTCCACCACGTAGTGGTCACCCACCGTCACGGTGGCGCCGAGACTCTCAAGCGCCAGGAAATGCGTATCGATGCGGCGGCGGCCGATCACGTCCCCGCCAGGTGGCGGCAGGGCGACGCGTCCGAAGCGCGCCAGCATCGGCCCGGCGAACAGGATCGAGGCCCGGATGCGCGCGCACAGTGCGGGATCCAGCTCGCGCGCCTGTGCCTCGCGCGTGTCGACGCGGACCGCGTTCTCCCCGGTCCACTCGACGCTCGCGCCGAGGTGAGCGAGCAGGGCGACCATGGTTTCGACGTCCCGGATGTGAGGGACGTTCTCGAGCTGGCAGGGGCCGTCGGCGAGCAGCGTCGCCGCGAGGATGGGAAGGGCCGCGTTCTTGTTACCGGCCGGCCGGATCGTGCCCTTCAGCGCGCGCCCGCCCGACACCCGGAACGATGAGGCCATGTGAGTGCCCCAATGCTACGCCGCGGCTTGCGGGCCCGTCAAGCGCGCGCGATTGTTTGCAGCCGTGATCCACCTGCTGTTGTTCGCTCTGGGAGTGCTCCTCGGCCCGGCCACGGGCATCCTCCACTGGCCCGACGCGACCGCCGCCGAGCCGTTCATCGCGATCTGTTGTGGCGTCGCCGGTGCGGGGCTCGCGGCACGCCTCGATGCCCGGGCGTTTACCGCGCCCGCGCTCGCGGCGGGCATGCTCGGCGCTGGCGCCGTGGCGGTGACGGCGGGACTCCTGCTCCGGTTCCAGCCCGCGGTGGCCGCCGATCTGGGTGGCACCGCGGCGTTCGCGCTGGCGCTCGCCGGCATCGCGGTGGCGCCGCGGAGCGTCCTCGCACCGGCGCTGCTCGCCGCGGCGATCGCCCTCTCTCCCGCCCGACGGCCGCCGTTCGGGCTGGGGCTCTGGGCGCTCCTGCTCGTGCTCGCCGCCGCCTTGACCGCCCTCGCCTATCGCGCGCTCGCCGCGCGGCCCCCCACGGTCCTGCCTCCGGCCGCCGCGTTCACGGCCCTGCTCGTCGGCGCGGGGCTCGGAACGGCCACCGGGACGTCCCCGCTCCTCGTTTGCTGGGGCGCGGCCCTGGCGCTCGGCGCCGCCTCGCCCGGACGCAGCGCGTTGCGAGTCCTCGTCCTCGACGCCGAGCGTGCGACGACCGCGGTGCTGTGGTTCTGCGCCGGGATGATCGCGAACATGCCCTCCTGGCGGTTCATCCTTGTCGCCCTGGCACTCGCCATGGTGCCGCTGCTCGTCGCCCGAGTCGGGCGGTGGTCAGGGGTGGCGGGGGTTCGGCCTCCCGAGCCAGTGGCGCTCGCCCTCGCCTGGGCTCTGGCCCTCGTGAACGGGCGCGGCTTGGGCCCCGCCGCCCCGCTCGTCACGACCGCCGCATTGGGGCTGCTGAGCTTCCTGGCCGCCCCGGCGCTGGCGTCGTTCGTGGAGAGGTTGACACGGAGACGCGGACCCGTGGAGGTTACGGCATGATCCCCACCTGGACCGCCGTCGTCGGCGCGCTCTCCCTCGTCATTGTCGCCCTGTGCGGAATCGCCGTAGCGGTCGCGACCGCGGGCGCGGTCGTGGGGTTCCGGGCCTTCCTGCGAGCGTTCGAGCACGTCGTGGGTCCGGCGGTCGACGACGTCCGTCAGCTGGTCGGCAACATCCGGCGCGAAGCCGATTCGCTGGTCGGCACCTCGCGCGACATCCGCCTGCGGATCGTCCGGGCCGCGGACGCGGCGGAGCAGCGTCTGCAGGATCTCGATGCCCTGGTGGATGTGGTGCAGGAAGAGGTCGAGGACGCCGCGCTCGACGTGGCCGCGACCGTGCGCAACGTGCGCCGTGGGTTCTCCATCTGGCGCGTCGGCAGCCGCGTGCTGCGACGCCGCCGCGGAGCCACGGGAGAGCGGGCAGCGGTGCGGAGGGGCGAGGAGGGAGAGGCCGACTGAAGGGGCTCGTGCTGGTTGCCGTGGGCACGTTGCTGCTGCTCGTGCTGCTCCCTGCCCCGGCCTTCGCCTGGACGCCGGCGACGCACATCTACTTGGGCGAGTCCGTGCTCGCCAATCTCCCCGCTCTCCCGGCCAGCGTCGCGGACCTGTTGCGGGCGTTCCCCTACGACTTCCTGTACGGCAACATCGCGGCCGACACCTCGATCGCCAAGAAGTACGCCCCGGTGGGGCGACACTGCCACGCCTGGCATGTGGGGCGCGAGATCTTCGACCTCGCCCACACCGATGCGCTGCGCGCGTTCGGGTTGGGATACCTCTCGCACCTCGCGGCCGACACGATCGCGCACAACTTCTACGTGCCCCGCCAGCTCGTGCTGACCAGCAGCACCGCCTCCCTCGGCCACAGTTACTGGGAGAGCCGCTTCGAGACGCATCTCGGCGAGACCTACTCGCGGACCGCCAAGGACGTCATCCTCCGCGATCACGCGGACAGCGACACGCACCTGGACGGGATCCTGTCGCCGACCCTGTTCAGCGTCCGCACCAGCCGTCGCCTGTTTCGCGGGATGGTGCATCTGACCGAAACCCAAAGCTGGCAATGGGCGTTTCAGGTGCTCTCCGAGCGGAGCCGTTGGGATTTGCCGACCGACGACGTGGAGCGCCACATGGCCGTGGCGTTCGATTACGTCATGGAGGCGCTCGCGGAGAAACAGGCGTCGGCGCACCGTCTCGATCCGGCCGGCGAGCAAGCGCTCGGTCTCGCCAAGCAGATGCGGCGCCGCACGCTTCAGGAAGGCGCGCGCCGCGAACCCGAGCGGATCCGGGAGGCCGCCGAGGAGCATTTCGGCCTCCCCGAATCGACCCTCGGCTTCTGGGCGGCGTCGCAGTCGCACCGGCCCTGGCGCGATCCCAACGGAACGCCCACCGAGTGACCAACTGCCCGAGGTGCGGGATGACCGTGGAACCCGGCTGGAGGTATTGCCCCAAGGACGGCACGGACCTCGAGTCGCCCCTCAAGGGCACGGTGCCGTTGATCCAGAACAAGGTCTGTCCCAAGTGCGGCCGGAAGTATGACTCGCGGGCCAAGTTCTGCGAGAAGGATGGGTCGACACTGGAAGGCGCGACCGGCCCCCGGCATCTGACCTGAATTCAGCGGGAGAGCTTCTCCTGCAGGACGGCGGGGATGAGCTTGGGATCCGCCTTGCCCCGCGATGCTTTCATTACCTGCCCCACGAAGAAGGCCAGTAATTTCGTTTCGCCGGCCCGGTAGCGCGACACCTCGGCCGGGCTTGCCGCCAGGGCTTGGTCCACCCAGGCCGACAGGGCGCCGGCATCGGCGACCTGAATCAGCCCCAGCGCTTCCGCGATGACCCGCGGATCTCCCCCCTTCGCCGCGATCTCGCCGAACACTTTCTTGGCCGCCTGGTGGGACAGCGTCCCGCCTTTCACGAGCGCGATCAATTCGGCGAGCGTTGCGGCCGGGACGCGCAGCGTGTCGTGGTGGTCCTTGGCGTCCGCCAGCGCTTCTCCCATGACCCAGTTGGCCGCCGGCTTGGGGTCCGCCCCCGCGTGCACCACCCCCTCGTAGTAGTCGGCCACCGCCCGCGTGTGGGTCAAGACCGCCGCGTCCTGACGCGGCAGCCCATACTGGGCCACGAACCGCTCGCGCTTCGCGGCCGGTAGCTCCGGGAGCGTGGCCCGCTGCTCGTCGATCCACTCCGCCGGGAGCACCAGTGGGGGCAGATCGGGGTCCGGGAAGTAGCGGTAGTCGTGGCTGTGCTCCTTGGTGCGTTGATGCCGCACGGCATTGGCCTTGGAGTCGTAAAGCATGGTGGCCTGGACGATGGGGCGGCCGCCTTCGAGCTCGGCGATTTGGCGGTCGCGCTCCAGGCCCAGCGCCTTTTCGACGAAGGCGAAGGAGTTGATGTTCTTCACTTCGGTTTTCGTCCCGAGGGGATCGCCGGCCGTCCGTCGCACCGACACGTTGGCGTCGACGCGCAGGCTCCCCTTCTCGAGGTCGCAATCGGAAATCCTGGCATACTCGAGGAGGTGCTTCAGCTCGAGCAGATAGGCCCGCGCCTCCCCGGGGGAGCGGAAATCCGGTCCCGTGACGATCTCGACGAGGGGCACACCCGAGCGGTTCAGGTCCACCGCCGTCGTGCGAGGGTAGCGATCGTGCAACGACTTGCCGGCGTCCTCCTCCACGTGCAGCCGGACGATCGATGCCATCACGAACCCCCGCTCGGGAGAGAAGAATCCGAGCGTCCCCCCGGTGGCCAGCGGCTCCTCGAACTGCGAGATCTGGTAGCCCTTGGGGAGGTCGGGATAGAAGTAGTTCTTCCGGGCGAACACGCTGCGGGCGTGCACCGTGCACTGCAACGCCAGGGCGCCGCGGAGGGCGAGCTTCAGAGCCTGCTCGTTGGGGACCGGGAGCGCGCCGGGGAGTCCCAGGCAGACGGGGCAGACGTTGGTGTTTGGCGGGTCGCCGAAGGCCGCCGAGCAGCCGCAGAACATCTTGGTCCGAGTGGACAGCTGCACGTGGGTCTCGAGTCCGATGACGGTCTCCCACCCGCTGGGCGAGGCGGTCACGCCTCCTCCGTCGCGGGGACCGCCCGCTCGAGGGCATAGGCCGCTTCGAGCATCTCGTCCTCGAGAAAGTGGGGCCCCATGAGCTGCCCGCCGATCGGCAGTCCCTTCACCCGACCGATGGGAAGGGAAAGCGCCGGCAGCCCGGCGAGATTCGCCGTGCACACGAAGATGTCCGAGAGGTACATCTGCACCGGATCGGCGAGCTTGGCGCCCGCCTTGAAGGCGGGCGTCGGCGTCGTCGGGGTGAACAAGAGGTCGACGCCGCGATCGAACACATTCCGGAAATCCTGCGCGATCAACGCGCGCACCTGCTGGGCCTTGCGGTAATAGGCGTCGTAGTAACCGGACGAGAGCACATACGTCCCGATGAGAATCCGCCGCCGCACCTCCGCCCCGAAGCCCGCGCCCCGCGTCTCCCGGTACAACGCCCGGACGTCGGGCAGCGGCCCTTCGGCGCGCACCCCGTACCGCACCCCGTCGAAGCGGGCCAGGTTGGACGACGCCTCCGCGGGGGCGATGATGTAGTAGGTCGGTACCGCATACGGAGTGTGCGGGAGCGACACCTCACGCACCGCGGCCCCGAGCTCCCGGAGAATCCGGATCGCGCGGTCGCACGCGCGCCGCACCCCGGGGTCCAGATCGGGCGGGAAGTACTCTTTGGGCACACCGATCACAAACCCGTCGAGGTTTTCCGGAACGGTGGGCAGGCGCAGGGGGTCGCGGTCCTCGCAGGTGTTGTCGCGGGGATCCCGACCCGAAATCACCGACAGCACTCGCGCGGCGTCATGGACACTGCGTCCGAACACCCCGATCTGGTCGAGCGAGGATCCGAACGCCACCAGCCCGTACCGCGACACACGCCCATACGTAGGCTTGATCCCCACGACGCCGCAGAACGAGGCCGGCTGGCGTACCGATCCGCCCGTCTCGGATCCGAGTGCCGCGGGCACTGCTCCGGCCGCCACGAGAGCCGCGGACCCGCCCGAGGAGCCTCCAGGCACGCGGGTCTTGTCGATCGGGTGGATGGTGCGGCCGAACGCCGAGTGCTCGGTGGAGGAGCCCATCGCGAATTCGTCGCAGTTGGTGGCGCCGGCGATCAAAGCGCCGGCCTCCTTGAGGCGGGCGACGGCGGTCGCATCGTAGGGAGACCGGTAGTCTTCGAGGATGCGCGATCCGCACGAGGTCTGAAACTCGAGGGTACAGATGTTGGCCTTCACGGCTACCGGCATCCCGTACAGGACACCGGTCGGGCGGGCGGCGTCGGCCTGGGCCACGAGCGCCTTGCGCAGCTCGGTCTGCTTGGTCAGGACCGCATTCAGCCGCCGCAGTTTGGAGATTCGGTCGGCGGCCGATCGCGCGCCCGCGACGGCGTCGCTCACGCCTCCTCTCCCGCTTCACCCTCGTCGCCGAAGGCCCCGAGCCGCGGCACCAGGAAGAAGCCGCCCTTGAAGGCGGGAGCCATCTTGTCGGGCCCGAACGCGAGCGGCCAGGGGTTCACCTCGTCGGGCCGGAACCGGATCGTGTCGGGGCCGGGGATGAACGGCTTCACGTGCTCGGCGGGACCGACGGCACGGAGCTGGGCGACGTAGTCGAGAATGCGCGACATCTGAGCGACCAGCTCCGGTAGTGATTCCTCGTCCACGTGCAGCTCGGCGAGCTGCGCGATGCGCAGGACCTCTTCACTCGACACGCTCACGCGCTCTCTCCCTCCCACTCCCGCTCGAGGCCGGCGTAGGCGACGAGCAGTTGCTTGGTGCCGATTTCGGTATCCTCGAACTCGACGGTCACCTTGAGGCCGCGGCCGAATCCGGATACCTCCCGCACGACCCCGCTCCCGAACTTGCGGTGACGCACCCGTTCTCCGGTGACGTAGCGCGGAACATCCTGCGATTCCTCATCGGGCTCCGGGGCGAACACCGGCTCCTCGACGCGGCTCCTCCCCCGCCAGCTGGCTCCGCGTCCCGCCGCCCAGGGCGTGGTGCTGCGCTCCTCGACCACCGAGGCCGGCACCGCATCGAGGAATCGCGATGCCTCGGCCAACTCCAGCCGCCCGTTGCGATAGCGGGTCCGAGCCCAGGAGAGATACAGCCTCTCGCGCGCGCGCGTGAGACCTACGTAACACAAGCGGCGCTCCTCCTCCAACCCGCCCGGCTCCCCGGCCGTCCGCCCGAGCGGGAAGAGCCCGTCCTCCAGCCCCGCCAGGGTCACCACCGGCCATTCGAGACCTTTCGCCATGTGCACGGTCAGGAGCGTGACGCCGGCCGCCCCGGGGCCCCCATCCTCATCCGTCGGAGTCGCCAGCGCCGCCTGGGTGAGGTATTGCTCGATGCGCGACACACCCGGCTCCTCGGGCGACGCCTCGGCGACTTCGGCCCACTCCGCCGCTCCCGCCAGGAGCTCCCGCACGTTCTCGATCCGCTCGACCCCCTCCACCCCCTCCTCGGCGAGATACTCCTCGTAGCCGGTCACCGCGATGATGGTCTCGAGCGCCATCGCCGGGTCGGCGGCCGCGCTGGACTCGCGCAGCCGGTCGATCAGCGACGCGAACCCGGTGAAGGCGGCGCGGAGGTTGGGGCGGAGGCCCTCCACCCGGTCGGCCTGCCGCGCCACTTCGAGGAGGGGACGCCCCCAGCGCGTGGCGGTGGCCGCGATGATCGCGAGCGACGCATCGCCGATCCCCCGGCGGGGGGTGTTCACCACTCGCGCGAACGCCTGGTCGTCGGCGGGATTGGCGAGCAGGCGGAGGTAGGCGAGCATGTCTTTCACCTCGCGACGCTCGTAGAAGCTCACCGCCCCGACCAGGCGGTACGGGATTCCACGGAACCGGAACGCCTCTTCCATGGCGCGGGACTGGGAATTGGTCCGGTACATCACCGCCATCGATTCGTACGGCTGATCGCTCTCCGCGGCCAGGCGCGCGTACTCCCGGGCGATCCATTCCGCCTCGTCGCGCTCGTCCGCGGCGGTGAGCAGCACGATCGGATCGCCCCCCTGCCGCGTCGTGAACAACGTCTTGCCGAGCCGATCGCGATTCTCGGCGATCACGCCGTTCGCGGCGTCGAGAATCACCTGGGTGGAGCGGTAGTTCTGCTCCAGCCGCACCAGCGTCGCGCCCGGCAGGTCGCGCTCGAAGGCGAGCATGTGCCGCACGTCGGCACCCCGCCACCCGTAGATCGCCTGATCGTCGTCCCCCACCGCGCAGAGATTGCGGTGCCGCTCGGCCAGGGCCCGCACGAGGAGGCTTTGGGCGGTGTTGGTGTCCTGGAACTCGTCCACCAGGACATGATCGAAACGCCGCTGCCAGTAGTCGAGCCGCTCCGGATGCTCGCGGAACAGCCGCAGCGGAAACAGCAGCAGGTCGTCGAAATCCATCGCGTTGGCGCGCTGCAACGCCGGCCCGAGGTCGCGATACAGCTCCGCCGCCATCCGGGCCAGCGGGCTCTCGGCCTGGGCCAGCAGCTCCTCGGGTGCCTGCATCCGGTTCTTGGCGCCGGAAATGATCGCGTGCATCGCCCGCGGGGGGTACGCCTTGGCCCCGACCCCGCGTTGCTCGAGCAGCCGTTTGAGCAGCGCCTCCGAGTCATCCGAGTCGTAGATGGTGAAGTTCGGACCGAATCCGAGCAGGGCGGCCTCGCGGCGTAACAAGCGGGCGGACAGCGAGTGGAAGGTCCCGATCCACAGCCCTCGCGGGTCGGCGCCGAGCAGTGCCGCGACCCGCTCCCGCATTTCGCCGGCCGCCTTGTTCGTGAAGGTCACGGCGAAAATGCGATCGGGCCGGATACCGCGCTGCTCGATCAGGTGGGCGATGCGGGCCGTCAGGACCCGGGTCTTCCCCGACCCCGCGCCGGCGAGCACCAACAACGGTCCCGTTCCATGCTCGACCGCCGCCCGCTGTGCGTCGTTGAGCGGCAGATTCACGCGCGCTTGCCTGCGCCGTCCGCCGCACCGGGGGCCGGCAACGGGAACTCGAGGACGAACTCGGCACCCGGACCCGCCCCGCGGTGGTAGATGCGACCGTCGTGCTGATCCTTGACGATGCGTCGGGCGAGCGCCAGGCCGATGCCCCAGCCGCCGGTCTTGCTCGTGACGCCCGGCTCGAACAGACGGGAGCGCACCTCCGCCGGAACCCCGGGGCCGTCGTCCCGCACGACGACGCGGGCGATCCGGCCGGCTTCCTCGACGACCACCACCACCCGGCCACCGCGGCCCGACAGAGCGTCGATCGCGTTCTTGACCAACGCCTCGATCGCCCACTCGACCAGGACCGGATCACCGTGGATCGTCGGTCCCACGCCCGCCGCCATCAGGCTCAAGTGCACCGGCGTCGCCCGAGTGGGTAAGCGGGGCTCGAAGTACCGGACCACGCGCTCGGCGATCGCGCCGAGGTGGACGGGTTCGCGCCGCGCCGGGCGGCCGATCCGTTCGAAGCGCCGGGCCACGCGCTCCAGGCGCTCGACATCCGCTTCGAGATGCGCGGCGACATCCGTCCCACCGCCACCGGTCTGCTCGCGCAGCTGCGCCACCCATCCGGTGAGACTCATGAGCGGCGTGCCGAGCTGGTGCGCCGATTCCCGCGCCATCGCCACCCAGAGCCGGTCCCGCGTGGCGGCGAGCCGCGTGCGATAAGCCAGCGCTGCGAGGCCCACGAGAAACGCCAGCACGATCGCCTGGAATACGGCGAGCAGCGTCAGGCGGCGCGCGATCGGGAGCGCCCCGTAGTGGACGGTGCCGTTCCCCGGCTGGACAATGGGCGGGTTCGCGCGATCGAGCGTCGCCGCCCACGCCCGCAGGCGCTGGGGGTCGCGCGCGACCTCGTCGGGCGCATTCTCGCTCGCGACGACGCTCCCGGTCGTGTCGGTGATGGCGATTGGAATCCCGAAGGCGTGGACCTGGGCGGCCAAGTCGAGGAGCGCCCCGGTTGCCGCGTCGGTGCGGGGATCGGACAGGCCGGCGATCACCCGGCCGAACAACTGGCTGGTCTCGCGGGCGTCTTCCCGCAGGTGGCGGGAGACCACCCAGGCGGTGCCGACGGACAATCCTCCGAAGCAGAACGCCAGCGCCACCAGGGCCGTCGGGCCCGCGCGGCGCAGCCGTCGACTAAGGTGCACCGGAAGGGGCGAGCCGGTCCGTGCCGACGTAGGGGACGAGCGCGGGCGGAAGCGTCACCGATCCGTCAGCCTGTTGCCGGCTTTCCAGCAGCGCCGCTATGGTGCGCGGGAGTGCGACCCCCGAGGCATTCAAGGTGTGGACGAATTCCGGCTTTTCCCCCGGCCGCGGTCGGAACCGGATGCCGGCCCGGCGTGCCTGGAAATCGGTGAAGTTGCTCGACGAAGACACCTCGAGCCATGCGCCGACCCCCGGCGCCCACGCTTCGAGGTCGTAGGTCTTGGCCGAGGCAAACCCCAGGTCTCCCGCGGCGAGGGCGACGACCCGGTACGGGATCTCGAGTCGCTGTAACACCGCCTCGGCGTGCTGCGTCAACAACTCGTGCTCCGCGGTGGACTGGTCGGGACGGGCGAACCGGACCAGCTCCACCTTGTCGAACTGGTGCACGCGCAGCAAGCCTCTGGTGTCCTTCCCGGCCGCACCCGCTTCGCGGCGGAAGCACGGCGTGTAGGCCGTCAGCCCGAGTGGGAGGCGGCCGGAATCGAGGATTTCGTCGCGGTACAGATTGGTCAGCGGGACTTCGGCCGTGGGAACGAGGAACATTTCGTCGGTCGTCTTGTAGGCGTCGTCCTCGAACTTGGGCAGCTGGCCGGTCCCCTGCATGATGTCGCGACGGACCAGGAGCGGCGGCTCCACCTCGATGTAGCCCTGTTCGCGCGTGTGCAGGTCGAGCATGAAGCTGATCAGCCCGCGAGCCAGACGCGCCCCCGCCCCGACCAACACCGGGAAACCCGAGCCCGACAATTTGGCGCCTCGGCGCAGGTCGAGGATCCCGAGCCGCTCGCCCAGCTCCCAATGCGGCTTGAGCTCGGGGCCGGCCGGCCTCACCTCACCCCACGAGCGCACGACAGTGTTGCCGGTTGCATCGCCCTCCGGAACATCGGGCAGAGGCAGGTTCGGCACGTACAGCACTTTGCCCTCCTGCTCGGCCTCGAGGACCCGCAGCTCTTCTTCCGCGGCGGCGATCTTCGCTCCGTGGGCGCGGCGCAGAGCGATCGTCTCCGCGGGTAATGCGCCGTGCAGCTTGACATGCTGCGCATCGGCCCGGGCCGACTCGTTCTTGTCCGCCTTGAGCTGATCGAGCTGCCCTGTCAGGGCCCGCCGGCGGCCATCGAGGGAGGCCAGCTCGTCGAGCAGGCCCAGCACCCCGGCGTCACGCCGCCGCGCCAGGGCCGCCCGCACCTGCTCGGGCGCTTGTCGCAGGAGCTTGACGTCGATCATCGGATCAGCTGTTCGGAATCCCGGGAAGGAGGCTGTGGTAACCGCAGTTCCGGTCGACCAGCACTTCCAGATCGAGCCGACGCGCCGTGGTATCGATCGCCAGGACGTGCAGCTTTCCGTAGTAATAGAGCACGGTGCCGGTGATGCAGACCACCGGACGCGAGCGCATGATCGCCACCCCGCCCGAATCGAGCACCGTGGGCAGCGAATCCTGATAACCACCCAGGGGAGCGTTGGTGAGGAGGGAAAACTGACTCGAACTGGGGATGAAGCCGCTGCCGCGGGCGAGCCCCAGAACGTACGTCGGCAAGAAAATCGCCTTGCCGTCCGCCGTCAGATTGAAGGCGAAATCGAAACTGGTAGTGCGGTCGGTTCGCACGACCAGGTTCGAAAACAGATCGAACCCCGCCGGACGGTCCAACGGGAAGGTGTCGCCGTTCAGTGTATAGAGCGACACCGTATCCACGGTGTTGGCTTGAGTCGCCGCCGGCAGGCCGGTCGACGAACTGCAGGCCGCGGCGGCGACGAGAAGCAGGACGGCCGCCCGCTGCCCGCGGAGCACGATCGGCGACGAGGATCGCATGGAGTGGCGCAAGATACCGAACCGCTCGCAAGTGGGTCAACCCACGGTGGCTGCTTGACTTCCACTCCAGCGAGTCCTACCTTCGCGCCCGTATGCCGACCATCCGCGACCTGATCCAGGCGCTCGGTGCACGTGACGGCGTGGATGCCGTCGTAGTCGCGGGGCGCGACGGCCTACCGATCGACTCGCATGCCGCCAACGGGATCGATCCCGAGAACCTGGCCGCCGTGCTGCCGGCCGTGATCAAAGGGATGCAGGAGCTCGGCTCGGCCGGTGCCCGCGGCGACTTCGGGACCGCCGTGCTGGAGTTCGGTCGCGGCCTCGCCGTCGTGTCCGTGCTCTCCGCCGATGCCCTGCTGATCATCCTGGTTCGGCCGTCCACCAACGTCGGGAGTCTGCTCTTCGATCTGCACCGCCATCGCTCGGCCATCGCCGGCCTGCTGTGACGGACCGGGATCGTGCCTCCCCCGGGTCCCCTGCCTTTGCGTCAGATTCTTATCGTCGATGACGAGCCGCACATCGGGATGCTGTTGCGCCTGCAACTCGAGCAGCGTGGCTATACGCTTCGGCTCGCCCGCACCCTCGCGGAAGCCCGCGCCGCGCTGACCACCCCGCCCGATGCGCTGCTGCTCGACCTGCACCTGCCCGACGGCTCCGGTGTGGATCTGCTGCGCGAGCTGCGACAGGCACCGGCCACGCGGACTCTCCCGATCATGGTGCTGACCGCCGAGGGAGAGGAGCGCGTGCTCGACGAGGCGCGCGGGCTGGGAGCATCGCTCGTGACCAAGCCGTTCAGCCCGACCAAGCTCACCCTCCAGATCCAAGCCTTGTTGGGGGACGCGCCGGAGGACGACCAGTGAACACCTGGGCCGCCATTCTCGCCGGCGGGTCCGGGACGCGGTTCTGGCCGCTTTCGACGCCCCAACGCCCGAAGCAGTTCTTGCCGCTCGCCGGGGACCGTCCGCTGCTGGTGCAAGCCGTGCAACGCCTCCAGGGCCTCGTGCCCCCCGAACGCGTGCTCATCCTTACCGGGCCGTTTCTGGTGGAGCAGGTCGCGGCACTCCTCCCCGAAGTGCCGCGCGCCCAGATCCTGGCCGAGCCTCGCGCCGCTTCGACGGCCCCCGCCCTGGCCTGGGCGGCACAGTGGATTGCGAAACGTGACCCCGGCGCGGCGCTGCTTTCGCTCCATGCCGATTGGGCCGTGCCGGACGGACCGGCGTTCCGCGCCTCCGCCGGCCGCGCCCTCCAGGTCGCGATGACGAGCGACGTCCTCGTGACGGTCGGGGTACGTCCCACGCGGAACGAAACCGGGTACGGCTACATCGTTCCGGGGACCAGGCTAGGGCGAGCCCGTCGGGTGGCGCGGTTCGTTGAGAAACCCAGTCCCGCGAGAGCGTCGCAGCTGCGACGGCGCGGTGCGCTGTGGAATACCGGGTTGTTCGCCTGGGGGGTAGACCGGTTCCTCACCGAAGTCCATGAACACGCCCGCGAGCTGCGGCCCGGCTGGGCCGCGCTGCAGGGGGGAGATGCGGCCACCTTCTTCGCCGCGGTCAAGCCGGCGGCCGTGGACATCGCCGTCCTCGAGCGCACTCGCCGGCTGGCGGTCCTCTCCGGGACCTTCCGGTGGGACGACATCGGCTCCTGGGATGCGTTGTTGCGGATCCGCCGTGCGGACAGCCGGGGCAACGTGGTGGTCGGCAACGTGACCCTGGCGGACGACGTGCAGCGCTGCGTGCTGTGGGCGGAAGACGAGCATCTGGCGGTCACCGGCATTTCGGATACGATCGTCGTGCGCTCCGGCGGGCACACCCTCGTCATGCCGCTGGGCAACGCCGAGCGGCTCAAAGCGCTGGTGCAGCGGCTGTGAGCCTAGCCTTGTATCTCCTCGACCCCGACCCGGCCCCCGCGTGGGCGCCATTCTATGGCGTGCGACCCTTGTGCGAGCTGCGGGCCGGCGCGCACCTCGTGCGGGAGCGGTGGGAGACGTTCATCGGCGCCGAGGTCCGCGAGATCTTCGCCCCCGCGCACCTCAGCGGATTCGCGGAGCCGGGGACGCCGCCCGTGACCGGCCGGCATGCCGTCTCCGGTCCGGCGGTCATCGGCTCGGCGACCTTCGCCCCGCGAGGCCTGGCGCCGGCCTTCCCCGCCGGCGTGCCCGTTCGACTCACCTGCCAGGGGATCACCGTCGGGTGGGCGGTGCCGGCAGGCGTGACGTGGGACGGCCCGACCGCCCAGGCCCAGATGGTTGAAGTCGCCGGTGTGGTGATGCACGGTGTGTTCGACCTGATCCCGGCCCTCGAGAAACTGCTGTTGGACGACGTGCGCGGGCTGCTTGGCGACAGCGATCCCGTACCCGAGGGTTGTACGCTGCTCGGGGATGCCTCATGGCTTGCCTTGCACGAAGCGGCGATCGAGCCGGGGGTCGTGTTCGACGTGAGGCACGGGCCGATCGTGTTGGACAGCGGAGTGGAAGTGCGGGCCGGGACTCGGCTCGAGGGGCCGCTCTGGGTGGGGGCGAACTCGAGAATCCTGGGTGGCGACATCCGCATCAGCGCCATCGGCCCGCGTTGCAACGTGCGCGGCGAGGTGGCCTCCTCGGTCTTCCTGGGCTATGCCAACAAAGGCCATGACGGCTTCGTCGGCCACTCAGTCATCGGCCGCTGGGCAAATCTGGGCGCGGGGACCGTGACCTCGGACCTCAAGAACACCTATGGGACGGTCCGACTCGACATCGCGGGCAAATCGATCGAGACCGGCCTCCAGTTCCTCGGCAGTCTCGTGGGCGATCACGTCAAGACGGCGATCGGGACATTGCTCGGGACCGGCACGGTGCTCGGTGCCGGGGCGAACGTGTTCGACGGCGTGCGGGCGCCCAAGTTTGTCCCCCCCTTCGCCTGGGGAGGCATTGCGGGGACCGCTCGCATGGCGAAGGACGGGTTCCTGAAGACCGCGGCCCGGGTGATGCCGCGGCGAGACGAGGATCTGACGGAGGCGATGCGGGCCGTGCTCGGCCGGGTCTACGACTGGGCGACGCGGTGAGCGGCGCTACCACGCCCGCGCGTTAGGGGGCGGCGGTTCCGGCACCTTCAGCGTGTCGGGTTTGGGGGTCGGCGGCCCGACCCGATGGAGCGTGACCGGTTTGTCGAGATCCCCGCCGGAGATGGTCAACTTGTCGCCGGTGACCTTCATCCCATAGACGTTCCACACGCCGTCGCCGACGGTGAACCAGACGCTGTCGCCAACGATGCGCCACCGGGCCACCTGCTCGCCGAATTGCGCCGAGCTGTCGGCCCGGACCACGATCAAGCGCGGCCCGTCTTCGGTCTTCGCCTCCCATTTGCCTTCGAGCTTCGGCGGGACGGATCGCGATTGCGCCGGGAGCGCACCCGCCCACAGCCCGAACCCCAGCGCCACAGTGACCCGTGTGTTCATGAGCATCAATGAGAACGTGATAGCCGCAATCTAAGCGGAGGGCACGCCGGAGGGCGCCGGATCGGACGGGGCCAGCGTCGAGGGGAGCGGCACCGCTGCCTGCTCATCCTGGAGCACGGCAACCTGGGATTCCCACTTCCGCATCATCTCGACGAATGGTCGCACCAGCTCCGGATCGAACTCCATTCCCGCCCGGCCCTCGAGATACGGGAGCACCTGCTCCACGGGCCAGGCATCGCGATACGGGCGCCGCGTGCGCAGCGCATCGTACACGTCGCAGACGTGGACCAGGTTGCTCGCGTGGTGACAGGAGCGCTGGAACATCAGTCGCGGGTAACCACCACCATTCAGCATGATGTGGTGCTCGTAGGCCACCACGGCCGCAAGATCCAGCTCTTCCTCGCTCTCCAGAATGATGCGCGCTCCCTCCGCCGGGTGGCGGTTCATCATGACCCGCTCGTCGGGCGTCAGTTTGCCCGACTTCGTAAGCACCTCGATCGGAATCCGGACCTTGCCGAGGTCGTGCAGGAGACCCGCGACCCCGAACGCCCGCGCGTCGGCGGCGCCCATGCCGACGTACTCGGCGAGCGCCATCGAGAGCACCGACACGTTGAGCGAATGCGTCGTGGTGTACTGGTCGAATTCCTTGAGCTGCAGCAACGGCATGATCATCTGCCGGTCGCTGTGCATGGCGACCGAAAGCGAGCGGACGACCGCCTCGGCCTCGGCGAGCGGGAGTGTGGTTCGCGCCTTCACCTCTTCGTGCATCCAGCGGATCGTCTCCGCTTCCTCTCCCAGGGAGAAGCTGATCGTCGCGGTAGGCAATGCGCCGCCTTCCCCCAGCTGGGAATCACCCTTCACCCCGACGGGGCCGAATTTGATGCTGGTGCGCTTGAATTGCCGGGCCTCCGACGTGTCGACCCCGGCGATCGTGAGCATGGCCAGGGCATGCTCCAGGAACTCCTCGAAATCCTCGCGCGTCACGTTTTCTTCGAACTCGAGCCGCTGAATCCCCGCGTTGGCGAGGCGGCCGGACCAGTCCCACGCGCGCAGCTCGCGCAACGGTACTTTGCCGAACACGACCTCGTCTCCGAGGAATGTGAAACTGGGACTGGCGGTGTGCTTCTGCAGCTCGGTCAGGTCCTGGTATGCGGCGTCGATGGCGCGACCCCGCGCCGGGTGCCCGTCCCGATACAACGACATCGCGGACAGGGCCTGCGCGAAGCTCGACAGGAACCGGATCGGTTCGCTCATTTCTGGCGGCTCCCCGGATCCGTCGCGGCGCGAATGTCCGCGTCATTGGATACCGCAGCCCGCGCCAGGATGGCCGTGGCGCGCGGCTCGTCCCCCCACCCCGACGCCAGCGCCGAAAGCGCCGCCACCAGGATCGCGGACTTGGCTGGGAACTTGTGGCGCCCGAAGAAGGTGCGCCCGCCGTCGGTCAACCTGAGCAGGAGCTCGAGGGCCTCCGGAGGGCGGGCCTCGGCCGCGCCGAGCACGCGGATGGCCTGGAGCCGGACGTCCTGCGCCACACGCGGATTCTGGACCAATCTCAGCACGAGCGGCACGGCATCCGCCGGCAGGCTGCGCCCTGAGGCGATGAGCGCCGTCCGCACCAATCGCCCGTCGGTATCACCCAGGGCCTTGGCGATGCCCGCGTCCCGCTCGGCCGGCAGTTTCAGCGCCAGCTTGAACGCCTCGAGCCGCACCCGCACATCAGGATCGGACAGGTGTGGAAGGGCTGAAAATTCGTCCGGCAACTCGGGGAAGGCGTCGAGCAGGGCCAACAGGTTGCGCCGGACGTACCACCGCTCATCGGCCAGCCGGGCGGCGATGAAGGGTCCGATCCCCGTGCCCAGACGCAGCAACCGCTCGAGCGCCGCCCGCCGCGTGGTGCGCGATTCGGCATCGGCCAAGGCATCGAGCAAGGGATCGGCGACCGCCTGGCCCACGCGTGGCAGCAGCCGATCGAACAGCGCGAAATCCACGGGCTCGACGGCCAACACCCACCGTGCGGTGTCCGGGCTCGCGGCCCGCTCCCACAATGCCCGCAGGGTGTCGGTTTCCGTCGGCACGTTCTCCAGTAGATCCAACAACTGGCTCAGCCGTCCCGTATCGACCAGCTGGGCGCAGGCCCGCCACACGTTGGGTCCGACGGCGTCCACCTCGAGACTCATCTGCACCACGCGCTCAGGCTCAAGCGGATGTTGCTGGTCGGCAGCCACGGCGAACATGGGAGCCGCGCGCGACATCCGGCGCAGCGCGCCCCCATACCCGGTGGGGTTCGGATCCTCGAGATTCCACCCCGACAGAAGCGCTTTCACCTGGTCGCGCAGCGCCACGTCCGCCAGCGGTCGCGCCATCGGGGCCCCCTGCTCCGCATGGGCCGCCATCTTGGACAGCATCCGCATCAGGGAATGGGACACCGAGTTCTCGGTCGATTCCGAGACGGCCTTCACCACCTCGAGGACGGCGTCTACGGCCATCCCGCTCGCCGCGTCGAACGCAAACTTGCGACGCTGCGCAGCATCCCCACCCATGTCGAGCAGACGCTTGAGCGTTTCCTCACGCATTCCGGCGAGCAGGCGTGACGTGCGTCGGCGCAGCTCGAGCGCCTCGGCCCCTCCCGCGGTCTTCAGCTCCTCCGCGATCTGCAGCAGGTATCCGACGATCACCTGGTCGTATGCTTCGCCGCGCGCATGGGCGTCGATCGCCTGCGCGATCACCGCCGGAGTGGAGGGTGGATCCTCGTCCTCCTTGATCTGTCCGGCCAAGGCGGCCCGAGCGAGTCCGACCCACAACCGGGCCCCGCGGACGCGTTCGTCGGTCATCGGATCGCCTTCCGGGCCCTTCTCGCCCCGCTCGTTGAGCATCTCGAGCCGGTCGTACGACAGCGAGTGGAGCCGGATGTGCTCCCAAGCCTCGAGCTGTGCCTTGGGCCCCAACCCGAGCGGCTGCCCGCTGCGGTCGGCCTCCTGCGCCAAGACCCGCAGGGCATCCAGCACCTCCGCGACTCCGAGACCCCGCGAGAAGGTGATGGCGGCGAGATGGTGACGGTGCAGACGCCCCGCGAGCTCGCTCAGCACGGGGTGTTTGGGGTCGGTCGCGACACCCTCGATGACCAGCTGATCCCGCGCCACACCGAGGGAGACGGTGGGGCGATCTTGCAGCAGCCGGGCCGCTCGACGCACGACCCCCCCGGCCGCTGGGGCGAGGGAGGGGTGCCCATCGGGATACATGGAGTGCTTGTGCAATGCGATGGAGAGCTCAATCAGGAATTCACTGAGCTCTCGGGAAAGGGCGGCACGCTCGGGAACCACAGGCGTGGTCACGGTCCTAACATACTATGGGATTGGGGGATAACCCGAAAGACACCCGCTCCGGGACCGGGCCCCGCGAGGGTGAAAAAGGCCCCCCGGAACCCTCCCGGGGGGCCTTCTTCATAATTCAGAACGACTATTGGGCGTCTGGCTGCTTAGTACATCCCGCCCATACCGCCGCCACCCGGCATCGGTGGGGCCTTTTCCTTCTCCCGCTTCTCCACCACAACGCACTCGGTCGTGAGGAGCAGCCCCGCGATCGACGCGGCGTTCTGCAGCGCGGTCCGCGTCACCTTGGTGGGATCGATCACGCCCGCCGCGACCAGATCCTCGTACTCATCGGTCTGGGCGTTGAAGCCGTAGTTCAGCTTTCCGGCCTCTTTCACTTTGCCGACGATAATCGCACCTTCGGCGCCGGCGTTCTGGACGATCATCCGCACCGGCTCCTCGAGCGAGCGCCGGACGATCTCGATGCCGATCTTCTCGTCGTCATCGGATCCCTTCACCTTGTCGAGCGCCTTCTGCGTCCACAGCAGAGCCACGCCGCCGCCCGGCACGATGCCTTCCTCGACCGCCGCGCGGGTGGCATGCAGCGCGTCCTCGACCCGGGCCTTCTTTTCCTTCATCTCGGTCTCGGTGGCCGCGCCGACGTTGATCACCGCGACGCCACCGGCCAGCTTGGCCAGCCGCTCCTGCAGCTTCTCTTTGTCGTAATCCGACGTCGACTTCTCGATCGCCGAGCGGATCTGGTTGA
>Ga0335083_10003009_pt1 | contig 22035 bp, 20 predicted proteins | sample Lox_Sample_42_FD_206716 | JGI IMG/M metagenome (GOLD analysis project Ga0335083, IMG submission 206716) | Soil microbial communities from Loxahatchee National Wildlife Refuge, Florida, United States - Lox_Sample_4.2 | ecosystem: Environmental > Terrestrial > Soil > Wetlands | place: USA...
CAGCCCTGCTCGCGCTCAAATTCTGAACGAAGCCGGCGCGGGGTAACGCCTCACTTCTTCGGCACGTCCTTCAGCTCCTTGGCTTCCTTCTCCAGATGCTTCTTGGTGGCGTCGCCCTCGTTGCGGAGCGCGTCGGCCTGATTGTGCGCCGTTGCCTGCACCGAGTTTGGCGCGCCCGCGGCGACCGCTTCCTTGAGATCCGCCTCGGCATGATAGCTCTTGTCGATCGCCTTGGCCTGCTGATCGACTTCCTTCTGGGCCTCGCTCTTGCAGCCGGAAAGGGCGACGCCGGTGAGCAGCAGCGACGCCGCCAAAATCCTGTCGATGCGCAGTGTCATCTGTCTTTCTCCTGCATGTCGTTCTGCCGCGACCGGACATCGCGTGCGGTTCCTGCAAGCATGGGAACGCATGATGGTGCACATTGGCTCCCCGAAAGCGTGGCCGGTTCCCTTGGCTCGTCACCTCCGCTAGGGCGTCTGGCGTGAGCAGCGACAGGCCCATCGACATCGCGATTGCAGGCGGCGGACTCGCCGGCGGCCTGATCGCGCTTGCCCTGCGCGCGCGGCGGCCGGAATTGCGCGTCGTCGTGATCGAAAGCGGCGCGTCAGCGGGCGGCAATCATGTCTGGTCCTGCTTCGAGGGCGATGTCGCGCTCAAGGACCGCTGGCTGATCGAGCCGCTGGTGGCGCAGAGCTGGGGCGGCCATCAGGTCCGCTTCCCTGGCTTCGAGCGGACGCTGCCCGGCGGCTATGCCAGCCTGTCGAGCGAACGGCTCGATGCCGCGCTCAAGGCGGCATTGCCAGACGGTGACCTCCTGTTCGGCACGGACGTCGATGCGCTGACGCCGACCAGCATCACGCTTGCCGGCGGGCGCGTGATCGAGGCGCGCGGGGTGATCGACGCGCGGGGTCCGGGCGAGATGGGCGCGCTCGATCTCGGCTGGCAGAAATTCGTGGGGATGAGCTGGCGCACCGACGCGCCGCACGGCCTCGCCGCGCCGATCATTATGGATGCGCGGGTCGACCAGGCGGAGGGCTATCGCTTCGTCTATATCCTGCCCTTCTCGGCGACCGAGCTGTTCATCGAGGACACTTATTATACGGCCGGTCCCGAGCTGGACGTCGAGCGGCTGAAAGACCGGATCACCGACTATGCGGTCGCACAGGGCTGGGCCGGCACGCCCGGGGAGCGGATCGAGACCGGCATATTGCCGGTCTGCATGGGCGGCGACATCGACCGCTACTGGAACGCATCTTCGCCCGGCGTGGCCAAGGCGGGCCTTCGCGGCGGCTTCTTCCATGCCATGACCGGCTATTCGCTGCCCGACGCGGTGCGTGTGGCGCTGCGCATCGCCCAACTGCCCGATCTCTCCGGCCCGGCGCTTCACAGCGAGCTCCATTCGATGGCCCGCGATCACTGGCGCGGCCAGGCCTATTACCGGCTGCTTGCCACGATGCTGTTCCGCGCCGCCGAACCCACCGAGCGCTGGCGCATCCTCGCCCGCTTCTACCGGCTTGACCCCGCACTCATCGGCCGCTTTTATGCCGGCCAGTCGAGCCTGTTCGACAAGCTGCGCGTCCTCGTGGGCCGCCCGCCTGTCCCGATCGGCAACGCCATCCGCGCCCTGGGAGCAATATCTTCATGACGAAGGCCGTCATCATCGGCGCGGGTTTCGGTGGCCTCGCGCTCGCCATCCGGCTGCGGGCGGCGGGCGTCGAAACGACGGTCATTGAGGCCCGCGACCGGCCCGGCGGCCGCGCCTATGTCTGGGAGAAGGAGGGCTTCACCTTCGACGCGGGGCCGACCGTCGTCACCGATCCCGATTGCCTCGACCAGCTTTGGCGCCTCTCGGGCCATGACATGCGCGAGGATGTGACGCTGTTGCCGGTCATGCCCTTCTACCGGCTGCATTGGCCGGACGGCACGCAGTTCGACTATTCCAACGACGAGCCCCGCCTGCGCGCCGAGATCGCGCGGATCGAGCCGGGCGACGTGGCCGGCTACCAGCGCTTCCTCGACTATTCGGCGGGCGTCTATGCCGAGGGCTATGAGAAGCTCGGCCATGTCGCCTTTCTCGACTTCAAGTCGATGCTGAGCGCCGCGCCGAGCCTCGCCCGCTATCAGGCCTGGCGTTCGGTCCATGACATGGTCTCGAGCTTCGTGAAGAACGACAAGCTGCGCGAGGCCTTCTCGTTTCATACGCTGCTGGTCGGCGGCAATCCGTTCACGGCGAGCGCCATCTATGCGCTGATCCACAAGCTGGAGAAGGACGGCGGCGTCTGGTTCGCCAAGGGCGGCACCAATGCGCTTATCCGGGCCATGGTCACCCATTTCGAGCGGCTCGGCGGGACGATCCGGCTCGGCGATCCGGTGGCGAGCATCGAGACAGTCGGGGATCGGGCGACCGGCGTGACGACACGGTCGGGCGCGCGTTTCGAGGCCGATGCGGTCGCCAGCAATGCCGATCTCATGCACAGCTATCGCGATCTGCTGACCGGCCATAAGCGCGGACAGCGCCGCGCCGATGCGCTCGCCCGCAAGCGCTGGAGCCCCAGCCTGTTCCTCGTCCATTTCGGTATCGAGGGCACCTGGCCCGGCATCCCGCATCACATGATCCTGTTCGGCCCGCGCTACAAAGAACTGCTGACCGACATTTACGAGCATGGCGTGCTCAGCGAGGATTTCTCGCTCTATCTGCATCACCCGACAGTGACCGACCCCAGCCTGGCACCGCCCGGCCATTCGACCTTCTATGCGCTCGCGCCCGTGCCGCATCTCGGCAAGCTGCCGGTCGACTGGAATGAGGTCGGCCCGATCATGGAAGAGCGCATCCTCGCCGAGATCGAGCGGCGGCTGATCCCGAACCTCAAGTCCCGCATCAAGGTCAAATTCTCCTATGCGCCAACCGATTTCGTCCAGGATCTCAATGCCCATATGGGCAGCGCCTTCAGCCTCGAACCGTTGCTGACGCAAAGCGCATATTTCCGGCAGCACAATCGCGACGACATCATTTCCAATCTCTATTTCACCGGCGCGGGCACGCATCCCGGCGCCGGTATTCCAGGCGTGGTCGGCTCGGCACGAGCCACCGCCACGCTGATGCTGGAGGATTTTGCGCAGTGACAAGATTGTCGGCCCTCGCCGTCTATTGCGGCTCGGCCACGCCCGCCGACCCCATCTATATCGAGACCGCGCGGCAGACTGGCACGCTGCTTGCCGAGCGCGGCATCACTTTGGTCTATGGCGGCGGCAGGCTGGGGTTGATGGGCGCGGTTGCAGACGCGGCGCTGGCGGCGGGCGGCAAGGTCATCGGCGTGATCCCGGAGAAGCTGGTCAACACCGAAGTCGCGCATCGTGGCCTGACCGAATTGTACGAAGTGCCGGACATGCACGCGCGCAAAGCGCTGTTCACGTCGCTTTCCGACGGGTTCGTGACCCTGCCGGGCGGCGTCGGCACCATGGACGAGCTGTGGGAAGCGGTAAGCTGGGCGCAGCTTGGCTATCATGCCAAGCCGGTCGGCCTGCTCAATGCCGGCGGCTTCTATGACAAGCTGCTCGACTTCAACGCGCACATGATCGACGTCGGCTTCATCCGCCCCGCCCATGCCGGCATCCTGATCGCGCGTGATACGCTGCCCGATCTGCTCGACGCGATGGCGGCCTATCAGCCGCACACACCGATCACGGCGATCCCAGTGGAGCGCCTTTGACCGATCGCGCCGACCTCGTCACCCACGCCCGCGACAGCATCGCGCGCGGGTCGAAGAGCTTCCGCGCCGCATCGCGCCTGTTCGATGCCGAAACGCGCGAGCGCGCCTGGCTGCTCTATGCCTGGTGCCGCGCCTGCGACGACATTGCCGACGGACAGGATCATGGCGGCACCATGTCGGTGACCGACGATCCCAAGGCGCGTCTCGCCGAGATCCGGACGCTGACCGACCGCGCACTGAGCGGCGATGGCGAGGTGCCGCCCGCCTTCGAGGGGCTCGCCGTCGTCGCCCGGGAATGCGGCATTCCGCGCCGCTACATGGACGATCTTATCGCCGGCTTCGCGCTCGATACCGGCGGATGGCGGCCGCAGAGCGAGGACGATCTGCTGCGTTATTGCTATCATGTCGCCGGCAGCGTCGGCTGCATGATGGCGATCGTGATGGGCGTCTCACCCGATGACAGCGCCACGCTCGACCGCGCCTGCGACCTCGGCCTCGCCTTCCAGCTCGCCAACATCGCCCGCGACGTCGCCGAGGATGCCAGTGCGGGGCGCTGCTATCTCCCCATCGACTGGCTTGCAGATGCAGGCATCGATCCCGCCGACATCATGGCGCCGCGAAGCCGCCCGGCGCTGGTCCGGCTTACCGGCCGTCTGGCCAGCCTTGCCGCCCGTTACGAGGAAAGCGCGCGCCATGGCACGCCCGCGCTGCCCCGCCGATCGGCCTGGGCTGTGCTCTCCGCCGCCGCTATCTACGGCGCGATCGCCCGCAAGGTCGCGGCCGATCCGGAGCGCGCGCTCAGGACCCGCGTCTATACGGCGAGGGCGGAAAAGGCGGCGTTCGGCATCAGGGCCTGGCTGCTTTCGCACGGCCGCCAGTGGCTCTATCGCGCCGGACCGCGCGATGGCGACCTCTGGACACGGCCCGCCTGACGGCGGCTTCTTGACCGCGATCAAGGACGCTTCCGCGCCACCATGTTCTTTTGCCTGTATGACCCGATTCGACCATCATCGCCGCCGGGCGCATCAGCATCTGTTGTTCGCGCTGAATTCGACCTGCACGCGAGTGCGCCGCAGCCATGAGCGGCTCGCCGCTGTGCATTGGGCGGTCGCGACCAGCATGCGGCCTCAAATCATGAAGCGCCCGGCCTAGCTTCCGAGCACCGCCACGGCCCGATCATGAAGCCGTGCGACGCCGGCGGCGTGGATCTGCGGCACGGTCGCGAGGATGCCGAGTGCCCGCGGGTCCGGCCGGTTGAAGCGCAGCGGACGGCCGAGCACATCGGTGACCGTCGCGCCTGCTTCCTGCGCAATCAGGCAGGCGGCGGCGATGTCCCACTCCGCGCCCCACCGGATGCTCGCCACGGCATCGGCCTCGTCGGCGGCGATCATGGCAATACGCAGCGCAATGCTGTTCGGCTTGGGCACCAGCACATAATCGATATCGACGCCGCGCAGATGATCGGCGGGCACGCGCGCCTTCGACAATGTCGGATGCGATCCGCAGTGCAGTCGCACGCCGTTGCGCCAGGTGCCCCGGCCCTTCGCCGCCCACCACAGCTCGCCCCGTGCAGGCGCGGCCAGCACACCGATAACGACTTCGCCCTCCTCGACCAGAGCGACCGAGACCGCCCAGCCGGCACGCCCGCGCACGAAATCGCGCGTGCCGTCGATCGGATCGATCACCCAGGCGAGGCGCCGTTCGGCGCGGCCCGGCGTCTCGACACTTTCCTCGGAGAGCCACGCCGCCTCGGGGATGAGCGCGCCCAGCCGGTCGCGCAGCATGGCATCGACCATCAGGTCCGCCTCGCTCACCGGCTGGCCGGGCTCCTTCTCCCAATGGCCCGCCATGCGCTCGCCATGCGCCCAGAAACGCATCGCGGCATTGGCTGCTTGTTCGGTGATCTCCAGAACCGCTGCGAGGCGTGTGTCACTCACCGGCAACGGTCATCCCGTCGACGCGCAGGGTCGGGACATTGACGGCGTAGCGGAAGGCGAGATCGTCCGCCGCCGACAGGTTGAGCAGCATGTCCTTGAGGTTGCCGGCAATCGTCACTTCCGCGATGGCGGGGCCGAGCTTGCCGTCCTCGATCAGGAAGCCCGAGGCGCCGCGGCTATAGTCGCCGGTGACGCCGTTGACGCCGTGGCCGATCAGCTCGGTCACGTAGAGGCCCTGCGTAATGCCGGCGATGAGGTCATCGCGACTGCCCCTGCCGCCTTCGAGATGGACATTGGTCGCGCCCGCGCCCGGCGAGCCGCCGCCGCGCGTGGCATGGCCGGTCGGAGCCAGGCCAAGCTGCCGCGCCGAGGCGCTGTCGAGCAGCCAGTCGACCAGCACGCCATCGTCGATCAGCCGCATCGCCCGCGTCGGCAGGCCCTCGCCGTCGAACGGCCGCGAGCGTACGCCGCGCCTGCGCAACGGATCGTCCACGACGTGCAGCCCGGCGGGGAGGACGCGTTCGCCCTTCCTGTCGAGCAGGTAGCTCGCCTTGCGCGTGACGGCGGGACCGGTCATCGCACCGAGCAGATGGCCGATCAGACTTCCACCGACGCGCGGATCGAAGACGATCGGCATGGCGCCGCTCGGAACGCGGCGGGGATTGAGCCGTGCGACCGCGCGATTGCCGGCACGCGTGCCGATGGTGCCGGCGTCCTCCAGGTCGCTCAGATAGCGCACGCTGTGGCTGGCATGGTCGCGCTGCATGTCCGCGCCTTCGCCGGCGAGGACGCTGGCCCACAGGCTGTGGCTCGCGCCGCCATAAGCGCCGGCGAAGCCATGGCTCGTCACCAAGGCCATACGCGCCCGGCCATGGCCGGCGCCGCCGCCCTCGCTGTTGGTGACCCCCGCGACCGCCCGCGCGGCATCCTCGACGGCGAGGGCCGCGGCCTTGAGCGCCGCCATATCCGGCTCGGCATGATCGTCAATGTCGAGATCGGGCAGCGCGCCGTGCATGAGCCGGTCCTCGGGCGCGAGGCCGGCATAGGCATCCTCGGGTGCTTCCCTGGCCATGGCGATGACCCGCTCGACCAGCGTGGAGAGCGTGCGCGGCGCGAGATCGGACGAGGAGACCGTGGCCGAGCGGCGCCCGATGAAGACGCGCAGGCCGATATGCTCGGACTCGGATTGCTCGAAATCCTCGAGCGCGCCGAGCCGCACCGAGACGCCGGCCGACGCATCGCAGCTGTAGATCGCGTCGGCCGCGTCGGCGCCCGCCTTGCGCGCCGCGTCGACCAGGGACTGGGCACGATTCAGGGCGTCATCGAGGCTGAGCATGGGTGAGGGAATCCGGCGCTGGAAAAACGATCCCGCGCTTTAGACCCGCGACAGGGGCGGCGCAATGCAGACCCTGTTCCTTCTCCCGCAGGCGGGAGAAGGATACGTAGCCTTGCCGACGCAGTTGGCTAGGCGAAGTTGGATGAGGGCATGACGAACGCGAGAAGACCCTCACCCTCCCACCGCTACGCGGCGGGCCCCTCCCTCTCCCGCCTGCGGGAGAGGGTCTAGCGCTCAGCCCTTCACCGGCTCGTCGTCGCCATCCGCTTCCTCGCCGTCGAGATTCTGGCGCTTCTCCATTTCCTCGACGACCATGGCCTTTCTCGGATCGAGCGCTGTCGCGAGGCCATCGGCGAAAGAGGCCAGAAAGCCCCCGCTCCGTCCCTTTCCCGCGTTCCTCGACGGCATGCAGAGCGGCACGAGGAAGCAGGCGGCGGCGAGAATGACGGCGACGACGATCCACTGCGTCATGGCGCGCGCTCCAGCCAGGCTTTGAGCATGTGATGCGCCACCGCGATGCCGGAGGGTGGCAGGAACAGCGCATCCTCATCCTCGGCGAAAGCCTTGGCGACGTCCGCGCGGCTCACCCACATCGCCTCGACGATTTCGGTCTCGTCGAGGGTGATGACGTCGCTCTGCGCCTGCGCGACACAGGCGATCATCAGCTGCGAGGGGAAGGGCCAGGGCTGGCTCATCATATAATCGACGCGGCCGACGCGGATGCCCGCCTCCTCGAACAGCTCGCGCCGCACCGCCTCCTCGATGGTCTCGCCCGGTTCGACAAAGCCGGCCAGCGCGGAGAAGCGCCGCGGCGGAAAGCGCCCGTTGCGGCCGATCAGCACCCGCCCCTCATGTTCGGCGAGCATGATGACGACCGGGTCGGTGCGCGGGAAATGCTCCGTCTCGCAGGACGGGCATTTGCGCGCCCAGCCGGCCTTGACCGGCGCGGTCGGCTGCCCGCACGCCGCGCAGAAGCGGTGCCGGCGGTGCCAGTCGACGAGGCTGCGCGCGGTGCCGAACAAGGCCGCCTCGTCCGGCGCCAGCAGCGGCACGATGGTCCACACCTTGGGCGGGAATTGCGGCGGTGCGTCGCTCAATTCGACATGGAGCGAGACGAACAGCGGCGCGCCGTCCGGACGCAGGCCGAGCAGGATGTGGTCTGCGAGCAGCGCGCCATGCGGCACCGGCGCGGTCTGCATCAGGCCGCCCTCGCCCGGCAGCGGATCGAGCCCGTCAAGTAGCAGGATGCGCGCACGCGGATCGGCCCAGGCAGCGGCAAGCCTGTCCGGATCGGTGCGGATGGTATCGGCGCGGTCGAGCGTGCCGCCGGCAAAGGCGATGGGGGCTGGCGCAGTGCGGTCGATGATCTCGGTCATGCCGCGCTCCTCGCCTGATCTTCGGACGCCGTGACAAGCAACGCAGCACGAGCGAACAGGGTGGGCAGGCCGGCGCGGTCGAGATCGTCGATGCGCCACCACTGGCCCTCGCCTGCGAGCTGCGGTCTCGTCGGCAGGACCAGCGCCTCGACCGACAGGTCCAGCGCGAAATGGGTGAAGACATGGCGGACCGCGCCCATCTTGCGCCAGTGGCCGGGCAGCGGCGGCGTGTCAGCGCCATCACCCTCGCGCCAATCGCCGGTCGGGAGCGCCATCATGCCGCCGAGCAGGCCCTTGCCTGGCCGCCGCACGAGCCAGACATGACCGTCCGCCTCGATCCACCATGCCGTCCCAGCGCGCTCGGGCCGCGCCTTCTTCGCCGCCTTGACCGGGAAGCGCGCGGGATCGCCGGATCGTCTCACCGCACAATTCTCCATGAGCGGGCAGATGGCGCAGGCGGGATTGCGCGGCGCGCAGATGGTCGCGCCCAAGTCCATCATCGCCTGCGCGAAGTCCCCGGCTTGTTCGTCCGGCGTGATGCCATCGGCCAGATCGCGCAGCTTGCCCTTCGCGCCCGGCAATGCCTCCTCGACCGCGAACAGCCGGCTCACCACCCGCTCGACATTGCCGTCGACCACGACCGCGCGCCTGCCGAAGGCGATGGCGGCGATGGCGGCGGCGGTATAGGCGCCGATGCCGGGAAGCGCCCGCAAGCCGTCCTCGGTGCCCGGGAAGCGGCCTTCATACTTGTTTACGACAACACGCGCGCAGGCGAGCAGATTGCGGGCGCGGGCATAATAGCCCAGCCCCGCCCAGGCGGCCATCAGCTCGGCCTCGTCGGCACCGGCCAGCGCCCCGACCGTCGGCCAGCGGCGCGTGAACGTCTCGAAATAGGGAATGACCGCAGCGACGGTGGTCTGCTGCAGCATGATCTCGCTCAGCCAGACACGGTACGGATCGGGCAAAGGCCCGCCCGGCGGGCTGCGCCATGGCAGAGCGCGCGCATGGCTGCGATAATGATGCAGCAGCCTCTCCGCCACATCTGACTCGGGCCGGATTAATCCATCGACGGACATGCTCGGCCTATGGCATGAACCCCGGCATGACTGAAAGCCCGGACAGGAAAAGCGGCACCAGGAAGCCCGCCGCGAAGAAGCCCAAGGCGCCGGCGGGAGCGCCCGCCGAGCGGCCGCGCGTCGGCGCGCCGCGCGCCATTTCCGATCTCATGCCGGACATCGGCCGCGCCGCCTTCCGCAAATTCGGCTTCATCCAGTCGAGCGTGGTGACGCGCTGGGCGGAGATCGTCGGCCAGCGCCATGCCGCATTGACCGCGCCGGAGCTGATCCGCTTCCCGCAGGGTAAGCGCTCGGGCGGCACGCTGCAGCTCGTCGTGGCGAGCGGCCATGCCCCGATGGTCCAGCATATCGTGCCGGAGATCATCGAGCGGGTGAACCGCTTCTTCGGCTATGCGGCGGTCTCGCGCGTCGCGCTGCGTCAGGGCGAGGTCAAGGGCGCCGAACCGGTCGACCGCCCACCGCCCGCCATGCTCCGGCCTGTCCCGGCGGAGCTGGGCGAGGGATTGCGCGAAGTCTCCGACCCGGAACTGCGCGCCGTGCTCGAATCGCTTGCGCGCGGCCTTGCGGTTCCGGCAAACCCGCCACGAATTCGATAAAGAGAAACGGACAGAGATGCTCTCCAGGCTGTTGCTGCGGCTCGCCGCATTTTCCCTGATCCTGATGCCCATGATGGGCATAGACGCCCATGCCGCCGTGAAGCCCCAGCCCCGGGCCGCCGCCAGGGCGGGCGCCGCGAGACCGGCCGCGCGGCCCGGCGCGGTGGACTGGACCAGGACCGTCACCGTCACGCCGATCGGCAGCTTCATCCTCGGCAATCCCAATGCGAAGACGAAGCTGGTCGAATATATGAGCTACAGCTGCCCGCACTGCGCAGATTTCGCGGCGGAAGCGACGACCCAGCTCAAGACCGGCTGGGTCAAGGGCGGTTCGCTCAGCATCGAATACCGCAACTTCATCCGCGACGGCTATGACCTCAGCGCCGCGCTGATCGCCCGTTGCGGCGGGACGAGCCATTTCCTCGCCAATCACGAGCTGATCTTCTCGACCTATGATGGCTGGATGGATCAGGCACAGAAATATGCGCAGAGCCATAGCGATGCGAGCGGCGGCGACAATGGCGCGCAGTTCATCGACATTGCCGACAAGGTCGGGCTCACCGCCGTCGCCGTGAAGAACGGCATCAGCGAGCAGGCGGCGCACCAGTGCCTCGCCGACCCCAAGGCGCTGGCGACCATCCTCGCGCTCACCAGCGGCGCATGGGACGTCGATCGGAATTTCGAGGGTACGCCGACCTTCCTGCTCAATGGCGAAGTTCTCCACGGAATCCACAGCTGGGAGGGCCTGAAGCCCCGGCTGCCGCCATTGCCCGCCTCCGGCAAGTGAGTTAGACCGGCTACCCAATTCCGCCCCTCCTCCCCGTCTCGCGAGGTTCGACATTTCATGATCCGCTTCCGCTTCGCTCCCCTCGCTCTCGCCGTCATCGCGCTTGCCGCCTGCAACAAGTCGGACAGCGGCTCGACTCCCAAGTCCAGCGTGGCGGTCGCGAATGTCGCGCCGCCGGCCGGCACGAAATGGTCCGACAAGGTGGTGGCGACGCCCGAAGGCGGCGTGCGCATGGGCAATCCCGATGCGCCGATCAAGCTGGTCGAATATGGCTCGCTCTCCTGCCCGCACTGCGCCAAGCTGGCGCAGGAAGGGTTCACCAAGCTGACCGGCGACTATGTCGAGAGCGGGCGCATGAGCTACGAGTTCCGCAGCTATGTGATCCATCCGCAGGACGTGCCGCTGACGCTGCTGGCGAGGTGCATTCCGGTCGAGCAATTCTTCCCGATGGTCGAGCAGATCTATGCCAATTTCGACGCGCTGAGCCAGCCGCTCGAGGACAAGGCCGTGCAGGACAAGGCCAATGCGGCGCTGCAGGGGCCGCCGGAGGACCGGATGACCGGCCTGGCCGACGCCTTGAACTATACCCAGTTCTTCGCCCAGCGCGGCCTGCCGCTCGACAAGGCCCGCGCCTGCCTGACCGATGGCGCCGCGGCGAAGACGATCAGCGACAACACCCAGAAATGGTTCTCGCAGGATATCAACCAGACGCCGACCCTGTTCCTCAACGGGACCAAGCTCGACGTGGCGGAGTGGGGCCCGCTCGACAAGGTACTGAAGGACGCCGGTGCATAACGGACCGGCCGAAGGGGGATAAAGCATAAGCCGATGCGGATTCAGCGCCTCAAGCTGACCGGCTTCAAGAGCTTCGTCGAGCCGACCGATCTGCGCATCGAGCCCGGCCTCACCGGCATCGTTGGGCCCAATGGCTGCGGCAAGTCCAACCTGCTTGAGGCGATCCGCTGGGTCATGGGCGAATCCAGCCCCAAGTCGATGCGCGGCGGCGGCATGGACGATGTCATTTTCGCCGGCACCGCCACACGGCCCGCGCGCGACTTCGCGGAGGTGACGCTCGTCGCCATGCAGGAGCAGGGCGAGCTGTTCCCCTCGGTCGATCTCGGGCCCGATGGCGAGCTGGAGGTCGTGCGCCGCATCGAGCGCGGGGCGGGCAGCGCCTATCGCGCCAACGGCCGCGACGTGCGCGCCAAGGATGTCGCGCTGATCTTCGCCGATGCCGCCACCGGCCCGCACAGCCCGGCCCTGGTCAGCCAGGGCAAGATCGCCGCCGTCATTTCCGCCAAGCCCGCCGAGCGCCGCGCGATGCTGGAAGAAGCGGCGGGGATCGCCGGACTGCATGTGCGCCGCCGCGACGCCGAGCAGAAGCTGCGCGCGAGCGAGGCCAATCTCGCCCGGCTCGACGACATCCTCGCCGAGATGGACAACCGCGCCGCGTCGCTGCGCCGCCAGGCGCGCGCCGCCGAGCGCTATACAGAGCTCAGCGCGAAGATCCTGACCGCCGAGGGCAAGGCACTGTTCGCGCGCCATCGCGAAGCCGCCACCGCCGCCGATCAGGCCGCCGCCGCCGCGCAGGCGAGCGAGGAGACCGTGCGGGTGGCACAGGAGGCCCAGCTTGCCGCCGCCGCTGTCGCCCATGGTGCGACCGAAGCGCTCGCCACCCGCCGCGCCGCCGCCACCGCCGCGCGCGAGGCCGCCGGCGAGGCGCGCCACAAGCTTGAGCGACTGACGTCCGAGCGCGACGCGATCCTGCGGCGCATCGCCGACCTCACTGCCCAGATCGCCCAGATCGCCACGGATGAAGGCCGCGAGGACGAGCTGGCGCGCGATGCCAGCAGCGCGATCGAGCGGCTGGGCGAAGAACAGGAGGCGCTTGCCCGGCGCATCGCCGAAGCGAAGAAGGCGCGCCCCGATTTCGCCGGTCGCATCGCCGAGGCCGAGCGCGCGGTCAGCGAGGCGGAAGTGGCGCTGGCGCAGGCCATGGCCCGGCTGGCCAGCGAGCAGGCGGAGCGCCGGGTGGCCGACGCAGCGCTGGCCGCTGCCCGTCAGCGCCTCGCCCGCGCCGAGGATGAGCAGCGCCGGATCGCCGCCGCGCTGGCCGATCTGCCCGACGCGGCGCCACTGGCGCAGCGCCAGGCCGATGCGCAAAAGGCGCAGCGCGAGGCCCTGTCCGCCCGCGAGACCGCCGACGCGCGCATTGCGGCCGCCGAGCGGCAGCGTGCGGCGCTCACCGAAACCGTCGCCGAGCAGCAGCGCCTCCTCGCTTCCGCCAGGGCTACGCTCGCGGCGCTCGACAGCGAGGCGCAGGCGCTGACCAAGGCCACCCAGCAGGCCGGATCGGGCGAGCGCGTGCTCGACAAGATCATGGTGACGCCCGGCTATGAGCGCGCGCTTGCCGCCGCGCTTGGCGACGATCTCGAAGCCGGCACCGGCGAGCAGGGGCGGATGCGCTGGATCGGTGCTCTCATCGGCGACAAGGATCCCGCCCTGCCCAAAGGCTGCGATGCGCTCGGCGACAAGGTAAAGGCGCCCGGCGCGCTGGCCCGGCGCCTTGCCCAGGTCGCCGTCGCGGAGAAGGACGATGGCGCCGCGCTCGCCGTCGGCCAGCGCCTCGTCACGCTCGACGGCCGCATGCGCCGCTGGGACGGTTTCGTCGTCGAGGAAGGGGGCGCCGCGACGGCCGAGCGGCTGATCCGACTCAACCGACTCGACGCCATCGGCAAGGAACGGCCGGCCCTGGCCGACGCCGCGCAATTTGCTGACGATGCCGTCGCCGCCAGCCAGAGCGCGCTGCGCGACGCCGGCGACGAGGAGCGCAATGCCCGCGCCGCCGCCTCGCTGGCGCAGGACGCCGTCCGCTCCGCCGAGCGCGCGCTGGGCGACATCGCCGCGCAGATCGAGCGCGTCGGCGAGCGCCGGGCCGATCTCGACCGCCGTGCCGCCGAGATCGCCGCCGACCTCGCGCAGGCGCGCAAGGAAGCATCCGAGGCCGAGGCCGCCCATGCCGCGCTTCCGGCTGGGGATGCCGCGAACGACGAGGTCGGCGCCCGCAAGACGGCAAGCGAGGAATGCCGCGGCGCCGTCGCGCGCCTGCAGGCCGACCAGGCGACGGCCGACCGCGCCATCGCCGCCGACGAGGAGCGTCAGCGCGCGGTCAAGGCCGAGGCCGATGGCTGGCGCGCCCGCGCCGGCGACGCCACGCGCCGCATCGTCGACATGAAGCGCCGCGCCGAGGCGCTGGCGGTGGAACTGGAAGGGCTCAAGGACAGACCGGACGCGCTCGGCACCGAACTGGACCGGCTCGTCGCGGGCGGGCGCGATCTCGATGCCGCGGCACAGGCCGCGCAGATCGAGGAGCGCACGGCCGAAACGCGCCTTGCCGAGGCCGAGCGTGCCCTCGCCGCCGCCAATGAGGCGCTCAGCGCGGCCCGCGAAAACCGCGCCGGAGCCGCCGCCCGCGCCGAAAATGCCGTCGCCCGTCGCCGCGAGATCGGCCAGGCCTGTGGCGAGCGGTTCGAATGTCCGCCGCCGGTTCTGCCCACGAAGCTCGGCTTCGCGGAAGACGCGGTTCGCGACGCCGCGAGCGAGCAGGCCACGCATGACCGGCTGGTGCTGGAGCGCGAGCGGCTCGGCCCGGTCAATCTCGTCGCCGCCAGCGAGCTGGCCGAGCTGGAAGAAACGCAAACCAGGAGCCGCGCCGAAAGCGAGGAGTTGACCACTGCCATCCACCAGCTGCGCGGTTCGATCGGCCATCTCAACCGCGAAGGGCGCGTCCGGCTGCTCGCCGCCTTCGAGGCGGTCAACGGCCATTTCAAGCGGCTGTTCACCACCCTGTTCGAGGGCGGCAGCGCCCATCTCGAGCTGGTCGAGAGCGACGATCCGCTGGAGGCGGGCCTTGAGATCATGGCCCAGCCGCCGGGCAAGAAGCTGACCACGCTCACCCTGCTCTCCGGCGGCGAACAGGCGCTCACCGCCGTCGCGCTCATCTTCGGCCTGTTCCTCACCAATCCCGCGCCAATCTGCGTGCTGGACGAGGTCGACGCGCCGCTCGACGACGCCAATATCGAGCGCTTCTGCGACCTGCTCGATCGCATGGTCGGCGACACGAACACGCGCTACCTCATCGTCACCCACAATGCCGTGACGATGAGCCGCATGCACCGGCTGTTCGGCGTCACCATGGCCGAGCAGGGTATCAGCCGGCTGGTCTCGGTGGATCTGGGCGCGGCGGAGCGGCTGATCGCGGCGGAGTAGGCGCCGCCTCCTTAAACCCCCGCTCCAGCGGATTCCCGTCAATCTCCCCTTGCCAAGCCTCCGCGTCCGGTCCATTTCACATTCTCTACTGATTCAATCGAGTTAATGAGGAGACGGATTTGCAGCGGCGCACATTTCTTCAGGCGGTCGCCTTCGGCGCCTTCTTCGCCGCGCTTCCTGCCGGCCTTCGCGCCGCGCTGCCCAAGGCCGGCAAGACGCCGACCGTCGACCGGCTCGAAGTCTTCACCTTGCCCGTCAACAAGCGCGGCAACTGGCTCATCGTGCGTCTCGGCACGGACAAGGGGCTGACCGGCGTCGGCGATGCCTCCCATGGCAATGATGCCGATACGCTCGGCTGGCTCAAGCGCTTCTCGGACCAGCTGCGCGGCCGCGAGATATTCGACGTGGAATGGTTCCGGCAGACGACAGCACCCTTCACGGCGAAAAATGCCAGCGCCGCCGTGGCCGCCAGCGCGCTCGAACAATGCCTGTGGGACATCATGGGCAAGGCGCTGGGCGTGCCGACCTACGACCTGTTCGGCGGCAGGATCCGCGACCGCATCCGTCTCTATGCGAACATCAATCGCTCGACCTCGCCGCGCACGCCGGACGGTTTCGCGAACATGGCAAGCTCGGCCGTTTCGGCCAGCTTCAATGCGATCAAGCTGGCGCCGTTCGACGACCTGCCGACCGACCTGTCGCGCGCCAGCGACGTGCGCCCGCTCATCGAGCAGGGTTTCGCCTGCGCCGAGGCGGTGCGGCGCGTCATCGGGCCGGATCGCGATCTGCTGGTCGACGCGCACAGCCGGTTCACGCTTGCCGAAGGCCTCGACCTCGCGAAGCGCTTCGAGCCGCTCAAGCTGTTCTGGCTGGAGGAAGTCACGCCCGCCGATCCGCCCGACAATCTCGCGGCCATCAATCGCGCCGCCGCCATGCCGACCGCCGGCGGCGAATCCATCCATGGCGTTGACGGCTTCTACCGCTACATCAAGGCCGGCGCGGTCGACGTCGCCATGCCCGACGTGAAGGCGTGCGGCGGCATGCTTGAGCTGAAGAAGATCGCCGCCCTGGCCGAAGCCGCCGGACTACCGGTCTCGCCGCACGGCCCGGCCAGCCCGATCGGCAATGTCGCCGCCGCGCAGGTGATCGCCACCGCGCCCAACTTCAACATTCTCGAATTCTCCTATGGCGAAGTGCCGTGGCGCGCGGAGCTGATCAGCCCGGCGGAGGAGATTGTCGAAGGTTCGCTCGGGCTCTCGGCACGGCCAGGGTTCGGCATCGTCCTGAACGACCGTGCCATCGCACGGCACGCCCGCGCCGCTTAATGCCCGCAATACTCCCGCTGCCCCGCATTGCAGGCGGCGACGGCGCGGCGCCAGGCGGCCATCTTGCGCTCATAGTCCGCGCGGGCGTCGGCATAGGCCTTGTCATTGGCGCCCTGCGTCTCGCGCTTGGCCTGCGCAGTCCGGGCGTCGCGCTCGCTGACGTAGGCGAGCTGGGCCTGGTTGAGGCGCCTGGTCTCGGCGCTGTCGCGCGCGCGGGCGGCCGCATTCTTCATGGCCGGGTCGTTGGGATCGTCGGCAGAAGCCGCCGTTGACAGCAACGTCGCACCCAGCGCCGACGCGCAGACAAACGAACTGATTTTCCTGAACATTCCTGTCCTCCAACCCGGCGCCGTCATTCGCCATGATGTGCCCGCAAGGCAATTAATTTGCGATGAAAGGCGGTGCTCATCCGCCGCCACGAAAAAGGGGGCCGAAGCCCCCTCGTTCATTCGTCAATGCAGCAACCGCTCAGTTCGGCTGCTTGTCGATGTCGATCTTCTCGACCCACTCAGGGTAGAAGGTCGGCTCGCGCGTCGACCAGCCCGGCGCCGTGGCGGCTGCTTCGCTGATCGACTGGAGCAGAGCGCGGCGGCGCTCCGGGTGGAGGTGCGGCAGGCTGGCGGCGGCGCAGAAGGCGCCGGGCAGCCAGGGCCGCGAGCCCGCGCCGATCAGCCGCTCATAGAGGAAGCGATAGGCGGAGAAGCTGTTCAGCCGGTTCTGGCCGAGGTCGAAGGCCGAGACGGTGACCAAAGGCGCCATGAACGGCTCGACCTGGTCGAGGCCGCTGTCGTCCGGCACCAGCGCCTTGATCTCGTCGAGGCGGCCATAGATGCGCGACTGGGCACGGATGCTGGCTTCCTCGACCACGTCGCGGCCCCAGGTCTCCGTGGCATCGCCGCGGTGGAAGGCCACGTCGAGCGAGCGGCGGATGTACCGCTGCGTGGCTGCGGGGAACGACGCGAACTCGCGCAGCTCCGCGATCGTGATCGCTCCGTCCGTCGGCTTGGCATGCTGACCCAATTTTGCCTCCATCCTCATGTGGCTATGGCCACTATGCGCCCTTTAAGGTTAGCGGGTCGTTAAGCGGCCGTTGCCTCACATTCAGGAAGGAATCAGATTTCCTTGTGCAGCGCAACATGAAAATCCGGCGTGGCGCTAAAATGCTGTGGATCAATGGAAAAGCCCTTGATCCCATGCCCTCCGGTCCATCGATTATGCCGCGCGGACCGATGTTTTTTCCGCGAATGGGCGAAGGGCAGTCCCGGTCTGGCGTCCGATGCCCGCCAGGCCGCCGGAAGAGGCGGCAAGGTGCCCTCGGCAAAGCCGCAAGATCGGCGCCCTTGCACCCCATTAAACATGGTAAATAGCGCTTTAATAAATGGCCTGAAACGACTTTGATTTGGTTAATAACTCTGCGCTGAATCAAGAAAAAACCATTCAAATCCTTCCGAATTTAACTCTTCTTTCAGTGCATGGGCGCAAGAGGCGTCTATGCAGTCTCCAAGAGGGAAGAGAGTCTTGGGCCGCACGCCACCGGGGCGCGTGCATTATTGGCTGCCTGTGGCCAATGGCGGCGGCTGGCACTTCGACGTGCCCCGCGCGCTGGCCAAATGCGTGGGCCGCTATGCCCGCATCCCCGAATTCGCAGCCCGTTCCCACCTGCTGGACTGCTCTGACGCGAGCAGCCCGACGGGGGACTGACCCCATGCTGCTCAACTTCTTCAAGATCCGGACCGATGACACGGAGCTCGCCGGCGCGGTGCGCGTCGCGCTGCTCAAGGCGCTCTATTCCTCGCACCTCTCGCTGATCATCGGCACGTCGCTCGGCCTTGCCATTTCCGCGCTCGTCGCCTGGTACTGCCCCAATCCCTGGATCATCCTGTGCGGCTGCCTCATTTCCGCGACCGGCCTCTTGCGCGTGCTGAGCTTCGGCATGTTCAAGCCCGGCGCCGCCGACGCCAATGCGCGCATCTGGGAGCGGATCTACGAGACCGGTGCCTTCGCCTATGCCCTGTTCGTCGGCCAGCTGACTCTCCTGTCCTTCGCGGTCAGCGACGATCTGCGCATCCAGCTCGTCACCAGCTTCATGTCGACCGGCTATGCCGCCGGCGCCTGCGGCCGCAACACCGGGCGTCCGCTGCTGGCACTTTGCCAGCTCGTCGTCTGCTCGCTGCCGCTGTCGATCGCCGCGGTCATCAAGCCGTCCATGCCGACCATCCTCATCGGCATCGCCAACATCCTCTATATCGGCGTGCTGACCGACATCACGCTGCGCACCTACAAGACCGTGCTCGACGCCTTTGTCGACCGGCAGGAAAAGCTGCGCATGGCGACGGTCTATGAGCATCTCTCGAAGACCGACCCGCTGACCGGCATCGACAACCGCACCATCCTCAAGACCAATCTCGACAAGCTGCTCGAGGAAGCGCGCAGCCGCATCTCGATCCTGTGGCTCGATCTCGACCGCTTCAAGCAGATCAACGACACGCTCGGCCATGCCACCGGCGACGCCGTCCTGCGGACCATCTCGCACCGTCTCTCGGTGATGCATGAGCGCGGCGGGCGGATCGCCCGCTTCGGCGGCGACGAGTTCATCGTGACCCTGCCGGTCAGGGACGAAGCGGAAGCCATGGCGACCGCCGAGGAGCTGATCGCCGCGATCCGCCAGCCGGTCCACATCAACAATGTGCAGGTCGACATCAGCGGCTCGATCGGCATTTCGATCTCGGGCGACGCCAGCGATTCCGACGAGCTGCTGCGCCATGCCGACGTGGCGCTCTACGAGGCGAAGGCGGCGGGCCGCAACTGCATCCGGCTGTTCGATCCGGAAATGGAGCGCCGCCTGCTCGAGAACAAGCAGATCGAGCGCGATCTCAAGAAGGCGCTGGGCAACCAGGAGATGGAAGTCCATTTCCAGCCGGTCGTCGATCTCGACGATTTCCGCATCAAGGGCTTCGAGGCGCTGCTGCGCTGGCACCACCCGACCAACGGCAGCGTACCGCCGAGCCTGTTCATCCCGATCGCCGAGGCGAGCCACAGCATCGGCCCGATCACCGAATGGGTGCTGCACGAGTCCTGCGCGCAGGCGATGAGCTGGCCCGGCGACATCGCCGTCGCGGTCAACATCTCGGCGGCGCTGCTGACCGACCGCAGCCTGCCGAACCTGGTCTCCGACACGCTGCTCAAGACCGGTTTGCCGCCGCGCCGGCTGCATCTGGAAATCACCGAGACCGCGCTGCTCGCCGACGATCCCGACGTGCGCTATGTGCTCGATACGCTGAAGCGCATCGGCACCTCGCTCAGCCTTGACGATTTCGGCACCGGCTTCTCGTCATTGAGCCACCTCTGCCGGCACCGGTTCGACATCATCAAGATCGACCGCTCGTTCCTCAACAATGTGGAATCGCGCAGCGAATCCCGCGCCGTGATCCAGGCCGTGTCGGGCCTTGCCTCCTCGCTCGACCTCACCGTCGTCGCGGAAGGCATCGAGACCTTCGAGCAGCTGCAATATGTCGTGCGGCAGGGTTGCTCGGCGGGCCAGGGCTATTTCTTCGCCAAGCCCATGCCGGCCTCCTCCGTCCAGGCCTATCTCATCACCGCGGACGAAGAGCTGGCGCAATTCTCCAAGGAACAGGTCATGGCTGGCCCGGGCGGCCGCCGACCGATCACACCACGGCGCATCGCCTGAGCTCAGGCCCCGAACAGGGTGCCGCCGATCAGGCCCGATCGCCTGCCCCGAACATCCCGTATTGCTCGCGCCAGGCGGCCACTTCGTCCGTGAGATGAGCGGGCGCCTCGCCGCCCGAGATGACAAGGCGAGCGACGTCCTTGTCCGGATGCATCAGCATCTTCTTCGATCCGTCGCTGAACCAGACGGGGATCAGGTGATCGCACAGGATGTCGAGGACGGTTCTGATCATGTCCTTGTCGATGCTGTCCATGCCGCGGAGGGTACGGACGTTGATCGAGACGCCTTCGAAGCAGTTGCGCGGCTCATGCACGAAATTGAGCGACACGAGGAGGCCGGAGCGATCCGGCCGTGCTTCATCCGGCATGTCCGCGGCCCTGCGCCAGGCGCAGAACCATGTCCGGCAGATGTGAGGCCGCACCGCATGGATGCCGCAGCCCCGCGGAGTCAGGTGCATGCAGGGCGTGTCCGCCGGTTTCCTGAAATCCGGGCTGTCCACGGCCAGCACCGTGCAGCACGCCGTGCAATCGCCACAGGCGCGATCCGCGAGGACCGGCCCCAGCAGCGTGGTTTCCAGATCTGCCGCGGTGGACATCGGCGCCGGAACTGCCCGGACCTCGCCGGGAATGCAACATGCTTAAAAATCGCCGACGCTTGTGGCATGAATGCCGACAGGGTGCGGTCCAGCGGAAAGCTCTTCCGGACCGACAGGACGCCGGGGAGAATGACAGGTGCGAAAACTGCTGCTGATATCGGTCATGCTGCTCTACGGCGCCGCGCCGCCGGCGGCGCCAGCGACGCTTCCCGCCGATCCGTCGCACTGGTGCGGCGACCCGGTTGAGCCGTCGCCGCATCCGGGAATCATGAAGGGCTATGGCGGCGGCGGCTTCGCCATCCGGACCAATGTCCCGGCGGCGCAGGCCTTTTTCGACAACGGCATGCAGCTCGCCCATGCCTTCGCGCACAAGGCCGCGATCGCCGCCTTTCAGGAAGCGCGGCGCCTCGATCCGGCCTGCGCCATGTGCGCCTGGGGCGAGGCATGGTCGTCGGGACCGACGATCAACTATGGCATCGGACCGGACGACCGCAAAAAGCTCGCGGACATCGTCGAGACAGCGGAAAAACTGGCCGCTGGCGGATCTGCCAATGAGAAGGCGCTGATCGACGCCCTGAAGGCGCGCTATGCCGACGACAAGGGCAATCGCGCCTTCGCCGAAAAGATGGACGCACTCGCCACCGCGAACCCGGCGGACGACGAACTCGCCGTCATCGCGGCCGACGCGCTCATGATCGACTCCGATTATCAGGCGTCGAAAATGCCGCGTCCCGTCGCGCTGCTCGAGACCGTTCTCAAGCGAAATCCCGATTATACGCCGGCGATTCATTTCTACATCCACGCCACCGAACTCGCCGGCTATGCGGACCGGGCCACGCCCTATGCCGACCGGCTGGCGGCGCTGGCGCCCGCGGCCAGCCACCTCGTCCACATGCCGGCCCATACCTATTTCTGGATCGGCCGCTATGCCGATGCGGCAACAACCAACGTCCGCGCCGTCGAGATCAGCGACGAGAATGCGAAGCGCCAGAAGCTGGCGGAGCCCGACGGCCGATGGACGCTCGCTTATTATGGCCACAACGTCTCGTTCGGCCTTGCCGGCGCGCTCATGGCGGGCGATGCCCAGTCGGGACTCGCGCTGGCGCGGCCGGTCGTCGCCATGGCGGCGCGCTCCGCCCAGCTGACTGATGGTCGCGAATATCCGGTAGGACGCGCCTATGTCGCTCTCGCAATCCTGGCGCCGCCGGCCGAGATGCTCGCGGTCGCCGATCCCGGCGCGGGCAATCCGTCAGCGCGGCAATCGTGGCACTATGCCCGCGGCGAAGCCTTTGCGCGGCAGGGCGATGTGAAGGCCGTGCTGCAGGAAGCCGATGCGGTGC
>Ga0335083_10003010_pt1 | contig 22023 bp, 14 predicted proteins | sample Lox_Sample_42_FD_206716 | JGI IMG/M metagenome (GOLD analysis project Ga0335083, IMG submission 206716) | Soil microbial communities from Loxahatchee National Wildlife Refuge, Florida, United States - Lox_Sample_4.2 | ecosystem: Environmental > Terrestrial > Soil > Wetlands | place: USA...
GCAGCACTTCGGCCGCGCCCATCGTTCGCGACGTCGTGAAGCTCTACTACGATAAGAAGAACGGCCACATCCCGCCGCCTCCTTCGACCGCCGATAACATTCCGCCGGCCTCGGTCCATCCCGCCGGGCTGAACACCGGAGCCCAGCAACAATGAAAGACCGCCCGCGCGTTCAAGACTTCGATTGGACCCTGATGGCCATCGTCGGAGCCATCAGCCTGATGGGTGTGATCGAAATCTACTCCTCGACGCACGCCAGCCCCATGGCCGGCATGCAGTGGAAGCAGATGATGTGGATTGCCATCGGCCTCGCCGGCATGTTCCTGATATCGCGCGTCGATTACCACACGCTGCTCGATCAGGCTCCCGCTCTCTACCTCATCGGCCTGGCTGGTCTTCTCGGCGTTCTTGTACTCGGCTTCTCGAGGCTGGGCGCCAAGCGCTGGATCAATCTCGGCGGTCTGATGAATTTGCAGGTGTCCGAGATAATGAAGTTGATTATAATCATTGTGCTTGCGCGGTACCTTGCGGAAGTACGCACGGATCGCCTGTCGCTGGCCGACTTGCTGAAGATTGGCGTGATTACGCTGATCCCGGTAGCCCTGATCTTGAAGCAGCCTGATCTGGGAACCGCCATGGTTCTGGTTCCCGTCGCAGTCGTTGGGGCGTTCTGCGCCGGTATCGAATGGAAGCACCTGGCGGTCGGCCTCGTCATTCTCGCGCTGCTCGTGCCGCTCGGCTGGAACATGCGCAAGCACCTGAAGCCGTACCAGCAGCAGCGCATTCAGACCTTCCTCCATCCGGAAGAAGATCAGCGCGGCGCGGGCTATCAGATTTTGCAGTCGGAAATTGCAGTGGGGTCGGGTGGTTTCTGGGGCAAGGGTTTCGGTAAGGGCAGCCAGAACCAGTTGGGCTTCGTGCCCGTCCGGTACTCGGACTTTATTCTGGCCGCGCTTGCCGAGGAACAGGGTTTCATCGGAGTTTGCGTCGTCTTGCTGTTGTATTTGGGCCTGATTCTGCGGCTGGTGGACAACGCCCAGAAAGCGAAAGATCGCGCCGGGATGTATGTCGTTATGGGAGTCACTGCCATCCTGGGCTTCCACGTTCTGGTCAATTCCGCTATGGTGATTGGCTACATGCCGGTCACCGGCATTCCTCTGCCGCTGATGAGCTATGGAGGGTCGGCAACGGCCTTCGTATTTTTGGCTTTGGGACTCGTGATGAACGTCCGCATGCGACGTTTCGTCAATTGAACCTCGGCCTCAGGAGTATGTAGCTCGGGTCTTCGGACCTGAGGTTTTACCGCTCCCGAAAATTCGGGACCGGAATTTCAAATTTCAATGTTTGTAGGACGCATCGGGTGAGGAAAGGCAATCCAGACAATCTGATCACCTTCCCGGGCGGCCCGTCCTGGCATGTTTCCGAAGCCAGCCGCCGCTCCGCCGGCACATCCGCGCGAATTTTCGCGCCCTTCGCCGCTCCCGTGCGCCATCAGGAGTATTCGAATGTCCAAGGAAATGGTTATCTCCGCGAACCCGCACGAGACTCGGGTCGCGATCATGGAAGAAGGTCTTCTCTGTGAGTATTACGTCGAACGGGAAAAAGAATTTGCGTTAGTCGGAAGCATCTACAAAGGCCGCGTCACGCGCGTGTTGCCCGGCATGCAGTCGGCCTTTGTCGAAATCGGCCTCGATAGCGACGCCTTCCTGTACGTTTCCGATTTCCTCGAAGGGATCGAAGACCTCGACGATCATGTCGCCGAGGACAAGAACGGCAAGGTCGCCGAGCGCGCCGCCGCGCCCGCGCCGCCTGCGGAAGTTTCACCCGTCGAGGCGAGTGCGTCTCCCGCGCCCAGCGCCGCAGGCCTCGAACCGATGCCGGGCGAGCGTTTGTCCGACCCGGACGCGGTCGCCTCGACCGCGGCGGGAGAGCCCGTCACCATCGAACCCGGAAATTCCATCGCCGCTCCACCGCCCCGCTCGGCCGCGCCGTACGGCGATCGCGGGCGCTTCGACAATCGCGGTCGGGGCGGTCGCGATTTCCGCCGTGGCGGACGCAGTGGCGGTGGCGGTGGCGGTCGCGGTCGCTTCGGACGAGGAGGACGCGGCGGCCGCGGAGGCGATCGCCGCTTCGGCCGCGAGCTGCCTCCTTCAAAGTACGCTTCTCATCGCCCTTATGAGCCGCCCGCGGAGGAGAATCTGCCCGAAGGGCATGTCTCCGTAATTCTTCCCGGCGAATCGCTCGCGCGTTACAAGGAAAAACCGGTCGTTGAGGCCGCGCCAGCGGGAGCGGAAAGCGCCACGGAACTGGTGGCCCCGACAGAGGTCCACGAGAGCCCGGATCCCGCCGCGGTTGTCGAGCACCATGAGCCTGAACACGCCCCCGAACCTCCTCGCGAGCACCGTCGCGAATTCCGTTCCGAGCCGCGCTCGTACTCCGCGGGCCTCGAGCCGCTACCCGGCGAATCGCTCTCGAAGTGGAAAGACAAGGTCCCGGCGTCCGAGCCTGTTGCCGGAGGTGTCGCGGAAGTGCCTGCCCCTATCATCGAGGAAGCCGGGCCGGAAACCGAAGCGGAGGAACGTCTCGCATCGGAAGAAGGCGCTGTGGCCGATCTCACGCCAGAAGAAGCCGCTACGCTGGCCGAGCAGGTTGCGGAAGCGCAGGAGGAGTTAGCTGAGCGCGAGGCCGAGGAACGAGGCTTCGCGGCGGCGGACGATGCAGCCGGCGCGGTCCACGACGCCGTCGAAGGCGAAGAGTTTCGGGAGCTGCACGAAACTACTATCAGTCGCGAAGAGCTGAGTGATCTCGCCGAAGCCATCGAAGGCGAGGCCGAGGAGGCCGAAGAAGCCGAGCTCGAAATCGAAGAAGAAGCCGCCGAAGCAGAGGGCATGCTCGCGCCTTCCTCCGAATCCGAGGCGGACCGCGAAGCCGACGTCCTGGCCGCCGAGGCCGCCGCCAGCCTCGCTGAAGAGGGCGGGCAGCCCCGCGAACAGCAACCTTGGCGGGCGCAAGTACGCGACGACCAGCGCGCGCGCATGCAGTTCCCCCGCCGCGACCGCGGCGGACGTGATCGCGGCCGGCGCGACGACCGCGGGCGCCGCCATCACCGCGGCGGGCACGGCCATCACCATCATCACGGCCACGCGCCGCAGCGCCGTCCGCAGCTCATTGCGGACATGCTGAAGCAGGGCCAGGAAATCATCGTCCAGATTGCCAAGGAGCCGCTGGGCAAGAAAGGCGCGCGCATCACCAGCCACGTCGCTCTGCCCGGACGCTTCCTCGTCTACATGCCCACGCTCGATCACACCGGTGTCTCGCGCAAGATCGCTTCCGCCGAGGAGCGCTCGCGTCTGCGCCACCTGGTGAACGATGCCAAGGGCTCCGCGGGCGGCGGCTTCATCGTCCGCACGGCGGCAGGTGCCGCCTCGCCCGACGAAGTGCGCGCCGACGTCGAGTTCCTCACCCGCACCTGGTCGGAAATCAAATCCAAGTCCGAAAACAAAAAAGCTCCGTCGCTGCTGCACCGCGACCTCAATCTCGTCCAGCGCCTGCTGCGCGACCATATCAACAGCGACTACGCCGCCATCTGGGTCGATCAGGAGGAGGAATACACCAAGGTTGTCGACTTCATGAGCCGCTTCCAGCCCTCGCTGGTGAACCGGGTGAAGCTCTACACGAAGGAAACGCCGGTCTTCGAGGAGTTCGGCATCCAGCAGGAAATCGACAAGGGCCTGCGCCCGAAAGTCTGGTTGAAATCGGGCGGCTACATCGTCATCAACCACACCGAAGCGCTCGTGGCCATCGACGTCAACACCGGCAAGTTCGTTGGCAAGGGCTCAACGCGCCTGGAAGATACGATTGTGCGCACGAACCTGGAAGCCGCCAAGGAAATCGTCCGCCAGATGCGCCTGCGCGACCTGGGCGGCATCATCATCATCGACTTCATCGACATGGAGGAGCGCCGCAACCGCGACAAGGTCATGGCCGCGCTCGAAGACGCCCTCCGCGCCGACAAAGCGCCTTCGAAAGTTCTGCGCTTCAATGAATTCGGCCTCGTCGCCATCACCCGCAAGCGCACCAAGCAAGCGCTCGAGCGCATGCTCTCGCAGCCCTGCCCCTACTGCACCGGATCGGGCATGGTGAAATCCGTGCCCACGCTCTGCTACGAAATTCAAACCGAAGCCCACAAAATGGCTCCGGAAATGCCGGCGGGCACGATCACGCTGCGCGTCCACCCCGAAATCGGCAAGGCCCTCAAGACTCGCGAGTCCTCTCTCGTCGACGAGCTCGAGCAGTGGACCAAGAAAACCGTGATCATCCAGGCCGACCCCACGCTGCACTGGGAGCAGTACGACATCTACTGACAATCCGATCAGGCTTGTCATCCCTCTTCGTGGGCGCGCTCACATTGGTTCTGTAGGGGCGGGTTTGAAACCCGCCCGCCTTTCTCGCCAATCGATGTGGGGTGGAGCTTGCTCCCGCTGTCGCCCCATCGCCAAGAACCGCCGCTCCTTCGCAAGCGCCGGAGGCGCGATTGTAACCAGCCCAGCACGAAGTGCCGGGACCCCAAGCGAATCATCAGCGAGTCCCGGCGGGACCGTTGACCGGCACCGGCACATCTCTAATACGCGTACCGCACCCGCGTCAGCACCATCCGGTGCCCCAGCGCCTCAAACTCAATCGTCACGCTGCGATCGCGCGTCTGCGCCGTGAAAAACACCCTCTGCGTCCGCGGATCCCGGCCGCTGGTGAACTGAAACCGGTCCGCCTGCTCCAAGACGTCGGCCACGTCCAGCGCGTCCGATTCCGACGCCGCCACCTCGAACCCCGCGATCCTGCCGTCCGCACCCGTGAAGAGCTGTGCGCGCCGGCAGAAATCCGGAGCATCCGCCGAACTGATGCGCAGGCCCGCTGAATCACCTTCCGCCGAGTGCACGCCCGCGCCCCCCTTCGCGAGCGCCGCGTCGGGAGTCAGAAAGGCGAATGCCTGATAAGCCGCGGCGCCGCTGCAGCGGAACACGTCGCCGACGGTCCACCTCCGCGCTTCGCTCTCCAGCTCCCTCCGCAGAGCATCGATCAGCGATCGCGTCGCGGCGGCCACCCGCAAGCTCCCCCACTCGCGCGAGTCGCCCCACAATTCCTGCCCCGTGTGCGGGTCGACCACGGACAGGAACGTCGCATCGATTCTCACCACCCGCCTGTCCGGGCCCTTTCGCGTCGCGTAATCCCCCAGATAGGGATTCCCGCCAAAGAGGAAAACCAGATCCGCTTGCCTCACATCGGACACGATCCGGAAACGCCGCCAATCCGTCAGTTCCCTTTCGGCGGTCGTCCCAGCCTTGGCCAGCGCCCTCGGACAAGCGCTGCAATCGACGAACACCGAACTGGCCCGCTTGATCTTCCCGAGCGACGATTCCCGCTCCTGCCCCGCAGCAGCGGACGGCGCATACGCAACACAAAAGCAACAGATACAGAAGGCAAATGCAACGGCCCGAAGCAGGCGTGTTGATCTCATGTTTGAATCCGATCTCAGCCTAGCAGCAGTGCCATTAAGTGCGCATAAGGACGACATTAGGGCCTGAAATTCTCCTCCCTCACCTTGTGCTAATCTCGTTTCAAGGACTTCTTCTTAGACTGCTATGGGATCTTGCGGGACGGTTCCGGGGGGAAACGGATCGCGCGGCTGAGAGCCGTTGCCTCTACGCCAAGCCGATGAATACGCACAGCCTCATTCAGTACCTGCTGTTCCTCTTGATCGTCACCGCCCTAGTCAAGCCTCTGGGCGGTTACATGGAAAGAGTGTTCGCCGGCAGGCGCACCGCCCTCGATGCCGTATGCCGCCCGGTCGAGCGTCTCCTCTATCGCATCGCGGGAATCGACGCCTCTCGCGAGATGTCTTTCAGCGAGTATGCCGGCTGCTTCGTCCTGTTCGGCCTCGCCTGCGTGCTGATGCTCTACGCGATTCTCCGGCTCCAGAAATTCCTCCCTTGGTTCTATCCCGCGTTTCACACCACGCCGTTGTCTCCGGATCTCGCCATGAACGTCGCGATTAGCTTCACAACGACCACGACTTGGCAGGCCTACAGCGGCGAAACCACCATGAGCTACTTCAGCCAGATGGTCGGGCTCTGCGTGAACAACTTCCTCGCAGGCGCAGCGGGGCTCGCTGTCGGCGTGGCCTTCATCCGCGGCCTCGCGCGTGAGGAGTCCAGCAAGCTCGGCAATTTCTGGGTGGATCTGACTCGGTCGTTGCTCTGGGTCCTGCTGCCCGGCGCGTTGCTCGGCGCCACGCTCCTGATCTGGCAAGGCGTTCCCATGAACTTCCACCCGTACGCCGTCGCAACCACGGTCGGCGGTGCGAAGCAGGTGATTCCCCAGGGTCCCGTCGCCGCCCTGGAAATCATCAAGAATCTCGGCACCAATGGCGGCGGCTTCTTCAATGCCAACGGCGCGCATCCCTATGAGAACCCTACGCCCTTGTCCAACCTGCTCGAGATGCTTGCGATTGTGCTCGTCCCCGCGGCTCTGACGAACACCTTCGGCAGGATGGTCGGCCAGCCTCGCCAGGGATGGCTCCTCTATTGGGTGATGGTTTTCCTCTTCGTTGGCGGATTGTCTCTTGTCGATCGCTTCGAGCAGCGCGGCAATCCCCTTTTACACGGGGTCGATTCCGCGCTCCATCACGGTCAGGCCGGCGGAAACATGGAGGGCAAAGAGGTCCGCTTCGGCATCGGCGGCACCGCGCTGACCGCCGCCGTCGCTTCCAACACCTCCACCGGCTCCGCCAACGCGGCGGACGACAGCTTCTCCTCGCTCGGCGGAATGGTTCTTCTCATAAACATGTATCTGGGAGAGGTCATCTTCGGCGGCCTTGGCGGCGGCCTTTACGGCATCGTCATGGCAGCCGCGATCGCGGTTTTTCTGGCGGGGCTGATGGTCGGCCGCACGCCCCAGTATCTCGGCAAGAAGATCGGGCCGCCCGAAAACAAGATGATCGTGCTCTATGCTCTGACGGCGCCGCTCGTGCTCCTCGTCCTCGCTGCCATTGCCGTTACCTCCAGGGCCGGGCTTTCCGGTTTGACGGTCAACACCGGCCCCCACGGCCTCACCGCCATCCTCTTCGCCTACGCTACCTGCTTCGCCAACAACGGCCAGGCCTTCGCCAGCCTCAGCGGAAATTCGCTGTTCTACAGCGCCACCACCGTCATTGCCATGATGGCCGGCAGATTCTTCCTGGCGATTCCCGCGCTGGCGCTCGCCAGCTTGTTCGCGCGTCAGAGGAAGGCTCCCGTCACCTCAGGCACGCTGCCCACGGATTCGTTCACCTTCGGCGTCCTTCTCGCCGCCTGTCTGATCACGCTCACCGCGCTCAGCTACCTGCCCGCTCTCGCTCTGGGCCCCGTCCTAGAACGCCTGCTCTTCGGCGCCTGAAGGCTCCACCTTCCCTGGTCTTCCTAACCTACCCGAAAATAAGCGTTGCGGGGGTTGCAGCGCCTACTTGAACCCCTTGACCACATAGGCTTCGCAGAGGATCTGGTTGTAGGAATACGCGTAGGCGCTCATGTCTGCCGAAAACCGCGGCGCGGACACGCTGGTGATTCCCGACGCCAGGTTCGCTCCAAACTCTTTCCAGAACTCCTTCTTTCCGGTGGCCAGGTTCACCCGGTAAACCTTCGCGGTCGGGTCGCGTGCCTGCCGCGAACGGACGAAAACCGACTGGCCGTCCGGGGCCCAGGCGACCACCAGCTGCGTCGAATCGAGGTCTGGAATCGGCTGCATGGTGCTCCCGCCGACCGTCCAGATGCCCACTTTCCCGTCCGGAGAACTCACCGCCACTTTCTGGCCGTCCGGAGAAAGGATGAGCCCCACCGTGCCCTCTGGAGTCAGCGGCGTCGAGCTCCCGGTATTCACATCTACGATGTAGTCGCGCCCGCCGTGCCCCGGCTCGATGCCCTCCGCCAGCAGCCGTTTTCCGTCCGGAAAGTAGTGCACGATCCCGTAGCTGATGTTGTCGTGCGTGAGCTGTCGGCTCTCGCCCGCCCCGGTCGGCACCAGGCTCAGCGCGCCGGTCTTCAGGGGTTTTGTGACCACCCACTTGCCATCCGGCGAGATCGCTCCCGCCAGCCCCTCGCCCATGCGAACGGCAGGCGAGCCGTCCGTGTCGCGCAAGAAGACGGTGTAGTTCGGGCCACCGCCTTCCGCTTCCTCCTCGAAAAGTATCTTCTTGCCGTCGCGGCTGATGTCCCGCAAGCCGGACCAGCCGAGCCAGCTCAGATCGACCTCTTGTTTCGCGCCCGGGGGTAGGCCGTGAATGTCGATGCGCTGCTGGTGGGTGATCATCAGCGCCTGGCCGTTCTTTAGATCCTCGAGCCACATCCCGCCCGGCACGTTGGCGATGGTGCGGACCTTTCCTCTCAGGGTGACCGCGCGGAGCTGGTTGGCCGCGCCGCTATCGGACGCGCCGAACCAAAGCTCATCCCCGGACGGCGACCATTCGATGCCTTCCAGAGACGACCAGCCGGACGATAGCTTCTTTTCTTTGCCGTCGAGACCGATGATCGCCACCGAGCCTTCGTCGTCGCCGATGGGATTCTCATGATCAGCGAATGCCACCGTCTTCCCGTCGGGCGAAATTCGCGGATCGGTGAGCCAGTTGATGGTGTCCAGCAGCACGTGGCCCACGGGATATTCAAGGTGCCAGTGATAGTTTTCGGGAATAAAACGCACCACGGCCATGTTCGCGCCGTCCGCGGCGTATTCCGCGTCCTCAACGTTGTCCAGAACTTCCCTCGGCGCGCCGCCGCTCAGTGGCAGCCGGGCCAGGGTGCCGGTCGCGATGTATCCGCTTTGGAAGGTGCTGTTCAGCCGGACCGCCAGCTCGCCGTTTCTCGAAATGGAGAGAAGTTCGGCGTCCTTCAGGCCGAGTTCGCTCGAACCGCTGTCGCCCGCGCGCGCAATGTAAAGCTGTCTGGTCCCGCCCTCCCACGAGGCGCTGTAGACGACGCTCCCGTCGGGAGTGAAACGTGCGTTCCCCACTTCGCCCATGCGAAACGTGATTTGCTTGTATTCGGGCGAGGAGGCTGCACCGCCCGCGCGGCCGATCCACCAGCCGCCAGCGACCAGGACAGCTGCGGCGACGATCACCGCAGCGGCCATCGCGATTTTCGTGCGCGGCGCATGCCCTGCGGCCGCCACAGCCGCTTGTGCGCCGGTGTTCGCCGAGCTCGAAAGCTGCGAGAGCGCCTCTAGGCCGAACGCCAGGTCTTTCGCCGATTGAAACCGCTGCTCGGGACTCTTTTCCAGGCAGCGCCGGACGATGCGGTCGAGCGCGGGCGGAATCGGCGGCTGCACGTCGGTGATTTCCGGGACGTCCTCGCGCAGGATCGCCGTCATCGTTTCCGGCGGCGTATCGCGCTGGAAGGCGCGCTTGCCGGAAAGCATTTCGAACAGCACGGCGCCGAACGCAAACATGTCCGTGCGCGGGTCGACCGCTTCGCCCCGCACCTGTTCAGGAGCCATGTAGCTCGCCGTGCCCATCACCACGCCCGCGGCGGTGTGCGAGCTGGTCATCGTGGCGGCGTCTTCGCCCAGCGGCCGGTCCGCCAGCTTGGCGAGGCCGAAGTCGAGAATCTTCACGCGGCCGTCGCGGCACACGAACAGATTTTCCGGCTTGAGGTCGCGGTGGACGATCCCTTTGTCGTGCGCGGCGGCGAGCCCCTTGGCGACCTGCACGGCATACTCGACAACTTTGCGCGGGGGAATCGGCCCGCGATTGATGATGGCGCGCAGACTTTCGCCCTCCAGCAGTTCGGAAACCAGGTATGGCGAGCCGTTGTACTCGCCCACGTCGTAGATCGCCACGATGTTCGGGTGGTTCAGCGCGGCGACGGCTTTGGTTTCCTGCTCGAAGCGGCGCAGCCGGTCAGCGTCGCGCGCGAAGGATTCCGGAAGAATCTTCAGCGCCACATCGCGCGAAAGGCGCGTGTCGCCGGCGCGGTAAACTTCGCCCATTCCGCCCGCGCCGATTTGCGATTTGATCTCGTAGGGACCGAGTTTTGCCGCGGGCGTCAGGGCCATGAAGGACTAGAGGGTATCACGGCTGGAAAGCGCCGCGGAAGCATCCGGGAGGCGGTGTTGTAGGGGCGTAGCACCGCTACGCCCGGCACCGTTTCTTGGCGTCGACCCAGCAACCACTTCGATTGCTCCGCCACCAGGCTTAGCCCCGGCGTTCTCGAAACGCCAATCTCCCGATGGCGCTTTTATCCGCGCCAGGCCTGGATGCACCGGCAAATCGACACAACTTTTCGAGGGTTGCGGCGCCGGCTCGAATCCCTGACTAGCGGTTGTAACGCTGCTCTTTGAAAGGATCGCCGTACATGTTGTAGCCGTTCTGTTCCCAGAAGCCGGGCGCGTCCTGCACCAGGAACTCCACGCCGCGTACCCATTTCACGCTCTTCCACGCGTAGAGATGCGGCACCACCAGGCGCACGGGATAGCCGTGATCGGACGGCAAATCCTCTCCATTGTGCTTCAGCGCGAAAAGCGTCGTCGGCCGCATCAGGTCAGCGAGCGGGACGTTCGAGGTGAAGCCCTGTTCCGCATGCACCATCACGTATTTCGCTTCCGGCTTCGCTCCCGCGAGCTTGTAGATCTCCGTGAACGGGACGCCTTCCCAGCGCACGTCGAAGCGGCTCCATTTCGTCACGCAGTGCATGTCCGCCACGACTTCTTTCATCGGAAGGCTCTTGAATTCCTTCCAGGAAAGCCGGATCGGGTTCTCCACTTGCCCGGAGATCAGGAAGTACCAGGTATGCGGGTCGAACCGCGGTACGTCTCCGACGTGCAACACCGGCCACTTCACCGTGGCGGACTGCCCCGGGGGCAGCCGGCCGGCGTCGCGCATCGCGCGCTGCAACTCCCTGCGGTCGGACGGGATTCCGAATGGCATTCCATGATCTTAGCGCAGAAGCCGGGGTGGCGCTGTTTCACCCTCTGGAACTTTGAACATCCCGTGCCTCAAGCCGCCCGAAAACCATCAGCCAGCGAGACGCCCGCGCTGCAACGCGTGTGCTATCATGGCGAAACTCGATCGTAGAGAAACATTCACTAGGGGGAAAATTGCCCGCACGAATCCTCAACGGCAACGCAATTCGTGACCAAATTTACGGCGAGCTGCAGGCGGAAATTGCGGCGCTGGCGTCCGCGGGAATCAAGCCGGGCCTCGCGGCGGTTCGCGTGGGCGATGATCCGGCGTCGAGGCTCTACGTGAACAGCAAGATCGCCGCGTGCGAGAAGCTCGGCCTCGCAAGCTTCCATGTCACGCCGCCGGGGACAACCACCACGGACGAATTGCTGAAGATCGTCAACGACCTGAACAATCGCGACGATGTAGACGGAATCCTGGTGCAGATGCCCCTGCCAAAGCAGATCGACTCGAAGAAGATTCTCGACGCGGTCATCCCGGCGAAGGACGTCGACGGATTTCATCCCGTGAACGTGGGGAACCTGGTCGCGAACCGCCCGGCGCTGGTGGCCTGCACGCCCGCTGGCGTAATGGAGATTCTCAAGCGCAGCAACATCCCTCTCGAAGGCGCAAACGCCGTAGTGATCGGGCGCAGCGACATCGTGGGCAAGCCGCAGGCTCTGCTCCTGCTGCACGCCAACGCGACCGTGACGATCTGCCACTCGAAAAGCAAAGACCTTCCGGGGATCGCGCGGCGCGCGGACATCATCGTGGCGGCAATCGGAAAAGCGGCCATGGTAACGCCGGATTTCGTCCGGCCGGGCGCGACGGTGATCGATGTCGGCCAGATCGTGGTGAAGGATCCCGCTGAGGCTCAGCGAATCTTCAAGAATTTTCCGGCCAAGCTTGAGTCGTTCAAACAGAAGGGCTCGGTCCTCGCGGGCGACGTGCATCCGGACGTCGTGGAAGTCGCCGGCGCGTACACGCCGGTTCCCGGCGGCGTCGGCCCGCTGACTATCGCCATGTTGATGAGCAACACGGTGAAAGCCGCACGGATGCGGCGCGGATCCCGCGCGCCGGCCGCGGCATCGTCGCGTTCCTGATGCTGCGCGTCGGCCTCACTGGCGGAATCGCGTCTGGGAAGTCGACGGTTGCGTCGATGCTGCGCGACCTCGACTGCCCCGTGCTCGATGCGGATTCCCTTGCGCGCGAACTTCTGGAGCCGGGCCAAGACGCCTACAAGGAAGTCGTGCGCGAGTTCGGCGACGGCATCCTCGTCAAAGGCGGTGCGGTCGACCGCCCCAAGCTCGGCGCGATTGTCTTCGCCGATGCGCAGAAGCGCGCACGGCTCAACCAAATTCTGCATCCGCGCATCCAGAAAGTGGTCGCAGGTTGGTTCGCGGCTCTCGATCGTCCCGGCGGGCCGGATCTGGCGTTTGAAGACGCCGCGCTGATCCTCGAAGCGGGCGTGAAGAGTAGCTTCGACTGTGTCGTGGTTTGCTGGTGCCGCCCGGAGCAGCAGCTCGAGCGGCTGCTGGAGCGCGGGATGTCCGAGGCCGACGCACGGCAGCGTATCGCCGCGCAGATGCCGATGGAGGAAAAGCGGCGGCTGGCCGATGTGCAGATCGACTGCTCGGCTTCGCTGGAAGAAACGAAAGGCCAAGTGCATGCCATGGTCGATCGGTTGAGACAAAAGGCTGGGAAGCAGTGAGCGTCCAAATCCGCACGCAACATTTGGCGTGCCGCTAGCGTATCTTTAGCAGGAGTACCGCAATGGCTTCAGGAAATCATCGAGGGGCAATTCGCCTGCTGGCAGCGGGGCTGATGATCGGCCTCGGAGCGTATTGGGCCGGGTCGCGCTGGGGGCAGCACCAACCGGAGGCAGTCCACGCGCGCCCCACCACGCTGGCGGCGAATGAAGAGCCGATCGCGCTCGATCCTACCGAAGCGCAGAACGTAAAGATCTACAAGCAAGCGGCGCCCGCCGTGGCGAACATCGTGACGCGCGCGGTGCAGTACGATTTCTTCTTCGACGCGGTGCCGGTCGAAGGCGCCGGCTCGGGATTCGTGATCGACACCGACGGGCACATCCTGACGAACTACCACGTCGTGCAGGGCGCGCAGACTATCGAAGTAATCCTGGGCGACCAGACCCGCTACAAAGCGAAATACATCGGCGCCGACACGCGCAATGACATCGCGCTCATCCAGATCGACCCGAAGGGTCGCAAGCTGGCGACCCTGCCGCTCGGCGATTCGCGAAACCTGCTGGTCGGCCAGCGCGTCCTCGCGATCGGGAATCCGTTTGGATTCCAGAGCACGCTCACGACGGGCGTCGTCAGCTCGCTCGGGCGCACCGTGCAGACGGGTGAAAACACGTTCATCGACGAGGCGATTCAAACCGACGCGTCGATCAATCGCGGAAATTCCGGCGGCCCCCTGATGAATAGCCGCGGCGAAGTGATCGGCATCAACAGCGCCATCTATGCGCCCTCGGGCACGAATGCCGGAATCGGCTTCGCGATTCCCATCAATACGGCGCGGCGCGTGGCGCAGGATCTGATTTCAACGGGTCGCGTGCGGCACGCTACGCTGGGAGCGGAAGGCCGCGCGGTGTGGCCGGACCTGGCGGAAGCGCTGCATCTGGGAGTCGACTCGGGCATTTTGGTCGAGCGCGTAACTCCGGGCGGGCCGGCTGCTCAGGCGGGGATTCGCGGCGGGACGCGTTCGGTGCTCGCGGGCTTGCAGGAGCTGCGCATCGGCGGAGACGTGCTGGTCGCGTTCAATGGAAAAGAACTGACCAACCAGATGGATTTGAACTTGATGCTTGATCGCGCCTGGCCCGGCGACACAGCTACGCTCACCGTTGTTCGCGATGGCAAGAAAATAGACGTGAAGGTAAAGCTGGGAGAAAACTAAGCCTCTGGGTTCTCCCGCCATTCGTCGCGGATGGCGTTACGTCCGTCCTCGGTCAAACCAAACCACGCTTCCGCCGCGTTTCGGCAGCGCTCCAGAGCGGCTTGCACTTCGTCCTGCTTGGACTTCATCACGTCACTGTCCGCATCCGCGGGAACGCGGATCGGCGGCGCGCAGAACATCACTACGCCCGAAAACGGGAATGGGATCTGGAAGTGGTCCCAGGCCTTCTTGAGCGTCAGTCCGCGCTGCACGCTGATGTGAAGACAGGACACTGGGCGGCTGGTCCGGCGCGCCAGGATCACCGCGCCGGGCTTGGCCACGTAACGCGGCCCGCGGGGGCCGTCGATCGTGAGCGCTACGTTGCGGCCAGATTCCAAAGCCTGCGCCATCGCGGCGAGCCCTTCGACTCCGCCGCGCGTGGAACTTCCCTGCGCCGTGCCGAAGCCGAGGCGCTCGATCACGCGCCGCGTCCATTGCCCGTCGAAATTCACGGTATTGAGCACCACGACGCCGCGCTGCCGCCAAATCCACGCCGCCGAAAGGATGCATTGGTGCCAGAAGACGCCGATGCCCGGCTCTCCGCCGCTGCGAATCTGCACGGCGTTATGCACGCCGACGACTTCCACGCGCAGCGTGGGGCCAAGAAGGCGAATGAACCAGTAAACGGCCCAAGCAAAAACGGGTATCTGCATCCGCCGCCAGCGTGAAAGCGGTGGAATAGCGATCTTGGACGCAGCGGGATCGGCAGGCGCGCCGGAACTGGAGGAAGCATTCACGGGGGTATAGTATAGGCGGAGTCCATGCAGCGCCGATTCCAATTCGGGGCATTCTTGGCGGCTCTTGCCCTGCTCTGTCCTCTCGCAGCACGCGCACAAACTACGTCGCCCACAATCATCGGAAGCGTCGAAGGGAAGGACATCTCCTGCGCGAACGGCACGCCACAAACCGGAGGAACGGAATCAGCGGGGCCGCGCCTCGACGTTTTGGACGGCACCGTAGTTACCGTGCATTCGGGTCAGGCGCGCATGACGCTCGTCGTGGGCGGCGAAGTCGATATCTGCGGTCCCGCGAAACTGACCATACTGCTTTCAGGTGACGCGATCACGCTGGCGCTGAATTTCGGGCGCGTGCGCGTGGCGCTGCCGCAGAACACCGCGCTCCGAATCTTCACGCCGACCATCATCGGCACGCCCATCGACATTGCGGGCGGCGCGCGCGACGTGACCGTCGGGCTGAGCCTCGACGATTCGCTCTGCGTCACCGCAACCAGCGGCGCGATTCAGCTCGAACACCAGTTCACCGGCGAACGGCTGATCGTGCCCCAGGCCGGCGAATTCTTTCTAAGCTCGGGCAAACTGCTGCCCGTGGCAGGCACGCCGGGAAGCTGCCAGTGTTCGACCACGCCTGCGCCAGTGAAGGTTCCGTCACCCGATTACGCGGCGGCGCCGCGGCCACCGGTTCGCGAATTGCCGCCCATCGCGATGATCCCTCCTCCAGCGCCGGCTCCTGAATCAACGAAGGTGGTTGAAGTACAGCCGCCTGCCCCGCAACCGCCACCGGAGCCTGAGAGTATCGTTGTCGAATACAGCCGCCTGGCTGAGGCGAATGAAGCGCATCCGGTCATGCGCCCGGTAAAGGAAGATATCGTCTCGCCGCCGACAACCGAGCCGATTTACACCGTAGTGCTGCCGCCGCTCATGTTCATGGCGGGCATGCCGCTGCCGCCCCCGGCTTCAACCGCCGATATGGTGCTGCTGATTCGCGAGGCCAGAGTCGCCCCCGAATGGGAATTCAGCGGGCACGTGGAAGCGCCCGAATTCGCGAAAGAGATGCAGACTGCGCTGGGTGAGAGAAGCGCGAAGCCGCAGAAGGATGCGCCGAAACCGTCCGTGGAAAAACCGAAGAAGAGCGGTGGATTCTGGGCGGCGCTGAAAAGAATGTTCGGGGGTCGGACCGTGAGTGCCGCGGGAAAATGAGCCCCCGGGCCTCACATCACATCCCTTCGTAGTTCGGCCCGCCGCCGCCTTCGGGCGGAACCCACTGGATAATCTGGTAGGGATCGGCGATGTCGCAGGTCTTGCAGTGAACGCAGTTCGCTGCGTTGATCTTCAGCTTCGGCTCGCCTTTTTCGCTGACCATTTCATAGACCGCTGCGGGGCAGAAATACTGGCAGGGATTGCCGTACTCGCGCACACAGCGATCGCTGCAAATGTTCGGATCGAGCACGTGCAGATGGCAGGGCTGGTCTTCGTCGTGGCGCGTGCCGGAATGATAGACGTCGGTGAGGCGGTCGAAGGTGAGTTTGCCATCGCCTTTGAAGCGCCCGGACTGATCGACGAGCGTGCGGTCGCGATTCCGCTTCTGATATTCGGTGTAGCCGGGCTTCGCGGGCAATGGGTCGCTCAAGCCGCGCCCCCCGGAAAAGAATTGCAATCCGGCGTTGATCATCCCCGACCAAAGCCCAAAGTGAAACCCTTGATGGAAATTGCGAACCTCCCACAGTTCCTCCTTCAGCCAGCTTTGCTCGATCTTCCGCTGATAGGCGGATAGCTTAGCGGCGGAACTGTCGCCGGCGCAGAGCGCGTCGTAAATGGTCTCGGCGGCCAGCATGCCGCTCTTGATCGCGGTGTGAATGCCTTTCAGGCGTTGCGAGTTCAATAGGCTGGCGGAATCGCCGGCGATCAGCCCGCCATCGATGTAGGTGCGCGGCATGGAGTACCAGCCGCCGTAGGGCACCGTCTTCGCTCCGTAGCGCACGATCTTGCCGCCGTCGAGGATCTTGCGCACGAAAGGATGCGTCTTGAATTTCTGAAACGCCTCGTGTGGATCGAAAAGTGGATCGTGGTATTCGAGCCCGACGATCATGCCGAGCGACACCCGATTGTCGCGCAGGCCGTAGATCCATCCGCCGCCGTAGAGATCGGGCCCGAGCGGCCAGCCAAGCGTGTGCGCTACGTAGCCCGCGGCAATACGGCCGGGCTGCACGTCCCACAACTCTTTGATACCGATGCCATAAACCTGCGGGTTCACTCCGTCGAGCTTGAGGCGAGTGACGAGATCCTTGGTGAGCGAGCCGCGCGGTCCCTCGGCCAGCACGGTGACTTTCGCACGCAGCTCGTAGCCGGGCGTGAAGTTGCCTTTCGGCTGGCCGTTTTTGTCGACACCTTTGTCATCGGTGATAACGCCGGCGATGCCGTTCCCCTCGTAGATCAGTTCCTTGCCGGCGAACTGCGTGAAGACGTTGATGCCCTTCTTCTCCACCAGGCCGCCGAGCCATTTCACCAACTTGTTGAGCGAGATGACGTAGTTGCCGTGGTTTTGCAGCGGCGGTGGCGTGATCGGAGATTTGAACGACCTTTTCTCGGTGAAGTAATACGCAGCATCGCCGGTGACCGGCGTATCAAGCGGCGCCGATGTCTCGAAATCGGGAACAAGTTCGCGGAGCGCGCGTGGGTCCATGATCGCCCCCGAAAGCTGGTGCGCGCCGATTTCGCGAGCCTTTTCGAGTATGTAGATATTTTCGGCGGAAAGTTCGGGCGACCTTTTCGCCGTGGTGTGCTGCTCGATCAGGTTGGCTAGATGCAACGCGCAGGAGAGGCCGGCTGGGCCTGCGCCGATGATCAGGACGTCCGCGTCGAGCCGCTCCCGTTCAATGGCCACAGAAGAATCCTAGCAGAAGCAGGCAGCAAATGGACACCTAGTGGCTCGGAGCAGCAGGATCGTGGGGCTCCCAAATGATTTTGAAAACCAGCGACCGCCGGATTTCTCCCGACAGGGAATTTGTGGCAATGCCCTCGAGGTGATGGTCCTGCTGGAGGTTGCGCCCCCACACGGAGAAACTGAAACCGCGCCAGGGGCTTGTCGAGAGTCCAGCGTCGACGCGGTTCAGGCCCGGTATTTCCCCTTCGACGCCGTCGTAGTGGTACCAAACGGAGTCGAAGTTCAGGTTGCGGGTGACGTTGAGGCGCGACTGAACCGCATACTGCTGGAGCGGATTCTCTTCCACCGCGGGGAAACCCGTTGCGGGCGTGGACGTGCCGCGGAGCAAGGTGGCGGACGCCAAAAGATTCCATCGCTGAAAGGGCCGGTAGCTGAGCGCGAGTTCCAGGCCGTGGGTCTGGCCACGATCCGAGCTTTCCACCATCTCTGGGAGATCGACGTACGGCGGCGAAGGGTTGATGATGGGCGTCCCGACGGCTGCGCCGCTCAGGCGGTTGTACTGGTTGTAGTAGATGGCAGCGTCCGCCGAGAATTTCTGCGCCCACTCGAAGCGATATCCAAGCTCGTATGCGTGGAGAATTTCGGACTGCACGTCGTGCGAACCCTGAATGAGAAGGAAGGTGAGCGGCGGCGGGTCTGGATTGGTTTGAGCAAGGCGAAGGCGCAGGTCTTCGTCAATGCGCTGCGGAGTCCGCACGGCGCGCGAGACGGCCGCCCAGACCGTATTCGATGAGTTCGGCGTCCATACGGCCCGTATTTGGGGCTGATATTCGAAACCGGTGTAGTCGTTGTGCTCCAGCTTTGTGCCGGCAACGATGCGCAGCGTGTCGGGAATAAGAGCTACGTCGTACTGCACGAAACCGCTGAAAGTATTGAGACGACTGTACGGTGGCGCCATGCTGGCTGTGAAAGTCGCGGGCCAGAAGTCTCCCGTCGTATTGATTTCTCCGCCGACGATCACCGAATGGCGCGGTGAGATTGCGATGTTGTACTGCGCCTCGACGTCGCACGTGTCGCGATAATCCGTGAAAAGGACTGCGACCCGAGCGGTCCAATCGCAATACGCTGCAACCTCCGTTGATGACTGCTTGCTGAACTCGTGCTTCCAGCGCCCGAGAACGTGTCCGCCTTTGACCACGGTTACGATATTGGTGAGCGATGGCGGGGAGACCGGACTGAAGACTTGCGTCGCGTCGCGGACGCGGCCCGAGTAGCCTTCGCCATCGAACGTGAGCGTGTCCTTCGCGCTCAGCTTCCAGTCGAAGCGCACGCCGCCTTGCGAAATCGTCCAGGCGTCGAAACTGTTTCCCCCGGCCACACCGCCGCTGGGTAGCCAATAGTTGCCGGTACCGTATAGCCGGTAGCTGAAGCTCGAGCCAGCGCCGCCTCCGTACCGAACGCGCGACGCGTACCCTTCGTTGATCCCTCCGGACGCCACCACTTGCGGGCCTCGGGTCTCCGATGCGTCTTTGGTGATGATATTAATGACGCCGTTGACCGCGTTGGCGCCCCAGAGCGCGCCTCCCGGACCCCGGATCACCTCGATCCTGTCAATATCCTCGAGTGGCGGGTCCTGCACGTCCCAATAGACGCCGCCGAAGGTGGGCGAAAAAACAACGCGGCCATCCACCAGCACCAGCATCTTGTCGTTAAACGAATTCGCGAAACCTCGGGCGCTGACGATCCAGACGTGGGCATTCGTCTGCGCTACGTACAGACCCGGCACCATGCGAAGCGCATCGGGAATCGACGAGAAGCCTCCGCGCCGGATCGCTTCGCCCGTGATGACGTAGATCGCGGCCGGGGCCTTCGACAGCGTCTCCGACTTCTTCGACGCTGACGTGACCTCGATCTGCATCAATTGTTCGAGGCTGGCGGTCGAGAGGTCAACCGCCGAATTCTGTGCGTCCAGCCCTGTGGCGCTCAAGGCAAGACACAGGAAAACACCCAGGCGCACGAGAAAGGAGAATCGCGTCGTTAGCTCAGCTCGTTGCGGTGCGCCAAGTGCCCTCTGTACCGACGAAGGCTCGGTGCCGTGCATTCTCCATAGCTTATCGGCGATGTAACGGCGAAGTTGATTTCAAAAGGGAGTACCACCGTATTGGTAAACCCTAATGATCATACCGGGTGTGTTGACCCAGAACAGAGCGATTCCCAGGAGAGTCCTCGGCCCCTGGCCCACAGGACGGCAGTCGTACGCTCTACTTCGTGGCGAGCGACACGCACGAATCCTCGTAACGGCCCGAGCCCATCGTGCCTTCCGGGAAGATGTGGTGTTCGGTGATCCACTTGAAGGACTCTTCGAAGACATCTTTCGTGTAAGGCTCGAATACCAGTCGCTCCCCCGGTCCCCAGCGGCGCGTGTCCATCATGTTGTGAAAGCGGACCGGAAACTCCCTCTTGTAGTAATGCGTGTAGAGGTCCGGGCGAAGATCGATGTCGCGCTGGGCCTTGCGGAGTGCGCGGAAATACTTCTTCACATCCTCCATGTCCGGATCCCGTTGGATGAGCGAAGCCATCATGAAAGTCGTATCCATGATCTTGCGGAAGCCGAGCTGTTCGAGGAAGTAGTAGGGTCCGCTGAACAAGGATGCAGCGGGAACTTTGCGGTCGATCAGCAGCTCCATGCGGCTGAACAGCAGCCCGTCCGCGAAAGAAAGCCTGATGTCCGCTGGCTTCATGTACTGCTCGAGCGCCTGAATCGTCGAGTAGTGACTGCCGGATTGATAGCCGACGGAGACCGGCACGCCCGCGAGCTGCGACGGTTCATGAATCGGTGACTCGGGCGCCACGAAGATTCCAGCCGGAGAGACTGAATACGCGTCGGCATAGAGTTTCCCGTGGCCCGCCGAGGCAGAAACGTTCACCGTCCAATGACAGGCGCAGCCGATGTCGGAGCCGCGGCCCTTTTCGAAGGTCTGATACGCGCCGACCTTGTCGCCGAGCTGGTGGTCCTTGCCTTCGGAGGAGCGGAGCGCCTCGTGGAATTCGTAGTCGAGCCCTTCGGCCACGAAATAGCCTTTCTCTTCCGCCACCCACTCATGCAGTCGCATATGCGGCGCTATAACAAATTTCGCCATTGGCTTCCCCCCGTCCGAATTCCGCTCATCTTACTTAATCCGCATAGTGCCGACAATCATCCCGCGTACAAGGATGCTCGTGGCAATCCGATTTCTGATCCGAAAGTGTTCCATCGTTGGCCGTATCGCGAGCCTACGCTATACTGACCGGTCTTGACCGTTGCATCAAGCTTGCCGTGCCACCCGGGCGTGCACGGCGTTCGAAAGATTCCGATTGAAACTTCAGACTACGAGGCCCATTGCCCAACACGATGTCGGCATCCACTGAGCAGCCCTCGCTCGAAAGAAAGCAGGTAGCAGTTATCGGAGGCTCGGCGGCGGGCCTATTCACCGCTTCGTTGCTGGCCCGGCGCGGCGCGCACGTCCGCGTGCTCGAGCGCACCGAAACCCTGGAGCCTGAAGCGCGGACCCTGATCGTAACGGACCGCATGCGCTCCCTGCTCGGCGAAGCGGCGGAGTCCAGCGTCGTCAACGAAATCCGCCGCTTTGAGCTTTTCACCGACGGACGCGCCGCGACCTTCTCCCTGACGCGTCCCGACCTCATCATCGAGCGCCGCGCTCTGATTCAAGGTCTTGCAGAAAAGGCTCAATGCGCCGGCGCAAAACTCGATTTAGGCCGGCGATTTCGCTCGCTCGCGCCAAACAGCATGGGCCTGCGCGTCGAAGTCGAACGCTGCGCGAATGGCCAGCACGAAGAGATCCACGCCGATGCGGTCGTTGGCGGAGACGGCGCGGCAAGCTCCGTGGCCCGTTCGGCCGGCTGGGCGCCTCTGGAAACCGTACCGTTGTTGCAGGCCATCATCCCTTTGCCGAAAGACATGGCGCCAGATACGGTGCGCGTCTGGTTCGTGCCTCAGGACACGCCCTACTTCTACTGGCTGATTCCGGAATCTTCCACGCGTGGCGCGCTGGGAATCATCGGCGAGTCAGGTTCTGAGACGAAGCGTTCCCTTGAGCGGTTCCTCGAGAAGAAGAAATTCGAGCCTATCGAGTTTCAAGGCGCGCGCATTCCCGTCTACAAACATTGGGTTCCCGTGGAGCGTAAAGTCGGCAATGGATCGGTCTACCTCGTCGGCGACGCTGCCGCCCAAGTGAAGGTTTCGACGGTCGGCGGCATCGTCACCGGCTTTCGCGGAGCGTTGGGTGTGGCTGAGGCTATCCTCAACGGTGGCGCGAGCCGCGAGTTGCGCGCTTTACGTCGCGAACTCGATTTTCACCTCCTACTGCGCCGCTCGCTTCACGGATTTCAGCAGTCCGACTACAGCTACCTCGTCGACTTGCTGAATGATTCAGCGAAGGAATCGCTCGGGCGGTGTTCGCGCGATGAAGCCTGGAAGCTGCT
>Ga0335083_10003011_pt1 | contig 22020 bp, 19 predicted proteins | sample Lox_Sample_42_FD_206716 | JGI IMG/M metagenome (GOLD analysis project Ga0335083, IMG submission 206716) | Soil microbial communities from Loxahatchee National Wildlife Refuge, Florida, United States - Lox_Sample_4.2 | ecosystem: Environmental > Terrestrial > Soil > Wetlands | place: USA...
GCCTATAGGCGGCTCACGTGCACGGTCGTGGCAGGGCCCTCTGTGTCGGTGGGGAGATGCATGAGGACCTGTGACGTCCTCGGCGTATTCCGTACCTCCGTGTGAACTTCCCTGAGAATCCCTCACGTCCCGGGCGTCTCGTGGCGGCCACACCCTGCCGGGGTCGCCACGAGACGCCCGGGACGCACCTCGGACGGCCGCTCCGCGGGATCGGCCGCCCCGCTAAGCGTCGAAGATCTCGTTGACGTCGCCGGCGGCGACCGCGTGGACGCCATCAATCTCACCGAGGTCGGCGGCGAGGGAGGCGACCGGGGCGCGGCCGTGGATCTCCAGGGAGACGGCGACGTACTCGCCCGGATCCTCACCGCGGTCGACGTTGACGTCGGCGACTTTGAAGTCACGGGAGGTGCAAGTCTCGAGCACCTTGCGGAGGATGCCGCGGCCGTCCTCGTAGACGACCCGCACCGCCGAAGGCGCGTAGGGGGAGGCGGGCAGACGCCGGGCGAGCGGCGCGAGGATGTAGACGGTGGCGAAGTAGGCGAGCGTGGTGGCGATCGCGACGACCGGCAGCGAGGCGCCCGCCGCAGCACCGACCGCGGCGGTCAGCCAGGCCCCGGCCGCGGTGGTCAGCCCGCGCACCGAGTCGCGGCGGACGAAGATCAGCCCGGCGCCGATGAAGCCGATCCCGGAGACGATCTGCGCCGCGACCCGCGAGGGATCGAGCACGACTTCGTTCGGCACCAGCACGTCGAAGAAGCCGTACTTCGAGATCAGCATGAAGGCCGCCGACCCCACCCCGACCAGGGTGTAGGTGCGGAGGCCGGCGTTTTTCTGGCGCAGCTCGCGGTCGAGCCCGATCGCCGCCGAGAGCGCGAGCGCCAGTCCGAGCCGCCAGATCAGGTCCCATTCGTTCACAATTTGTTTACATTCTCTACCAAAAGACTCAGCTTTGCCCTGCGACGAACTATTCGCAGGTGGGGCGCCGGCCTTCGGGGAGCTCGCGGATCTTGCCGTGGGGGTCGACGGCGAGGCCGATCGGGCTCGCCGTCGAGGGGGTCGCGGCGCGCCTGCCGTCGACCGTCACCTCGACCGAGCCGTTGCCGAAGGCGGCGGTGTAGGAGCGCGAGTGGAAGGGGCCGGCGGTTTCGCCGGCCGCCAGGGTGGTGCCGTCGACCAGCGGCTTGCCCTTCGCGTCGAGGACGCAGGTCCAGACTTCGGCGGTCGGTTCGATCCTCAGCGCCACGGAGGACTTCGATCTCGGCTTCGCGGTGCCCTTGGCCTTGGTGGCGTTCGCCTTCGGCTTCGATGATCCGCTGCCTTTCGTCGTCCCGGACGCCGTGTCTTCGCCGCTCTTGGTTCCCCCTCCCCCGCCCGCCGAAACAAGCAGCGCGACGGCGACGACGATCGCCACCACCACGACTCCGCCGGCGACCCACGCGTAGATCCCCTGGCGGGCACGGCGGCGGCGGAGCGCCTCGGCCCGCCGCGAGGAGGTGCGGGCGAACGGCGAGGTCGGCGCCTCGCCGCCACGCCCGCCGGCGCCGCGTTGCCGCCGGTACTCCTCGACCAGCGGCTCGGGATCGACGTCGAGGTACCGCGCGTACTTGCGGATGAAGGAGCGCGCGTAGAACTCCTCCGGCAGCGCATCCCATTCTTCGGCCTCGATCGCGCGCAGATAGCGGGCGCGGATGCCGGTGGCGGCATGGACCTCCTCGAGGTCCACCTTCCGCCTCGTCCGCGCCGCGGACAGGGTGTCGCCGATTACACCCACGCCCCCATTGTGCAAGGTTCACGGCGTGACCGTCGACGCCCGGAGACGGTCCGCGAGCTGCGCCGCCTGGGTCGGGCCCGCGAGTTACACCTCGACGGGAACGCGCGGCGCGTCTTCGGCCTCGGCCGGGCGGCCCGGCGCGACCGTCAACCCGTCGGCATCGACGTCGCGCACCTCCGACAGACGCGAGGGCAGGACCCAGAGGACCCCGGCCATGGCGCCGATCGCGGCGATCCACATCGTCGAGCGGAGGCCGATCGCGCCGGCGACGAACCCGGCGCCGAGCGCCCCCAGCGGGCGCACGCCCCAGTTGACGAAGAGGATCGCGCCCCAGACCCGCGAGCGCAGCTGGTCCGGGATGATCGCCGCCTGCAACGAGCCGAGGGCGACCTCGAGGATCATCACGCCGATCCCGGCCCCGAACTCGGCCAGGGTCAGCAGCGCCATCGTCAGCCCGGGCGGGCCGGAGCTGAGGGGGACGAGGACCAGCGGCAGCGGGGCGAGGACGAAGGAGGCGATCAGCGCGTTGCCGAGGCCGATCCGCGCGTTCACCGACCTGGCGCAGGCGGAGCCGATGATGCTGCCGAGCGCGCCGACGCCGAGCGCGATCCCGATCGCCCCCGAGCCGAGGCCGAGCTCCTCGGTCGCGAAGAGGACCAGCAGCGCCCAGAAGGCCGTGTTGAAGAGGTTGAAGGTGGCGGTACCGAGCAATGAGGCCCGCAGCAGCGGGGTGCGACGGACGAAGCGGATGCCGGCCGCGAGCCCGCCCGAGTCGGCGGCCGCGGCGGGCGGCTCGGGGACGTCGGCGCGGCGGACGAAGAAGGCCGAGGCGAGGAAGGTGAATCCGTCGACGGCGATCGCCACCGGCGCGGTCAGCGCCGCGACGAGGAGACCGCCGATGGTCTTGCCGCCGACCACCGCGAGCGAGCGGCTGCCGATCAGCAGCGAGTTCGCCTCGACGTAGTCGACCGGCTTGACCAGCGAGGTGAAGACGGTCTGTTCGGCGACCATGAAGAGGACGCTGAGGGTGCCGGTGGCGAAGGCGACCACATAGAGGATCGGCATCGTGAGGACACCGAAGACGGCGGCCAGCGGCAGCCCGAGCAGCAGCGCGGCGCGGCCGAGATCGGCGCCGACCAGGATCGCGCGGCGGCTGCGACGGCGGTCCGCCCAGGCCCCGAGATGGACCGCGAAGAAGAGGCACGGCGCCAGCTCCGCCGCCGCCAGCAGACCCATCTGCCGGGCGTCGGCGTGGAGGGTGAGGATGGCGAGCAGCGGGATCGCGAGCAGCGCGATCTGGTCGCCGAAAAGGGAGATCGTCTGTCCTGTCCAGTAGTCGCGGAAGGGACGGTTGGCGCGCAGCAGGTCGGGGATGTGGCGGCGCATCAGTCGCCTTCCATGTGCTCGAGCGGGAAGGCGAGCTGGACGAACATGGCGGCGCGGGCGCCCTCCGGCCGGGCACCGGGATCGTCCACCCGCCGCATGTAGGGCGCGAGCAGCGCGGCGATCTGCCGGTTCAGCTCGGCGAGCTCGGCGGCGGTGACGTAGAGCAGGCGGTCGCCGTAGAGGGCGGCCTCCGACCATTCGGCGCTCTCGGCATGGCGCCGCTCGACCGAACGCAGGGCCTCCTCGAACCAGCGCTCGACGGCGACGCGGGTGAGCATGTCGCCCGCCTCGTCGGGCTCGCCGTCGGGACTGCGGGCGGCCCATTCGGTGTGGCTTGCCGTCGCCCGCCACGGCCGCGCCCGCCCGCGCCCGCCGCCCGCTTCCTCGACCAGTCCCCATTTGGCGAGCTGGCGCAGATGGAAGGAGCAGCCCGCCGGGCTCTCGCCGATCCGCTCCCCCGCCTGCGTCGCGGTCAGCGGCCCGGCGCGGCGCAGCGCCGCCAGCAGCTTCAGCCGGGTGGGATGGGCGACGGCGCGCAGCGCGCGCGGGTCGGTGAGCTCGACGGCCGTCTCCGGGGCCATTGTCGAAAGGTAGCTTTCGAAAGAGTCCTTTTCAACGGTGCTTGACGCCGGTCTGGGCCAGCGGCGCGAGCTGCGGCTCCTTCACCGGCGTGTCACCGAGCGCCGCGTCGATCGCGGCGAGGGCGTCTGGGGAGAGCTCGATCCCGGCGGCCGCGGCGTTGGCGTGGACCTGCTCCGGCCGCGAGGCGCCGACGATCGCCGCCGCCACCTCCTCGCGCCGCAGCACCCAGGCGAGCGCCAGCTCGGTCAGGCTGTGCCCGAGCTCGGCGGCGATCGGCCGCAGCCGCTCGACCGCTTCCAGCGTCGCGTCGCCCATCAGCCGGCCGATGAACCCGCTCATCCACTCGCTGGCGGCGCGCGAGTCGGCCGGCGGCGCCTCGCCCGGCCTGTACTTGCCGGTCAGCACGCCCTGGGCGAGCGGCGACCAGACGATCTGCGAGATCCCGTTGCCGGCGCTCAGCGGGAAGATCTCGCGCTCGGGCGCCTGCCAGAGCATCGAGTACTGCGGCTGCGAGGAGACGAAGAGGTCGGGCCCGGCGATCTCGAGCGCCGCCTCGATCTGCTCCGGCAGCCACTCGCTGAAGCCGAGGTAGCGCGCCTTGCCCGCGGCGACGACCTGCTGCAAGGCCTCGATCGTCTCCTCGATCGCCACGTCGGGGTCGAAGCGGTGAGCCTGGTAGAGATCGACGTGGTCGGTCTGCAGCCGGGCCAGCGAGGCGTCGATCTGCTTGGCGATCTGGGCCGCCGAGAGGCCGCGGTCCGCGGGGTCGTCGGACATCTGCCCCCAGACCTTGGTCGCCAGGATGTAGCTGTCGCGCGGCCGGCCGGAGAGGATCTCGCCCCAGGCGGTCTCGGCGGCGCCACGCCCGTAGACGTTGGCGGTGTCGAAGAAGTTGATGCCGGCCTCGAAGGCGGCGTCGGTGCAGGCGCGGGTCTGGTCGAACTCGATCCCGCCCGCGTAGGTGAGCCAGGCCCCGAGGGCGATCTCCGATACCTCGAGGTCCGAGCTGCCGAGCTTGCGGTACCGCATGCGAGGCTTAATACCCGATCGGGTGCCGAACTACAAATCCCTTGGCGAAGAACGGTTCCGCGTGCCAGCGCGGCCCGGTGACGCCGGGCGCGTCGCCGCCGGTGTCCCAGCGTAGCCCGGCGACTTCCATGTAGACGTGTTCCTTGTTGGCGTAGATCGTGATCCACCTGCCGGGGCCGGGTTCACCCCAGGTCATGAAGGAGCCGGAGACGAGCGGCGCTTCGAGCAGCTTGCCGCCGTGCAGGGCGTAGCTGACCGAGCCCGAGCAGTCGTACCCCTTGTCCTGCCAGCGGGCGTGGCCACCACCCCATATATATGGGGTGGCGCGGATCCGGTTGGCGGCGGCGATCACCTGCTTGACCACGGTCGGCGCCGAGCGGGGGGCGACGGCGCGTTCGCCGGCCAGCGTCGCCTTCGCGCCGGGGACGGTGGGAGCGGGCGTCGGGATGCCGCTCGGGGTGGTGACCGCGGGCGCTTCGGTTTCCGCCGCGGTCGCCGGGGTCGAGGGGGTTTCGACGACTTCGCCGGAGTAGGTGGCGCCGACACCGCCCGATTCGGCGTGGGCGACGGGCGCGAGGAAGAGGGTCGCAAGCACGGCGAGGGCCGTCCAGGCGCCGATCCACGTCCGGCCGGCGCTGTGCGGTGGTCCCAGGCGGGTCATCACCGGGCGATTTTCGGCACCCGCGCCGTCGCCGGCGGATTTTGCAGGCCGTTGCACGTCGGCGCCCAAGCGTGAACTCCTCCCCGCCGACGGGTACAAAGGGTCCCGTGCGCCGCCTCGCCACGCTCATCGCCGCGATCGCCCTGCTCGGCGCGGCCCACGTTCCCGCCGCCGGCGCCTCGCCCTGGACGGCGACCAACCTCAACCTCGGCGACGCGGAAACGGTCTACGGCATGCATTGCGAAGCGAGCGGCTTCTGCGTCGGGGTCGGCGGGCAGGGCGTCGTCATCCAGTCGACCGCGCCGACCGCGGGCGCCACGGCCTGGACGATCGGCCACGTCGCGGTCAGCGAAGAAATGCGCGGCAACCTGCGCGGGATCTCCTGCCCGTCGTCCTCTCTATGCGTCGCGGTCGACTACAGCGGCGGGGTCTGGACGACGACCGACCCCGGCCTCGGCGCCGGCTCCTGGACGCCGACGCGCATCCCGAAAACGAAGGCGCTCTTCGGCATCAGCTGCGCCTCGACGACGCAGTGCGTCCTGGTCGGCAGCGCCGGGCTGGTCGTCACCTCCTCGAACCCCACCGGCGGCGCGAGCGCCTGGACGCGGGAGACGCTGTCGGGACAGCCGGCCCTGCGCTCGGTCTCCTGCACCGGCTCGCTCTGCGTGGCGAGCGCCTACGAAGGGCGGGTCTTGACCAGCACCGCGCCGGCGGGCGGCGCCTCGGCCTGGACCTCCCAGGGCCAGGTGTCCGGCGAATCGCCGCTGCTCGGGATGAGCTGCCTGGGCGAAGCGCTCTGCACGGTCGGCGGCGAAAGCAAGGTGGTGGTGACGAGCGCGCCGACCGGGGGCGCCGCGGCGTGGCCGACGACCTGGCTGACGCGCCGCTTCCAGATCGTCGCCACCGACTGCCCGGGGGCGAACCTCTGCGTCCTGTCCAGCAACAACGGCGAAGTCTGGGCGGCGACCAACCCCTTCGGCGGCACCGCCGCCTGGCTCACCGAACACCTGATCAAGGGGGTGACCAACGCCCTCTTCGGTCTCTCCTGCCCGAGCGAAACGCTCTGCGTCGCGGCGGGCAAATTCGGCCAGCTGCTGACCTCCACGGAGCCCGCCGCCACCGGCCAACCGGAACCGCCGCCGCCACCCCCGCCGCCGACCACGATCCTCACCCACAAGCCGGCGAAGACGATCCACCTCGGCGTCCGCACCCCCGCCCCGACCGTCTCCTTCCGCTTCAAGGGCAAGGGCACCGGTCCCTTCTGGTTCCGCTGCAAGCTCGACGGGCGCCCCGGCGCGATCTGCCGCTCGCCGCGCAAGGTCCGCGTCGGCGTCGGCAACCACGTCTTCCGCGTCCGCGCCTTCGGCGCCGGCGGCGGCGCGACGACGCAGCTGGCCTATCGCTTCAAGGTGGTGCGGGCGAAGCCCAAGCCGAAGCCGAAGAAGCAGCATCATCGCGGCGCCACCGGGTAGGTTCGCCGGATGAGATCCGCCGGACGTGCCGCGTGAGCTGGGTCGCGGTCTTCGATGTCTTCATCGTCTGCCACCTGGTCGGGGACTTCCTCTTCCAGACCGACTGGCAGGCGACACACAAGGACCGCGGGCTGGCGGGCGACCCGGTGCGCCGGCGGGCGCTGGTCGCCCACGTCACCACCTACACGCTGGCGTTCCTGCCGGCCTTCGTCTGGATCGGCCTCGAACTCGACCTCTGGCGCGCCCTCCTCGCCGCGGTCGTCATCTTCGTCCCGCACCTGATCCAGGACGACGGCCGCCTGCTCGACGCCTACATGAGCCGCGTCAAGGGCCCCGACTCGGTCCGCTCCGGCGGCATCCGGATCGCCTGCGACCAGTCCTTCCACCTGCTCGCCCTGCTCGGCACCGCCCTGCTCATCGTCGCCTGAAGTGCGAACGGCCGTCCCGGCCACGACCCCGGCAGGGTGTGGCCGTGGCCGGGACGGCCGGGGGTTCGGGGAGAGGGAGTGGGGATCGGCGCGCTCCGGGGAGAGAGGCGCGTGTCCCTCCACGAAGGCCCGTGATCGGTGACGAAGACCCGGGTAAGTCCACGGTTCCTTGCGTCTTCCTCATCAGGCCCACCACGACCGTGCACTTGTCCACACCCTGGTGTGGTCAAGTGCACGGTCGTCGCCGCGCGCCCCGTCCCGGAGGGGAGACGCATGAGGATCGGTGACGTCCCCGGCATCTCTCCGACGCCTTCGTGGACTTCCCTGCGGACCCCTCACGTCCCGGGCGTCTCGTGGCGGCCACACCCTGCCGGGGTCGCCACGAGACGCCCGGGACGCTTCTCGGACGGCTGCGAGATCCGCGGAACGCGCCCCACCTCGCGGGATCAGCCCTCTACACAATCGTCCAGATGACGATCTTGTGGGTGCGGCCGCGCACCTCGTGTTCGCCGACGATCTGCAGTTCGATCTGGTCGCCGCGTAGCGCCACCTTGGTCGAGTCGGCGATGAAGACCTGGTGGCCGGAGCCTTTGGTCATCCCCTCGAGCCGCGCCGCGGTGTTGGTGGTATCGCCGATCGCCGTGTACTCGATCCGCCGCTCCGAGCCGACCTGCCCCGACATCACCGTGCCGCTGTTGATGCCGATGCCCATCGCGAACCCGTCGCCAAGGCCCTCGCCCTTCATCCACTCGTTGAAGCGCGGCAGCCGCACCTTCAGCATCTCGCGCGCCGCGGCGAGGGCGCGGTCGGCGTGGTCCTCCTGCTCGATCGGCGCCCCGAAGACGGCCATGATCCCGTCGCCCATATAGGCGACGAGGGTGCCGCCGTTGTCCATGATCGCGTCGCTCATCTCCTCGAGGTAGTGGTTGAGGACGTCGATCACCCGTTCCGGCTCCAGTTCCTCGGCGAAGCTGGTGAAGCCGCGCAGATCGCTGAAGAGAACGGTGCACTCGCGCCGCACGCCGCCGAAGCGGAGGTCTTCCTCGTGGACCCGGTCGAGCACGTCGGCGACGACCGCCTCGGGGACGAAGCGGGAGAAGGTGTCGTGGACGCGCTGGCGCTCGAAGCTGGTGATCAGGTAGTTGGCGGCCAAGGCGCCGAGCGCCGAGATCACCAATGCCAGCAACGGGTAGACGACGGGGAGGATCGTGCCGGAGTTGAAAGCGAGCTGGGCGACGAGGAGATAGAGGAGGCCGAGGCCGAGCGCGGCGGCGAGCGCGGGCGGCGGTTTCAGCCAGAGCGTCACCACGGCGGGGGCGACGGCGAACAGCAGGATCAGGATCACGTCGAGGAAACCGGCCGAGGAGGAGAGCGGGAAGCCGTGGATCGCGGTCCAGGTCGAGTTGGCCTGCAGTTCCGGCCCGGACATGAGCGTGTCCCCGGTGGTCGAGGTGGCGTGGAGATCCTGCAGCGAGGGCGACGTGGCGCCGATCACGACCACCTTGCCGCGAAATACCGAGGCCGGGACCTTGTCGCGGAGCACCCGTGAGAAGGACACGTTGCGGATCGTTTCCGGCCCACCCCGATAGTCGATCCAGGCCTTGCCGTCTTCGAATTCGTCAGGCGAGATCTTCTGCCCGGTGAACTCTTCGGCTGCCACGACCGGGAAGCTCGTCAACCCGCCGTCCTCGTAGTACATCTTGCGGGTGGTGCCGCCCGCTTCCGGGGCCACCAGCGTGTTCCCGGCCCGCGCCCCCACTTCGTGCACCACTTCTTCGCTGCCGAAGATCCGGCTTTCGCCGCGCTTGTTCGTTTCGGTGGTCGAGAGGACGACGCCGTGGGCGCCGATCACGGCTTCGATCAGCGCGTTGTCCTGCTTCGGCATGGTTTCCTCGGTGAACTGGATGTCGACCGCGATCACCTTCGCGCCGTCCTTGGTCAGGTTTTCGATCACCCGCCCCTCAAGCGAGCGGGGGTACGGCCATTGGGTATTGGGCAGTTCGCTGAAGGTGGTGTCGTCGACGCCGACGACGACGATTTCTTCCGGCTGCGCCTGCGTGCCACGCACCGAGAACCGCGCGTCGATGCTCTGCGCCTCCAGCGTCCCCCACAAGCCGGCCGCGTAGAAGACGATCCCGACCGCCGCCGCGACCAGCGCGACGACCACCATCGCCCGGCTGCGCCGGCGGCGCAGCGAGCCGCCGCGGATCATTCTTCGCCGGCTACGTAGGTCTTGCCCGCCGGCAACGGCAGGGTCTTGTTCTTGAAGAAGTCCTTGACGGTGACGATGCCGCGCTTGGTTTTGAAGAAGGTGGTGCCGTTGCAGCGGTCTTCGACGAACCAGATCGTCCCGCGCACCGTCGCCGAGCCCTGGTTGCCTTCGGTCGTGAAGTTGCCGTGGCCGCTACCCCAGAGCTTGCCGCCCTTCTTCTTGCCGCCGGGGCGGGCGAAGACCGAGCTCGCCGTCGCCACCAGCGAGCTGGCCGTCGCCGTCCCTTCTTCCGGCAGGGCCATCCCTCCACGGCAGACCTTGTTGGCGATCAGTTCGACCACCACGACGCTCTTGCCTTCCTTCTGGCTGACCCGGAAGACGCCACCGAAGAACACCGCCGTCTGTTCTTCACCGTTGGGACCGATCGAGGTGAGCGTCACCTTGCCTTTGGTCGCGTCGATGATCGCGCCGACCGGGATTTCCTTCAGTTCTTCCAACGGTACGTATTTTTCGGACCCCGGCAGTTTGATCAGCACCTGGCCTTCCTTGGGCGCGACGACGACCGTTTCGCCGTTGGTCGGAGCCGGTTCTTCGGTGCTGGGCGGCGGGTTGTTCGTGTGCGTCGGCTGTTTCGGTTCTTCGGGGGGCGGCGGCTTCGGCGCAGGCGTGTACTTGAAGCAGTCGGAGAATTCGGAGGTGGCGCCGCCCTCGGTCCCCGTCGAGGTGACGGTGATGAAGAGGCGGTCGTCGGAGCTCGGCAGGGACACGATCGCTTCATAGCTTTCGCCGCCCTCGCCGCCGGCGCTCGCGGTGCCGAGGAATTCTTCGCCGACACCCGCGTCGGCCGGTTCGCAGACGGCGCTCGCGTAGAAGTCGAGCTCGACTTCTTCCTCCCCACCCTGGGGCGCCTGGCCGGTGACCTTGAGCAGTTCGGTGGTCGCATGTACGGCGGCGATCGTCGGCACGGGAGGCGCTTCGTCAAGGTCGGCGTATTCGATGCCCTTGCGTTCGTTGCCGTAGATCGCGTTGCCGCGGATCGTCGTCGCGGCGGCCTCCTCGGCGAGGAGCACGCCGGGCCCTTCGTTGTAGGCGATTTCGTTCGGCCCGGGTGCCGCCGGGTCTTCCGTGATGCCGCCGACGACGGTCGCCCCCGCGCCCTCGGCGATGCGGATGCCGCCCGCGTCGTTCGGCAGCGGGCTGCCTTCGGGGGAGAGACCGACCTCGTTGCCGCCGATCTCGTTGCCGCTGCCGAAGACTTCGATACCCCAGGCGCTGTTGCCCGACATCACGTTGGGCGCGACGATCGCGCCGCAGCCGACGCCGATCTTGTTCCCTTCCGAACCCGAGGGCACGAAGACCCCGGCGCCGCTGAGCAGCGGGGCGCCGCCGAGCCCGACCCCGAACCAGCTCGAACAGACCCGCGAGTGGCCTTCCCCGCCCAGGTAGAGCGCATAGTGGGAGTTGCCGATCGCCAGGCCCTTGACCACGACTCCTCCCCTGCCCCCGATCTGCAGGCCGTCTTCGCTCGAGTTGGCATCGATGGCGACCACCGGTTCGCCTTCGTATTCGGGCGCCGAGGTGCCGTCGATCTTGACCCGCTCGGTGATCGCCGGCAGTTCGCCCTGGGTGAGCCGGATCGTGCCTTCGGCGGCGGCGGAGAAGTCGATCGTGTCGAAGGCCGGGCCGTCGTTCGCTTCCTCGATCGCGTCGCGCAGCGAGCACTTCGTCGCGCATCCGTCCTCGTCGGTGCGGTCTTCGAGGGTGTCGACGGTCAGCGTTTCTCCCACTTCGTAGGGCGCGCAGTCGGAGAAGGCGCCGGTGCCGGCCTGGGTCGCGGTCGCGGTGATCCACCCTTCATCACTCGGCGGGACACCGGCGATCGTCGCTTCGTAGTAGCTGCCGTCCTCCGACGCCTCGAACGCGAAGCTGCCCAGATAGGTCCTGCCCTCGCCGCCCCCCTGGCAGACTTCGTTCGCGAAGAAGTCCAGCACGACCGGTTCGGTTTCCGCATCTTCGACGTAGCCACGGATCGTCATCTCGTCTTCACCGGACTGGAAGGCTTCTTCGACTGTCGCCGTCAGCACCTGTTCGTCGCCCGTGAAGACGATGCCGCCTTCTTCGTTGCCGTAGATCGAGTTGGCGCGGATCTTGACTTCGCTGCGAGCGTTCTCGAGCAGGATCCCGGCGCCGTAGTTGTCGGCGATCACGTTGGCCGGGCTCGGGCTGCCGCCGATGCCGCCGATCGTCGCGCCTTCGGCGTCGTCGGTCTCGAAGATCCCGGCGGGTCCCGGACCCTCGTCGTAATACTCGTATTCGCCCCCGTTCGGCAGCGCGTCGCCGTTCGCGTCGACGCCGATGCGATCGGCGGCGATCTGGGTGCCGTCCGCGTAGTCGAGGACGCCGTATTCACCATTGCCGGAGATCAGGTTGCCGCCACGGGTGCCGCACCCGGCACCGATTTCGTTGCCGACGAAACTCTCCTCGCCCTCTCCTTGGTATTCCCCGACTTCGATACCGGCGATCCGATTCGGCAGAGCGTCAGTGCCATCTGGTTCGACTCCGACATAGCTCCCGCAGATCTGCGCCCCATCCGGTGCGTCCAGCCACACGCCGTACTGGAAACCGCCGATCGCCAACCCGTCGACCACCGTGCCTTCGCCACCTTCAGCGACGACCAGGCCTGTGGTGGGGGGACCCTCGCCCCACGGGAGTTCTTCACCGTCGAGGAGCACCACCGGCGTCCCGCCGTATCCGGGAGCCGAGGCGCCGTCGATTTCGACCGGCGAGGTGATCGAGGGCAGTTGCACCTTTTCGAAGTACGACCCCTCCTCTTCTTCTTCGAATTCGACCATGATCGTCCCGGCCACGCCGAACTTGATGACGTTCGGCCCCGGGGATGCGTCGGAGGCTTCGATCGCGTCGCGCAGCGAACAGGTCGCGGCGCACGAGCCGTCCTTGAGGTCTTCGGTGGTGGTGACTTCGAAGGTGGCGGCCGAGGCGAGCGCCGGCGCCGCGAGCAGCAGAAGCGCTGCACACAGTGCACCTACCAAAAACTTAGGAGTGAAGCTGCCCAGGCCGATCGAGAAGCCTAATCAGTATCGGCCGCAACACACAAGTGACCTGAGTCACCTCCCCGATCCGGCGTGATACCGGCTATCTTGCCGCGACATGTCGAGGGCGATCCGCAAGCTGCGAATGGTCCTCGGCGCGCTCGCGATGGACCTCGAGAATCCGGTCCGGGCGCGGATGGGGCTCGGCAAGATCCTCACCTTCTTCGCGAGCTGGTCGTTCTCGATCGCGCTCGCCGTCTATGGGTTCGAGGCGCACGGGATCGTCGGCGTCGGCGTCGTCGCCCTGATCCGCTACCTGCCCGGCGCGATCGTCGCGCCGATCGCCGGGGTGATGATCGACCGTTACTCGCGCCGCGACATGATGGTGGTCTGCGTCGTCGCGATGGCGCTCGTCCTGGTCGGCGCCACGGTGGCGGCCGCGGCCGGCGCCCCGACCTGGGTCGTCTTCATCTTCCCCGGCCTCTACGCGATCGCCTCGGCGGGGTACATCCCGGCCGAGTCGTCGATGTCGCCGATGCTGGCGCAGACCCCCCAGCAGCTCTCGGCCGGCAACGTCAACGACTCGGTGATGGAGAACCTCGGCAGCCTGCTCGGGGCGATCGGGGCCGGCATCCTGCTCACCGCGACCTCGCCGGCCTTCGTCTTCGGCGTCTGCGCAGGCGCCTCGATCGTCGTCGTCGCGCTGCTCGTCGGCGTGCCTCGCGATCGGCGCCCGGACTACCTCGACGCGCCGAGCGAGCTGACCGCCGCCCACCGGGAGATGATGACCGGCCTGCGCACCCTCGCCGCCCACCCGGGGCTGCGCCTGGCCTGGTTGATCACCGCCGCCTTCCTCCTCTTCGAGGGCTTCGCCGAGGTCATCGTCGTCAGCCTCGCCCTCCACGTCCTCTCGCTCGAGGACGGCGCGGTCGGCTTCCTGAAGGCGACCTGGGAGCTCGGCGCCGTGGTCGGCGGCATCGGCCTCTTCCTGATCCTCGACCGCGGCCGCCTGGTGATCGCGATCGCCGGCGGCAGCGCACTGCTCGGCGCCGCAGCCCTCCTGCCCGGCGCCCTCCCCCATCCGATCACGGCGTATGCGGGCTGGCTGGGGATGGGGATCGGCTTCGTCTTCATCGAGGTCGCGGCAAAAACCTTGACCCAGCGGCTCGGCGACGACGAGACGATGGGCCGGCTGCTCACCCTCCTGCAGTCGGGGAAACTGGCGGCGATGGCGCTCGGCTCGATCGTCGCCATCGCGCTCGACGAGACGATCGGCACCCGCGCCTCGCTGATCGTGGTGGGCGCGCTGATGCCGGGCTTCGTCCTCCTCTGCTGGATGCGCCTGCGCACCTACGAGGTCGGGGCGCCGGTCGCCACCGTCCCCTACCGCCTGCTGCGTCACAACTCGATCTTCGAGCCGCTGCCGATGGCGACCGTCGAGCGCCTCAGCCACGACCTCGCCCCGGTCGACTTCGACGGCGGCGTCGACGTGATCGTCCAGGGGGAGGTCGGCGACCGCTTCTACCTGATCGAGTCGGGCCAGGTGGAGGTCTTCGAAAACGGCGACTTCCGCCGCAACGAGGGCCCCGGCGAATCCTTCGGCGAGATCGCCCTGCTGCACGACGTGCCGCGGACCGCGACCGTGCGGACGACCGAGCCGACCCGCCTCCTCGCGCTCGAACGCGAACAGTTCCTCTTCGCGGTGACCGGCCACCGCCGCAGCACGCAGGTGGCCTCGACGGTCGTCACCGACCGCTGGGACGGCGGCGTCGCCGCGGCGGGCTGACCCGGCCGGATCAGGAAATACGGGCCGGCAACTTTCCCGCCCTCAAGATGGCTAACGTCTGCGCCGATACTGCGACGATGGCCGAGAGCGTGACCGAGACCCAAGCCGCACCACCAGGCAGCGACCCGCAGAAGCGGGTCGACAAGCCGTGGGGCGAAGAGGTGTGGTGGGCGCAGACCGACCACTACGCGGGCAAACTTCTGATCGTCGACGCCGGCCAGAAACTCTCGGTCCAGATGCACAAGGAAAAGGACGAGACCTCCTACCTGCTGTCGGGGCGGATGCGGCTCTGGCAGGGGCCGAGCGCCGAGGAGCTGGTCGAGCGTGAGATCGGGCCGGGCACCTCGTGGCGCAACGAGCCCGGCGTCGTCCACACGATCGAAGCGATCGAGGACTCGACCGTGCTCGAGGTCTCGACCCCTCATCTCGACGACGTCGTCCGCCTGAGCGATCGCTACGGCCGGTAGCGGGTGAGCGGCATCGTCCGCTTCGTCCTGATCGCCCTCGCCGCCGTCGGCGTGGGCGGCGGTCACCTCTCCGCGACGCCGGCGCCCTATGTCGGGGTCGGCGGCAACCACCTCGTGAACGAATCGGGGCGGCCCGTCCGCCTGCTCGGCGTCAACCGCTCGAGCGGCGAGTACCGGTGCGTGCAGGGCTACGGGATCTTCGAAGGGCCGACCGACGAAGCCTCGATCGCGGCGATCAGGAGCTGGGGCGCGAACGCGGTACGGCTGCCCCTCAACGAGAGCTGCTGGCTGGGGATCGACGGGGTGCCCGAAGAATTCTCCGGCGCCGCCTACCGGACGGCCGTCTACGAATACGCCGAACGGCTGCAGCAGGCGGGGCTCTACGTGATCCTCACCCTCCAGTTCGCCTCGCCAGGCGAAGAACCGGCGACCGAAATCATCCCGATGGCCGACGCCGCCCACGGGCCCGCCTTCTGGACCAGCGTGGCGCGCACCTTCCGCGGCGATCACGGCGTCCTCTTCGACCTCTACAGCGAGCCCCACGAAATCAGCTGGGAATGCTGGCGGTCGGGCTGCATCGCGACCACCAAGAAGGGCACCGAATACGAAGCGGTCGGGATGGGCGCGCTGATCCGCGCCGTCCGCGCCACCGGCGCCCGTCAGCCGCTCCTCCTCTCCGGCATCAACTACGCCCACGAACTGACCGAATGGGAATCCCACCTGCCCCCCGACCCCCGCAACGCCGAGGTCGCCTCCCTCCACACCTACGACTTCGCCCCCTGCCTCGAAACCTGCCGCGCCGGGCTCGCCGAGCTGGCCGAACGCCACCCGGTCGTCACCGCGGAGCTCGGCGAGACCGACTGCACCCACGACTACATCGACGAATACATGGCGTGGGCCGACGAACACGGCGTCTCCTACCTCGGCTGGGCCTGGAACGCCGGCCATGGCTGGACCTGCAACCACGGCCCCGCGCTGATCCGCAACTACGACGGCGCGCCGACGCCCTACGGAGCCGGGCTCAAGACCCACCTGCAGGCCCTGCGGCGCTGAGCGGTGCGGCAGATTAGGAGGCGGCGCGGGCGACGGAGCCAGGGTAAGCCCCGCTCGCCGCGCCGCCTCAGAGGCAGGCGGCCCTCAGGTGGATGAGGTCGCGCGGAGGTTTCCACGCGCTGGCGCCGCCTCTTGGTACCGACCTCGGCCGCTCCGACAGGGATGAAGGAGCGCCAGAAGGGCATCGCCCGCCAGAGAGCGACGACCGCGTTCCCTCGCCACGACGAGGGCTAAGTCTCGAATCGGGAAATGACCGCGACGGCCCGGGACGAGGTGGATCGCCCCAGACCCGGGCCGCCTCGATCGATCGCGGGACGACCGGGGTCGAACCTGCGACCCGTGTGGGCTGGGACTGCCCCACGTCATATGTCCCCTGCAAGCTCACGCGTTCCATATCCCTGTTCAGAAGGCCCGCGATGGGGCCTTCCGATTATCCACAAACCAGCGGTTTTTTCAAGGCAAAGCTTCGGTTTTAGCGGATGAATGGTGGCGATCCAAAACTTGGGCGAGGCCGGGCTCGCCGCCCGGCCTCTACCCATGGCGTTCTCCCTATGGCTGGAGCCGCAGTGACTTTCCTTTGCTGGTTTCCAGCGCCAGACGGCCGCTGGCGGTCATCGGTTCTCCGTCGAGGCGGAGTTCTCCGCCGGAGAGGTCGAAATAGCCGTCTCCCTCCGAACCCGCGATCAGCTTCCCGCTGAGCGTGTAGGTCCCGGCGAGGTTGCATTTTTTGGTCCCGCCACCGTTTGTGACGGTGAAGGTGGCGATGGTGGTCCCTACAGCCGGTGAGAATTCGATCGCACCGGATTCGATCGCGACGCCGGCGAGTTCGGTCGAGCTGAACGGCGTCTGCACGAGGCAGATCGATTTACCGGTATTCAGGATGGCGCATTCCCCGAAGGTGGCCGTGGCGCTCGCCGTGCCGGCACCACCACCGGTCGGGTTAGAGAGCGAACCCGAGACTCCGTTGGCCGCACCCGAACACGAGAGTTCGAAGTGGGCGCCGTACACTTCGCCTTTGAGACCGAACGACATCGGCCCATTGCTTAGATAGGCAGTCGAGCCACCCGCGGCCAGTGTGTTCCATGCAGCGCTACCGAGGTACCAATGCGGCGCCCCCGGTGAGGCTTCGGATGACAGCACGAGGTGTTCCCCCGAAGGTGCCTTGAGGGTAAAGATGCCCGATATCGTGGCCGGTTCGCCGATGATCCGGAATTCGTCCGATGGCATTTCGTATACGCCCGGCCGGCCTGCCACCGCGGTGGCCGACAATGGCGCGCTGACAGGCCAGGAACGGGCAAGGGCGCATTTCGAGCCCGGCCATGCTTCGACGATGTTTAGTTCGGTGGGGCTACCGGTATTCCAGATCTGATCGGCACCAGCTTTCTCGGTCACCTGTGACATCGCCGGGAGCGAGATCGAGCCGTTTTCGATAGCGCAGCGCGAACCGCCCATCTGACAGCCGCCGAGTTCGAGGAGGCCAGATTCGATCGTGCCGGTGGTGCCGCCAGCCGAGTTTCCGACCGTACCGGCGCCCGACAGCGTGCGACACGCGATTTCGACGCGAGCTCCGCCGGGTTCCCAGATGATCTGGAACTCTTCTTCGTCGGGCACGGTTTGGACGGTGAACGACTGCGAGGCGCCGTATGGCACCTGTGAGGCGCCGGCCCAATGTTGGGTTGCGGCCGATGCAGAACCTGCCGCGGCGAAGACGCCGACGGCAAGGGCGAGTGCGACAAGGCCCAGCGTCAAGCGGGTTCGCCTGAACAGTTGACGGTTCATCTCAAATCTCCTCCCGAGCCCCTGCTCGGATCGTGGTCAGATCGATCGATGTTCTCCGCCACCCATCCGTTCACACTCCGCCAATGTGGGGAATCTGACCAGTACTGATGCGACATCACGTACAGGCCAGATCGCAGGACATAGCGTCAGATGGCGGAGCGCGGCTCGAGACACTCGAGCTGCAGGGCGATCGTCAACTCACTCATACATTTGTCGAGCGAACTCCCGATGCGCTCTTCCACGACGCGCAGGCGGTTCGCCACGGTGCGGCGGTCTACCGCCAGTGCGGCCGCGGCCGACGTGACATTGCCGCGGGTGGCGAGATAGGCGCGGACCGTCTCGCGCAGCACCGCCCCGCGGTCAGGGTCGTCGTCCAGCGGGGCGAGATAGAGCTGCCGCAGGGACGTCGCAGCCAGGTCGTCGTGCATGGCCGAGGCGAGCAGGGCCACCTCGGCGTAGCGGGCACCGGCCTCGCCCCGGCGCATGGCCACCGAGAGCGCCGCTCGGGCCTGTTCGTGGGTGAGCCGCCAGCCGTCCCGGCCCCTCCCCGGCTCTCCGATCCCGACCCGCATATCGCCCGACGGGTCGGGCGGCATCGCCTCGGCCACCGCCTGCGGCCCGATCGCCTCCCGCGAGCCGAGCCAGGCCCAGACGGAGTCGTGGTCGTGGACGACCAGGCAGCGGCAGTCGAAGGACGCGGCGATGGCATCCAGGGTCTCGCGTGCCTCGCCACCACGCGACACGAGCCCCAGGTGCCGGCGATCGAGGTCGTAGTCGAGCGCCGCCGGGTCGACCATCTCGCCGCCGAGGAGGCGGCGCACCAGCCCGGCCCGGCGCGCGTCGGGGGAGGAGGGGCGCTCCGCCGTCTGCTCCTCGACGTATGCCGCGCTGATCGTCGCCACGGTGAGGTCGGTCCGGGTGGCGAGCGAGCGGAGGGTCGGCCCGATCAGGGCCGGCGGGATGTCCTGCCGGACGGCCTCCTCCGCGACGAAGTCGACCAGCACCGCATGGCCTGCCAGGTAGCGGCGCAACATCGTCTCCAGGGGCAGCCGTCGTCGTGCGGCGAGGCGGGCCTGGGTGAGGAGGGCCAACGGCACCGGGAGCGGCGAATCCTCCGAGCGGCCGATCGAGTCGATCGTGTGCCCGATCGCCGCCTCGACGGCACGGCGCAGACCATCCAGGTACTCGGCGTCACCCGGGTCCCCCGCCTCGCCGATCGCCCGCACCCGCGAGAGGACGGCGCGGTCGATCTCCGGCCGACGGGCGCGGAGTGCGGCGAGCAGGGTCCTGCGGCTGTCGTCCGGCGCGATCTTCATCTCCTCGAACGTGCGGCCTCGCCGCTGTCGGCCCTGAAGGCGACGCCCCTATTCCCCCACCGCCGTATAGGAGACCGTCCCCAGCACTTCCCCGGCCTGAAACGAGGAGTCCGGCCGCCCGAGCGGCCTGGCGAAGGCTTCGTCGAAGGCCTGGGCCATGGTCTGGCCCAGCGTCAGCGTCGAGCCGGAGGAGGTGATCGTGCGGGCGGCGGGTTCGGAGGTGAAGCTCCCGACGCCGAGCCCGAGGATCGGGCCGGCGGAGACCGGCCCCGGCCCCGAGGAGGCGAGGACCAGCTGGTGTCCGGCGACGACCTGTCCTGTGGCGATTTCCAGTTCGGGTTCCTTCAGGAAGAACTGCCCCCCTCCGACCTGGATGAATTCGATCCCGCCGCTGCTCTTCACCAGTCCCGAGGAACCGGAGGGGGCGAGGACGCCTCCCCCGATCGGGAAGGTGAAGGCGCCCGGGTGTTCGGCGGGGAAGATCGGGTTGACGGCGACGAAGAAGCTCTGCAGCCTCGCCGCGAAGGCGGGGTCGAGGGTGAGTTCGAGCTTCCCCGTGGGGGCGAGGCCGACGGTCGAGGGTTCCACGGAGGTCTGCGCCGAGGCGAAAGGTTGTCCTGCGGCGAAGACACCGGGCAGGCGGAGCTTCTTGTCCAGGCGGGTGGCCACCTTGGCCGAGAGGGTCATGCCCGTCGTCCTGAACCGGGTGCCGAAGCCCCGGCGTGCGTCGGTCAGCCTCGCCCCTTCGGTGAGCCTCAGCTGCCCGCCGCCGAGCTTGGCCGCGTAGGGGGAGGAGGGGCGGGTCGTCTTCAGCTGCAGGGAGCGGAGCGGGAGCCTCCTCCTGCCCGCGACGAAGACCAGCTGTCCCGAGTGTCCGATCGTCCCCTTCGATTCCACCGGTTCGAGCTTGCCTTCGGCGACCGGGAAGGTGACGGAGCTCCCGTGGACCGTGACGCCGCCCTTTCCTTCGAGCCTGACGCCGTGGCTCTTCAGGAGCGCTGTGAAGGAAGAGGCCAACCTCAGGGTGGTGGTGCCGGAGGCCACCGGGTCATAGCCGGAGGCACCGGCCTGTGGGGCGGTGAGGAGACCTGCGGTCCCGAGCACCATGCATAGGTAGAGGAGCCGTCTCACCGCGCCACCCCGCAGCTCTTGACCACGGTGGCCTGCAGTTCCTGGCCGCCCGCGAAGGAGAACCCGGCGTGGGCCAGGGGGAAGGCGGCGACCTTCGCCCCCCTCGGGGCCGGGCAGGAGGCGTCGAGGAAGCTCTTCTCCTTCGAGGCCCCTCGCTGCACCACACGTCCGATCGTCATCTTGATCCGGTCCACGAAGCCCCATTCGCCGAGGGCCTGGGGGAGTTCGGCGGAGAGCCTGGTGCCGTAGCGGCCCTTCGGGATCTTCGTTATCGCGAAGGGCACGACGAAGGAGGAGGGGAAGGGCTGGGTGGTGTAGATCTGGGCGAGGACCGCCGGCTTCCCGTGGCTCTCCCCGTCGAAGGCCAGGAGCCTCCCGGTGGTGTGGTAGACGCCCTGTTCGGCGAAGACGACACTGGCCCAGAAGTGGCCCGAGCCGATCAGGGAGGGTCCGCAGCGCTCCAGTGCGTGGGCGGTGGTGGCGGGCCTGATCTCCGAGACCGGGCAGACCGGGACGGCATGGGTGTCGAGGACGCCGTGGCGGTTCACCAGGATGGTCATCCTGGTCAGCTGGGAGGGGACGCCTCCCGTGCTCGAGGAGATGTGGCCGGCCAGGAAGACGTCAATGGGGGCCGGTTCGGCGCGGGGCAGGCGGAAGGGCCTTATCTGGGTGGTGATCGAGACCCGGAGGGTGCCTTCCTGGACGGAGGCGGCGAGGGCGGCGGAGACGAGGAGGAGCGACAGCGCCATGGCCGCGAACACGAATCTCAGCGTCGCCGCGGTCATCGGCCCATCCAGGAAGGCCCGGGGGTGGCCGAGCGGCCCTGGTAGCATCGTGCATCATGAATCGCAGGACGACGGTAAGCGCCGACGTCGAAGCGCTGGCTACGCTCGAGGCCGAGGCGCGCAGGCGGGGCGAGAGCCTCAGTTCGGTGCTGGCCGAGGCGGTCGAGGAGAAGGCGATCTCGATCCGCCGCAAGCGGCGGCCGCGAGTCGGGATCGCGCGCTCCGGCGACGGCCGCAGCGCGAGAGAGCTGATGGAGGACCCGGTCGCCCGCCCGCTGCGCTGAGCGACCTTGGCGCTGATCCTCGACAGCGGCGTGGTGTTCGCGACGCTCGACGCCGATGATCCCGATCACGAGGCCTGCGCGAGGCTGTTGGGCGACACGCACGAGAACTTGGTGGTGCCGGCCTTGACCCTGGCGGAGATCGACTACTGGTGCGAGCGTCGCCTGCCCCCGTCGGCCTGGCTCATATTCCTCGAGGACCTGCTGGCCGGCGCCTACGAGCTCGCGTACCCGACCCAGGCGGATCTGGAGCGCTGTCATGAGCTACAGAGCACCTATGCCGACCTGGAGGTGGGCGTCGTCGACGCCAGCGTCCTGGCCCTGGCCGAGCGGCTCGGAGAGCCAAAGGTCGCCACCCTCGACCATCGCCACTTCGGCGTGATGCGCCCGCGCCACGCAGCAGCGCTGGATCTGCTGCCGGGCTGACGGATCGCCGTCCCCTCCCCGCATCGATCCCATCACGGCCCTACCAGGCGAAGTGGTGGAGGGCGAGAAGGGCGCGGGCCGAGCCACCCTTGCCCTTCGCCTTCTTCTTCCCCTTGCCCTTCTTCCCGCACTTCACCCCGACCACCGGTTGGGAGTCATAGGCCTTGCCGTTCTGGCCGGTCAGTTCCGCATCGGCCCTGTGCGTGCCCTTGCAGAGGTTCGCGGAGTTGACCAGGAGGCCCTTCTTTCCCCCGGCCATCTTCAGCGTGAACCTGGTGACCGGCACGTCGGGGGCGGTCACGAAGCTGTTCCTGATCCGCGAGACGTCGGAGCCTTTCTGGTGGACGGAGTTGATGTAGCCGACCAGGTCGAAGGCGACGAGCTGGTTGTGTAGGGCGGCCACCA
>Ga0335083_10003012_pt1 | contig 22016 bp, 20 predicted proteins | sample Lox_Sample_42_FD_206716 | JGI IMG/M metagenome (GOLD analysis project Ga0335083, IMG submission 206716) | Soil microbial communities from Loxahatchee National Wildlife Refuge, Florida, United States - Lox_Sample_4.2 | ecosystem: Environmental > Terrestrial > Soil > Wetlands | place: USA...
TTGTGCGCGATGTCCACCGAGTGGCGGGCCACGTCGGCGGCGCGCTCGGCGTTGCCCGATACTTCCTCGATGGAACCGGCCATGGCGCCGATGGATTCGGTGGCCGCGGCGATCTGCCGCGACTGCGCGCTGGAGGATTTGGCCAGATGCTGCGCCAGCGCCTGGGTCTGGCGCGCGGTGCCGTCGAGCTGTTCGGAGGACTGGTTGATCGTCGTCACCAGCCCGCGCAGCGATTCCACCGCGATGTTCACTGAGTCGGCGATGGCGCCGGTGATGTCCTCGGTCACCGTGGCGGTGGCCGTCAGATCTCCCTGGCCGAGGCCGGCGATCTCGTCCAGCAGCCTGAGGATGGCCGCCTGGTTGCGGTCGCCTTCGCGGCGCTGGGTTTCCATCGCCTGGCGCGCGCTGCGGCTTTCTTCACGGGTGGAACGCACCGACAGGAACAGCAGCGCCAGTGGCGGCAGCACCGCCAGCGCCACCACCCCGGCGATGAAGCCGTAGCGGCCGCCGTTGTAGAAGGACAGCCCCGCCGCCGCCAGCACGATGAGGCCGGCCAGCAGTATCCAGCCCTGGCCGCGCGCCCGCAGGGGAGCGATGGGGTCTTCAGGCCGCGGCATCGAGGAACCCCGGGTTTTCCACCAGCTGGCGCAGGCTCAGCACCGGCCAGGTCTCGTTGCCGCGCCGGAATGCGCCCGCGACGAAGCGCTCGCAGCGCACGATGGTCGGCGGCGCATCGGCGCCGAATTCCCCGTCGGTGAAGCGGCGGAAGCCCAGCACCTCGTCCACCAGCAGGCCGGCCGGCACGTCGCGATGGTTGACCACCAGCACGCGCGTGTTGCGCGTCAGGGGCGTGGCGCCGCTGCCGAGGAAGGCGCGCAGGTCGATGATGGGCAGCAGTGCGCCGCGCACGTTGGCCAGACCCTTCACCCAGCTCTTCGCGCCGGGCACCCGCGTGAGCTGCGACGGACAGGGCAGCACCTCGCGGGTTTCCTCGCGCGCCACCAGATACACCTCGCCCGCCATGCGCCAGGCCACGCCCACCCATTCGCGGTCCAGGTCGGCCGCCTCGTCCGGCGCGGCGTTGACCTCGCGCCCGCGCTTGTCCAGCGCCACCAGCAGCTCGTACGGCCGGTCGAGCAGCGCGCGGATCGAGTCGGGATTCGCAGTCAACCGGACATCCTCCAGCCGGATTCAGGCGGCGAGCGTGGCCTGCGCCTTGCGTACCAGCAGGTCGGGAGCCACGGGCTTGACCATGTAGTCCACGGCGCCCTGCCGCAATCCCCATACACGATCGGTCTCCTGGCTCTTGGAGGTCACCATCACCACCGGGATGGATTTCGTGCCCGGGTCGTTCACGATGGCGCGGGTGGCCTGGTAGCCGTTCATGCCCGGCATCACCACGTCCATGAAGATGAGATCCGGGCGCATCTCCTTCGCCAGACGCACGCCTTCCTGCCCGTCCCGCGCGGTCACGGTCTGGAAACCGCCCTTCTCCAGCGCGGTCTTCATGACATGCACTTCGGTGGGGGAATCGTCGATGATGAGGATCAGGGCCACGGCAGTTACCTCACGGTGTGCGTCTCGATCGCGTCCAGCAGTTCTTCCTTGGTGAACGGCTTGGTCAGGTAGTGCTCGGAACCGACGATGCGGCCCCGGGCGCGGTCGAACAATCCGTCCTTGGAAGACAGCATGATGACGGGGATTTCCCGGAACACCTTGTTGTGCTTGATCAGCGCGCAGGTCTGGTAGCCGTCCAGCCGCGGCATCATGATGTCCACGAACACGATGTCGGGGTGATGGTCCGCGACCTTGGCCAGCGCATCGAAGCCGTCGATGGCGGTAAACACCTCGCAGCCTTCCTTCGCCAGCAGCGTCTCGGCGGTGCGCCGGATGGTCTTGCTGTCGTCGATGACGAGTACCTTCAGACCCCTGAGCTTGGAGTTCCCGTCGCTCACCGTCCCCGCGCTCCCGGCTTGAATCATGGCGTGCAATGTCCTCGATCTTTTAACATATCGGCCCACCCCTCGCCACGGCGCGCGGTGGCTGCGCCTGACGAGCCCACCCTCGCGGGAACGGCCTGATTCTGACAGTGGGATAACATGGTGCTTTGAACTGGCACACGTTTCGGGAACCCAGGCCGTGCAGCGCGCTGCACGTCGGCTTCGGCAACTCGGGGAGTCTGAACTGGCAATGTCGCAGCGCATCCGGCTGGCCGTGGTGATGGACCCCATTGCCGGCATCCATTACGCCAAGGACAGCACCCTCGCGATGCTGCTGGCCGCCGGCCGGCGGGGCTACGAGCTGTGGTACCTGACGCAGGCGGACCTTTACCTGCGTGACGGCGCGGCCCGCGGCCGGGCACGGCCGCTGGAAGTGCGCGCCGATCCGGCCGGGTGGTTCACGCTGGGGGAGGCCGTGGACCGCCCGCTCGGGGATTTCGACGTCATCCTGATGCGCAAGGATCCGCCCTTCGACATGGAATTCATCTACACCACCTACATCCTCGACCGCGCGGCGGCCGCGGGGAGCCTCGTGGTGAACCGTCCCGCCGGGCTGCGCGACATGAACGAGAAGGTGTACACGGCCTGGTTCCCCGAATTCTGCGCGCCGACGCTGGTCACGCGCGACATGCGGGCCATGGCGCGCTTCGCGGAGGAATTCGGCCGGGTGGTGGTGAAGCCGCTGCACGGCATGGGCGGCCGCTCGATCTTCGTGGTGGACCACCACGACAAGAACCTCAATGTGGTATTCGAGACGCTGACCGATTACGGCACCCGCTTCGCCATCGTGCAGAAATACCTGCCGGAAATTGCCGCCACCGGCGACTCGCGCGTGCTGGTCATCGACGGGCAGCCGGCGCCCTTTGCGCTGGCGCGCATGCCCGCGGCCCACGACAACCGCGGCAATCTCGCCGCCGGCGCCACCGGCGTGGCGCGCGAACTGAACGCGCGCGACCGCGAGATCGTGGCCGCGCTCGGGCCGAAGCTGGTGGAGCGCGGCATGCTGTTCGTGGGCCTGGACGTGATCGGCGGCTGCGTCACGGAGATCAATGTCACCAGTCCGACCGGCATCCGCGAGATCGACAAGGCCTTCGGCACCGACCTCGGCATGCTGCTGATCGAGGCCATCGACCGGCGCCTCGCCGCGCGCGGCTGAACGATGTCATCGCTGGCCGAACCCCTGGAGCCACCCGCCCGCCCGCAGCGGCGCAGCGCGGACCGGGGCGAGGGCCGCGCCTCGCGCGACCGCCTGACCACCGTGCTGGTACTGGCGCTGCTGCTGCACGGCCTGATCATCTTCGGTGTCACTTTCACGGCGCCGGGCGGGAATGGCGGCGTGAACCGCGGCCTCGAGGTGCTGCTGGTGCCGGACGAACTGCCCGAGGCATCGCGCAACGACACCGCGACCTATTTCGCGCAGCGCACGCAACTGGGTTCGGGCAATACGCAGCAGCGCCTGCCGGCGCAGCTGCCGGCGGAGCGCGTGCCGCCGCCGGTACCCGCCGGCAGCCAGGACAGCCGCCCCGACGGGGAGCGCACCGAGCCGGTGCTGGTCACCACCGCCGACTCCCCGACGCGCGTCCAGATGCTGCCGCTGCCCCCCGGGCTGGTGCACCTGGCGCCCGGGGAGCAGGTGGAGCCGCAGGACCGCGAAGCGCAGGCTGGCGAGGATACGCTGCTGCTGCGTGGCACGGAGCGCGACCAGTATTATCTCTCGCCGGATACCCGCGCCTCGCCCTTTGCCCCCTACCTGGACGGATGGCGCCGCCGCGTGGAGCGCATTGGCACGATCAACTATCCGGGCGCGGCGCGCCAGCAGAAGCTGAGCGGCAGTCCCGTCATCGAAGTGGTGATCAATCGCGACGGCCGCCTGCAGTCGGCGCGCATCGGGCGCGCCAGCGGCCATCCGGAACTGGACGCGGCGGCACTGGATATCCTGCGCCTGGCCAGCCCCTTCGACCCCTTCCCGCCGGAACTGGCGCGGCAGTACCGCAGCCTGCGCTTTGCATACGAATGGCAATTCGAAGGCGGCCAATCCAGAGGATACTTGATCTCCGTTCCTTGAGCCCCTGCCGCGGCAGCCCCATACTGAGGGCATGTCCAAAGAAGGCTCCCTGACCAACCAGCTGCTGGTCGCCATGCCGGGCCTGGACGATCCGCATTTCGCGCACACGGTGACGCTGATCTGCGAGCACGGCGAACGCGGCGCACTGGGCATCGTGTTGAACAAGCCGCTGGCCATGCGCTTGTCGGAGGTGCTGGCGCAGATGAAGCTGCCGCCGCACACCCACGCCATCGGCGAGCAGATCGTGCTGCGCGGCGGACCGGTGCACCAGGACCGCGGTTTCGTGCTGCACCGGCCCGGCGGCAGCTGGGAATCCACGCATCGCATCTCCGACAGCATCCAGGTGACCACCAGCCGCGACGTGCTGGCGGCAATGGCGCGCGGCGAAGGGCCCGGGGATGCGTTCATCGCGCTGGGCTACGCGCAGTGGGAGGCCGGCCAGCTGGAGCGCGAGCTGAAGGAGAATTCCTGGCTGACGCTGCCGGTGAACGATGCCATGCTGTTCGACCTGCCCTACGAGGATCGCTGGGATGCCGCCTGGCGCTCGCTGGGCGTGGACGTGGCCACCATCAGCCCGCGCGCCGGGCACGCGTGAAGGCACGGCTGGTTCTCGCGTTCGACTTCGGGCTCAGGCGGATCGGCATTGCGGGGGGAGACACGCTGACGCGCAGCGCGGCGCCGCTGGTCACCGTGGCGCACCACGGCAGCGGACCGGACTGGGACGCCATCGATGCGGCCATCGCCCGCTTCGGGCCGGACCTGCTGCTGGTCGGCGCCCCCTTTAACGACGACGGTTCCCCCGGTACTCTCGCGCCCGCCGCCGACGCGTTCGCGCGGCAGCTCGCCACGCGCACCGGCCTTGAGGTCGGGCGCGTGGACGAACGCTACTCCTCGACCGCCGCCCACAGCCGGCTGCGCGAACAGCGCGCCGCCGGCCAGCGGCGGCGCAGGGTGGCGAAGGCGGACATCGACAGCGCCGCGGCGGCGATCATGCTGGCGGGCTGGCTGGAACAGCGAGGCAATTCATGACGCAACAGCGGCGGCCGGACGGTAGCCTCAGGCACCTGCTCACGCTCGAGGGCCTGACGCGCGAGGAGCTCGAGGCGCTGCTGGAGCGCGCGCAGCACTACGCGCGCCGCGCGGGCGAAGCCGCGCCGCGCAGCCAGGCGCTCGCCGGCGTGACCGTGGCCAACATGTTCACCGAGCCCTCCACGCGCACGCGCGTGTCCTTCGAGCTGGCGGCCAAGCGGCTCGGTGCCGAGGTGGTGAACCTGGAAGTGCAGCTGTCCTCGCGCGTGAAGGGCGAGAGCATGCTGGACACCATCTTCACGCTGCAGGCGCTGCACGTGGACGTATTCGTGCTGCGTGACGCCGAGGTGGGCGTACCGGCCATGGTGGCGGCCAACGTGGCGCCGCACGTGAGCGTGCTGTCGGCCGGCGAGGCGCATGTCTCGCATCCCACGCAGGGGCTGCTGGATGCGCTCACCGTGCTGCAGAAAAAGGGCCGCTGCGACGGCCTTTCCATCGCGATAGTCGGCGACATCCGGCACTCGCGCGTGGCGCGCTCGGCGTACCGCGCCTTCACGCTGCTCGGCGCCACCGACCTGCGCATCGTCGCGCCGCCGGCGCTGATGCCGGAGGCGCACGAGTTCGCCGGCTGCGCGCGCGCCACCGACCTGGCGCGCGGCATCGCCGGCTGCGACGTGGTGATGATGCTGCGCATCCAGAAGGAGCGCTTCGCCGATGCCGCGATTCCGGCCGGCGAGGAATATTTCCGCGAATACGGCCTCACCGCCGCGCGGCTCGCGGCCGCCAGGCCCGACGCCATCGTCATGCATCCGCAGCCCATGAACCGCGGCGTGGAAATCGAATCGGCGGTGGCCGACGGCCCGCAGTCGGTGATCCGGCTGCAGGTGGCCAATGGCGTGGCCGTGCGCATGGCGGTGCTGGAAATTCTGGCCGCGCCGCTGGCGGCGCGAGGTCGCTGATGGGGGACTACAGCGCCTCGAAGGCCCATCGCGGCACCATCTTCGTGGAAGATGCCACCGTGCTCTCGCACGAGGCCTTTGCCGGCCGGCAGTACGTGCTGCGGCTGGCCGCGCCCGAGACCGCCGCGCGCGCCACCGCCGGCAGCTTCGTGCACCTGGCCGTGGACCCGGCCGTGCCCATGCGCCGGCCGCTGTCCATCATGCGCGTGGACCGCGCGGCCGGCTGGATCGAGCTGCTGTACAAGATCCACGGCGCGGGCCTGCAGGTGCTGGCCACGCGCCGCGCCGGCGATACGCTGAACCTGCTCGGGCCGATCGGCCAGGGTTTCACGCCCGACGCGCGGCGGCCGCACGCGCTGCTGCTGGGCGGCGGCGTGGGCATTCCGCCGATGGTGTTCCTGGCCGACACGCTGCGCGAGCGCGCCACCGAGGGCTTCAGGCCATTTGCCATCCTCGGTTCGGAGCTGCCGTTTCCCTTCCGCGCGCGACCCTCGACCATGCTGGTGCCGGGCATGCCCGCTGGCGTGATCGGCTGCATGCCGCTGCTGGAAGAGTGGGGCGTGCCCAGCCGGCTGACCAGCCGCTCGGGCTTTGCCGGCTGCCACGATGGCTACGTCACCGATCTGGCACGGCTGTGGCTGGCGCAGCGGGACGCGGCCACGCTGGCCACGGTGGAAATCTTCGGCTGCGGCCCGACGCCCATGCTGCAGGCGGTTGCCGCGCTGGCCCGCGAATTCGCGCTGCCCTGCCAGGTCTCGCTGGAAGAGTACATGGCCTGCGCGGTGGGCGGCTGCGCCGGCTGCGCGGTGCCGGTGCAGACACCGACCGGCCCGGCGATGAAGCGCGTCTGCGTGGACGGGCCGGTATTTGACGCCGCCAGTGTGTTTGCCGGATAAACTGCGGGCTTTCCAAAACCGCACTTCAAGAAGCCAGGGGGAATCGAGCATGAAGCCCAGCATCCTGCGTCTGTCACTTGCCGCGCTGGCCGCCAGCGTCGGCCTCGCCTGCGTGCAGGTCGCCGCCGCGGCGGATGCCCCGCCCGCTGCGCCGCCCAAGCCCTACAACATCCCGCCGGGCACCGCGGATTACGTGGTGCAGGCGGTGAAATCACCGGACCGTCCCGCGAAGGACGTGGCGCGCGATGCCGACCGCAAGCCCGCCGAGCTGCTGACGCTCTCCGGCGTGAAGCCCGGCGACCACCTGGTGGAGTTCGCCTCGTTTGGCCAGTACTTCACGCATCTGCTGTCCTCGGTGGTGGGCCCCAAGGGCTCGGTGTACATGCTGGACCTGCCCTACCTGGAACAGCGCACCGGCGCCGACAGCCGCGCGTTCGCGGCATCGCATCCGAACTCGGAATACCACAACGAGGATTACAACGCGGCCGTGCTGCCGCGGAACCTCGACGAGGTGTTCATGGTGCTCTATTACCACGACCTCGGGCTGAACAAGATCGACACGGGCGCGCTGAACGCCAAGATCTTCAGGGCACTGAAGCCGGGCGGCATCTACTTCGTGGTCGACCACAATGCGCGTCCGGGCTCCGGCCGCGAGGATACGCAGAAGCTGCATCGCATCGATCCGGCCGTGGTGAAGCAGGAAATCCTCGCCGCGGGCTTCGAGCTGGTGACCGAGAGCAAGCTGCTCGCCAACCCCGAGGACGACCATACCTGGCTGGTGTTCACGCCGGGCAAGCGCGGCACCACCGACCAGACGGTGTGGAAGTTCAGGAAGCCGCTGAAGGCGAAGTAACGCGCGGGAAATCCCCCGCCAGCCAGCGGACTCGCGCCAGCTCGCGCAGCGCGATTGCGCACAGCAGCGCCGCGGCGATCCAGGTCCAGCCACGCAGACCGGACCAGACGGCTGGATCGCCTTCGGTCAACGGCTTCCACGCGACGGACCAGCACAGCAGCAACACGACCGGCCAGCGCCAGTAGTAGTCGTGGCCGCGCGGCCGGCACAGCCCGTGGCTCGCGACCAGCAAAGGCGGCACCAGCACCACGCACAGCGCCTGCGGCAACGTGATGGCGGGATGCCACGGCTGCGTGTACCACAACACCAGCAGGAAGAAGGCGAACAGCAGCCCCATGCCAACCGCCAGCTTCAGCAGCACTCGCTCCGTGCAGGCGAACAACCCGGCGCGGGAATAGCCGGAACACAGCCACAGCGCGCGTGCGCGGCGCACTGCCGCCAGCGACAGCATCAGGACCACCAGCGGACACAGGACCAGCGAGTCGAACAGCATTTGCGCCACGAGCTGGGGATCGCTGCGGTCGCCGATCCGCGCGTACACCAGTTGCACGAGCAGCAGCAGTCCGCCCGCCAGCAGCCACTGCACGAGCAGACGCGACGTGCTGGCACCGCCGAGCAGCAGCCGCTCCAGCGCGGCCCGCTGGGAAATGCCGGCAACCGTAGTGTCGGCAATCGCCACCGCCGCGATGACGGATTGGCCGCCAGGCAGCAACCAGCCCGGCGAGCGGATACGGCGCGCGCGCAGGTACCAGATGCCGAACGCTGCGCACGCGGCCATTGGCAGGAATGTGGCCCAGTCCTGCTTCTCCGCAAAGTGACTGCTGTCGATGCCCCGTATGTGCAGCACGCCGGCAATCACGCCAAGCAGCAGAATGAGCATTGCCAGCGGTGAGCGGCTCGCGACGAAGGAGGCGACGGCCCAGCAGGTCGCGAGACAGAAGTCCAGGATCAGCAGGCCGAGGGCAGCGGAGGACACCACGCCATAGCGCGACGCCTGACCCAGGTGGAACAGGACCACGCAGGCCGTGCACAGCAGCGCAATCGTCAGGATGACACCGAGCGCGCCGGACAGCATGCGGGCGCGGCCATATGGCGCGAGGCGGATGACGCGCTGCGCGGACAGTGCGCGCCACAATGCACCGCCCAGCAGCAGCGGCAACACCAGGGCAGCCAGCAGGCCCAGCATCATGAGATTGAATCCGAAGTTCGTCGGCGCGAGCAGCAGGTTGCCCACCACGATGCCCACCCCCAATCCGCCGGCCGTGCACCAGCGCTGCAGCGGCGACATCCAGAACGCGATCCGCAGCAGCCGCAGATACGTGCTCATGCGTGCAGCGCCAGGAAGATTTCCTCGAGCTCCAGAGGCTCGACTTCCACTTCCGCGCCAAGCCGCTGCCGCAACGGACCGAGTTGCGCATGGCTCCAGTCGCCGACCGTGAACGTCGCAGTCCGGCCGGCCACGCTGCCCCGCAGCTGGTTGGGCAGTCGCAGCGCCGGATCCAGTTCGCGATCGGCCCGCACCTGCAGGCGCACCACGGACTCCTTGAGCTGGTCCAGCTCGCCGCGCCAGGCCAGACCGCCCTCGCGCAGCACCCAGATGTGGCTGGCCACGCGTTCCAGGTCGCCGATGAGGTGCGAGGCATACAGCAGCGTGCGCGTGGCCTCGCCCGCGATCGACAGGATCTCCTGCATGAAGCGGCGCCGCGCGACCGGGTCGAGGCTGGCCGCGGGTTCGTCCAGCACCAGCAGGTCCGGCCTGTGGCCCAGCGCACACAGCGTGGACAGCTTCTGCCGCTCGCCGCCGGACAGCGTGCTGATGCGCCGGCCAAGCGGCAGCTCCCACTCGCGCACCAGGCGGTCCACCAGCCGCTGGTCCCACTCGCGGTGCAGCGAGGCGATCAGGCCCAGCTGCTGCGCGCCCGTCATGAGGCCGACCAGCTCATCGCTCTGCGGCACGAAGCCGATGCGCGCCTTCGCCGCGGCGGAAAGCGCTGTGCTGTCGACACCGAAAAGGCTGCTGCTGCCGCTGGTGGGCAACGCGAACCCCAGCAGCAGATCGAAGAGCGTCGACTTGCCCGCACCGTTCTTGCCGACCAGCCCGACCACCTGCCCTGCCAGCACGTCCGCGGTGAAATCGTGCAGTGCAGAGTGGCCCTGGAAGCCCTTGCCGAGTGATTGCGTACGGATCACGACTTCAGCCATCTTGCTGCTCCCAGGTGCGCTTGATCAGCGCAGTCAGATCCTTGTCGGTGAGTTCGAGCTGGCGCGCCGCCGTCACCAGTTGCGCAGCCTGCGGCTCCAGTTGCTTCAGCCGGTGCGCGAGGCTGGCCTGCGGCTTGCCGCCGGCGGTGACCGTCATGGGCCGGCCGCGGTTCCGCTGCAGCAAGCCTTCGGCCTCGAGCAGGCTGTACGCCTTCGAGACGGTCATCGGGTTCACCGCGTGCGTGACGGCAAGGTCGCGCACCGAGGGCAGCTCCGCACCGGGCGGCAGCTGCCCACCCGCGATCAGTCGCCGGATCTGGTCGACCAGCTGCCGGTAGATGGGAATTCCCGAACTGGGATGCAGCGTGAACATCCCTCAATTCCGCCGCGGCCACTTGAACAATGCCTGCAGATCGAACGGCAACGGCTGCTCGGTGGCATGGTCCACCGGCACCGACTGCAGCAACCCCGCGGCGATCAGTTCCTGGAAATTGCGCGGCTCCCGGTGGGTTCGCTGCCGGAAGCGGGCAACGGCAACCGCCGCAGCCACCTGCTCGCGCCGGGTGCGGATGTACAGAGTCTGATCCATCAGTCCGCGCATGCCGGGGACGCCGAAGGTGCTGGCGCGCCCCCATGGGTAGGTGAACGCCCTCACCTGCATGAGGCCCGCGGAATTGGGCACCCGGTTCATGCGGATGCGGTACCACAGCATGACGATGCGCGCCTGCGATCGGGGATAGGCAGGCATGGCCGCCCAGGCTTGTTCGATGCGCGCCGCGGCCATTCGGGACCACTGCGACGCAGGCAGCGCGGCATTGCGCGACATTTCGACGAACCGGTCATTGACCAGCGTGATGGTTTCGAGCGGATCGTAGGAGCCCACGTATTCCCAGGGCATCGCCGCGCGGCCGCGGGCGCCATTCGATAATGTCCGCAGCACGCGCAGCTGGAAATCGCCGCGTAGAACCTGCCGCTGCTTCCCGGGGTCGTGACGCTCGTCAGCAAGATGGACCGCCAGGCGCTCCGCCGGCCCGGCGGGCAGGTCACTTCGTGCCGCCAGACCCAGCGCCATCTTGTACACGTCCGTCTCGACCTCGTTCGTGAGCAATGCATCGCTGGATTCGACCTCGCTCGAGGCGAGCCGATCGAGCAGCAGGAACGCGGCTTCGACCCCACGCTGCACGCGCTGCCAGTCGCCCGCATCGGCTGCCGCGGACGCGGCCGCAGTCAGTCCATTCCCGAATCTGGTGAGCTCTTCCCATCCGTTCGTCTGCTCCGAGCGGTCGAGCGGACCCCTCGCCAGAATGTCCAGCACTCGCCGGACTCCGGGATCTTCGACATCGAACGACTGGAAGTAGACGGATGGAGCGGGAGGAGACGCATCAGTGGAAGCAGCACTGCGCTTTTTTGTCGGCAGTGGATCCAGCGCCTGCAGCAGTTGCAGGTACGTGGCGAGCGACTTGAGCGCAGCCGCCGTGGGCATTGCATCCAGCGTCTGCAACAATTGCCGGTACCGCTCCACGCCGCCTTCCGGGTGCGGCAGCGGCAGCAGCAATTCCGGCGCGACATGGGCCCGCAATTCGGCCTCGGACGCGATGCCGATCTTCGGCACTATCGCCCACCAGCCGGCACCCAGCAGCGCGATGCCGCCGAGCAAGCCGAGAATGACCTTCGTCCGTTTCGTCATCGCCCTTCCGTCTTGTGTATTACTACAGTAATACACAAGAGGCGCGGCGTCAACAATGGCGCGCACTGCCGCGTGCGCGGATCAGACCATTCAGACTATGGCAACGCCCAGCTCCCTGGCGCGGTTGGCAAGGCCCGGATAGCTGTTGCGGATCAGCAGCGCCGGATTGCCCCACGCGGCTTCGAATTCCCGCGCCGGCCGCGCGTCGATCATCTCCTGCGCGCTCATGCCCTGGGCCAGCAGCTTCGACAGGCGCTGCTTGAGCGTGTTCAGCATGTTGTATTCAACATCGAGTTGCGCGCGGGTCAGCGGCGCGCCACGGCCGGCGATCACCCGCGTGTGTTCGCCGGCGAGCTCCGCGAGTGTCTGCACACCGGTGGCCATGCCGCCGATCCAGCCATTGGTCACGTAATCGATGATGGGGAACGCGCCGGCCGCGGCCACGTCGGCCGCCACCAGCACGTCCGCGCCGCGGAAGAACACGTAGATGTCGCCATCGGTGTGCGCCTGCGGCAGGTAGCCGTACTCGATGTGCTCGCCGCCGAACTGCAGGGTGCCGTCGGTGTAAAAGGTCTGGCTGGGCTGCGCGATCTTCGGCAGTGGCTGGTACACGCGGCCTTCCCAGGTGGAATCCACGTCGGTGGTCAGCCACAGCCGCGTGTTCTCGTGCGCGATGATGCGCGTGCCGGCCTTGCCGAGCACTTCGTTGGAGCCGGTCTGGTCGTGGTGCCAGTGCGTGTTGAACAGTGTGTGCACGCGATCGGTGCCGGTGAGCCGGCGCACCTCGGCAAGCAGCTGGGTGGTGTGCGCCTGCGCGCCGCCATCGACCAGCAGCACGCCGCCGCCGTTCTGGAACACCGTGACATTGCCGCCCGCGCCTTCGATGAGCCACAGGCGCTCCGCCAGCGGCGTGCTGCGCAGCGACGGCTTGTCGGCCGCGCGGCCGCGCAGCGCAGTGCCACCACACACGGCGGCCGCGAACATGGTGCGCGCCGCGCCCGCGAGGAACTGGCGCCGGTACATCTACAGCGCCGCGCTGGTGGGCCGTTCGGCGGCCATCAGCTTGCGCAGCAGCGCCTCGGTTTCCGGCCGCGCCTCCGCGCCGGTGGCGCGGCCGGAGGTGCCGGCCTCGCCCCTGGTGAGATCGACCGGCAGGCGGCCGCGCGCATCCTTCGCGAACAGGTCGGCGTGATGCGCCACCAGCGTTTCGACCAGGCCGTTCCAGCCCGCGGCCGCGGCCGCATGCAGCGCGGTAGTGCCGCTCTTGTCATGCGCATGGATATCCGCTCCGGCATCCAGCAGCAGTTGCGCGGACTCCACTGCATGCGCCTCGGTCTTGTAGCGGCCGCGGGTATCGAGCCCGCTGGAGCCCACGCCGGCCGCGGCCAGCAGCGGCGTGACGCCATTGACGGTGGGCAGATCGACATTTGCCTTCGCCGCGAGCAGCAGCCTGATCGCCGGCACATCGCCGGCCTTGGCCGCACGCAGCAGCGGCGTGGTGCCAACGGTAAGCAGGCCGTCGGCACCGCGATCGTCGCGCAGCGAGCGGTACGGCGGAAACAGCTTCAGCTGCAGGTCGGGATCGGCGCCGGCCTTCAGCAGCATGTCGATCAGCTCCACGCCACTGGTGCGATCCGCGGACGGCCGGTCGGCGCGGCCGCCGGTGGGCACGGTGTTCATGTCCACGGCCTCGTACAGCGGCGAGCGGCCCCAGGTGTCCCACTTGTTCACGTCGGCGCCGTGCTTCACCAGCAGCGCGGCGGTGTCGAAGTTCAGGTTCAGCGTGGCCAGCAGCAGCGGCGTGACGCGGTCCGGATCGGTGAGGTTCACGTTCGCGTGGCCTTCCTCGATGAGGATGCGCGCGCACTCGGTGCAGCCGCGGCGCGCGGCGAACAGCAGCGGCGTGAAGCCGCCGGATGGCCGCTGCTGCGCGCGCGGCTCCGCGGTCACCTCCCGCTCCCAGTCGTTGACCTGCGAACGCGCATTGGCATCGGCGCCCGCCTTCAGCAGCGCGCGCACCATCGCCGGCTGCGCCTCGGCGGCCGCCCACATCAGCGCGGTCTGGCCGCGCCAGCTCTCGCGCTGGTCCACCTTTGCGCCCCGCTGCAGCAGCGCCTGCGCCGCCGCGACATTGCTGGTGCGCGCGAGGATCATCAGCGGCGTCTGCCCGTCGGCATTGGTGGCATCGACCCGCGCGCCCGCCTGCAGCAGGCGGCGGATCACCTCGACATTGCCCGCCACCGCCGCCTCGGACAGCGGCGTGGAACCGTAATCATTGCGCGCGTTGACATCGGCGCCGGCGGCGATCAGCCGTTTCACCTCCGCCACATTGCCGTGGTACACCGCCCAGTGCAGCGGCGTGGTGCCATCGGCGGGATCATCCGCCAGCCGCGCGGCATCATCGGTCGTGGCCGTGGCACCGACGCCGGCCATGGCCGCGCCCGCCACTGCCAGCAACACAGGCAGCAGCCAGCCACGCCGGAGGTCGCGGCGCATCTTCACAGCTCCGCGATCGCCCCGCTGCTGTCGCCCACCGATTCGATGGGCACGCCGGCGCGCTGCAGCAGCGTCAGGTGCAGGTTCGCCAGCGGCGTGCGCTGGGCGAAGTTGATGTGCTGTCCGCCGCGCAGCACCCCGCCACCGCGGCCCAGCACCGCGGTGGGCAGTGGATACTGGTTGTGCGCATTGCTGTTGCTCATGTTGCTGCCGAACAGCAGCATCGAGTTCTGCAGCATGTTGCCGTCGCCGTCGGGAATCTTCTGCATCTTGGCGAGGAAATCCGCGAACACGTCGGTGTGGTATTTCTGGATCTTCGACAGGCGCTCCTTGCGCGCCGGGTCGTTCTGGTGGTGCGAGATCGCATGAAAGGCATCGGGCACGCCGATGAAGCCATAGGTGCGCTCGCTGACCTCCGGCGCCAGCATGAAGCTCTGCACGCGCGTCAGGTTTCCCTGGTACGCGAGCAGGATCAGGTCGAACATCAGCCTGAGGTGCTCGTCGAAATTCTCCGAGGTCGCGCCCGGCACGTCGGGCAGGCTCACCTTCGAAAGGTCGCCGTGCGCGTTCAGCTGCAGCCGGCGCTCGATCTCGCGCACGCTGTCGAGGTAGTCGCCCAGCGTGTTGCGATCCTGTGGGCCAAGCTGGCCGCGCAGCTGGTTCACCTCGGCGGCGATCATGTCGAGCAGGCTCCCGGTCTGTTCGGTGAGGAAGCGCCGCTCGCCGGCGGTATCCCCCTGGCCGAACAGCCGCAGGAACAGCTGCCGCGGGTTGCTCTCGATGGGCAGCGGCGTGGTGGCATTGCTGAAGGACAGCGTGCCCGTGTACGTGCAACCGAAGCCGCGCTCGCAGGCGCTGCCCGTGCCCTGGCCCTGCGCGGTGGCGGTCTCGAGCGAGGGCCACGGCGTCTCCTGGCCGATGTGCTGCGCGGCGATCTGGTCGATGGTGGGCGCCATGTAGGGTTCCAGCGTCTCGCGCGGATGCACGCAGGAAAGCCAGGTGGCCGGCACCAGCGCGTGCACGGCGCGGCTTTCGGCCGGCTTGTTGCCGAGGTTGCTGACGATGGTCAGCTGGTCCTTGAAGGCGGCGAGCGCCTGGTTGATGTAGTTGGGCTCGAAACCGGCGCCGTCCTTCGCCGGTGTCCACTTCTCCATCACCGCGCCATGCGGAAAATAGAAAAAGCCCAGCCGCGGCTTCGGTGCTGCCGCGGTATCGGCCAGCGCCGTGGCCGCGGGAATCATCGCATCCAGCAGCGGCAGCGACAGGCCGACTCCCAGTCCCCGCAGCAGCGTGCGGCGCGACAGATGACGTTTCGTGATGAACATGGCTACCTCCCCGTGTCGGCCTGTGCGACACGTGCGGGTTGCTGCGCCGGCGGTGCCTCGGGCAGCCGCCGCTCGCGGAAGGCATCGCTGGCCACGATGCCATCCACGATGGCGTCGAAATCATAATCCCGCGCGGCGGCCTGGTGCACGATGGCGCGCACGGCGGGCATGTCGCGGTAATTCAGCTGCCGGCTCAGCGCATATGTCATGAGCTTTTCGGTGAAGGCCTGCACGAACTGGTCGGGCCGCGCGAGGATGGCCTGCGACAGCTCCGCGGGGCTGCGCACCGTCTGTCCGCTGGCCAGCTTGCCCAGCGCGTCGATGGCCTCGCCGGCATCCAGGTCGCGCGTGCGCCAGGCGCCCGCGACCTCGTAGTTCTCCAGCGCGAACCCCAGCGGATCGATCACCCCGTGGCAGGCATTGCAGGACTGCTGCCGGCGATGCTGTTCCAGGCGCGCGCGCACGGTGCCGAGGTTCTTGCCGGGCTCGTTCTCCTGGAACTGCGGTACGCCCGGGGGCGGCGAGGTCGGCGGCGTGCCATACAGTGTCTCCATCACCCAGGCGCCGCGCAGCACCGGCGAGGTGCGGTTGCCATACGATGTGGCCAGCAGCAGCACGCCCTTGCCCAGGAGGCCGAAGCGGTTCGGATCGGTGAGCTTCACCGCGCGGAACTGCGCGCCCTGGATGTCCGGCACGCCGTAGTGATGTGCCAGGCGCTCGTTGAGGAAGGTCGTGTCCGAGCGCAGCAGGTCCAGCACGCTGCGGCCCGGCACCAGCACGCTGCCGAGGAAACGCCGCAGTTCCTCGGTCATGGCATCGCGCAGGTTGCGGTCGAAGGTGGGATACAGCGTGGGATCGGGCAGGATGTTCTGCGCACGCTCCACCGCCAGCCACTGGAACGCGAAGTTGTCCACCAGCGCCGCGGCGCGCGCGTCGAGCAGCATGCGCCGCACCTGCGCCTGCAGCACCGCGGGATCGTGCAGCCGGCCGGCGGTGGCGAGATCCACCAGCTGCTGGTCGGGACCGGAACTCCACAGGAAGAACGCCAGGCGCGAGGCCAGCTCCAGATCGCCGAGCGGCTCCGCGTCGCCGGCGCGCGCCACCACCGGCACCTCGCGCAGCAGGAATTTCGTCGACGACAGGATCGCGGTCAGCCCGCTCTCGATGCCGGCCTCGAAATCCTGGTCCGCGCGCGCCTTGGTATAGAAGGCCAGCGGCGCGGTGAGATCCTCCTCGGTCGCGGGCCGGCGGAATGCCGCGCTGGCCAGCGCGCGCAGGATTCGCCGCGCGCAGGGCAGCTCCTCGGCCGCATTCGCGGGGTGGCAGATGAAGATGCGGCGCCGGCTGGGGGTATCGCCCAGGCTCGTCGGATTGAACGGACCCGACACCGTGAAGCCCGGGATGTTCGGCGCACGTTCCATTTCGGGCAGCTCGGCGATGGGCTGCAGCGGCGAATCCGATTCGGCGAAGGAACGCTGGATGAAGGCCACGCCGATGCGCCGCCGCCCCGCCTTCACCTGTACCGCGATGTGGTTGAAGCGCGTCTGCAGCTCGTCGGCCGCGATGGCCTGGCGCTGGTCCACGGCCTTCAGGTCCTCCGGTCCTCCCACCGTGGCCTGGAACACGCGCCGGCCGTCGATGGTGAGGATCACCGTATGCGGCGCATCCACCTTGGTGACATAGCCCGCGCCCATGAAGAAGAACTCGCGGATGCTGAACACGTATTCCCCGTCCGCGGGGAATTCATGATCCACCCAGAAGCCGCCGCGCGTGCCCAGCGGCAAGCCGTCGATGTGCCTGGACTGGTCGAGCGAGGTGTCGGCGCGGTACTCGCGGCTGCTCGGTTTGCTGTCGAGGCGGCCGATCGCCTGCCGCGCCACGGTACGCGCGGCGGTGATGTATTCATCGAGGAAGGCCGGCGAAATGCGCAGCGTCGCGGCCTGGTTCACGAAGCCCTCGCTGGCCACGTCCTGCGGCAGCAGCGTGTCGGCTTCGATCGGCAGGTCGAGGATGCGGCGGATCTCGCGCGCGTACTCGTCGCGATTGAGGCGATGCAGCCCCACGTAGCCCGGATCCGGATGCGCGGCGGCATTGGCATCCAGCCGGCTTTCCAGCCAGGCCACCGCGCCGTCGACGGCCTGCTGCGGCGGCTGTTGCTCGCCGGGCGGCGGCATGAGGTGCCCGCGCAGCTTGCGCACGGCCTTTTCCCAGGTTTCCGCATCGGCACCGATGTCGTCCATCGACATGGTGTCGAAGGCCAGGCCGCCGGCCCAGTCGGTGCTGTTGTGGCACTTGCCGCACACCGGCACGAGCTGGTCCCAGTCGGCGTGCGTGCCGGCCGCGAGGCCAGCCGCCGGCAGCACCAGGCCAAGGGCGCACCACAGCCCCGCGAGCCCCCAGCCACTGCCCAACCTGCGCGCCACGCCAACCCCCGCAAAACCGGTTTCCAGCGGCAGTTTCGGCCAAAAATCCGGGGGCGTAAACGCTCCGGCGGACATATTCGGCTGACGAACCGGGAAATGCGGCTAGCGCCGGTCCTCGTAGCAATAGCCCACGCCGTAGACCGAATGGACGAACTCCGCATCGGGCACCGCATCGGCGAGCTTGCGGCGCAGCTTCTTCACGTGGCTGTCGACGGTGCGGTCGGCGACGATGCGCTCGTCGCGGTACATGGCATCCATCAGCTGCTCGCGCGAGTAGATGCGCCCGGGCTGGCTGGCCAGCACCGACAGCAGCTTGAATTCGACCGCGGTGAGCTCCAGCGGATGGCCATCCAGCGTTGCACGCCAGCTGGCTTCGTCCAGCGCCAGGCCGCCGGTGGCCCTGCCCGCGCCCGGCGGCCGCCGCGTGCGCCGCAGCACCGTGGCCACGCGCGCCACCACCTCGCGCGGGCTGAAGGGCTTGCAGATGTAGTCGTCCGCGCCCAGCTCCAGGCCCAGCAACCGGTCGATCTCGTCCACCCGCGCCGTCACGATGATGATGGCCGCATCGGAGAACGCGCGCAGGTCGCGGCACACCTCGAGGCCACTCCTGCCGGGCAGCATCACATCCAGCAGCACCAGGTCCACCGGATGAGTGCGTACCCAGGCGGCGACCTCATCACCACGCGCCAGGCGCTCGGTGACGTAGCCGTGCTGGCGCAGGTAGTCGCGCAGCACCTCGGCGATCTTGTCCTCGTCCTCGACGATCAGGATGTGTGCACTGTCGTTCGTGCCGGCGCTCATGGGCGCGCATGATCCGACAGCGGCAGCCAGATACGCCAGCGCAATCCGCCAAGACCGCTGTGCGCGGCCAGCATGCGGCCGCCGTGGGCGTGGACGATGGCCTGCACGATGGCAAGGCCAAGCCCGCTGCCGCCGCTGCTGCTGGAACGCGAGCCATCGACGCGGTAGAGGCGCTCGGTCAGCCGCGACAGGTCGGCGTCACCGACGCCGGGAGCCGAATCCTCCCAGTCGATGCGCGCTTCGCGGCCCTCGGCCGCCAGGCTTACCCGCAGCAACGCGGGCTCCGCGGTGTAGCGCAGCGTGTTCTGCAGCAGGTTGCCGAACACCTGCGCGAGGCGGTCGGCGTCCGCATCGACGACGATGTCTGCGGCCAGCCGCGCCTGTACCTCGAGATGCTTCTGCTCGATGGCGGCGCGGCTGACGGCCAGCGCATCGGTGATGGCCTCGCCCAGGTCCAGCGGCTGCTTGCGGTAGGTGAGCGCGCCCAGGTCGGAAAGCGTCAGCAGCCGCAGGTCCTCAACCAGCCGCGTCAGGCGCTGCACTTCCTGCGCCACCGAGGCGATGCTCGCCTGCGTGAGCGGCCGCACGCCATCCTGCACGGCCTCGATCTCGGCGCGCAGCGCGGTCAGCGGCGTGCGCAGCTCGTGCGCGATGTCGGCGATCCACTGCTGGCGGCCGCGCTGGGCGGCTTCCAGCGCTTCGGCCAGGTGGTTGAAATCCCCAGCGAGACGCGCCAGTTCGTCATGGCCCACCACCCGGATGCGCGTGGCATAATCGCCGCGCGCCAGCGCGGTGGCGCCCTGCCCCAGCACGCTCAGGCGCCGCGACAGCCACAGCGCGATCAGCCAGGCGATGATCAGCACGGCGACGAACATGCCGATGCCGATCACCTTGATGCGGTCCGACAGCTGCTGCCGGGTGGCCGACTCCAGTGACTCCACGCGCTGCAGCCGCGGGATGTATCCCAGGTAACCCACCAGCTGGTTGTTGACGCGGATGGGCAGCTTGGTCGCCAGCCCCGCAATCTTTCCGGTTGCCCCCGGATAAGGGATCAGCACTTCGCCATCGGCGCCTAACAGCATGATGCGCCAGTCGATGGTCAGGGGTGGCGCGAGGATTGAAGGTGGCAGGTTGAGGTTCGGGGGAGCCTGGGGCCAGGGCGGGCGTTCTCCGCGCGTATCCCTGGGCCGTGGACCGTGGCCGGTTCCCGGTGGACCCAGGTTTGCCTGGATGCCCGCGGCAGCGCCGGGCTGGGGAAGGCCGGAAGTCCGTGGGGCTTCCATGTCGTACCGGGGTCCGCGCCAGCCCAGCACCTCCCCCAGCAGCCCCCACCATTGCTCATAGTCCTCGGTCACCCAGTTCCAGTTGCCATGCTTGCGATAACCGTCCGCCAGCTGGGAAATGACCGGCGACAGCCGGGTCTGCTCCGATTTGTTTACGTATTCGAAAAGGCTCTTGTCGAAGCTCCAGCTATAGATAAGGTAGACCGCCACCACCAGCACCAGGTGGGCACCGGCGATGGCAAGGAACAGTTTGACGCGAAGCGTGTCCAACCCCCGACGCAGGGGGCTTGGGCCGCCATTACCAGTGGCGCTGTCCACGATGTTCATGGCTGCCTGACCATCCTGCCGAAAAGCTATATCAGGACTTGGGAAACTTTGTGCAAGACGCTGTCCTAATTTCCTCCACACTCGCCCGCCATCCTGCGCCGCGAGCAACGAGGCCGATTTTCACCGGCTACGGAATCCGAGAATCATGAACGACCGCCAGAAATCTCCCCGCCTGCTGCGCCCGCGTGTCATTGCCGCCATCGTGGTGGTGCTGGCCGGGGCCGCCTGGTACACGATGCATGTATTGCAAAAGCGCGCCGCGGCCCAGGGTGACTACATCTATGACACCGTGGAAAAAGGCGATATCGAGGATCTGGTCACGGCCACGGGCACACTGCAGCCGCGGGATTCGGTGGACGTCGGTGCGCAGGTATCCGGCCAGATCGAGAAGCTGTACGTGGACGTCGGCGACGTGGTGAAGAAGGACCAGGTACTGGCCGAGATCGACGCCACGCAATCCAAGGCGCGCGTGGACGCCGACCAGGCCAACATGGATGCGCAGCAATCGCAGCTGGCCAACAGCCAGAACTCGCTGGAAAAGGCCAAGCGCGACTACGAGCGTCAGGTAAATCTGAAGAAGGAAGACGCCACAACCGACCAGTCGGTGCAGGACGCCAAGACCGCGCTGGTTGCCGCGCAGCACGCCATCGATACGCTGAATGCGCAGATCAAGCAGCAGCAATACAACATGCAGATCGAGGTGTCGCAGCTCAATTACACGAAGATCGTCGCGCCGATGGACGGCACGGTGGTGAGCCTCGCGGTCAAGCAGGGCCAGACGATCAACGCCGCGCAGTCGGCGCCAACCATCCTGACCATCGCCAACCTCGGCGTGATGACCGTGCAGACGCAGGTCTCCGAGGCCGACGTGAGCAAGCTCAGCAAGGGCATGAATGCCTACTTCACGACGCTGAGCGGCAGCACCCGGCGCTACTACGGTACGGTCAAGCGCATCGAGCCCACGCCCAAGGTGCAGCAGAGCGTGGTGCTGTACAACGTGCTGTTCGACGTCGACAACGACGGCAACCTGCTGCCCTCGATGACCGCGCAGGTGTTCTTCGTGCGCGCCCAGGCGCGCGACGTGCTGCTGGTGCCGATGGCGGCCCTGCAGCAGGGACAGCAGATCGCGCGCGAGCTGGCCGCCAAGGACAAGAACAAGCCGGACCAGAAGAAGCCCGGGGTTGGTGCCGCTCCTGCTGCGCCGGCTGCTCCCGGGCAGGCCGCGCCGGGATCGGGGACGGCGGCCACCCAGGCCGCCGCGGCAACGCGGCCGGGCGGCAACGCGCCGGCGGGCACCGCGGCCCAGGCCGGAACGCAGCAGGCCGGTACGGCTCCGGCAGGCGCGGCGGGTGGCCCCCCAGGCGCCGGCGGCAATGGCGGGCAGCGGCCGGGCGGCGGCAGATTCAATGGTGGCTTCAACGGTGGCCAGGGCATGAGCCCCGAACAGATCGAGCAGTTCCGCCGCATGCGCGAGCAGCGCATGGCCCAGGGTGGTGGCGCCGGCGGCGGAGGTCCCGGCGGCGGCAGACCCGGTGGCTTCGGCGGTGGCGGCTTCGGCGGCGGCGGCTTCGGTGCCGGGGGCGGGGGCCTCGCTGGCGCCAACTCGCGCACGCAGCAGCGCAGCGGCATCGTCATGGTCAGGCAGCCCGACGGCAAGCTCGAGCAGCGCC
>Ga0335083_10003016_pt1 | contig 21985 bp, 26 predicted proteins | sample Lox_Sample_42_FD_206716 | JGI IMG/M metagenome (GOLD analysis project Ga0335083, IMG submission 206716) | Soil microbial communities from Loxahatchee National Wildlife Refuge, Florida, United States - Lox_Sample_4.2 | ecosystem: Environmental > Terrestrial > Soil > Wetlands | place: USA...
AACACGATCACCGAATTTCCGGCCTTCGTCGAATCCCTGCGCATCGTCCGCCGCAACGGCTATGCCATCGAGCGCGAGGAGCATCTGCCGGGCGTGATCTGCGTCGGCGCCGCGATCCGCGATCAGGCCGGTACCGTGATCGGCGCCATCAGCGCCTCGACGCCGACCATGCGCGCAAGCGAAGCGCATATCGAACTGATGCGCAGCGAGATCACCGCCGCGGCGCGCGCCTTGTCGGCGGAATTCGGCAATACCGGCGCGCAAGCCGCGGCCAATTGAGCGGCGCCCGCCATCCAGTCCCGAGGGTCTGATGTTCGCTCCGCCCGGCGTGAAGACCAATCATAACGAATTTCCGATTCCCGACAGCATGAAGGCCTGGGTGCTCGGCGGTCCGGGCGAGCTCGCGCTGAAGCAAAAGCCGGTGCCGGTGCCGAAAAAGGCGGAGGTGCTGGTCCGCATCGATGCCGTGGCGATCTGCGCCACCGACCTCGACGTCATCTGGCACGGGCCGCCGGCGATGATTGAGGGCGGCGCGCCGTTCAACAAGAATTTCACGCCCGGCCACGAATATATGGGCACGGTGGTGGCGCTCGGCCCGAGCGTCGACGAATATGCCATCGGCCAGCGCGTGGCGGTCGAGATCCACGCCGGCTGCGGCCAGTGCAAGCGCTGCCGCGAGGGCATGTACACCTCCTGCCACAACTACGGGCTCAACTACGGCGACGTCGACAAGGGCCACCGCGCCAACGGCTTCACCACCGACGGCGGCTTCTGCGAGTACCAGGTCAACAACATCAACACGCTGGTCGCCATTCCCGAGGCGATGTCGGACGAGGAGGGTACCCTCGTCGTCACCGCCGGCACCGCGATGTATGCGCTGACCGAACTGGGTGGCCTCGTCGCCGGCGAAAGCGTCTGCGTCACCGGCCCGGGACCGATCGGATTGCTGGCGGTCGCCGTGGCGAAAGCGCTTGGCGCCCAGCCGGTGATCCTCACCGGCACCCGCGACAACCGTCTCGACATCGGCAAGGCGCTCGGCGCCGACGCCGTGGTCAATATCCGCAAGGAGACGGACGTGGTCGCCGCCGTAAAGAAGTTAAATGGCGCCAAGGGCGTCGATTACGTGGTCGAATGCTCGGCAGCGGCGAGCGCGGTCAACGATGCCGTGCGCATGGTCAACCGCGGCGGCCGCGTCTGCCTCGCCGCCTTTGCGCATGAGGAAGTGGCGGTCGACGTCGCCCACATCGTGCGCAACAACATCTACCTCTACGGCATCCGCGGCGAGGGCAAGAGCGCGACCCACCGCGCCGAGGCCTTCATGGCGCAGAAGCGCTTCGACGCTTGCCTGATCCACACCCACACCTTCCCGCTCGACGATCTGCCGACCGCGATCCGCTACGCCAAGGACCGGGTCGACGACGCCATCAAGGTGGTGGTCAAGGCCAAGATGGGCGCCGCGCAGAAGCAGGCCGCGGAGTAGGGCTGTGCCGCGGTCGTGTCAGTCGCGGCCGGTGATAGCGCCGATCATTGTCGGCGCCACGGCCCGGCGGGCGCAATTTGTCGCAAGAAAGTGGGAGCCGGTTGCAGTGCGGCAAACGGTCGTGACGGTTATCGACGGCAGCGGACCAATGGATGTTGTTGCCTGGCAACCCTGCATCGCATTAACATCGGCCGCTCGGCAGCTTTCAAATTTTCAACGGGGTGGGTGAGACAATGGCTGGAACGCGGTTTGCATTTTTGATGCTCGCTGCATCGCTCTTGGTGATCGGCCCGAAGCAGCTCAGTGCTCAGACCATTGGTTATGCCGAAGCTCTCGGCGAGCTGGCGGTGAGCTGCGGCAAAGATATCGACGCGATGTGCAAAAGGGAAAATCTGGGGGGAGGCAAGGTTGCCGACTGCCTTGAAGCAAAATGGAGCCGGGTTTCACCGCACTGCAAGTCGAATTTGGCGAGCGTGCGCGCTCTGTTGCAGAAAAGAGCCGCGGCCCGCGCCGCCGTGCCGCGCGTTTGCGAATTGGACGGCTTGAAGTTTTGCGGTTCGGTTCAGCCGGGCGACGCCAATCTCCTGGAATGTTTCGAGCTGGCCAAGCGTAACATCAGCGCGCCGTGCCGGCAGGCTGTCGCCGACGCGGGCTACGAGGCTCCGCTTGACCCGGGCCCACTCGGCACCCAGGTGCATCTGTCGTCGGGCGACATCGTCAGCAGCCTGCAAGGGGTGTCTTCCGGCCCGGCGGTCAACGCGAGCATGTTGCGGCAGCTCGCCGTTCAGTCGCTCACCGATCCGTCCCGCAGCAATCGGGTCAATCGGCCGCCGCTGTTCCAGCAGCTTGACAATCTCGCGCAGCTGACGATCGCCATACAGTTCGACCTCAACTCGGCCCGTATTCGACCGGCTTCCTATCGCGCCATCGGGCTCATGGCCGATGCATTGTATTCGCCGTATCTGCAGCAATATTGCTTCCTGGTGGTCGGGAATACGGACGCCACGGGAAGCCGCGAATACAATCTCAAACTGAGCGATCAGCGCGCAAATGCGGTGCGCGAAGCCATGATCAATCCCTTCGGCATTGGTCCGGCACGTATTGAAGCGGTCGGGCTCGGTGAAGAACAGCTCCTCAACCGGGCCCATCCCGAGGCTGCGGAGAACCGCCGCGTGCAATTGATCAATATCGGCAAATTGCGGGCGAACGCCCAATGCGCCGATCTGCCGGAACACGTCATCAGATAGAATTCCGGCGGCGAGCGGCCGCGCCGGTGCGAGCGAAGTAAAATAAGAGAAAGACGCAGCGGGCGGCGCGCGCTGGCGACGCCGGCCGAAGGCGAGAGCCGCCCGGAATCCCCGCAAACAGGCGTTGTTGTTGCGGCGCGGACCCGCCAGGGAACCGCGCCGGCTGCTCGGCCGTTGTCACGACGAGAAAACGCGCGGGTGTGCGCAACTTTACGAAATTTGGAGCTTCCGATGGTGGAAAGACCGAAACATCGCCTCGAGATTGAGCGCGAGCGGATCGAACACGACGAGGACAATGTCGTGGTCAATTCGGACGAGAGCTTCCCGGCAAGCGATCCGCCGAGCTGGACGCCGGTGCACGGCCCGGGCTCCGCCGAGACGAGGAAAAAGAAGAAATCCTTGGTCGGGCGTTGATCGCCCCATTCACAAAGCCGTGTGCGGACCCGACGGCAATGCCGCGACGTCTCCATTGGCAGGCAGCGCGCTGCTTGTGATTCGTCCCTTGACTGCGCGCCTGGACCATCAGCCCGCGGTCCCGTTGAGCCTTGCGACGAGCGCGCGCAATCGGGAAATTCGCCGTTGCGCGAGCACAATAACAGCGCTTTGCCAGTCATTGGGTGGCAGCCGATAAGCTCTTGCCGCTTTATTCAGTCGGGCTTGCCGAATGGCGGCCACTGAAACGTTCAGCGTCTTGGCCAGGTCCGCATGGCCGACTCCCTTAAACAAAGCGTTAGACGCCTGCTTGAAATTCATGTATGCACCGAAATTGACCGCGTGTCGTGGCGTCACCCATTTTAATCACCGGGGTTTCAGGAAATCCGTCGACCGCTATCGTTTCATTTCGGCATGGATTTATGGCTGTTGTGATTGCCGCAATATGATGCAAGTCAAATTTCCGGCTGTTTGACAAAAAGGAATTGATACCGCGAATGCCCAACTCAAAACATAAGAAGCTGCTTGTGCACCGGCACAGGCGACGGACGGTGCTTGCGTCGAGGCGAAATTCCATCGATGGGATGGGATCCGAGAAATTGTTGTCGCGGGACGAGACGGTTTTTCGTGCCGGACAAACGGCCCGGCAAATTTACAAAGTTGAAGCCGGCTGCATTCGGACGTTCGTTCATCACCGCGACGGTCGTCGTCACGTCGTCGGGCTCTATTTTCCCGGCGATTATTTCGGGCTCGAAATGCGCGAAAAATCTCGCGTTTCGGCCGAGGCGATCGCGCCGAGCAAGATACTGGTCGTCCAGCGAAAGGCCCTGGGCGCGCGCGCCGCGGTCGATATCGCGGTCGCTACAGCCATGTTGAGCATCACCACTCTGGAATTGCAGCGGGCCCAGCATCACAGCCTGCTTCTGCGCATCTTGGCAAGCGAGCGCGTTGCGCAGTTTCTCTTCGAATTGAAGAAGCGCGGCCGGAGAAAAGAAGTTGATCTGGCGATGTCGCGGCAGGACATTGCCGATTACCTCAACCTGACCGTCGAGTCGGTTGCGCGTGCGCTTACGCAGCTTGAAAGGGTCTCCGCGATTTCCATGCGATCCACCCGGCGGATCGCCGTGCATATGCGAAGATCGATGGCGGCATAGCCGGCGCCGGGCGATTCTACTTCGCCGCGATGACGCGCACCGGCTTGCCGTCGAGGAAGGCGCGGATGTCGCCGACGACGTCGGTATACATTTTCCGGTAATTCTGCTCGGTGACATAGCCGAGATGCGGCGTGGTCACGACGTTGTCCAGGCTGCGGAAGGGGTGATCGAGCGGCAGCGGCTCGGTGTCGTAGACGTCGAGCCCGGCGCCGGCGATCGTCTTCGCCTTGAGCGCGGCGATGAGCGCCTTTTCGTCGACGATCGGCCCGCGCGAGGTGTTGATGAGGTAAGCCGACTTCTTCATGAGGCCGAGCTCGCGCGCGCCGATGAGCCCGCGTGAGCGGTCGCTGAGCACCACGTGGATGGTGATGATGTCGGCGCGGGCGAACAGCTCGTCCTTGCTGACGTAGTCGGCGCCGCCCTCGCGCGCCTTGTCCGCTGTCAGGTTCTGGCTCCAGGCGATCGGCGTCATGCCGAAGGCCTTGCCGACCGCCGCCGCGCGCTGGCCGAGCTTGCCGAGGCCGAGCACGGCAAGGGTTAACCCTTCGAGATCCTGGCCCAGCGTCACCTGCCAGGCTTCGCCGCGCTTGAGCCGCGCGTTTTCGAAACCGATGCGGCGGGTGAGTTCCAGCATCAGGCCGAAGACGATGCCGACGGTCGGGTTGCCGACGCCGCCGGTGCCGCAGACGGTGACGCCGCGCGCGTTTGCCGCGGCCACGTCGAAGGAGGCGTTGCGCGCGCCGGTGGTGATCAAGAGCTTCAGGTCCGGCAGCGCCTCGATGACGGCGCGCGGAAACGGCGTGCGCTCGCGCATGCCGGCGACGATGGCGAAGCCTTGCAGCGCCTTCACCGCCTCGTCCTGGCCGGCGAAGGGCTTGGTGAAGACCTTGAGCTCGACGTCCTTCTTGATCGGCGACCAGTCGGCGAGCTTCATTGCCACGTTCTGGTAATCGTCGAGGATGGCTGCCTTCAGCATGAAACGCTCCCGGGTCGGTCAAGGAGGCGGGAGATTAGGGGGGCGCTACGGCCTTGTCATTGGGGGCGGCATCCTCGCAGCCGTCATGCGCGGGCTTGACCCGCGGATCCCGCGGAGGTGGGCACGGCCTTCCTGAACGAGATGGCCGGGACAAGCCCGGCCATGACCATCAGCGCTCGTGCGGCTTGCCGTGCTTCTTGTGCCAGGCGGGGCCGGGGCCGCGCATGTAGTGCAGCTCGGGCCGGTAGGGGCGGACGGCGTCGCGGGTGAGTTCCGCCCAGAAGCCGCCGAATACCGACCTGAGCAGGACAAAGGGGCGGGGCAGCCAGGCGGCCGCAGGCCCGGAAAACGTCAAGATACGCGCCATCACACAATTCCCGAATGATGCGGACGCGACAGCCGCGCCCGCTACCCCTTGGTCGCCCGATAAGGCGGCCGGGTTCATGCGGGTCAATCATGGCGCAACAGGGGTTAAAACCCGGTAGCAAAATGAATTCGCCGGTCATGGTTTCCGCGCTTCGTGCCGCAGGCTTTCCGCAAGTTTGCCGGGGGGCGTTCTTCTTCACCCTCCCCTGGAGGGGGAGGGTCGCCTGACGAGCGATAGCGACGTCAGGCGGGGTGGGGTGAGTTCCTGCGGCGTGGAAAATTCACCCCACCCCGTCTCGCGGCTCGCTCACGCTCGCCGCTCGCGACCCTCCCCCTCCAGGGGAGGGTGAAGCGCCCCGCCTTGCCCTTTGCGGTTAGCCTCGCTACATCCGGCGCAACGAATTTCCACACATCGCGTCGCCATGCGCTGCCCGCGCAGGGCGCGGATTCGCCCAATTTGGAAGGGTTTTTAATGAACGGCCGCCAGTTCATCTATCACATGGAGGGTTTGACCAAGACCTATCCGCCGGCAAAGAAGATCCTGGAGAACATCCACCTTTCGTTCTACCCGGACGCCAAGATCGGCGTGCTCGGCGTCAACGGCTCGGGCAAGTCGACGCTGCTCAGGATCATGGCCGGCCTCGACAAGGATTTCACCGGCGAGGCCTGGGTCGCGCAAGGCGCCCGCGTCGGCTACCTCGAGCAGGAGCCGCAGCTTAACCCCGAGAAGTCCGTGCGCGGCAATGTCGAGGAGGGCGTCGCGGGAAAACGCGCGCTGCTCGACCGCTACAACGAGCTCGCCATAAACTATTCCGAGGAGAACGCCGAGGAGATGGCGAAGCTGCAGGACATCATCGACTCGCAGAACCTGTGGGACCTCGATTCCAAGGTGACGCAGGCGATGGACGCGCTCAACTGCCCGGGCGACGACGCCGACATCTCGAAGCTCTCCGGCGGCGAGAAGCGCCGCGTCGCGCTGTGCAAGCTGCTGCTCGACGAGCCCGATCTCTTGCTGCTCGACGAGCCGACCAACCACCTCGATGCCGAAAGCGTCGCCTGGCTGGAAAACCACCTGTGCAATTACCCGGGCGCCATCCTCATCGTCACCCACGACCGCTACTTCCTCGACAACGTCACCGGCTGGATCCTCGAGCTCGACCACGGCCGCGGCATTCCCTACGAGGGCAACTACACCTCCTGGCTGGCGCAGAAGCAGAAGCGCATGGCGCAGGAGGCGCGCGAGGACGAGGCGCGCCAGCGTACGCTCGCCCGCGAGCAGGAATGGGTGTCGGCCTCGCCCGCCGCGCGGCAGGCCAAATCCAAGGCGCGCTACCAGCGCTACGAGGAGCTGCTCAAGGTCGCCAACGCCAAGGTCAACCAGGTGGCGCAGATCACCATTCCCGTGGTCGAGCGGCTGGGGCAGAACGTCATCGACTTCGACCACCTGACCAAGGGCTTCGGCGCCAACCTGCTGATCGACGACCTCTCCTTCAAGCTGCCGCCCGGCGGCATCGTCGGCATCATCGGCCCGAACGGCGCCGGCAAGACCACGCTGTTCCGCATGATCACCGGGCAGGAAAAGCCCGACAACGGCGCCATCAAGGTCGGCGAGAGCGTGCACCTCGGCTATGTCGACCAGTCGCGCGATAGTCTCGACGGCAAGCACACCGTCTGGGAGGAGATCTCCGGCGGCAACGACATCATCCATCTGGGAAAACGCGAGATGAACTCACGCGCCTATTGCGCCGCCTTCAACTTCAAGGGCGCCGACCAGCAGAAGAAGGTCGGCACGCTGTCGGGCGGCGAGCGCAACCGCGTGCACCTCGCCAAGATGCTCAAATCCGGCGCCAACGTGCTGCTGCTCGACGAGCCGACCAACGATCTCGACGTCGACACTTTGCGCGCGCTCGAAGAGGCGCTGGAGGATTTCGCCGGCTGCGCCGTCATCATCAGCCACGACCGCTGGTTTCTCGACCGCATCGCCACCCACATTCTGGCCTTCGAGGGCGACAGTCACGTCGAGTGGTTCGAGGGCAACTTCCAGGACTACGAGAAGGACAAGATGCGTCGCCTCGGCACCGACAGCATCATTCCGCACCGCCTCAAGTACAAGAAGTTCACGAGGTAGAGCGCAGCCGCCTACGGTGTAATGAGCTGCACCTTGGGGAAATATCTGCGGAAACGGCGGGCATCGCGCGTCAGTAGGGGACAGCGCGCAACTTGCGCGTGGGCGCCGATGAAGAAGTCCGGCAGGATGGCGAGGCGCGGGCCGCCCGCGGTGCGATAGCGCAGGAAAGCCTTCGCGGCGACGAACAGCGCCTCCTTGGGCGTCCGTTCGATCTCGATCGTGAGTTCGTTCAACGCGGTATCAAGGCGGGTCTGGCTCTCGGCGCGAACGCAGAGTTCCGCGTAGCAGACTTCATTGATACGCAGCCGCGCGTCCTCGCCGGTTCGTGCCAGCTGCTCGCTCGACCACTCGAACCATGATGCGTCGGCGGTCAAGACGTCGAGCAGCACGTTCGCGTCGACGAGGATCACTTTCGTTTCGCCGTAGCGTCTTTGGCCGGATCGCCCCTCGTCAAAGTCATGATCTCATCGGTGGTGGCGCCGCGAATTGCGCGCATTTTGGCGACCCGCAGCAGCCTCGCCCGGTAATCGTTGCCGGCACCGGGCTTCTCGATCATGACTCGTCCCGAAGCCGTCGCGCGCACCTCGACCGTGTCGCCGGGCTTGATCCCGGCAGCCTCGCGGACTTTTTTCGGCAGCGTGACCTGCCCCTTGATGGTGACGTTGGTGGTCATGGTACGTCTCGGTAATACTTTTTCAAAACGTAGTACCGGAGGGTCAATTTGTCAACCAACGCCACGACCGCTGGTTTCTCGACCGCATCGCCACCCACATCCTGGCCTTCGAGGGCGACAGCCACGTCGAGTGGTTCGAGGGCAACTTGTGAGGACTACGAGACGGATAAGATGCGGCGGCTCGGCACCGACAGCATCATTCCGCATCGGCTCAAGTACAAGAAGTTCACGCGGTGAGGGCGCTTAAAATCCACAGAGCGTTTGAGTCATTCGACTTCGACACCAAACCGCTTCACTCGTCGCTTGTTAATATCGGACTCCGATCCGATTTCTTTCAATGCCATTCGCGCACGTTTTGGAATTTCTCTCATTTGCGGAGTCGCATTCATGATTCGGTCTATCTGAAAGATTCCGCTGAGAACTGTTCTAAGTTGTTGGCCTGTGGTCTCCTTAAATATCCTTTTGTAGTCTGAGACCGGAACCGCAGCTAAAACAGCGATGTCTTCTTCATTCAGCCCGCCTTTTAGGGCGATCAGCATTGCTTGAATGTCGCGCTTCTCTTCAGTCTTGGAATACTGCGACTCAAATCCGCCATCATTGGCGTTCGTCTCGCCGCGGGCTACGCCTTCGGCGAACCCGCTTGATTTTGCTTTGCGATTTCCACGACATGTTTGAGCAATAACTGGAAGTCGCTTTCACTTAAAATCCTCAGAGGTGCACCATTCGCGATAAGCTCTTCGGCCCGCCGCTGTTTCGAGCTTTTGTCGTGGCCATTTAAAACGCGGATATCTTGGTCGCCGACGACCAGTATGCTGGTCTTCTTTGAAACACTGTCTCCGACCGTGCAGCCGGCCATGGCAGCAAGTCGTGCAGCTCTCTCCCGTTTTATTGATAGCTTTCTTGTGAAGACGATGACTTCGCCCTGAAGAGGTCCGTCTGGATTCCCGTCCCGCGCCACGCGATGCGGATATAGAGGCTGGGTTGCGATAGTGAGCCATTTATCCAGCACTATTCCGGTGTCCGCGATTGCTCGCAGGACGATCTCACCGGCGGCGCGCGCATCTTCAGCTGCGTCGTGGTGTTTGAAGACGATATTCAACTTCTTTGCTAAATCGGCCAGCCCGTAACCTCGTTGCGCGCAATCGGGCCAGGCACGGCGCGCGATGCTGGATGAGTCAAGCCATCTACACGTTAAGTCTGGAAGCCGATATTTGATCGAGACCTTGTGGAGAGCCGTTCGATCGAAATGCGTGTGGTGAATCACAATTGAAGGGCAAAGAGTCGCCGACAGTTGAGGGTAGAAAGCCTCTATCGTCGGAGCCGACGCTACAGCATCGGCTGTAATTCCGTGTATCCCGACGTTTACTGCGTCAAAATCATCTTGCGGATTTATCAGCGTGTTCAGACTACCGACGATCTGCCCATCTCGGAAATGAACCAATCCGATTGAGCAAATGCTGGCTATATCCGCGTTTGCGGTTTCGACGTCGAGCGCAATGAATTCCATTGCTACCCCCCGAATATCATCTAAGCGCCGCTTGACACCAACGAGCAATAGACTTATATTCCTACAACCTTCTCCGTGAGGGGGCGTTCCTGCAGGGACGCTTGCGAAACGGGAGAAGGGGTGGCGCCCGCGCGCTGGAGGAAACGTACCTCCGGCACCCGGGCGGCGCCGGGGCTCCGCCCGGGGACACTACGATCCCCTGCGAGGAGCTCGCTGATGGCGGCGGCTCGGCCGGTCCCGGAAACGGGGCACGCCAAGAGCTTCCCCCAAAAGCGCGGCCCGGCGCCGGAAGGAAAACGCCACGACGGAGCGCCGAGAGGCGCCCGCGCCGCCTCACCAGCGGTGCGGCTGACGACGACGGCCGCGCCTTTCGGCGCTCCGTCCCCCCTCGCTCTTTTTTGCGGGGGCCTGCCCCCGCGAAGGCGGGGTCAAACATCAGCCCCGCGAGCCGGGCACCCCGATCCTTCCCAACTCGGACGAGAAGAGATGCCGCCACGAGACGGTGAACTTATGCCTGCGGCGTTTCTCCCTCATCCTGAGGAGCGCGGAACGCGCGTCTCGAAGGATGAGGCCAAGGCGTGGCCTCATGGTTCGAGACGCCGCCTGCGGCGGCTCCTCACCATGAGGAGGCCGCTACTTGATAAACCGCTTGAGCGGCGAAATCTTCGGCTTGGCGTTGGCTAGCCCGACCTGCTTCATCACCGGCATCAGCTTCTTGCCGAAGCGGTTGAGCGCCGCGCGCGATTGCCACACGTCGATGACGCGCCAGCCGCCGGGGATCGGCCCCGCCGCATGCGTGAGCAGGCCCTTGACCTTCCAATCGCCGGGCCGCTTGCGCCGCCCCTTCACCATCGCCTTGAAGGTCTTTTCGTATTTCGCCCGCGCGCCCGCACCGCGCAGCTCGAAAACCAGAACAACCGGCATCGCTGCCCCCTTGTTTTGAAGACGTCGGTAACGGCCAATTCCGCCGCCAATTTTGCGGCGCGGTCAAGCGGCAGGTTGTGCCGTCCGGCGGTTCGCAGCGCCGGGACGCGGATCGGGCCGCGCCGGGCTCACGCCACGCGGGTGAGAAAATCCTCGACTTCCTTGCGCAGGCTGACGCTGGCGTCCTCGACCGATTCCGAGGCGGTGAGCACGGTCTGCGCCGAATGCTGGGTTTCGCTCGCGGCGTCGGCCACTTCGCTCAGCACCTGATCGATGACTTTTGCCCCTTCCGCCGTGCCGACCACGTTGTGCGAGATCGAACCGGTCGCCGAGGTCTGCTGCTGCACCGAGGCGTTCACCGACGACGTGTATTGGTCGATCTCCTCGATGCGGTTGGCGATCCGCCCGATGGCGTCGACGGCATTGTTGGTCGAACTCTGAATCTCCAGGATCTGCGCCGAGATATCCTCGGTGGCATTCGCCGTCTGCACGGCCAGCGCCTTGACCTCGGAGGCGACGACGGCAAAGCCGCGCCCGGCGGCGCCGGAGCGCGCCGCCTCGATGGTGGCGTTGAGCGCCAGCAGATTGGTCTGCTGGGCGATATTGCGGATCAGCTTGACGACGTCGCCGATCTTCTGCACGGCCTTTGCCAGCCGGTCGATGTCGGCGTTGGTGACATGCGCCTCGTCGCGGGCCAGACGAACGACCTCTGTCGCCTGGCCGAGCCGGTGATCGATCTCGGCGGCCGAGTTCGACAGTTCCTCCGCCGCCGCCGCCGTTATCTCGACATTGGTCAGGGCTTCGTTCGACGCCTGCAGGGCGCTTTCGGCGCGCAGCGTCGTGCGCCCGGAGACCTTGAACAGGCTCGCCGCGGTCATGCGCATCTTGCCGGCGCTCTCGGTCACGGTCTTGAGCAGGTTCTCGGCGCCGCGGCGAAACTCCGAGATGGCGTTCTCGGTCGTTGCCCGGCGCTCCTCCTGCTGCTGCATGGCCATGCGCCGCTGCTCGGCCTCGCGGCGCTCGGTGATGTCCTCGTGCGTGGTCACCCAGCCGCCGCCCCGGATCGGGTGATTGGTGATCAGGTACAGCCGTCCGCCCGCAGACTTGATTTCCGTGACGGTGGTGCGCCCGGCCCTGTACGCGATCAGAAAATCCTCGCGGTAGCGATGCGGGTCGAGGGAAAATGTGCCCTTGGCGGCCCTCTTGGCGAGCACCTCGGAGAGCGTCGATCCCGGCTTCACGTCGTCCGGCGTCAGCTCGTACATTTTATAGTATTGCGCGTTGCAGACGACCAGGCGCTCGGCCGCGTCGAACATGCTGAGGCCCTGCGTCATGCTGTCCATGGCCGTGCGCATGTGCTCGGTCATGCGCTCGAGACGGCGCGCGAGCAGGGCGTTCGCCGCGGCGGCGGCGATCTGCCCGACGACGGCCGCGAGGACGGCAAAGCCGGCGACGCGCATCGTGGCGGATGCGTCCGCAACAACCGCGGCCGCCGGATCCGTCGCAAAAAAAATCAGCGCGGCGAAACTCGCGGCAAAGGTAGCGAGCCCGACCGGCAGCGCCAGCCACGAGCCGTGCTTGAGGATGAGAAGGAACGATGCGTTGCGCATCTTTGCCGTCCGTTGCTTGCAGACAGTTACCCACACATCCGTTTGCGCGTAGTTAATCTTTTGTTAGCAATCGATTAACCCGGGCCGGCCGGTGGAACTCGCCGCCGCGGCAGGCTAGGGTTTGCGCGGCGGCGGGCCCTCCCTCATGCGCGAAGGCGTCATTTCCCTGCTGGTGTTTGCGGCGCTGGTTGCCGCCTCGCTCGGCAGCCGCGTGCTCTACGACCGCGTGCCCGAGCGGCATCGCGTGGCGGCGACGGAAGACATCGTCCGCCTCATCGCCAACATCTTCGTCGTGCTCGCCTCGCTGGTGCTTGGGCTGATGATCAATTCGGCGCGCAATACCTTCGACAGCGTCGACAAGAACGTGCACGCCTACGCCACCGAGCTCATCCTGCTCGACCGCACCATGCGCCAATACGGCGCCGAAACGGCGGCGCCGCGGAAATCCCTGCTCGCCTATGTGCAGCAGGCCGCGCGCCGCATGGCGCAGAGTGATCCCATGCTCGGCAACCGCACGGCGGAGGCGCTGCTCAGCGAGGTCGGCAACGGCCTGCGCGCGCTCGGCCCCGCCGACGCCGAGCACGTGGCGCTGAAGCAGCGGGCGGAGCAGCGTTTCGAGAGCGTCTACGAGATGCGCTGGGCGTTGGTCGAGCAGTCGGAGGGCACCATCCCCGCGGCGCTGATCGTGCTGCTGGCGGCGTGGCTGGTGCTGGTATTCGCCACCTACGGCTACCGCGCGCCGCGCAACGCGGTGGTGATCTCGAGCTTCGTGCTGTCATCGGCCCTGATCGCCGCCACGATCTATCTCACCCTCGACATGGATATTCCGTTCGACGGCACGATCCAGGTCTCGCCGGCGCCGCTGGAGCGGGCGATTGCGGAGATGCAGAAGTAGCGCCGCGCGCCGAATTATTGCAGCGCACACCGGACGCCGCCTGCTTGACCCATGTCAATGCGTCTCCTCAAACGGAACGCGGACAGTTATTGTCATTTTTCTTTCGTCTCGAATTTGCCGGGAGAGACCAATGGACAAGGACAGCAAGCCGTCGGCATCCGCCGCCGAAATCATGTCGCAGGCCATCGGGCAAGCACAGACCGCGATGGAGAACTATCTCAGCATGATGCAGAAGGTGATGGCCGTATCGCCGTGGACGCAGCTGGAGCTCAAGACCAGGACCGACCTCAGCGAGAAAATGAAAAAATACGCGGAGGACAACATCGAGGCCGCGTTCGAATATTCGAGAAGCCTGACGCATTCGAAGGATCTGCAGGACATCGTCAAGGCGCAATCGGATTTCGCGCGTGCGCAATTCCGCTCGCTCAGCGAGCAGATGAAAAGCCTCTACGAGGCCGCGACCAGGGAAGCGGCCGAGGCGATGAAGAAGCCGTTCAATTTCTCGTCCTGAAGGGCGGCTTTACGCCGCGGCGAGGGCCGGCACGCGGATCGGTCCGCGCAGCGCTGCCGCCGCGCCGAGCAGGATGCCGGCGATGCCGATCATCGACGGCAGGCCGAGCGTGGAGAGGCCGGTCAGGCCCTGGCCGATCGAGCAGCCATAGGCCATGGCGCCGCCGGCGCCCATCAGCACGGCCCCGGTCACCGAGCGCAGCATATGCCGCGGCGAGTTATAGGCCTCGAGCGCGAAGCGGCCGGTCGCGATGGCGGTGGCGAACGAGCCGGCGAGCGCGCCGGCGACGACCACGATGCCGAAGCTCAGCGTCAACCCGGTCGACAACATGATATATTGCACGGTGTCGGCGATCGGCGTGACGAAGGTGAGCGAGGTCACCGCCACCGGGTTGAAGTCGTCGTTGCCGAGATAACCGGTGGCAAACCACGCCGCCGGGATCAGCAGGCCGATGAGAACGCCGGCGGCGATCTGGCCATAGGCGCGGCGGAACGGCGCGTAGCTCAAGGCGAAGGCGATGAGCGCGCCGCCGAAGAGGAGCCCGGCGACCAGGTGCGCGGTGGCGCCGTCGAAGGCGGAAAGCAGTGCCGGCAGCGAGATCGCCTTCGGCGCGATGGCCGTCCAGTTGAGGAAGGCAAGCCGCGCCGGCGCGATCAGCCCGCGCAGCGTCATCTGCGAGACGATGGCGATGGTGACGACGACGACCAGCGAGCGCAGGTTGCCGCGGCCGAGCAGCACCAGCGCGCGCGAGGCGCAGGCGTTCGCCAGCACCATGCCGTAGCCGAAAATGAGACCGCCGAAGAGAATGAGCGGCGCCGAGAACGAGGGTTGCAGGTAGATCGACTTGGAAAGATCGACGAGGCCGGAGGCGGCAAGCACTTGCGCGCCGATCACCGCGACGCCGGCGGCCAGCGCGAAAGTGCGCACCCCGCGGCCGTCGCCCAGCGTCGCCCAGTTACGCATGCCGCTGGTGAGACAGAAGTTGCTCAACAGCCCGACGACGCCGAAGGCGAGGCCGATGGCAAAGCCGGACACGAGGACGACGGTGGTGAAGCTCAGCATGGCACGCCCCAGAAATGGTCAAGCGTTTGGCCGCTGAAATGGGCTAATTCCCGTGGTGCCGCAATGGTTTGACGCAATTAAAAATCTGATGCTGAGGGCGGATGCGCGCGCGAAACAGACATGCTCTGGGCGGCGAAAAATGGAAAATCCTGTTCTAGGCAGAACCCGCATGTTTCCGGTCATGGCCGGTCCTGCCCTGGCCATCCGCGCCTTACTTCATTGATGCCAAAGACGCGGATGCCCGGCATAAATCCGGGCATGACGGGAATGCGATTCGCACTTTGGCTGCTGGCGATGCTTCTTATTACCGCGCCGGCATCCGCCGAGACGTTCCAGCAGTGGCTGGCGCAGCAGTGGCCTGCGGCGCGCGAACTCGGAGTGTCGCGCGCGACCTTCGATGCGGCGACGCGCGGCCTCGCGCCGGACCTGTCGCTGCCCGATCTCGCCATTCCCGGCAGGCCGGAGGCGGCGCCGCAGCAGCCGGAATTCGTGCAGACGCCGGGCCAGTATCTCAAGGAGGCGACCTTCGACCGCCTCGCCGCGCGCGGCAAGCAACTCGCGGCGCAGTATCGCGACACGCTGACCCGCATCGAGAAGGAATTCGGCGTGCCCGGCACCGTGGTGCTGGCGATCTGGGGGCGCGAGACCGATTACGGCGGCGAGCACCAGCCGCATGACGCCATCCGTGTGCTGGCGACGGAAGGCTATACCGGCAAGCGCAAGGATTTCTTCCGCAACGAATTTCTCTACGCGCTGAAGATGCTACAGGACGGCGTGCCGCGCGAGAGCTTGCGTTCGTCCTGGGGCGGCGCCATGGGGCTCACGCAATTCCTGCCGTCGGAATATTACAAATATGCCGTCGATTTCGACGGCGACGGCCGCGCCGACATCTGGCACTCGGTGCCCGACGCGCTCGCCTCGGCAGCCAAGCAGCTTGCCGGCAAAGGCTGGCAACCCGGCGCGCCCTGGGCGATCGAGGTGCGCGTGCCGGCAGACGTCGACTGCACCAAGGCCGAGCCCGGCGTCACGGCGCCGATCGGCGACTGGGTGAAGCGCGGCTTTGCTCCCGCTGACGGGCGCAAGCTTGACCGCGCCGAACTTGCGACCGACGCCTCGCTGCTGCTGCCGGAAGGCACCTACGGCCCCGGCTTCCTGACGCCGAAGAACTATTACGTGCTCAAGGACTACAATTACTCCGATCTCTATGTGCTCTTCGTCGGGCATTTGAGCGACCGCATCGCCGGCGCACGCAGCTTCGAGCATCCGTGGAGCAAGGGCGCGCAGCTCAAGACCAGCGACGTCGAGGAGATGCAGCGCCGCCTGACCGCGCTCGGCCTCTACAAGGACAAGCTCGACGGCAAGGCCGGCATGCTCACGCGCGCCGCGCTCGGCACTTACCAAAAAGCCAAGGGCCTGAAGGTCGACTGCTGGCCGACCGCCGCGGTGCTCGAGCGGCTGCGTCGCTGACTATTCGCAGACTTCCACGTTGCGCGTGCGGTAGCCGTTGCCGACCCACACTTGCTGCGGTTCGACGTGGCAGGGAGCGCCGCCGACATAATCGGGCGAGTCGGGATCGCCCGGCGGCGGCGGCGTATAGTCGGCGGGTGGCACCGAGTCATAGGCCGCGGGCGGCGCGGAATAAGCCGGCGGCGAATTGGCGATCGCCGAGCCGATGATGGCGCCCGCGGCAAGCCCGCCGATAACGCCGGCGGCGACGCCGCAGCCGCGGCAATGCGCCGGCGCCGCAGACGGCAACGCCGCAGCCACCATCGCGGCCGCGGCGAGTGCAATCAGTGTCCGCTTCATGGGCATCCTCTTGGGCCAGATCGACTGCCGCCGATCTTGCCGCCCAAAGTCTTACCCAGTCGTTACCCGCTTACGGGCAGATGAAACGCGGCCGGCTCCAGCCGATGAAGTTGCCGTAGGCGTCGTGCAGCGGACGCCGCGCCCAATAGCCGCCCGGGCAGGCGACCGGATAGGGCGCGCCATAGCCGTCATAAACGACATAGCCGGGGCCGGGCGCGTAATAGTGCGGCTGGCTGTTGGCGATGGCGCCGCCGATGATGGCGCCGGCGATAACTCCGCCGGCAACGCCGGCGCCGACTGCGCAGCCGTAGCAGTGGGCGTCCGCCGGCTGCGGCGCCGCCAACGTGCCGGCGGCGAGCGTCGCCACAGCGGCGAGCGCAAAAATGGTCTTCTTCATTCGGTATCCCTCCTGGTCCTGGATGGCCGGGGCGAAACGAGAAGGCGAAACGAAAACGGGACGCACCCTAAGCCTGTCTGGAGCATTGTAAAGAAAGCAGGCTTAATTTGTCGGAAATTTGTTGGCGACGATTTGTGTCATCTTCGGACCACGGCCCGGCTTTCACGTGAAAACCGGGCCCGATCCGATGTGCTCGGTGCGCTTACACTTTATTAGCCGCAAACGCGAACTCGGTGCCAGCGCCAGCCGAATCCATCCCAGTACCGCTCGTGCGACCAGTAACAGCCGGGGCCGTAATAGACCGGTCCAGGTCCGTAGTAGGCGGGGCCATAATAGGGACCGTGCGCGACGGCTGATCCGATGATGGCGCCCGCGGCAAGGCCGCCAACGATGCCGGCCGCGACGGCTCCGCCGCGCGCTTCGGCCTGCTGCGGCGCAACGATCGCTGCGAGGCCGAGCGTCGCAGCGGCTGCAATGGCGGTGAAGGTCTTGGTCATGGCGTACCTCTTTTCCTGCATGTTCGGTCGTTCCCATTGAACGACCAAGGCACTGGTTCCCTGCGATTCTGACGCATAGGAAACGTTTGTCGTGTGGGCAGGTTCCGTCTTTTCGCGTGAATGCGCGGTGAATAGCGCATTTGGAAGCGCCCCGCGGACGCTGCCGCGCGCATTTTGCTAGTGCAGCGTCACCGCGTGCCCGATGAGGCGGCGGAAGATGTTCGGTTGAACGACCACCGCGGGCACCGCCGCATGGCGTTTCTTGCGCGAGCGCTTCGACGACGACTTCTTTCGCGCCGCGGCCCGGCGCACCCGCGCGGGGCTACGGGCAAGCTTGCGCCGCGGCTTGCGGCGATGCCGCCGCCGCAGCATGCGTCGCCCGACCGTGCGCAGGAACAATTTTTCCAGCGGGAAGCTCAGGCGGCGAACCGCCGCCGCCAGCGGCAGCCATTCGACCTCCTCGATGTCGGCGGTCAAATCACGGCTCGGCCGCTCGGCGGCGCGCATGTGCCAGAACTGCACCAGCTTCGGGCGGCCGCGCGTCAGATAGCTAATGGCGCCGAGAAACTCATGGACCTCGACGCGATGGCCGGTCTCCTCGAGCGCCTCGCGTTTGGCGCCGGCCATGGGATTTTCGTCGCGCTTGAGCTTGCCGCGCGGCAACACCCAGCGGTCGTCTTTGCTGCGGCGCACGACGGCGACGCGCGGCTTGGCGCCGCCGCGCAACACAATTCCCCCCGCCGCGTAGACCGCTTCCCGTGCCATGCTCCCCTCAGCATCATCGGTCTAGCAAAGATCGCCGTGCACTTGGAGCGAAATACGCGTGCGTTGTGGGCAACTTTTCGGGCTTGTGAGCATCGGCGCGCGGTGCAATGCGCTTGTCATATTTCAAGCCTAGCGGGGCTGGCCGCTAATTGAACTTCAACCCCGCCGCTTTTGCGAGCTTGATGTTGTCGGTGATTTCCTTGGCGATCATTGCGTCGAACTCGGCGGGCGATACCGGCATCGGCTCGACACCTTGCGGCGCGAATTTTTCCTGCACCGAAGCAAGCGCCAGTGCCTTTTGCACCTCGGCGTGCAGCTTGTCGATGATCGGCCGCGGTGTCCGCGCCGGCACCAGAAGTCCGTTCCAGAATGTATAATCGGAATCGGGATATCCCGCTTCGATCGTGGTCGGGACGTCCGGCAGAGCCGGCGTGCGCTTGCGCGTGCTGACCGCAAGGGCGAGCAGCTTGCCGTCCTTGATGAAAGGCAGGCCGGATGAAACGCCGCCGCAGAAGAAGTCGACGCGGCCGGTCATCACTTCGGTAAGCGCTTCGGGACCGCCGCGGAATGGAACGTGCGTCGCCTTGAAGCCGGCGCTGAGACGGAACCGCTCGGCGGCCCAGTGCGTGGCGCTGCCGACGCCTGCAGAGGCGTAGGTCATGTTGCCGGTTTCCTTTGCCCGCGCCACCAGTTCCTGCACCGTCCTGATGCCTTTCGACGGCGAGATCAGCATGACGTTGGGGACAATGCCGAAAATGGCGACCCCGGCGAAATCCTTGGCCGGGTCGTAACTGATACTCGGGTAGGCGGCGGCCGCGGCGGTGTGCGCGGCGGCGTTGATGAGCAGCGTGTAACCGTCGGGAGCGGCTTTGGCCACCGCGGCGGAGCCGATCGTGCCGCCGGCGCCGCCCCGGTTTTCCACCACGATCGTCTGCCCGAGCTGGCTCGCCAGCGGATCGGCGACGATGCGACCGATGATGTCGACCGTGCTGCCGGCGGTAAACGGGACGATGGCGTGAATGGTCTGCGCCGGCCATGTGTCGGCGCGAGCCATGCGCGCCAGGGCCGGCGCCGAAAGGGCGGCGGCTGACAATTTTATGAAGCGTCGGCGATTGCTCGTCGTCATGATCGGGTCCCTCCCAGGATCGGCCGCTTGTCACGGCTCAATGATTTTATGCAACCGATGGTGCCACGCTTTTGCCGTGCGGGCCATAAGGCGGTTGCGTCGGAACGTGGGGCCATGTCTAGTTCGGGCAAAGAGCAAGGGGGAGGACGCCATGACGGCCTATACGTGGGACCACATTCACCTGCGCACGCCCGATCCGGAAGCGACCGCGCAGTGGTTCGAACGCATGCTCGGCGCGCAGGTGATTCGCAGCACCGTGGCCGGCAAGCCGCGCGTCGACATCAAGCTCGGCGGCGCCGACATCTTTACCGCGCAGGTGACGCCCGGCGACGGCGTCAATTCGGCGCCGGCCACGCCCTATCAGGGGCTCGACCATTTCGGCCTCGCGGTCTCCGGCCTCGACGCCGTTGTCGCCGATCTGAAGAAGAAGGGCGTCGAGTTCACCATGGAACCGAACATTCCGCGGCCGGGCATCAAGATCTGCTTCATCCGCGGGCCGCAGGGAATTTCCATCGAACTGCTCGAGCGCGATCCGAAATACGTCTGAGCCGCTGGCTTACAGCCGTTGCGGCTGCGCGGCGCTCGTGAGTTTGGCGGGCGGCGCCAGCGGGCATCCGGCGAAGGCAGCGCTGACCGCGCCAGGGGCGCCCTCGATGTGGAAATCGGCGCTGCTGGGTTTCGCGTTGAGCGCGCGGGTACGCACGTAAAGGACGTTTGACGTCGCCATCTCGCCGGCGAAGCGCCTCACTTCGTCGCCGTCCTCGATCACCACCGAGCGGTAATCGTCGACAAAACGCGCCTCGGCGACGTGGCCGGGCTTGTCGTCGAAGCGGTAACTGAATTCGCCGTTGCGGTTGGACCCGACCTTGAAGGGAAACCTGAAGAGGACGGATGGCCGCTCCTTGAAGCAGAACAGCGACATTTGCACCGGCGGCGGGAACAGAATATCCGGGTAGGAAACCCGTAGCGTGGTCAGGGTGGCCCTTATCGTCGGCGCGCCGGTGATGGGATCATTTGCACGCGCAACACTCCAGTTGCCGACGGGGATGGTGGCGCCTCCGGTCACGCTCGGATCGCGCGCACAGGATGCAAGCAGCACAGCCGCCGCTGCGGCGACGCCCACGCTCACCCAGATCAGGCCGGCACGCGATACGGTCGCCGACACGTCAGCCCCCCGAAGCCGGTATTCTGCCTTCTGCCCGCAAGACGGGCAACGGCTTTTCCTTCGCGTCTTCGATGCGGATCATCACGGCCGTTGCGCCGATAACGACCGACAGCAGCAGGCACCGGAAATCGGCGAGCACAATGCGCGGCGCCGCGACGGTCTGAGGTCCGCCGGATTTGATCATGCCGGCGCCGCTGCTTTTTACTCCGTGTCTTTGACGACGGTTATCGGGCGGTCGCTGCCGGCGGCGGTTTCAGTGTGCCATTTGCCGGTTTCGTCCTCGTATTCGATGATCTCGGTGCGCCCGGGCACGCGCTGCTCTTGCGCCGCCGCGCGCGCCGCCGCGAGTGCTTGGGCATGGCTCGGGAAAGGCTCGGAAAACACGCCGTTGACCTTGTAAGCCCAGCCCTCATCGTGCCGGACGATTTGATAGGTAATTTCGGACATGACGCCACCTTGTGTTTAGAGTCGTCGCATAAGCCGAACTTACAACGAAATATTCCGGAACGGGAGGCAAGGCCGATGAAAAACGAAGACCTGGTCGGCGTCTGGCGCGAGCGTGGCCGCGAGATCGTGCGCGCCGACGGCAGCGTCACGGCCGACGTGCCGCGTGCCTCGCAGATCATGTACACGGCCGACGGCTACATGGCCGTGGTCAATGCGCCGACCGGGCGAAAAAAGGTCCGCGAAACGATGCCGCGCATGGACCTCGACGCGACCACCGTCGAAGAGCGCGCCGAAGCCGCAATCGGCGTCGTCGCCTATGCCGGCCGCTTCGACGTCTCCGGCGACGAGGTGCGGCATATTCTATTCACCGCCATCAATCCCAACCGCGTCGGCGACACGCAACGCCGCCACATCACGCTCGGGGGCGACGATCTGACGCTGACCGCGCCGCCCGATGCGCAGGGCAATCATTTCCGCATTCACTGGCGGCGCGCGGCAAAGATGCCGTGACCCCCCGATGGCCCCGGCGGCCGGATATGCAATAATGACGGCCAATAAAAACGATGCACAGCCTTCAGGGAGGTACTCTTGGGTAAAATCGGACGGCGGAATTTCATCAAGGCGGCCGGCGGCGCCGCGCTTGCGGGCAGCTTGCTGCCTAAACTCGCGGCGCCGGCGATCGGGCAGGAAAAGTGGCCGTCGCGGCCGGTGCGGCTCATCGTGCCGCTGGCGCCGGGCGGCGCCATCGACTTCATCGCCCGGCAATGCGCCGAGGTGCTGTCGCGCAAATACAGCGTCCAGTTCTTCGTGGAGAACC
>Ga0335083_10003017_pt1 | contig 21984 bp, 18 predicted proteins | sample Lox_Sample_42_FD_206716 | JGI IMG/M metagenome (GOLD analysis project Ga0335083, IMG submission 206716) | Soil microbial communities from Loxahatchee National Wildlife Refuge, Florida, United States - Lox_Sample_4.2 | ecosystem: Environmental > Terrestrial > Soil > Wetlands | place: USA...
CCTATATCGTGATGGAGTACTTGTCGGGCGATACACTGGATCGCCTGATTCAGTCTGGCAATTCGCAGCCGCTCGCCTACAAGCTGAAAATCCTTGAACAGGTCTGCTACGCCTTGGGGTATGCGCACCGTAACGATGTCATCCATCGCGACGTCAAGCCAGCCAATGTCATCGTGCAACCCGACGGCGCCGTGAAGCTGCTCGATTTCGGCATCGCGAGACAGGAAAATGCCGAAAGCCGTCTCACCCGGACCGGCGCGGTCATCGGTACGCTGCAGTACATGGCCCCTGAGCGCCTGCGGAATGCTGCCTTCGATGGCAGGTCCGACCTCTTCTCCGTCGGTGTAATGATGTTTCAGCTCTTGACGGGCCAGCTCCCGTTCACGGGCGACTACGCTATCGTGCACAAGATCCTGACTGAGAGGCATCCTCCACTTAACCAGTATCTTGAGAAATACCCTATTGCTCTGGATGGCATCATCGATCATGCGCTTGCCAAGAACCCTGACGACCGCTACTCCACGGCCGACGAAATGGCGGCCGATATCGAGTCGATTGAACGAGACCTTAGAAAGGAGCAAGTCGCCGACTGGATTGAGAAGGCCGAAAAGCTGGTTCAGAAGGAAGAGTTTACGACCGCTCGTGACGTTCTACTCGAGGTCCTGAAGGTCGACAGCCAGCACACCACCGCGAGGCAAATGATCGCGCAAGTTCGCCAGAGCTTGAGCCTCCGTGCGCGTAGTGAGCAGATTCGGCAGCTGAAAGCGCAGGCGGACGAAGCATCTGCCGACAAGCGTTACGACAGCGCCATTCATTGCCTCGAACAGGCCTGCGGACTCGACCCATCCAGCTCGGAACTTTCAGATCAGTTAGATACGACCCGTCAGAAGAAGCGACGCCGGGATTTTATCGACCGCTATCTCCGTGAAGCCGATACCGCCCGCGACCGTGGCGACCTCGAGGCCGCGAATGCAGTCATCGCTAAAGCTCTCGAGCTCGATCGCGACGATTCGCGAGTACGAGCTGCTCACGTAATACTGGCACGCCTGATTGAAGAATCTGAGCGCCACGCAAAGACGAAAAAACTCCTTGAGAACGCACGCAGCCAGATTGGGGCACGCCGCTTCACCGAAGCAAACGAAATCTTAGCAGAAATTGAAAAAATTGATCCCTCTAATCCTGAATTGATCAAGCTGCAATCCGCCGCGAAGCAGGGCCGCGAGCAAGAGCAGCGCCGTCGTATCCTTGAACAACTGGAACGCGAAATTTCGGTTGCCTCGACTGTCGAAGAGTTGTCGCACGCCGCCACACTGGTCGAGCAAGCGCTCGAGCGGCTTCCCAGCGAGCCCAGTTTGATCAAGCTGAAGGGCACGCTGGCACGAAAACTCCGCGACGGGGAAATCCGCCAACGCGTTGACGAACTCGCCCTGCGTTGCCGTAGTCTGATTGAGACATCGCCAGAAGAAGCTTTGAAGCTCGTGCATCAACTGCTCCATGAGGCTCCGGGAAATGAACGCCTGCTCGCGCTGCAATCTACTATCGTTGGCCGTATCTCCGAGCGCACGCAGGAGCGGGCACGCGCGGAGTATTTGCAGAAAGCCCACGAAGCTCTGAGCGCCGGACGCTACTCCGAAGCACTGCGCCTTCTGGAGGCTTGCCAGAAAGAAGGCATCGTTGCCCCAGAGATTACGGAACTGCTGGACTTCGCCCGGCAGGAAGCCGATCGCGGCCTGAAGGATGCTCACATCCAGAATCTGCTGCGACAGGCGCAGGATCTCATGGCCCGTGATGCATATGCGCAAGTGGTCGATCTGCTTGGTCACGTCAAGCCGGAACCAGAAACGGCATCACTGATGTTCGTCCTGGAAGATGCCAAGACCCGCCTGCAATCCCTTGAGCGAATGATTCAATCCGCCCTGCAGGCCGCTGAGACACTCCGCGTCCACGAACACTACCGGGAGGCTGTCCAGGTATTGGAGTCCCAACCGCCTTCTATCCTGCAGAATGAGACCGCTCAGAAAGCACTTGCGACCCTGCGCGATGCCAGCGCCAGTGAAACCAGCGCCCTTCAGGCAGTTGGCAGTGCATACGCTTATCTCGATCATGGCGATGCGAGCAAAAACTCGTTGCCCGAGGACAACAGGTCTCCTCTACTCACCCGACTGGTTCCAATCTTCGTGTCACGCCGCAAAAAGGTCGCAGATCGCCAGCTGTCCTCCGCGATCGACCGTGCGCGCGCCGCGTTCAACGCAGGAGACAAGCAGCAAGCTGCCAGCGCATTGGATGCTGTCGTCGCCTTCGCCGAATATGCCAGCAAGGAACTGCAGAACGAATGGCAAACGCTCAGCAAAAAGGCTGGCAGGGCCCGGCGTTAGTCCGAGCGCACGGAAGCAAGATGGCGGTATTTGGGGCTCTCATCGTTTTCCACAAGAAAACTAACCCTTTCTGTTTCTGTCGTCGTCTGAGTGTTTACGGTAACGGGCCAATAAGTTACGATTCCCTGACCCTGCATGAGTTACGTAATTCAAGCCGCCGGCCTGACCGATATCGGCCTCGCACGCAAGAACAACGAGGATAATTTTGGATACGACTTGCGCCACGGCATCTTCATTGTCTGCGATGGCATGGGTGGACAGCAGGCCGGCGAACTAGCGAGCAAGATCGCTGTAGACACCGTTCTTGGTTACTATCGCGAACGACCCGATACCACCTCCGACGGAGTACCCCGATTTCATGGCGTCTCGCAACGGGCGGCTGATCTTGCCGCGGCCGTTCAGCTCGCGAACCAGGCTATTCACGAAGCCGGAGCTAGAGACGTCAACGTTGCCGGCATGGGATCAACCATCGTGGGTGTCGTGGTGGAGGGAAACCAGTTTTCGATCGCCAACGTCGGTGATAGCCGCATTTACCTCATCCGCAAACATGAAGTCGCGCAACTTACCCAAGACCACTCTCTGGTCATGGAGCAGGTGCGCCGCGGACTCATGACCATGGAGGAGGCAGAAAATTCCAGGATGCAGAACGTGATTGTGCGTGCCCTGGGGACCGACGACACAGTCGAACCTGACCTCGCAGATCACGAACTGAGCTCCGAAGATGTCCTCCTGCTCTGCAGCGACGGTCTCTCCCGCTACGTACCGGAAGAGAAGATGGCCGATGCACTAAATCAGGAGTCTCTGGAGAAAGCATGTAGCGACTTGATTGAAGCCGCCAAGGCCGGTGGCAGCGACGACAACATCACTTGTCTGTTGATTCGGGCCACGCCGCCATCATGGAAAGATCGCTTATTTGGCAGGCTCTCCGGGCAGTCAGGGCAGAAGAGCTCTACATGAGAATGACTGCCGCAACTACGAAAGTTCTGATCTGTATGCGCGCCTTCGCCCTACTGTGATTACTTTCCCGCCACCTGGCTCACGCACCTGAGCCCGGGCATGTCAAAAAACGGATTGGCTGCTCCCGCCACCTGCAATTGATAATCGTACGACTTGATCTTGCCGTTGGGCAGCTTCACGGGCTGTCCATTGTTCTCGATAACCCATTCCAGGTTGTTATAGGTCAGGTGGCGCGCGCGCGCTACGAAGCGGAAAGGCGCCCATGGCCCGCTTGCCGAGTCCAGCGTGTCTCCGTTCTTGGAGACATCAATATTTTCGGGAGCGCCAGTCCACACGAATGTCTTTTGCGCGCCCGCGCCACTGAGCTTTTCCGTCCCGATCGTTACTTCTACGCCTTCGAGATTACTGGGAAGCTGTTTCAGCGTGTACGAGAAATGCGGCGGGGCAGACCCGTTGGGATACATCACGTCACTGAGAGCCGACATCTTGCTTAGGAAGCGCAGGAATTCTGCGGAAGGCTTCGCCGTAGCCTCTGGATTCGGCACGTAGCCCGAACTACTCTTCTGCACAAATGGTTTCACGGCTTCATTGAGTTTTTTCCACTCATCGCCCGCCAATAAGGAGTAGAACTGGTCCAGCGGCATTTCCTTTTGCGAATTCGGATCAAAAGGATATAAGCCCCTCATCTGAGAACAGAATCCTGCGGCGGCCGCCCCGGCAACCTTCGCAGGGCCAGCCTTTACCGCCGCATCGAGCGCCGTAATCGGCTGTTCCAACAGCCGCCGGATCTCCTTCTCGTTGCCGACCGGTTGTGAATTGTCCACGGGAATGCCACTAATCACAGCCGTCACCGCGCTGGAAGCAGCAGTCTGCGCCCCCGCCGCCTGGGCCAGCAAGGTCGTATCCGGCGCGCCCGGACTTTGCGCAAGCGCGTGAATCGACGCATCAAGCGTCCCCAGAGCCTTCATGTAATCCTGCATCTTCGATGTGATCAGCACGTCTGGAGGTTTGTCCGGCGGTCCTGGGGGCTCAATCGCCTGCACGGGAGCAAACGGGGACTTTACTTCCGCCGGAGCAGGGTCAACATTGTGCGAGACAAAGTAGAACAGCAGCATCAAAGGAGATTTTGTATCGGTTATCTTCGTCAGCTTTCGATCTGCGTCTGGGAATCCGTTGTACGGAGGTACCGAGGAGGTCTTCAGAACTGCATTCCATTCGTTCACGAAATCCTGGTGGTACCGCTCGGTCAGCTTTTGACGAACGACTGCGGGATCCAGACCTTGGGCAACGCTCTTACCTAGCACCCACTCCTCTCCCCCCATATACAACGACGGATTCTTCAGCGCATCTTGCGCGAACTGATATCCACCGCGCGTAAATGCACCTTTCACCTTGTGCGCGCTCACAATGACTCCAGCGGACTCCGGATACTCTTCATTGAAGCTGACGTCGCGGTTGTTTTGAGAGGCGCGGCCTAGCAGTTGCACGTAGTAGCGATCAATTCCGGCAAAACCGTTCAGGTATGCCTGGGTATGCACGATCATGGACGGAGAATTGCTACTCGAAAACGGATTCTCCTTCGCGAGTTCGGTGCTGTAGAAATCGAATTGTGCCGACGCAAGATCCTTGCGGTCTTTGTCGATGTCTCGGTCGGCCACCCAGTGACTCATCAAGACCGGAGTCAGGAACTCCTTCGTGCTCTTGTCGTGATAGGAAGTCGTGATCAGATAAGCTTTCAGCTCGCTATAAGCCCTCTCGTAAGCGTCGTTTGGCGCATTGGCGGGCGGAGCATCCGGTAGGGCCAGCAGATTTTCGACGATCCGTTTCTGCGTCTCGCCAAACAGCAAGCGGCGAAAGCGATCAAAATAAACCGGCCTTGCGTTTTGATAGACCTCGTGCCCCGAGTAGAGCCCCCATCGCATGCTCCACGGGGCACCGTTCTCCTCCCAATCCCTGAGGTCGACCAGATCAGCGCGCAAGCGGTCGAGCTTTTGCAGATCGGCCATCGAGGCCGGCTGTCGCTGTTCTGCAGGCGTTTGGATGACCCTCAGATCCGTAACCTCGTCGCGTACACGGCTCTCTAGCGCACGATTTTGGAAAAAGGAAATCGTGAAGCCTGTCAGAAAAATGAGCCCCAGCAAAACGGCGCAGCCCAACCCGATACGGCGAATCAGATTGACATGAGAACTCGATCCGCTGGCCGCCAAGGCTACCCGATCCTTCACCAGAATGTCATTGAAAAGACTGGTGAGAAACACCCACTGCGGCACCCGCCGTGGACCGCCTCCTCGCATCGCAGGAGGGGAAGCGACTTGCGATCCCGCGCCGCGAAAAATCTGTGTTGCCCCCGAATTGAGAGACTCCTCAGCCGCCTCTGCCACGAGAACGGGCGCCGCGACCACGTCATCCACAACCACGGGCCGCACCCCGGTGAAATAGAAGCCACGTAAAAACGGATTCGTTCCGAGTTGCGTGGGACGGAGCAAATCCACGAGAAACTGCACCAGCAGCGTCCGGAGCTTTCTGAGTTCCCGGGGAAACTCATAAATCGCAGGCAACTTGTCGCTGTCGTTTTCGCGCGGAAGGAGCACGATGCGGCGCTCGGCCAGCGAGTAAAAAATCTCATCAAACGCCTTGGTCAGCCGCTGTGTTTCTTGGTCTGCGTAGACGCCCGCGCTCAACGACCGCATGGGCAATGTAGCGCCAAGCACTTCGGCAACTTCATCCTTGCTCATCCCACGCACAAACTCTGTGAAAAATGAAATCCGGTCGACCTTGGTGAATAACACGTAAACCGGGAAGCTGATGCCAAGAAGCTGTGAAACCTCCTGTAGCCTCGCCGACAATCTCCGCGCTGCCGAGACGGTGGCCTCGCTCGCTCCGGGTTGCAAGAACGTCTCGCTGTCGAAGCAAACGATCGCAGCCCGCGGCGCCTGCGCCTTCTTCCCCACCGCTGCCGAGAAGCGCGCCGGCTGCAGCAGTTTCACCAGACGTCTCCAGCGTTCCCTCTGCCCCATCATCGCCCCGGCCGGATCCACAAAGATTGCGGGACGCGTGTACCAAAGATTTGCGATGGAAGTGGGGAGCACCTCATTATCGCGATAGACTTGGCCGGCCAGTAATTCCGGATCGAGCGCCGAGTGAATCAACGCTGTTGTCTTGGTCGCGCCCGAGTCCCCTAGAACAAAAACGATTGGCAGGCTACTGAAATCGGTACCCCGCCCCAAGGTGGATTGCTTCAAACGCCGTATGGCTTCGCGAACCAGCGCATCCAGATCGCCGGTCGAGCTATCCGGCGACTCTTCTTCGCCGGATGCTTCTTTTGCTTTCTTCAATTTGTACTGATACCAGAATGCAACGGCTGCGCCGATGAGTCCGAGCAACGCCAGAACACCGCGCATAATCCACACATCAGAGCCATGCAAAGGTAACCATCTGCCGAGCAGATACACCAGCACCAGATAGATCAGCAGAATTACGCCGGTTACCCAGTACATCCCTTCCCCCTATTTCAACAACTCAGACGCCAAGGCCGACAGTGACGACTCCCCGGACATCAGCACAAACTTGTAGAGAACAAAGAGAACGACCACGATGCCGGCCATGACCAGGGCAACCCGGCCGAGCACCCGGCTCACGCGATCCGTCTGCACCATCCGAACCGCGTCCGCAGGAATGGCGCCGCGCGGCGACAACGCTCCGATCGGTCCCCGTATGCGGCGGATTTTCTCCTGTGTCGCTGCCATAATCGACCGCAGGTCTCCGCCCGCCGCGTATCTCCCCTTAAAACCCAGCAGCATGCAGAGGAAATACACTTCCAGCAGATCTGCGGTCTCCTGCGAATCACTGCGGTTCAGGGATTTCTGCAATTCCTGGAAGAAAATCTCGCCGGCCAGTTGATGCCCGAACAATTCAGCCTGCAGGGGCAGGCGCGGCCAGTTCACGAAGACAGGATTTCTCGACGTCAGCACCGACTCATCCAGAAACGCCACCACGGCAAAAATGACTTGCTTCACATCTTCTGCGCTGCAGCCGCGGCTGCGTGCCTCTTGTTCAGCCATACGCAAGGCTTGTCTCATCTGGGCGCGGAAGGTCTCCGCATCCGACACCGCCTGCCGGTGATATCTCAGGCGCACCACAGCCGTGAATACTTCCTGAAATCCGAGCGCCAGATTCCAGCCGCGCCGGTCCATCGCTGGACTCGACCCTCGATAACTCCCCAACGGTGTGACTTGTGTAGAACTCATTTCAACTCTCTAGCAAAACGATTAGTTCAAGGTCAGGGGAGGGTAGCTCGCCGGGAACATACACGCCCACATTTCGCGTGCGCATAATGTGCTCCCAGCAGGGACCGCTCCGCGCGATCACGAAATACTGACTGTCGACCTTGGCAGAGACCGCCGCGGGCGGCACCTGCCTGTGATCCAGTTTCAACCCCGGTAGAGCACGTTTCACCAGCTCTGGCACAAACTGAGCCGAACACACCTTCACGAGTTGTAGTGTTTTGGAAATCAAATCCGCTTCGCCTACTTGGGCGCGGATTCCCAGCATCCAACGCGATGGCCCCAGGCAGCGTTGATCGCGCACTTCCCCTTCATAGAAATATCGCGTCGTCGGCTTCAACGGGATCACAATCGCCTGCGCCGGAACAATGATCTCCAGATGACGCAAGATATGCTCCTCCAGCGCTGCAAAGCCAGGTCCCGGATCTGCATGATCATATGCCGGCAACGTCCGAGGATTGGAATCCAGACTGAATGTGCATAGCGCTCCCCCCAGCCGCGACATCTCGCGGAACAAGTCCTCCGGATGCCGATGCTTCGCCAGCAAAATGTGCCGCAGAGGCGTCAGGCTGGAATTGATCGCATGCAGAAACCAGAACTGTGCCACCTGCCGCGCAGACATGCCGGTCTGGAACTTCTCTCCTGACTTCTGCTCTTCTGTTACGACGCCGCTTTTCTCCTCCAGAATCTGCACCAACCGTTGCAGCATGGAAGATAACCGTTCACTCGCACTAACACGCAGGCAAGGCGGGACAAAAGTCGGGTCATACACGAAATGCCCAGACTGGTCGCGCATCACCCGGGCGATGGGCAAGGTGAGCAAGCTCTCGTCATCAGCAGGCAAGACTACAAGGCGAATATTCTTTCGCCCCATCTGCACTGGTTTGGGCTCAAGGCCGGTGTTTTCGTCATGCACCATCTCCGTGGTGCTGAGATAGCGTGCCTTTCCGGCGGTGAATGGGTCGAGATCACAATTCTGCTGTCCCGCCACCCAGCGCGGAACGGCCAGCGCAACGGTCAGGCTATCGGTGGTCGGAAGGAACTTCTCAACAATGTTGTAGGGATCAGGGCGCGGATCGCACTCCGGAATATCGAACGGCAGCCCGTCCTGCAAAATCCCCCGAGCGTGCAACAGACTTACCGTGCCGTTGCGCAAAGCATCCGTATCCAGTTGGCAGGCCGCCAGTCCGTAGGCGTCTCTCCACAAGCTGGAGGTGGCAAAGTGGACGGCTTCCTCAAAATACCGGTTCTGCGCCTGAAAATGGTGTGGCGCCAGGTACATCCCCTCCGCCCACACTACTCTCGACAGCAACTTCATGCCGCTTCACCTGATCAAAGGGGGAAATTTGCGTTGCCTTCACCGCCCGCTGGGAATCCGTGCGTCGCGGCCAAGTTTCCGTCTGGCCAGCGATGCTAGGCGGATAGCCCTCTATTGTCAAGGATTCGGACTCGCTCCTGAGCAAGACTCCGCTATAAGTACTTGTGCCACAAGCTCAAAGAGCAGTCTAGCCGACGCCTGTCACGACTTCACACAATGGTCTTACTGGCATCTGTTCGCCTGCAGATAATACCTGCACCATTGCGGTTGGGAGCAGGCGCGTCGTGCGTGATAGCCTATTTCGGCTAGGCTAAACGCCGTTGAGGAGACGGCCTCCGCGTAAGTTCTCAAGCCTTTCATGACGTACGATCCCAAGCCGGACCCTACGCCTCTATCTAATTCAGGCAAAACGGATTCTTCCGACTCAGACCAGACGCCCGAGGCGCAACTTTTGGCTTCCGATGGGGTTGAAAATGGTGTGAGCACAGCCGCACTTGATCGGGCGCTGCTGTCGGCTACTACGACGCCGATCCCCCCAGTCTATTCGGCCTTCGGGGCTATTGAACCGCAGTCCGACGCCGATATCATGCTCCGCGTCAAGGCGGGCGACCAGTCGGCTTTTGAATACCTGGTCCAGAAGTATCGCCGGCCAATGATAAGTTTCATGTACCGGATGGCTCGAAACGCTACCGTGGCCGAGGATTTGGCTCAGGAAGTTTTTCTCCGTGTATATCGTTCGCGCGAGACTTATGAACCGAGTGCCAAATTCTCGACCTGGCTGTATCGTATTGCGACGAATCTTGCGGTCAATCATGCGCGCGACACCCGCCATGAGCGCCCCGAGGTTCAAGTCAGCCTCGACGAACCGGACGAGGAAAGCGGCACGACGCTGGAACTGCCCGACGCATCCCTGAACGTTGAGCAGCAGATGGTGCGCCGGGAGCGGCTGCTGGCCATCCGCAAGAAGATCGAAGCGCTGCCCGAACAGCAGCGGCTTGCCGTCATCATGCATAAGTATCAACAGATGGACTACAAGCAGATCGCTGATGTATTGAAGAAGAGCGAGTCGGCTACCAAGTCGCTGCTCTTCCGGGCCTATGAGACTTTGCGGGAACAGTTAAAAGAATTCATTTAGCAGGATCATTGCAAGCGAAGAGACATTGGCGAAGATTGTGAAGGGGAAGTAAGTATGAAATGCGAGGAGATTCGCGAAAGGATGCCCGATGTGGCCGCTGGATTCAGCGAGTTCAACACGGACGAACAGAATCATCTGGCCTCTTGCACTTTATGTGTGGAGCAGTTGAAAGGTATGCGCGCCACGATGTCGCTGCTCGACGAGTGGCGCGCTCCCGAGCCATCCCCCTATTTTGACGTACGCCTTCAAGCCCGATTGCGCGAGGAAATGGCTCGGCCACAAGCAGGTTGGTTGCACTGGTTCCGTCGCCCCGTACTGGCCGCGGCACTTACCGTGATCATGGGTATTGGCATAGGGCTGTTCCTGACGCACGATAACAGACCTTCTATGAAGCCCCAGACGGCCGAGATCGGAACTGCGGTAAGCGACCTCCAGACCCTCGACAAGAACAATGATCTGTACGCCGAGTTTGATTTGCTTGATGATCTGGATCTGCAGCAGAATGTCGTACCGAGCCCCCAGAACGCGGACAATACTGCGGACAACTAAGAGTCACGCACCGGTAGCAGAAGTTACGTGAGGATCATGCCAGGGGGAACGCACATCCCGGGATGTTTGGCCATCGCGATTCTGGCGATGAGCACATTCCATGCCAGGCTCTCAGTGGCGCAAAAAACAACGCCACATCCGGTGCCCGCACCGCAACAGCATATGTCCCGCCCGCCGGCAACGCCGGCGCAGGGACGCGCCCTTCCCAAACCGCAGGGCCACGTCGGAGATTGGTTGCGGCGCTATAAGGATCTGCCCCCCGATGAACAGGAACAGGCATTGAAGAACGACCCTGCCTTCCTAAAGCTTCCTCCAGCCAGGCAGCAGATACTGCGTCAGAGGCTGCAGCATTTCTCCAGCCTTCCTCCACAGCGACAACTGAGGATCCTCAACCGCATGGAGACTTGGGAACATCTTACCCCCGAGCAGAAACAGGAGGCTTGGCAAGTGTTCGGCCAGATGCGGCAGCTTCCTCCCGATCGCCGCCGGATGGTGCATACCGCTATTGACGATTTGCGGATGATGCCGCCCGATCAGCGCGAAAACGTGATCAGTTCCGATCGCTTTAAAGGGATGTTCTCAGATCAGGAGCGGCAACTGATGCGCGATGCAACGCGCTTGCCTTTGGCTCCGCCCGATAGTGGGGACCAGCCTGAACATCCACCGGAGCCCGGGCAACCACAAGAGTAGAAGGGTGGGTGATTTCGGGAACCGGGGTGTGTTTGATTTCTCACGGCTCACGGCCGACGCCGCCTTACCTTCGCAGCAAATTCCGCGCGATAAAGAAGACGTTCGCGGGCCGTTCTCCCAGCCGCCGCATGAAATACGGATACCACTCCGTGCCGAATGGCACATAGACCCGCACTCGCCAGCCATCTCGCACGAGGCTCTGCTGCAGGTCGCGCCGAATGCCGTAAAGCATCTGAAACTCGAACGAATCCCGCGAGAGCGTCTCACTATCCGCAAACGCCTGCGCCTCTCGAATGATGTGCTCATCATGTGTTGCCAGCCCGTGATAAACCCCGCTCTTCATCAGGATCTTCATCAATTTGATGTAGTTCGCGTCCACATCCGTTTTGCTCTCGAATGCGATGCTTGCAGGCTCTTTATAAGCTCCCTTGCATAATCGAATTCGAATCCTCTCCGAAAGCAACTTTTCGACATCCGCTTCCGATCGCTTCAAGTACGCCTGTATTACAGTCCCGACGCTATTCGCATGGCCCGGCCTGCGGTGCAACTCATGCACAAAATCCAGCGTCCGCTGTGTGTACGGAGAACCTTCCATGTCCACGCGGACGAATCCCGGCGGATTCATCGACGCCGCTCTCGCCACCAGTCCGCTTACCAGTTCCCGTGCCAGAGCCTCATCGACATCGAGTCCCATGTGCGTGAGCTTCAAGCTGATGTTGGCATTCAACCCGTTCGATGCGATCGCATCAAGAATCTGCTGATAGAGTTGAGCGCTGTGCTTCGCCTCGTCGGGATTCGTAACGTTCTCGCCCAGATTATCGATGCTCACGCTCATGCCCGAGCGGTTCACTGCCTGAGTCACACGCACGGCATCTGCGATTTCCGTACCAGCGACGAAACGGCCGGAGACCCGCTGGCCAATGGATGATCTCTCAGCAAAACTGCGTAAAGAACGGTTCTCAGAAAGATGGACGAAGAAGGCCCTCAACATTGAGTTCCTGCCACCCCCAAGTGAATTGGTCTATCGAACAGAGGAAAGGTACCTTCGGTCGGAAGTATGAAGACCACAGAATTTTGTATCACAACCACAACGCGCGGGGTGTGATCGGAAACGGTCGATTCCTGCGGGAAGTCCCAAGCGCGGAACTTCCCGCCAGTTCCCGCGCTTCTTACCAGGTGTAGTGTGCGGTGTACGTGATTGTCTTTTCGCCATCCGAAGCAATCGTGATGGGGAACTCAATCGTCTGACTGTCTGTTTTCTTGTAGTTGTCTGATTTCGCAGTAATGTCCCAATTCTTCCCGCGATACAGATGCTCCACCACGCGTACTTCCACCGGCTCTTTTTTGTGATTACGGATGCGAATCTCGAAGGTTTCGGTCCCCATGCTTTTGGCATTTTCAACTGTATAGTTTGTGCGGCGGCGCTCGCCCGTGAGATCAAACGCATTCCCGATGTAGATTCGCACCGTCTCATCTTTCGGCGTGTGATCAATCATATTCTCGCCCGTGAACTCCACCTGCCCGTCGTCGTTGTGACGATAGAAGCGCACGCGTCCCTTTGGCAATGGCATTCCCAGATGATTCGTCTCCGAGTTCACGAACTCGCGCATGACCCAGATCTTCGGATTTGATTCCGTTCCGTAGGAGTGATCATTGCGGATGTTCTCCCAGTTCCATCCGCCATAATGGTTGGGGTCGATCTTCGCTCCCTCATAGACGTAGATCTGTTTCGCCGTCACTCCGGCGGCATGAATGAACTCCACCTGCTTGGTTTCCCGGTCGCGCAGGGTGGTGGTGCGCCCGAGAGTGTAGAGGTGATATTCATCAAACGCCTTCTCGGTGACAGCGGGCGCCCCGACTGCATCGGCTGCCATCGCCGCCTTCATGGCGTAGGCGCGAGTCTCGCCCGGTTGAATCTTGCTGACATCGCCGGCCATCAGCTTGATGCGAGCATTGTCAAAGGTGCGTCCAGTCTGGTTATCGATCGTGACCCATCCTACGATGTCGACCACATCGCCTTTTTCCGGCGCAATAATGTTGTAATCCGCCTGCCAACTCATCCCCCCAGTTACATATGAAAGCTCGGCCGGAAATCTTCCGGGCTTGTCAGTAGAGAGCAGCCACTCCAGCCGCGGTTTCAAGATGCTGTCATCGGTGAGGCTTGGAAACACCGGTATCCCGGGCAAGCTGAATCGGAGTTGACCGTTTACTTCAATCACCGGCTGTCCCGAGGCCTGAACCATCTGCGACTGGTAGTAGCTCTGGCCGTACCGATTCATCGCGAAGTAATTATGCGCAGTGTAGCCGCTGCGAATGATCCTGCCCTTGACGATCCCATCGTTCGACTGGAACTCGATGTTCTTGCCCTCGTACAGATTCAACAGCATCCCTTCCGAGATCGGATCGGCGCGATAGTTCTGCTCCAGCACCTGCAGCGCATGCTTTCCGGTGGGATCGCGGAGAATGACCGAATCCGGCTCCGCATGCATGGTGATTTCGCTCTCGTTGACTTGATTGACCCCGGATTTCAGATCCAGCGGAACCTCTTGCCGGATCACGGCGAAATCCTGGTTGTAGATGGTGAGTGACGGTTGAGAAGACTGCTGGGCAAACAGATTGCAGCAGAAGATCAGAAAGCAGACCAAGCGAGCGCGCATGAAAGGTTACCCTCCCGTGAGTTCTCCTGAGAGTCCGTTGAGTCAGTTCTTGGGCCAGCGACGGAACCCAACTCAGCCTACCGCTCATAGAACGCCCGAGAGAGCAACTCTTGCGCGCCAGGCAAACTCTCGTAACCCCAGGCGGACCATGCAATTACAATCGCCCCTGCAATGCGAGTCCAGGGTCCCTAACGGTTTCGATCACTGGGGATCAAACTTGATTTCGATGTTTTCTTTGGTTTCTTTTGGCCCGGGCTCGAACTTCCAGTGCCCCACAGCTGTCACCGCACTTTGAGTCAGCAGCGGATGCCCGCCTATGACATCAATCTTCTTAATTGTGCCGTTTGGGACGACTATGGCCTGGAGTTTCACAGTTCCGCGTATGTTCATGGAACGGGCCAGGGTTGGGTATACGGCAGGGGTTTGCACCAGGATTTTTCTGGAGCCTTCGCTCGATTCCTGGGCTCGGGTTTTGACAGAAATAAACAGGGTGGCGGCTAGAAGCAAACCTGCTAGGGTTGCCTGCCGCATCAGGATCCTCATATGAAGAGGAGTCTAATGAATGAACCGCTTAACCTCGAAGATCACGGAAGTTATTGCACTTTCGAGGGAAACGGGAAAAGGCAGTTTTGCGCTGCCCTCGCCATCTCACTTCCCGTGCTCTTCCAGGAACTTCTCCACTTCCATGGCTGCCATACAACCAGTACCCGCGGCCGTGATCGCCTGCCGATAGCGCCGGTCTTGCACATCGCCGCAGGCAAACACTCCGTGCACCCGCGTGAATACGTAATTATGAGTCTTCAGATACCCCTCCGAGTCCATGTCTAGCTGACCGGCAAACATCTTCGCGTTCGGCTCATGGCCGATTCCCAGGAACAAAGCGCTGGTCGGAAAGTCCCATACCTTCCCGGTTTTTACATTCTTCAACTTGAGTCCGGTCACTTCATTCTTGCCGGCGTCATACACATCCTCGACCACGGTGTCGGTTAGGAACTGAATCTTGTCATTCTTCTGGGCCCGCTCGAGCATGATCTTCGACGCCCGGAATGAATCGCGCCGGTGAATGATCGTTACCTTCGTCGCAAATCGGGTCAGGAAAAGCGCCTCTTCCATCGCAGAGTCGCCACCACCCACAACGACAATCTCTTTGCCGGAAAAGAAAAACCCGTCGCAAGTCGCACACGACGATACGCCATGCCCAATCAACTGCTGCTCATGCGGCAGACCAAGCCACCTGGCAGATGCCCCGCTGGCAATGATGAGGGTCTGAGTATGAACTTGCTGGTGACCCAGATGGAGCAGGAACGGTCGCTTGCTCAGGTCGGCGCTCGTCAAATGCGCCATCCGATATTCCGCTCCAAAGCGTTCTGCCTGGTTGCGCATATTCTCGACGAGCTGCGGACCCATGATTCCCTCGGGAAATCCGGGAAAGTTCTCGACGAGCGTGGTCATCGAGAGCTGCCCGCCGGGCTCATGCCCTTCGATGACAAGCGGCTTCAGGTTTGCGCGTGCGGTATAAAGGGCCGCTGTGTGTCCGGAGCATCCGGATCCGATAATCACTACGTTCCGTGTTTCGCTCATGGATTGTTTAGTATTCGCAGATTAGATGGTTCGTCTCCGATTACGATGCAACACCGCGTTTTGGACTCTCCTGAAACGGCTACCTCTGTGGCTCCTGCGGCTTCATCATTTTCGATTTTGGCGGAACACTTGGCTTGGCCTCAGCCGTAATCTTCGCCAGTTCCTCGGGCACAACTCTCCTCACTCCCAGCAACCCTCGATAGTTGGTCAAGACATCCGAGGCGCCACGGAATAGCGGCTCGTACGCACTCTGATTCGGCGCGGGCCCCGCTGCCGTATCCTGACAGCGCGCCAGGGCAACCGAAGGCTTCCCAAAGCGCTCTAACCGCATCCTCATAACGGGTGTGTTCGCACTCAACATCGTTGCCGAACTGGTTACCGCCGATGCGCTATCCTCCAGCGAAACCTGCATCAAGTCCTTCGGGTCCTTCACCCGCAGCACCAGGGTTTCGATCATGTTCACGCCGTCATTGCTGAACGAATACTGCACACTGGAAAACGTGGCCTGCACCGAAAACTCTCGCCGAATGCGCACATAACTTGCGATCGACGGCTCCCCTGCAATATGTCCGGGCTGCCCTGCTTCCAGCATGGCCGGCATCTCTGAGAGCGTCGAGCGTCCCCGCGTCACCTCAAAATCAGTGTCAAACAATGGTTGCTTCGGGACCTTGGCCAGGGCAGCCGCGAGTTCCTTCTGCTCCTCCGTCGAGGGCGTGCAAACATTTAGCATGTTCACCTTGACCTGGGGCTGGGACTCCTGCTGCCCCGCCTCTGCCTGCTGAGCCAGGATCTGCCCGCCGCAAAGAATCGAAAGGCTGATAGATAGGAGGAAAACCGGAATTCTGGGCACGCCGGAATTCTAAATGAGACCTCGCCGTTTTCTAAATTTGAAAAATGTTTCCAGTCGAGTTAACTCTTCCCATGGACGTCGTAGAATCAGGGTATGGCGAACCTAACCCTGGTATACGGCATGCGGCTTTTGCCCTCAGAAGATGTGCTTGAGGTCGGCGAAGCTCCGGTGAAGCTGGCCAACGGTCGAGAGGCTCACGTGACGATGCACGTGCTGGAGGGCAGCAAGGAAGAAATCGAAAAGCAACTTCGCACCAGCCTGGAAGCATTCTTCGATCTCTATCCCGAGATTTGAGTGATAGCTGTTCCGTCGCCCTGTCCTGCGGGTCGCCCACGAAGCGCAAGTGTTTGTGCGATTGCTGACTGAACCTTTTTCGGAGCCGTATAATTCCTAATCTTCACGGTGCCTGGCCGTACGATGCAAAGGTCCTACCTAGAATTGAAGCGCAAGCTGATTCAGGCTGATCTTTGGCCTCAGGGCCGAATGTCACGCCTGGCCTGCTATTTGGCCGCACTCGGCGTTGCGCTGTTCGGCTTGGAGAAGCTGTTGGACCTGTTCTCGCTCTCCTGGGGCAGTCACCTTGGCGGATGGATCAGTTTTCTCACCTTCCTGGCCGGAGTCCTTTTCTTTATCCTGGCGTTCCGCTGGATTAAGCGCCGAATCCTGTGGCGCCTCAGAAATCGGCTCATCGTCACCTATGTTTTCATCGGCGTAATCCCAGCCGTGCTGCTAATCGGCATGGGCCTGATTACGCTCTATGGATTAGGAGGCCAGTTTGCAGTATTTGTCGTGACTTCCGAAATCAATGCACAGCTTCGCAGCCTCGAATCGGTCAACACCACCCTCGGCAGCGAGCTGGCGGCACATCTGGACCGGGGCGAAAAACCAGTCCCCGAGTCGCTGGTCGGATTGACCAAGCGCGATCCCAGCTGGAACCGTCGCCAGGTGTGTGCCTGGTACGGCGACAATCCACTTCCTTTATGCAACGAGTTTCGCGGTTCATCTATCTCTCTTCCCGCCTTTGTGAAAGGAAATTTCAAGGACCTCGTACGGGATCATGAACGGCTTCATCTGCGGGTAGGATCCTCACTGCAGGTCGGCTCAAGCAAACTGACGGTCGTGACCAGCGAGCCCTTCGATAAGGAACTGGTCGGAAAGATCGCGGAGGGATTGGGCGAGATTACCCTCTACACGACAGGCGAAGACGAGAAACCCCTAACACAGGACAATCCTGCTGGAAAGGAGAAAAAAAACGCAAACACGCAGCAGTACACCAGTGGCTTTGTCATTCAGACGGATAACAAGCGTCCACCGCAGCAGGGTGGACAGCGAGTTTTGCACCCCGCTTTCACCGTCGGTTCCATGCCCGAGCCAAGTGGCGGCTTCGATCGGGAAATTACGTTCGGCACGCCTCTCCCTGTAGTCGACTGGGAGAGCGGCGCGCTAGACAAGTACGGCCCCGTTCTTCAAGTCACCACGCGCCCTGCTGTTCTCTACAGCCATCTGTTTGCGGCGCTCGGAGAATTTGTGCGTGGGGTCACCTACATCCTGATGGGCGTGGGGATCTTCTTTGCCATCATCGAACTCATCGCCCTGATCATTGGCACGCGCATGACCCGCACAGTTACAGCTGCGGTTGCAGATTTGCACGTTGCCACTCGCCATGTCGATCGCGGCGACTTCAGCCATCGAATTCCCGTGAAGTCGAGTGACCAGTTGGCGGATCTTGCCTTGTCTTTCAATTCCATGACAGCTTCTATCGAGAAGCTGATGCAGGAGCAACGGGAGAAACAACGCCTCGAAAACGAACTTGCTATCGCACAGGAAGTGCAGGAACAGCTTTTCCCACGCCAGATCTCGGAACTGGAGTCACTCGAAGTTCATGGATTCTGCCGTCCAGCCCGCACCGTAAGCGGCGATTACTACGATTTTCTGGCGGCCAGCTCACACAAAATGATTCTGGCGGTCGGGGACATCAGCGGAAAAGGAATTTCCGCCGCCCTTCTCATGGCGACCATTCATTCGGCAGTGCGAGCCTACAGTCTCGATAGCATGCCGCAATTGCGTGAACCGGTCGCCGTCGGCGCCATCGCCGGAACGGGCAGAATGATGGCAACTTGGCCCGAAGGCATCGACGTGTCACCCGGAGCTCTCCTAGCCCTTCTCAACCATCAACTGTACGAGAGCACCCCACCGGAAAAATACGCCACGCTCTTTCTGGGAATTTACGACGGCCGCTCGCACACTCTCACGTACAGCAACGGAGGTCATCTTCCGCCAATTTTGATCGGAAAGGACGGCCATGTGCGTCGGCTGGAGGCCGGAGGCACCGTAATCGGCCTCTTCGACGGCATGACGTACGAAGAAGACTCGGTTGAGATGCACCCCAGTGAGGTTTTCCTTGCCTACAGTGATGGTGTCACCGAACCCGAAAACGAATTCGGCGAGTTCGGCGAGCAGCGACTCATTGATCTCGTGCGCGAAAACCGCCATCTCCCCTTGCCCCAAATCAGCCAAATCGTCACTGCGGCCGTCGACACCTGGATCGGCGACAAGGAACAGCCTGACGATGTCACGTTAGTTCTGGCACGCGCACGATAACAAGATTAGATCTTCTTCACCTTCCACTTCCCCTGCTTGAACAGGATTGCGCTCGCCGCCGCCATCGACGACTCCGCAATCGCAATGGAAAAGAACACTCCATTCGACTTCAACCCAAGCGGCTTCGCCAAAAAGTAAGCCAGCGGAATTTCTAATAGCCAAAACCCGAAGAAGTTTACGATCGTCGGTGTGATCGTATCCCCAGCTCCGTTGAATGCCTGCATCATAACCATGAAGTAGGCATAGCCGAGATTCCCATAGCTGACGATCCGCAGACAGGCGGCCCCAAGCGGCACCACCTCTGGATCGCTGATAAAGAGGCGAACTACCGGCTCGGCGCAGATCACGAAGAACACACCAACTGCGCCCAGGAACAGCACGTTGTACAATCCCGTGCGCCACACCGCGGCCTCCGCGCGATCTGGTTTTCCCGCTCCCAGGTTTTGCCCGACCAATGTCGCCGCGGCGTTGCTGAGTCCCCATGACGGTAAAATCACGAAGATCACGATGCGAATCGCGATCGTATACCCGGCCAGCGCTGCCGCCCCGAACGTGCTCACGATCCGCACCAGCCCGATCCAGCTGGTGTGCGCGATCGCAAACTGCAGAATGCCCGTCAGCGACACGCGCACCAACCTCCACAGCACTTCAAAGTGCACGCGAATCTGCCGCGCGAGCACGCGGATGCGCCCCGTACCCCTGAAGAGTCGATAAAACTGATACATCACTCCGATGCTGCGTCCTGTGAATGTAGCCAACGCCGCCCCTGTGACTCCAAGCCTCGGGAACGGCCCTAGGCCAAAGATCAGGCAAGGATCGAGAATCAGGTTGATGATGTTCGATACCCACAAAAGCCGCATCGCGATCGCCGCATCACCCGCCCCCCGGAAGATCGCATTGTTAAGGAACAACAGCAGTACAACGCAACTGCCTCCGAGGCAGATTCGCGTATAACCGCTGCCCACCGCCACGATCTGCTGGGTCGCCCCCATCAACTGCAGCAGACGCGGAGCAAACACAAGACACGGCAGTCCGATTGCCAGCGAGATGATTAGTCCAAGAAAGATCGCCTGCATCGCTGCATCGGCCGCTCCTTCCGGATCTTTCTCTCCGATTCGCCGAGCCACCATCGCCGTCGTCGACAAACTCAGCCCCATGCCCACTGAAAACACAAGGCTCAGCATCGACTCGGTCAACCCGACTGTCGCCACTGCGTCGGCGCCGAGTCGTCCCACAAATGCGACGTCGACAACCGCGAAGAGCGACTCCAGCACCATTTCCAACACCATCGGCACGGCCAGGAGCAGAATGGCGCGATTCAAGCTGCCCTCGGTATAGTCCTGATGCGAACCACGCACCGCCTCGACCAACGATGACCATAGGGAGCGACGCGACTCCATCGCTGTTGCCAGCGTATTCATAGAAAACCTTGACTTTCTGCAAACGCGTCCACCGATAGGCGGAGCACAAAGCTGTCACAAAGATGCAGGGAGCCCGATCACGGGCAAGAAGGCGAGCGAGTTAGCGAGGGATAAACATAGTGTTCCTCAGCGCGGATCGTTGAATCACAGGGTCCCACGGGGAAACGAACAGCGTGAAGGGATTCTACCGCAATTGAGACTGCCACTCCAAGTAAAAAGCGGCGAGGGGTCGGAGGTCCCTTCGCCGCTTCCTCAGGAGGCATGAGTGATGTTCGCTCTCTGGAACGACCCCATCCTAACCGCGATTCCGGAGAATGAAAAGATAACTAAGGTATCCTCAAACCTGGGAACGCAGTCATGAGGAAATGCTCACAACCGGCCCAGATTGCCCTTGAATTGCCCTACCGCCTCCTATTTCTTAGGCAGAATTAATACTCGCGCAGAGACCGCAGAATTCTTTAGCGTCCCACCTAGAATGAGTGGTCCGAGCGGCGTAAACACAATCCCGCGCGAATCTGCCCGCACATCGTACGTATCCTCGGTGATCGTCTCCCACTTGCTCCCATGTAGTTCAAAGGCGAATGTTACGGGAGACAATTCCGCCGGCTTGCCTTCGCTGTCGAGACCTTTGTAATTGTGCGGAACCTTGGTCCCGCCCGAAAAGAGTATCCGATGATCGTGTTCCCCCGCGCCGGCAATAATTCCAAAATGGCCGGTCCCCGGATGTGCCGGCAGTTTGCTCCATTCAATCTTGTTCGGATCCTTGTGATCGATCTTCCCCATCCAGCATTCATCCGAGGCCACATACTTCCCACCTGCGGCGTCTTTCTTTGCACCGTCTACGTACACGATGACCTCGTCAGCAATCGCTCCTGCATGGCCGAAGACGGGCGTCCCCGGAAACGCCGTCGCCTGGCTCCACGTGTTCTTCTCCACGTCGTAAACCTGCACGTTGTTCACCGGTCCGCTCCGGGACCTGCCGCCGACCAAATAAATGTATCTGTCGTGCGTTGCACCGATTACCGCACTGTCGACCGGCACAGGAATGTCTTCTGCGCGATACCACCGATGATCCTGGGGAAGATAAGAATTCACGTCCCCCACTACGGTCTCACCTTCCCGCCCGTCGATCGTGTATCCCCCGAAAAGAAAGATTTGCCCCCTCACTCCGACTGCAGAAGCCCCCAAACGCCCCGCCACGCCTGGCACCGCGTGTCCTTCAATCCATTTCCCGGACCTCATTCCGAGTTCGTACATCTTGTTGCTCACTTCGTCCCAGGTCTTCTTGGTCCCGAGGCCCATCATGGAATACACCTCAATTCCACCTCGCAAAGACGCGACTGCATTGCTCGTCACCGCAATCGGCATTGCTGGAATCTTGGGTTGATCGGCAGCCAGCAGGAGAAGGGAAAACGCGACCGGGAGAAGAAGCCAAAGCCGTCTGTTCATCGCAGCAATATTAGCAAAGAGTCCTTGGTCCCGAGTCACGAGTCGCGAGGGACAACGTGATGTCCGACGGCCTCCTGATTTGTCTCAGGACTCGCGACTCAGCACTATTCCACAAATC
>Ga0335083_10003019_pt1 | contig 21975 bp, 18 predicted proteins | sample Lox_Sample_42_FD_206716 | JGI IMG/M metagenome (GOLD analysis project Ga0335083, IMG submission 206716) | Soil microbial communities from Loxahatchee National Wildlife Refuge, Florida, United States - Lox_Sample_4.2 | ecosystem: Environmental > Terrestrial > Soil > Wetlands | place: USA...
GCCGGCAAATTGCGCTTCGAGATCCAGGGCAGCGGACAGGAGACGCGCAGCTTCTGCTTCATCGACGATCTGGTCGCCGGCGTCATGGCGATGCGCGACAAGGGCGAGCATCTCGGCGTCTATCACATCGGCACCACGGAAGAGATCGCAATCGCCGATCTGGCGCGGCGCATCGCAGCGCACGCCAAGCGCGAGATCGAGATCGTGCCCGGACCCATACAGCCCGGCGGCACGCCGCGCCGTTGCCCTGACATTTCCAAGCTGGCGAAGCTCGGCTATCGGCCGCGCGTGCCGCTGGCGCAGGGCCTGCCGCCGACGCTCGACTGGTACTGGCGGCAGGCGGGGACAACGACGAGCGCCTAGATAACGCCGGCGCCTGGCCGTTGACGGCAGCATAACGAACGCTCTGTGGGCGCGCCATCCGCCCGAAGGCGGACTTTGCGCCAAGCCGTCAGGAGAAGAAATCCACCACGCCCGATTCGAGATTGTACATCGCGCCGGCGATCTTGATGGCGCCGGCCGATTCCATTCCGGCGAGCACGGGACTGCCCTTGCGGATATTGGCCATCGTAATTTCCACATTTTTGCGCGCCACGGCATCGACAAACGCATAATTCTTCGAAGTCCTCTCGCCGGTGTAGGTCGTCGCCGCGACCGCGGGCTTAATTTTCTCCAGCAGGCCCGTGAGATTGCCGAGCTCGGCATTGTCGATGGCGCCCTTGATCGCGCCGCACGCGGTGTGGCCCATCACCAGAACCACCTTGGCGCCGGATAGTTTGCAGGCAAATTCCATGCTGCCGAGGATATCGGCGTTTTCGACGTTGCCCGCCACGCGGCTGTTGAAGATGTCGCCGATGCGGAGATCCAGGATCGTCTCGGCCGGCGCTCTCGAGTCAATGCAGCTAAGCAATACCGCCGCCGGATATTGCCCTTTGGCGCTGGCGCGCTGCTGGGCGAGATAATTGTGGTCCTCGCGCTTGCCGGTGTAGAAACGTTTATTGCCTCTTTTCATCAGCGCCAATATGTCGTCCGGACTCAATTTGTCGCGCTGCGCTTTGGTCAGCGCGTCCCCGTAGGCGATGCTGCTGAGGACCCCGGCGCCTGCAAACGTCATCGCAGCGATGGCTCCGGACGTTTTCAGGAAACTCCGTCGGTGCAGATGCTCGATGACCTGGCCGCTATCTCGTTCAGTGCACATGGACAACCTCCCTGAGCGACATCGCCCCAATGAATTCTTTAACCCCAACACAGCAAACCGTTGTCTAACTTGAATCTAACCCTGGGGTCCTTTGGCTTCGTTTGAAGCGTTGCATAAAGTACCAGTTCTTTAAAGCTTCACCGCGTTAAGCGCGGCATCAACAGCGACAGGAGCGCAAATGATAGCGACAAAAATATCGAACGTCTGCCCGTTTTGCAGCCTGGTCCTGCTGGCAACGACCGCCGCTTCGACCGACGCTCGTACCGCAGGCACATATGAACAACGCCGGGACTGCCGCTCTGATGCCATGAAATTCTGCGGGAAGTTCGTGCCGGACGTTAAACGCATAACGGAGTGTATGGAAAAGAACGTCAACAAGCTAAGCCCGGAATGCCGCAAGCAGTTCAAATGAGAAGCTGCCGGCCGTTCTGCGATTGATCAAGAGGTCGAACAAATCATGAGACAGGGCACCCGCTTTGAACTGGACACGCGGTCATGCGCTTCAGCGTGCTGACCCTCAATCTGTGGAATATCAGCGAGCCGCTAACGCCGCGGATGGCCGCGCTCGAGGCGGGACTGAAAGCGCTGCGCCCGGACATCATCTGCTTGCAGGAGGTCGCCATGCATCCGGGCACGTCACAGCGCCAGTCGCTATTTGCAGCCCGAACTTGCGGTCTGCCGCACGCCGTCGATAACGACCAGCTTTCCATCCTGTCGCGGTTCCCGATCGAGCGCTGGCAGAGCGTGACATTGCCCGAAGTACCGGACGACGAACCGCGCCAGGCGCTGCTGGCCGACATGCTGATCGACGGCCGGCCGCTGCTGGTGGCCAATACGCATCTGGCGTGGCGGCTCGAATGGCTCGCCGAGCGCAAGACGCAAGTGGACGTATTGCTTGCCGCGATCGAACGCCACGGCCCGGCGGAAGCGATGATCCTCTGCGGCGACTTCAATGACGATCCGGATTCGCCCGCGCTGCGCGCGGTGCTCGCCAGGAGCCTGGGATTTCGCGATGCCTACGCGGTGTGCCGCCCGACGGATCCCGGCATGACCTGGTCGCGACAAAATCCTTACGTCCATCCATCGACCATGAGAGACCAGCGGGTCGATTACATTTTTTCGGCCGGCGCCCTGTCGCCCCGAGAATGCAGCGTAGTCTTTGCTCCCCCCGCTGGGCTTGCTTCCGATCATTACGGCGTGTTCTGCAAATTCGAATTCCGCGCGCCCTAAGTGGGCGCCGCGCGTCGAAGTTGAAGGAACTTTAACGTTTCTGGCCAAGACTCTCAGGCACTGGCGGCACTGTTGCCGATGGGGTCGACCTGAATGATGAAGTGTCTCATCGCAATGGCGTCGCTCATCATAGCGGCAAGTGTTGTGCCGGCGGCGGCCGCCGATCTGCTCGAAACGCCGTGCGTGGAAGAGCAACCAATCCCGATGATCGTGATCTATGACTTCGAGCCCGGCGTGGTGACGCGCCACTGGTGGTCGCGCTTGTGCGAGCAGCAATATTTCCCGACAAGCAGCAAGCGCCCGAAAACCAGCCGCTTCAGCTATTTCGGCAGCGCCAGCCGCGCGACCGCAAGCAGCCGGCCATAGCGGGCACCGCCTCCTCCCTCCCTCGACCGTCGCGAGGCGGTCTTTCCGTTTTTCGCGGGCGATGAACCCGAGACGCCGGCGCGGCCGGCCGACGGCAAGTTTCAGCGATGCGGGCCTGGCGCATCGCTCTCGGGATCGCGCAGCGTCCAGTCGCCTTTGCGGCGCAGCACGATGGCGTAATACCCGAGCGAAAGCGCCATGATCGCCACATTGGCGATCAGGCTCGGCTGGCCGATGTCGGGGTCGATGGCGCTTGTATAGATGACATAGATAAGCGCCAGCAACCCGACCACCGGCCAGAACGGATAGAGCGGCATCCGGTAATGCGCGTGATCGGTCGCCCCGGAGCGGCGGCCCATGATCGCGGCGACGCAGACAGCGGCGTAGATGAGCGCGATGCCGGTGCCGGTCAGCACTAGCAGCCATTGCAGGCCGAGCAGGCACATCAGCATCGAGGTGACGCCGGCGGCCAGGGTGGCGATCCACGGCGAGTGGAAGCGGCCGTGCGTGACTAGGAAGGCATCGTTGATTCGGGGATGCCAGGCGCCGTCGCGACCGGTGCTGTAGAAGAAACGTGCGTTTTGCAGGATCGTCGCCAGCACGGCGTTGAGGATGGCGAGGGCGACGCTGAGGCTGATGACGATGCTCAATACGCGGCCGCCGGCCGTGGCGACGAAATCGCCGAACGGATTCTGCGAGGCGAGCAGCGCCGGCAGGTCGGGCGCGCCGACAAGCACCGCGGTCATCGGCAGCAGCTCGGTCACCACCGTGATGACCAGCGCCCAAAGGATGGTGCGCGCGATGAGCCGCGGCGCCTCGTGCATCTCTTCGGCGAAATAAACGGCGGCGCCGTAACCGTTATAGGCGAAGATGGAAACCGTGGTCGCCAGCCCGATCAGGGCGAGCGGCGTCGGATGCAGCGTCTGCTCGCTGACCATGACGGGGTGCGCGACGAGCTCCCACAGCGGCCGCTTGATGTCGGAGAGGCCGAGCATGGTGAGCGCCGCAAGTGCCAGCAGCTCGAGCAGCAGAAAGATGCCGGTGACCCAGGCATTGGTGCGGATGTGCAGGATCCCGAGCAGGGTCGTGACGGCGATGATCGCGACGGCGACGGCGACCGGATTGGGCCCCGGAACGATCACGGCGATGTAATTGCTGGCGCCGAGCGCAAGCACCGCCGGCGACAGCATGTTGCTGCCGATGGTCAGGCCGAGAGCGGCAAAACCGGCAGCCGGACTCACGGTGCGACCGATCATGCAATATTCACCGCCGGCGATCGGATAGGCCGAGGACAGTTCCGCGTAGACATAGGCGATGGGGACGGCGAGGACCGCCGCGGCGACCATGCTGAGAAAGGCGCCGGTCCCTGCCTGCGTGATCACGCCGGGCACGATCACGAACACCGATGAGGCCGGCGTCACCGCCGACAAAGTCAGCAGCAGCGTCCCGATCACACGCATGCTGCGCTTCAAAGCGCGCGACTTTGGATGGCCGATTTTGACCGACGCCAAGGCGAATTCGCCCTCAATTGACCAGAAATCGATGTTAATCGAGTGGCAACTGGTCCGCCAGTTCTGCCGAGCGGGCGACGCTAAGGCCGATGCCCGGAATGAACGCGCCAAAGGACGCGCGGTATGGCTAATTTCCGCAGTCAGTTCGGCAAACCGTCGCCCACTCGCATAGCAACCGTCACATGCGACAAGGACGCGTTACGGCGGTTCGCTTTATCTCCGGCGATTCCGCCAGCCACTTCTCATCTCACCATAATAAATGACCCCTTATACCAACTATTCGCGCGTCCAACACAAACTCCCGGCTGGCCCGGCTTGTTGGTGGTCGACGTCTGCTGACCCCAGCTACTGTTGCCGCGAGCAACCATGTGCACAAACGGAGAAGCGCTTCGCGGCTTGTCGGCGTGCACGCGGTTTTCATCGATCCAATCCGCCGCTTGCGTAAAAGCGTCAACCTGGTCTGCATGCTTACCATGCGGGAATGCTACAAATTCGGCGACGAATTCGGCAGCGAAATCTGCGTCCTCCAGAAGATGGACACGACCGTCATGAATCTTATCGATGTGCCGATTAAGCCGGGCCTTTTTAGAGCCGCGCGGCGTGATCGGCATGACCAGCCGCCGCAATTTTCTTTTCCGCTTGATTCTCGAAATCAGGGCCGGACCATTCGCGGCGTTTTCGATCAAAATGACCATTGGCCGATGGCTTCTGTTGAATAAGCGGACGTTCCGTTCGAGCTCATCGAACTCACATTGCGCGCGCCATTGGTCAAGAAGGTAAAGGTTCCGGTCATCGAATGCCCACGCCTGGATAACACTGAAGCTCGCGTCACTGTCGTCCGCCGTACCTGCATCGACGCTCAGGACGCGCGGCAAACGCCAATAGTCGCCACGCGCAGATGTCAAGAAGTGATCCGCGCATATCGGAAGGCGAGCTTGCCCATCGCAATCTTGCTGATAAAGCAGGTCGAAGCCAGGATTAACGAGTGTCTTTTTGAGCAGAGCGATATCGTCTTCATCCTCGGCGTCGGGCCGCAGCAGTTCGCCCTCGCGACGATGCCATGGGCCATAGGCCGTTTTGTAGGTCTGATCGCGTGTCGCCATCAAAGGCAATACCACGTGCTCCCATTTGCCGTTCGCAAGAAGATGCGCGGACAGATCTTTGTCGCTGATGCGATGGGCAATAACGAGAAGGCGGCCGGTCTTGCGGTTGTTCAAGCGCGACTTAACGACAGTGTCAAAAATATCGATTGTGGCGGCGAGAGCTTGTGGCCTTCCCGCATCGGAAATCTGGTGTGGGTCGTCGATAATAATGATGTCGGCGCCGTGCCCAGTAAAGTTGCCATTAATCGAAGCTGCGAACACGCTGCCACCGTCGGTGGTTTCAAAGTGCATCGCCTTGCCATGGCCCTTCTTAAGGCACGTCGGGAAAATCTCTCGATACCAGTCGGCCGACAAAATGGAGCGAATTGAGCGGGCAATTTTTTCTGCGAGCTCGGCCGAACAGGCGAGGACCATGATTTTCGTCTGGGGGTCATGCCCTAAAATCCAGGCGGGAAGAAGGATCGACGCCAAGTGTGTTTTGAGGCACCTCGGCGGTAAGTTGAGCAACAGCCTCTTGATGCCGCCGCCGGCAAACCGCATCAGTTCGGTCGCTAGGTATTCGACGTAGGGATCGCTGCTGATTCGGGTTCCGTCAAGCTTGCGTATGGCCTTGCGGGCAAACGAGAGAAAGTCGTCCCGAAGCAATTGTCTCATTTTATCGTTCATTTTCATGTTTCCTTTGTTTTTCGAGGTCTGTTGGGGGATTCTCAGCGGTGGCATCGCCGGTATTGGCGCGGCGCCGGACTTCGCGATCGATATAGTCGTCGAGGATTTCGCTATCTTCAGAAGTCGGCGTCTGGTCTTGCGGCTCGGTGATATCGCCGAAGCTCTTCGCAAATAACGTTAGCAGCGCCGTCGTCGCCCGCATGTTGCCACCAGCCGCAGCGTGAACGAGGGACTTGGCGATTGCGCGTGCCTTCGAAATTTCCAACTCGCGGCCGTCTTCGCGGATACGCGTGACTTCGCCAAGCTCGTCGAGCACTTCATCTTTTAAACTGCGCACCTTCTTCGGGCGGCCGCGGGGGTTGCCACTGCGGCCCGGCTTGAATTGTTTCGTGACCGGCGGGCGCTTATAGCCGATTGGTCCGCTCTCATTCTCATTCGACATTGTCGCCACCATTTGTTGGCACAGTCACGGCTGTGCGATTGGCAACGCGTCGACCAGCCGTATCGTACGGGGAATTGCGATGTCGGCGGAGCCTGTCGACGGCAGCCAAGTGCCTAGAAAAAGCAACTCTGCTGAGCGGCCTGGAAGACCGCAACATGTTGGATGACATTTGTCCTCTCGTTCCGTTGTGGCGGATCGTGAGCTAACGCGTGTGGGGGATGTGCTATTGACGGAGATTCAAAATCGGTCGCCGCCTGCAGCGTTCCTGCAGGCGGGACGATTCTGAATGGAGGTCAGTCAACCATCGTCACATCGCCGGTCAAACGCCTTCCCACGATCAGCTCAGTCAAAAATCGAGACTGACTGACATGCGGGCCGCTTCAGCGATTGACGCTTTGTGCACGCTAGCCGCCATTTGGACAATCGGCGGCACAACTTGGACTGACGGACTAAATGTAGCATCAAACTCATCAGATTCAAGGAGATCGTGAAGCTCCAGCATTCGACATGCTGGAGCGTTGCGGCAGGGCTGCACGACTCGCAGATGTCGGCCGATAACACCGACTTCGAGTTGCGCCGCTCTGCCGACATTGAGTTCCGCCACCGTTAATACTCTATCGTCACGCCCAATTGCCCCACCGGTATTGGCAAGCCCGTTATGAATGAAAAAATTAGCGCTACACGGACCGTTAGCCTCGCGGTGCGGAAAGTGCGCGAAGTGCGCGAAGCCGATCGGGTGGCCGACCTCAGCCCATTTGCGCAGTTCCCGCAGTTTCCGCAGCCTCGCCGAATAATTTTGGATTGACATGCCAGCGGCGGAGCGGGCGTCCGGCGGTCTTGGTCGTGACCCTTTTCGCCCAGCCGGCCCCCTCGAGGCGGTCGAGAAGTTGCTGAGTCTGCTCCGCGTCCAAACTTTGGCCAAGGGCCTCCCGCCGAATATCCTCGCGTGAAACTTCGTTCTTTCCGTTCGCCTTGATCCACCGCAGAGCACGCCGGGCGTTCCTATGGCGGTCGTCAAAACCAATCTGCCGCAGGGCTGCGCGCGCGTGTGGCCAGAAAAACGTACGCCAGAGTCGAATAGCGTCAGCGATAAATTGTTTGTCGATGGTCTCCGGCTCCAAGCAAGAAGCGATTCCAGCCAAGCCGCGCGCCGAGTGCGCCCCCAACGCCATCGCCCAGGCCATGTACGTCAACGTCCCGGCAAGGCGCAGCACGACGCTCTCGCCTTTCGCGAACCATTGCCGCTCATGGCCATCAAGCTCGCGCTTGGTCTCATGCGCCCACCTGCGGAACTCTTCGAACGCCGCGATGGCCTCATCCGACAGCCGAACAGACTGCGCCATAAACCTGCCCTCGGCGTCTTCCGACGGCAATTTGATCAGAGCCGTCAGCGCGTTCTGTAGCCTCGGTTCGACTTCGGCCGCATCATTCGTCAACGGGCGGTATTCGGGCGCGGACGGCCACGCGTAGAGAAACCGGCCGGACATGCCGTCGTCGTCGCCGGCGAATGCGCGCGCCAGCTTGTCAGGCTGGATCGCACCGACGACCCCGACCAGCAGGTGGCTAATGGTGATCGATCTCGAAACCCGCTCGACGACATGGCGCTCTCCATTCCACGCCTCAAGCCAGAACGGACGATCGGAGCCGCCGCTGTATCGCCGCATGTTCGTGAAAAGCCCGCTCAACTCGTCGCGAAAGAGCAACATGCCGCGTGGCTTTGCTTGAAGTAGAGCCGCCAGACGCTCGATGGTCGAGTCCGTGGCGTAGATGCGCGGCTCGATGAAATTGCCGGGGTCGACCGCATCACTCGGCATCTGCGGCGGCTGTTGATTGGCCTTGAGCGCCGTGTCGCGCTCTTGCCGCCACTTTTTGTGGGCCTCCTTCGCCAGCTGCGCATTCGTCTCATGCGCGAGCCGCTTGGCGCTGATGTCCGACGCATTGGTTTTCTCGATAAGGTCGAGCGCACGCTTTGTTACATTGAGCCCGGGCGTCTTGCGATCGCCGGAAGCGGCCACCACGCAGGTCCACAGCGTGGTGGGTTCTGACCACGAGCGCGAGGCGCAGACGCGCCGCGCCGTCCCGATCAGGCTTGATGCGACGCCGAGCAGCGGCACCGCGACGTGCTCGGGCCGCACGCCAGCGCCACGGGACGCGCCGAGGAGCCAGTGCTGCCACGGCTGCGAAAAAACATCGAGCGGGAATTCGGGCAGGTCGCCGCGCCGGTCGTCAAGCAAGCTCCAATTGGGACTCGCCCAGTCGTAGGCGCTAGCTCTGAGTGATTGATTTGCCGGGTCGCCACCGGTGTGCCGCTGCTCTGGCGCATCCAGTTCTGTGTGTTTGAAATCGTCTAGCATTTTTCGTCCTTTCGATTTTGCCGATCGAAAGGGAGGCGCGGGGCTGCCGACACACGTAGCGATTAAAGCATGAGGGACAGATTGCGAGCGTCTGCATCGATCGGCCGGGTTTTTGATGACTGACCAGGCGCGAGTCGGAGCATCAACACCCCGAGCAACCCGCTAGACCGCCGCAACGGCAGACACTAAAAAGACCGGCGACATTTAGGCCGGACCGCGCCTCTTGGCAAGCCGCGAATAAATGGCGCGATCAAACATATCGCCGAGAAGAACTGGGGCCGTGTGGCGCGATTTAACTTCTCTCACTTGCCGCAACAAAAATAAAAAATTCCCTGTTAAATTCCCTGTTAGCAGGGAATTCGAGAATAAATAGCACGAGGACCGGGTGCGACCCTTTTCACAGCGCGGCGCCGGATGGCTAATTCTCGCATAGAAATATAGAAATAATGACGCGGGCGGATTTCCATTGTATGCCCTCGGCTCCGTTCGACGGATGGAGAGTGAGCCCTTGCGCCCGAGCAAAGTCGCCCGCGCCGCCGGCACGGCGGCAAGCGTCCCCGTCGAGGCCTGCCAGGTCTGCGGGCACGAGCCGCTCAACGCGGTGCTTTCGCTCGGCTACATGCCGCCGGTCAACCAGATGGTGGCGATCGGCACGGTGGCGTATCAGCAGCCCTGGTTCCCGACCAAACTGCTGCATTGCCCCAACTGCGACCTGGTGCAGCTCGGGCTTGCCGTCGATCCGGCGATCATCTTCCCGCCGGAATATCCCTACACCAGCGGCACCACCAAATTGCTGCGCGACAATTTCGCCGAGCTGCAGCGCGAAGCCGCCAGCATGCTGGGCCTGGGCAGCGACGATCTCGTCGTCGATATCGGCTCCAACGACGGCACGCTGCTGGCGAATTTCAAGGCGGCGGGCCACCGCGCGCTCGGCATCGAGCCGACCGACGTCGGCGACATCGCCAACGGCCGCGGCATTCCCACCATTAAGCGCTATTTCGGCATCGATGCCGCACGCGAGGTCAAGCGCGAGCATGGAGCCGCGCGCGTGGTCACCGCCGCCAACTGCTTTGCCCATATCGAGGACGTGCATGCGATCGTCGACGGCATCGTCGAGATGCTGGGACCGGACGGCGTGTTCATTTCCGAATCGCACTATCTCATCGGCCTCATCGACACGCTGCAATACGACACCATCTATCACGAGCACCTGCGCTACTATTCGCTGGCGAGTCTCAAGCATCTTCTGGAGATGCACGAGCTCGAGGTGTTTCATGCGCGGCCGATCCCGAGCCACGGCGGCTCGATCCGCGTCTATGCGGCGCGCCGCGGCACGCGCACGGTGCAGGAGAGCGTGCGGCGCATGCTGGCGGCCGAGCCGCGCGGCGATGCGCTTGCCAAGCGGCTTGCGGAGTTCAAGCGCGACGTCATGCTGTCGAAGCTGCGGCTGCTGTCGCTGCTGCGCGAGCTCAAGGAAAAAGGCGCCCGCATCGCCGGCATCAGCGCACCGTCGCGGGCAAGCACACTGGTCAATTATGTCGGCCTCGACGAGGCCATCATCGACTATGTCTGCGAGGTCCCCGGCTCGCTGAAGATCGGCAAATACATGCCCGGCACGCAAATTCCCGTGGTCGACGAGACCAGACTGTTCGCCGATCAGCCCGATGCCGCGGTGATTTTCTCCTGGCACATTGCCGACGAGCTGGCGCCGAAGCTCAGGGCCAAGGGCTTTCGCGGCCGGCTGATCACGCCGCTGCCGGCGCCACGGGTGCTGTAGAATGTCCGGCGTCGACCTCCTATAGTTTGCCCATGACCATCCGTCCCGCGATCACGTCCGCCAACACGCCGACCACCGTCGAGAATGCCGACATCACCGTGGTCGGCGGCGCCGGCCATGTCGGTATCCCTCTGGTGCTGGCGCTCGCCGAAGCGGGCCTGCGCGTCAACGTCAACGATCTCAACCAGAAAAGCCTCGACACGCTCAAGAGCGGCCGCCTTCCCTTCATCGAAGACGGCGCGGAAAGCGTGCTCGCCAAGGCTCTTGCCGAAAGCCGCCTGGTCTTCACCAGCGCCGCCGACCGCATCTCGACCAGTGGGCCGGTGATCGTCACCATCGGCACGCCGATCGACGAATTCCTCAATCCCGTGCGCCGCGTGGTGCAGGCCTGCTTCGACGACCTGCTGCCGCGGCTCGTCGACGGGCAGCTCGTGGTGCTGCGCTCCACGGTGTTCCCCGGCACCACCGACTGGCTGGCGTCCTACCTGAAGGCCAAGGGCCGCAAACTCAGGGTCGCGTTCTGCCCCGAGCGCGTAGTGCAGGGCTTCGGGCTCAAGGAATTGCGCGCCATGCCGCAGATCGTTTCCGGCTGCACGCCCGACGCCGAGCGTGACGCCGTCGCGCTGTTCGAGCGCATTACTCCGGAGGTGGTGGTGGTTTCGCCGCTGGAGGCGGAATTCGCCAAGCTGTTCAGCAACGCCTACCGTTACATCGAGTTCGCCGCCACCAACGAATTCTATCTGGTCGCCAAATCGGCCGGCGTCGACTACAGCCGTGTGCTCACAGCGATGAAGCACAACTATCCGCGGCTGAAAGCGATCCCGCGGCCGGGCTTCGCCGCCGGGCCCTGCCTGGTCAAGGATACGATGCAGCTCGCGGCCTTCGCGCGCAATCAGTTCGGCCTCGGTCACGCGGCGCTGCTGATCAATGAGGGACTGGTGCTGCACATCATCGACGATCTCAAGCACCGCTTCGACTTCCCCAACGTGACCGTCGGCCTGCTCGGCATGGCGTTCAAGGCCGAAAGCGACGACGTTCGCGCTTCGCTCAGCTACAAGTTCAAGAACGTGCTGAGCGGGCAGACCCGCGCGGTCCTCACCACCGACCCGTTCGTCACCACCGACCCGGAGATCAAGCCGCTCGACGAAGTGATCGACAAAAGCGACCTCATGATCCTGTGCGCGCCGCATGCCGCCTACCGTCAGGCCGATTTCAAGGGCAAGCCGGTGTTCGACGTCTGGGGTGAACTCAAAGGCGCAAACGTCATCCGATGACGTCGGGATAACCATCATGGCCGACGATCATCCGAAAATCCTCAGCCGGCGCTCAACGCGCGTATCGCCGTGGATGTCGATCATCGAGCGCGAGGTGGAATTTTCGGCCGGCGCCAAGCCGGAACTCTACCACGCCGTCGGCCAGCAGGATTATCTCGCCATCGTCGCCGTGACGCCGGACGGGCGCATCCCGATCGTGCGGCAGTACCGGCCGGCGCTGGAGACCTTCACCTGGGAATTGCCGGCCGGCCTGGTCGACCCCGGCGAAGACGCGGCCACAGCCTGCGCCCGCGAGCTCATGGAAGAGACCGGCCTTGCCGCGCGCAAGGTCCATGCGCTCGGCGTCTATGCACCGTGCACGGCGCGGCTGTCGAACCGGGTGCACTCGTTCTTCGTCGAGGCCGCGGCCGCAAGCGGCGGACCGGCGGAACCGGGCATCGAGGCGAAGTTGGTCGCACCCGCCGAGCTCGCGCGCCTGATCCGCAGCGGCGAGTTCGTCCTGCAGCTTCACATCGGCGCGCTGCTGCTGGCCGGCATGGCCGGACATCTCGACCTCGCGCCCCTTGCGGCGGCGGGGCAGGACATAGGCACTTGATCTTCATCAATGCCGTATTGCGAAATGTAACAATTCTCGCCTCGACAAATGCCCTGGAACCCTTCTAAAAAACGGGGGGATTGTTGCGGGGTGGGAAAGAAAAACACATGGATTACAAGGCCTATTTTGCTTCCGCCCTGGCGAAACTGCGGGATGAACGCCGTTATCGCGTCTTTGCCGACCTCGAACGCATCGCCGGCCGCTTTCCTCATGCCCGCTGGCACTCGCCGGAAGGCCCGCGCGACGTCGTGATCTGGTGCTCCAACGATTACCTCGGCATGGCCCAGCACCCCAAGGTGATCGGCGCCATGGTGGAAGCGGCGGCGCGCATGGGCACCGGCGCCGGCGGCACCCGCAATATCGCCGGCACCAATCATCCGCTGGTCGAGCTCGAGCGCGAACTCGCCGACCTGCATGGCAAGCCGGCGGCGCTGGTGTTCACGTCGGGCTACGTGTCGAACCAGACCGGCATCGCCACCATCGCCCGGCTGCTGCCGAATTGCCTGATCCTGTCCGACGCGCTCAACCACAATTCGATGATCGAGGGTGTACGCCAGTCCGGCTGCGAAAGGCAGATCTGGCGGCACAACGATGTCGGCCATCTCGAGGAACTGCTCAAGGCCGCCGACCCGAACCGGCCGAAGCTGGTCGTGTTCGAGAGCCTCTATTCCATGGACGGCGATATCGCCCCGCTGCATGCGATCTGCGACCTCGCCGACCGCTACGGCGCCATGACCTATTGCGACGAGGTGCACGCGGTCGGCATGTACGGCCCGCGCGGCGGCGGCGTCGCCGACCGCGACAACGCCATGGCCCGTATCGACGTGCTTGAGGGGACGCTGGCCAAGGCGTTCGGCTGCCTCGGCGGCTACATCGCGACGAGCGCGGATATCGTCGACGCCGTGCGCTCCTACGCGCCGGGCTTCATCTTCACCACGGCGCTGCCGCCGGCAATCTGCGCCGCGGCGACCGCGGCGATCCGGCACCTGAAGACCTCGAACTGGGAGCGCGAGCGCCACCAGGACCGCGCGGCGCGGGTCAAGGCGGTGCTCAACGCCGCCGGGCTGCCGGTGATGCCCAGCGAAACCCATATCGTGCCGGTTTTCGTCGGCGATCCCGAGAAGTGCAAGGCGGCGAGCGACATGCTGCTTGCCGAGCACGGCATCTACATCCAGCCGATCAACTACCCGACGGTGCAGCGCGGCATGGAACGCCTGCGCATCACGCCGTCACCCTACCACGACGACGTGCTGATCGACCGTCTCGCCGAAGCGCTCTCGGACGTGTGGGACCGGCTTGCGCTGCCGACGCGCGCCCAGGCGCTCGCCGCGGAATAGATCCGGCTACTCCTCGATCCGCGTTTCCTCGATCGGCAGCTTTTCCTCGTCGACGAACACTTCCTGCCGGCGCAGGCCGTGGCGGACGAACAGCGGAAGCCCCAGGGAAACGAAGAGAATGCGCGCGAGGTGATGCGCCCCGACATAGACGGGGTCGAGGTTGAGCGCGAGCGCGAGTAGCATCATCGCATCAACCGACCCCGGGGCGAACGAGATCATCACTTTGGCGAGGTGGACCGACTGCGTTTCGGCCAGCCCCGCCGCGAAAACGCCGGCCACCGCCACCGCCACCGCGAACGAGCCCAACGCCGCGGCAAGAAATCGCGCCAGCAGCCTGACCGGCGTATTGGAAAAACGCGCCCCGGTCACGGCGCCGAGCGCGATCTGCGCCGCATTGGCGGCCCACCAGGGCATCACGGCGTGTATCATTCCACTGCCGTGCAGCACGCCCGACATCAGCATCGCGCCGAACAGCAGTCCGCCGGGGAAACGCACGCGATGGACGATCATCGCGGCGATCGACGATACGACGATGAGCACCGTAAGCTCGCCGAGCTGCGACAACACGAATGGCCCGCCTACGCTGGTGCGTCCGGAGGCCCTGACCAGACCGAGCAGCGCCATGCCGGACGGCAAGCCGACCGCGACTATGACGACCCGCATCGTCTGCACGATGGCGACCGCGCGCAGGTCGGCGCCAAGTTCGCTCGCCAGCATGATCGCTTGCGACATGGCGCCGGGCGACGCGGCGAGATATGATGAGGTTTTGTCCCAGCCATGCACAAATCGCAGATAAAAACTGCCGGCAATGGCGACCGCCGACATGGCGACGGTGAGCACCAGGATGCTCAAGGGGTAGGCGGTCACGCCGTGCAGCGCGTTCGGCGTGACCACGGCGCCGAGCGAAATGCCGATCAGCACAAAGATGGCCCGCATCAACACGGTCGGAATCTGCATCGGGCGGCCGAGCAACGAGGCGCCGGCAACCGCGAGGATCGAACCGGATAGCCACCCGGCCGGCACGCCGAGCAGGCCGAGCGTGAGGCCGCCGGCCGCGGCAATGGCGAGGGTTTCGGCGATGTGGCCGAACAGTGCGGCGGGCGTGGAGGATTTCGCGGCGGACAAGAACGGCACTTTCGCGAGGAGCATCCGGCGCGAGCCTCAGCGCCGCTCTTCAGCCCCGATCAATGCCGCCTGATGGGCCTTCCGTCAAATGCGCCCGCGGAGCGGAATCAGGCGACCATGCCCGAAGCGATTTCCGTGGCGCGGCCGTTGCCGGAATTGCTGAGCACGATGCGCACCAGGTCGGCGGCGTTGCGGGCGCCGAGCTTTTCCATGATGCGGGCGCGATGCACCTCGATGGTGCGCGGGCTGATGCCGAGCTCGCGGCCGGCCTCCTTGTTGGAAGCGCCGGCGGCGATCTGCGCCAGCACCTCGCGCTCGCGCGGCGTCAGCAGCGCCTGGCCGGCGAACTCGTAAGCCACCGTGCCGCGCTCGCCGCCGCGCCTGGCGAAGGCGGCAATCGCGTTGCCGACACGCGCGACGATCACCTGCGCCTCGAACGGCTTGACCATGTAGTCGAAGGCGCCGGCCTTGACCGCTTCGACCGCGTGGGCGATGTCGCCGTCGCCGGAGATCATGAAGATCGGCGCCGGGAAATGCTGCGCGTCGATGTCCTTGAGCGCCTCAAGCCCGGTCCTGTCCGGAAGATTCAGATCGAGCAGCACGGCGGCGGGGGCGTGCCGGCGCGCCGCGCCGATAAAGCTCTCGCCATCGGCAAAGACCGTGACGCGGTAGCCGGCGAGCGTGAACACAACCGTGAGCGCTTCGCGCATGGCTTCGTCGTCGTCGACAATGAAAAGCTCATTCTCGGGCACGACCTGTCGAGCCATCATCACGGGTTCCCGGTTCGGCCGAACCATCCGTAGTTTGCACTACAAAATACTCGAATCGAGTTAAAAAATATAGGTATTTCAATATGTTGACGGTATTATGGGGTGGCAGATCGCTACCCGGGTGCGGCGCCCGGAACAATGTTTTCGCGCGGCCACGCACGGCTGGACCGGGAACTGCGGACGCAGGGCGCAATGCTGGCATTTCGCGCGCAATAGCCGCGATCTCGCCGCCATTCTGTTTCCGCCGGAAAACGGCTAAAATTCCTTCGCGTCCGGCGCCCGTGCGAGCCCGGGCACCGAAATCGGAGCCTCAATGCTGCAAGGCTGGATCGTCATTGCGGTCGCGCTCGGCTACATCGGCCTGCTGTTTCTGGTGGCGAGCTACGGCGACCGCATTCGCCGCATCAGCCGCGCCGGCCGCACGCGGCTGCTGATCTACCCGTTGTCGCTGGCGATCTACTGCACGTCGTGGACCTTCTTCGGTTCCGTCGGCCTCGCCTCGCACACCGGCTACGAGTTCCTCACCATCTATATCGGCCCGGTGCTGATGCTCGGCCTGTTCTCGCCGCTCATCGCGCGCATCGTGCGGCTGGCGAAAGAGCAGAATATTACCTCGATCGCCGATTTCATCGCCGCCCGTTACGGCAAGGGCCAGGCGGTCGCCGCCCTGGTTGCGCTGATCGCCATCGTCGGCAGCATTCCCTACATCGCGCTGCAACTCAAAGCGGTGTCGTCGTCACTGGAGACGATCCTGGCGCAGGTTGCACCCGCCAACGGCGTGACCGGGCCGCTGCTCGGCGATCTGGCGCTGTTCGTCGCGCTGTCGATGGCGACCTTCGCCGTGCTGTTCGGCACCCGTCACGTCGACGCCACCGAACACCAGGACGGCCTAATGCTGGCGATCGCCACCGAATCGATCGTCAAGCTGGTGGCGTTCCTGGCGGTCGGCATCTTCATCACCTTCGTGATGTTTCACGGACCGGCGGCGCTGTTCGGCGAGGCCATGCAGCATCCCAACGTCGCCGGCATCTTCACCCGCGAGCCGCGCATCGACACGCTGGTGGCAACGACGCTGCTGTCCTTCGTCGCCATCATCCTGCTGCCGCGCCAGTTCCATGTCGCCGTGGTCGAAAACAACGACGACAAGGAGATCAAGCGCGCGAGCTGGCTGTTTCCGCTCTATCTGGTGCTGATCAATCTGTTCGTGGTGCCGATCGCGATCGCCGGCCTGCTCACCTTCTATCCCGGCACGGTCGACAGCGACATGTTCGTGCTGGCGCTGCCGTTGCACAACGGCTCGAACGTGATGACCATCATCGCCTTCATCGGCGGCCTCTCGGCGGCGACCGCCATGGTGATCGTCGAATCGGTGGCGCTGGCAATCATGGTGTCGAACGACATCGTCATGCCGCTGGTGTTGCAGCGCCGCGAAGGTTTGCTCGGCGGCGGCCGCAACATCGGCTCGCTGCTGCTCACCACCCGCCGCCTGGCGATCTTCGGCATCTTGTTGCTGGCCTATCTTTATTACCGCTCGGCGGGCGATGCCCAGCTCGCCTCGATCGGACTGCTCTCGTTCGCCGCCATCGCGCAGCTTGCCCCGGCATTTTTCGGGGGGCTGATCTGGCGCCGCGGCACCGCCGGCGGCGCCATCGCCGGCATGATCTGCGGCATCCTGATCTGGGCCTACACGCTGCTGCTGCCGAGCTTTGCCGACGTCGGCATCATCAGCCAGCACATCCTCAGCGACGGCCCCTGGCACATCGCGGCGCTGCGCCCGCAGGCGCTGCTCGGCCTCGAGCTGCCGCCGCTGGTGCATGGCGTCATCTGGAGCCTCTGCGTCAACTTCATTGCCTACGTCGGCGTCTCGCTGCGGCGCGTGCCGTCGCCGATCGAGCGGCTGCAGGCCGACATCTTCGTGCCCTCGAATCTGGCTCCGATCGCGCCGAGTTTCAGGCTCTGGCGTTCCTCGGTGACGGTCGAGGAACTGACCACGACCATCGCGCGCTATCTCGGCGAGCAACGCACCCGCGAAGCCTTCGAGAGCTTTGCCGCCAGTCACCGCATCAGCCTCGACCCCAAGGACGAGGCCGATTTCCGACTGGTGCGCCATGCCGAGCACGTGCTCGCTTCCGCCATCGGCACCGCCTCTTCGCGCCTGGTGCTGTCGCTGTTGCTGCGCAAGCGCACGGTCTCGACCAAGGCGGCGCTCAAGCTGCTCGACGATGCCAACGCCGCGATCCAGTACAACCGCGCCATCCTGCAGACCGCGCTCGACCACGTGCGCCAGGGCATCGCCGTGTTCGACAAGGAATTGCAGCTCATCTGCTGGAACCGGCAGTTCGGCGAGATCCTCGATCTGCCGCCCAGCCTGATCCTGGCTGGCATCGGCCTTGCCGACATCCTGCGCTTCAACGCCAGGCGCGGCGGCGTCGATCCGTCGCGCATCGAAGCCTTCGTCAGCGAACAGATCGATCTCTACGTCTCCGGCGACAACCCGTTCGTACAGCGTTTCGCCGAGCCGGGCCCGGTGATCGAAGTGCGCGCCAACCGCATGCCCGACGGCGGCACCGTCACCACCTTCACCGACATCACGGCGAGCGTCGAGGCGGCGGAAGCCCTGGAGCGCGCCAACGAAACGCTGGAACGGCGCGTCAAGGAGCGCACCGAGGAGCTGACCCGGCTCAACACCGCGCTGGCGCGTGCCAAAGGCGAAGCCGACGCCGCCAATATCTCCAAGACGAAGTTTCTTGCCGCGGCGAGTCACGACATCCTGCAGCCGCTCAACGCGGCGCGGCTCTATGTCACCAGCCTGATCGAGCGCCAGGGCGGCCGCGAGGATGCGCGCCTCGCCGACAATATCGACGCCTCGCTGGAAGCCGTGGAGGAAATCTTCGGCGCGCTGCTCGACATGTCGCGCCTCGACACCGGCGCGATGCGCCCCGAATTCACCAGTTTCCGCATCGACGAACTGATGCACCAGATCGAGCTCGAATTCGCGCCGCTCGCCGGCGCGCGCGGGATCGAGCTCACCGTCGTGCCCTGCTCGCTGGTGGTGCGCTCCGACCGGCGGCTACTGCGCCGGCTCATCCAGAACCTCGTCTCCAACGCCATCAAGTACACGCCTGCGGGGCGCGTATTGGTCGGCTGCCGGCGGCGCGGCGATCAGGTGCGCGTCGATGTTTACGATACCGGCATCGGCATTCCGCAATCGAAGCGGCGCGACGTCTTTGTCGAATTCCACCGGCTCGATCAGGGCGCCAGGATCGCCCGTGGGCTCGGCCTCGGCCTCTCCATTGTCGAGCGCGTGGCCCGCGTGCTCGGCGCCAGCATCGACATCGAGTCGACGGTCGGCCGCGGCTCACATTTTTCCGTGCTGGTCCCGCGTTCGAACGCGATGCCGATCGCGCTGCCGCAACGCGGCCAGCCCAGCATCGATGCCAGCCAGCTCGCCGGCACCATGGCGCTGTGCATCGACAACGAGCCGGCGGTGCTCGACGGCATGGAAACGCTGCTGCGCGGCTGGGGCTGCGAGGTGATCAAGGCGCCCGACTTGAACCTCGCATTGCTGACGCTGGCCGAAAGCGAGAGCGCGCCGAACGGCCTGCTCATCGACTATCATCTCGACGAGGGCAACGGCATCGAGGCCATCGTGCAACTGCGCCGCCATTGCGGCGGCGACCTGCCGGCGATCCTGATCACTGCCGACCGTTCGCCGGCGGTGCGCGAAGCCGCGCGCGCGCAGGGCATCCAGGTGCTGAACAAGCCGCTCAAGCCGGCGGCGCTGCGGGCGATGCTGGCGCAATGGCGCCTGCTGCGGGTCGCCGCGGCGGAGTGACAGCCTTGGCTGTCATCCCGGGCGAGCGTTAGCGAGACCCGGGATCCAGTATTCCGTGCCCTATCGGCAAGCTGCGGCGTACTGGGTCCCCGCTTTCGCGGGGACGACCGGCCATCAGCCTTCCGCCGCCACGCCCTGCGGCCAGCCGCCGGCTTCGATCTTGGCGGCGGCGATCACGGCCTGGGTGCGGCTTTCGACGCCGAGCTTCTGCAGGATGGCGGAGACGTGCGCCTTCACCGTCGCCTCGGAAACGCCGAGCTGGTAGGCGATCTGCTTGTTGAGCAGCCCCTCCGACAGCATCATGAGCACGCGCACCTGCTGCGGCGTCAGCGTCGCCATGCGCGCCATCAATTCCGTGGTCTCATCGTCAGCGCCGACGCGCAGATCGACATCCGGCGGCGTCCACACGCCGCCGCCGAGAATGCGCGACACCGCGTTGCGCATCGCCTCGATCCCCAGCGTCTTCGGGATGAAACCGGAGGCGCCGAATTCCATGCAGCGGCGGATTGCGGCGGGATCGTCGTTGGCCGACACCACCACGACCGGCAGGCTCGGATACTGCGCGCGCAAATACATGAGCCCGGAAAAGCCGCGCATGCCGGGCATGGCAAGATCGAGAAAAATCAGGTCGAAATCGGCACCGCGCTCCAAAAGCCCGGCGACCTCGTCGAACGAGCCGGCTTCACTGATGGTGGTTTGTTCCAGCAAGCCGGACACCGCTTCGCGCATGGCGCCGCGAAACAGCGGGTGATCGTCGGCGATCAGCAGCCGGTAGTGCGAGCCTTCGCCCACTTCAAAGCAACCTTTCAAGCATCACAAACCCGGCGCAGTCATACTATTTGACGATGCGGAGAGGCCAGCGCAATGCCTGACGCCATCTTGCGCCGGGGCTGTGGCCGGCAGCAATACCAAGGCAAAAAGTCTTTACTTTCAATGACGTTCGCTAGCGGCTGCCGCCGATGAATTGCAGCACCACGTCGCGGCTGTGCGGCCGGCGCCGGTGCTCGACGAGGTAGATGCCCTGCCAGGTGCCGAGCGCGAGCCTGCCCGCGATCACCGGCACGTGCAGCGAAACCCCGGTCAACATCGCCTTGACGTGCGCCGGCATGTCGTCTGGCCCCTCGACGTCGTGGACCCAAGGCGCGCTCTCGGGGACGAGGCGGTCGAGCGCGCCGATGAGGTCGGTCTGCACGTCCGCATCGGCGTTTTCCTGGATGGTGAGGGAAGCCGAGGTGTGGCGAAGATTAGGCGAGCAGCAGCTCCTCGCCGGCCTGGCATTGCGCAATGAAGCCCGCGACGTCCGCAGTGATGTCGGTGAAGCCCCGCCCCGGCGTTTCCACCCGCAGCGTCGCGCTGGCGATGAGCTGTGGCGTGGCGCGGGTGATAGGGGAAAGGCTCGGCAAGGGCGGCGCGCGATGCAAGAGTTCACGTCTTGCGCATCACGTCCTTCTGAAAATTCATCAACATCTCGACCAGCCGGCGCCACGCCTCCTCGACATAGGCGCGGGCGCGCGAAATGTCCTCCTCGGTCAGCAGCGGCGGCTTCTTCTCGCCGGTGTCGGGCACCGGCGCCGGCGGCCGCGGTGGCGGCGGGGGCTGCTGCAGCTCAGCGATTCTGCGCTTGAGATCGGTCACTTCATCCTGCAGCCGCGCGATTTCCTTCTCCAGCGCGGCGCGATCTTCAGGAACCGCCTCGCAGGCCCAGCCGACCGCGTGCGCGCGGCAAAGCGTCACCTGGCCGGTCTGCTTATCGAGCCGCAGGACGCCGGTGTCGACGCGGCTGAACGAAAAGCGGGCGGGTGGCGGCGGCTCGACCTGACCCGGCCTCACCAGCACCGGTGGCGCGTTGTCGGGGGCTTGCGCCGTCGCCGGCGCGTCCTCGGAAGCGGCCGCGGGCGGAGCGCTCTCGGGGGTCTGCGCCACCGGCGCCGGCATATTGCCGTTGGCGTCGGGCGTTTGCGCCAGCAGCGGCGGCGAAGCGCAGGCGATCAGCACGGCAGCGGCAAGCAACGTGACACGCATGGCATTGGTCCTCCGCAAAGTTCGGGCAAGCTAGCATCGGCACTGTGACCGCTAAACGGCAAGGCCCGCTTGCCTGTTGACGGACATGCCGCAGCGCACCCAGGGTGCCATAAAACAACCCGGCGAATTCGGCGTTTTGCCTTTTGTTTCAACTGCTTACCCACACAAGCACGTTTCTTGACTCGTGGGGACCCGCTCAGTAAGGTCCGCGCGGCTTTTAGGGCGGCGGGGGCGCGCGGAGGCCTGATCCGAGCAAGTCGAAAGCATGGCTGACGACAAGCACGGGCAAGGCGATCGCAGAAACCCGCCGGACGACGAGGCCGCCCTCTCCGCGAGGCTCCAGCGTCTCGGCAAGCGGCTCGAAACTGCG
>Ga0335083_10003020_pt1 | contig 21975 bp, 28 predicted proteins | sample Lox_Sample_42_FD_206716 | JGI IMG/M metagenome (GOLD analysis project Ga0335083, IMG submission 206716) | Soil microbial communities from Loxahatchee National Wildlife Refuge, Florida, United States - Lox_Sample_4.2 | ecosystem: Environmental > Terrestrial > Soil > Wetlands | place: USA...
TACGGGCTGTTGCAGGAAATCAATGCGGGATCTGTCGCGCTCAATTCGCCGATGTATCGCTACTATTCCTCGCTCAGTAACATCATCTATGTGCCAATGGAGGATGGCGTAAACGCCACTCAGCTTGCCGCGCTGGGCACGAATGCGCGTCCGGCGTTCTACAGCGGTGTTGATCTTTCCAGTGTTTCCATTTTTAATGGCAGTGCTGCATTGCCGAACATCGGACTGACCTCTGCCGGAGCAAAAATCAGTGGAGTGATCCCCGGCTACAGTGCGCCGACTGCGCAAGCGCTTACTTTCGTGTTTTACATGGATGCGGCACCATCGGTGGATGCCCAGGTCATTTACTTCGGTGGGTCCACATTCAATGTGGCGGTAGTGGCCGGATCGGCTGCATTCAAATTCACCTTTTATGACACGGATGGTGCAACTGTTCTCAGCACATCGACTTCTCTGTATGGAACGGGTGCCGCGCCGCCGGAACCATTGGTAATGGTAATCGAGCTCAGCTACTCCGCGGGGACGATCACGTGGGTAGCCAACTGGCGCACGCAGGACCCTCAAACGGGCTACTCGGTTACTGGCTCGTTTACAAAGACGATGGCGGTATTCAGCGGATATTCCATTCCTGGATTGCCCGATAGCTCGGGTGTTAATACATTCGCAACCGGTCATATAGCCGTATTGGCGAATATCGATACATATCTTGAGTCGCCACATCTGCAATCATTCCGTGGCTACAGCGGTGAAACCGCACAAGGCCGGATGCAACGGCTCCTTGGAGAGATGGGCTATAGCTATCAGTTATGGGGGTGGACGCCTTCCGATATCTCGCAATACATGGGCGCACAGCCGATCGACACACTGTCTAACATCCTCGATCAGTGCCTTTCCGTATCCCGTGGAGTCCTGATTGACTGCCGTGACGTCTATGCGGTAGCCATTGTTTCTCGATTCTGGCTTGAGAATCAGAACAATGCGTATCAGGTGTCCTATACGGACGCCACCGTCGCGGGAAAGCTCGGCATCGATGACAACAACGTTGTGCGCAATAGCGTGACTATCACGCGCAATGGTGGCAGCTCGACCACATCCACCACGACAGATGGCCGCTATGCTCTGACAAATGGCTTTGCTGGCTACTCCGACACGTTCAATCTGTACACGGATGACCAAACAACATACCTTGCCAATGCCATCCGTTTGATTGGCTCGTGGGAAGACCCGTTCTTTACCTCCATTCCATTCAATTTCGCACGGAAAGAAGTACAGAGTAGTACGACATTGCAGCAACAGCTGGAATGGCTGGATATCAGTTTTGCATTCACGCTGACCAACCTTCCGTACTATCTACCGGCGCGCCCGGCAGAGGTACTCATTGAAAAGTATGTTGAGGAACTGTACCGCTATCAGCGCTTGATTACATTTCAGACGTCTCCGGCGCGCCCATACCACACGGCACAGTTCAACATGTATCCGCGGGCGCACGTCGGTCTCGCTACCGCCAAGCTGCACGCGGACATAACCGCCGGAGCGACAACCATGCAGGTTGACGTCACGCTTCCGGAAACTATTACCTATCCGGGAAGCCCTATCGCGCTCGACATCGGTGGTTTTGAGAAAGTCACATGTACGGCCGTGAGCGGTACATCGTCGCCGTACACATTCACTATCACACGAGGAACTCCGGCCATCACGCACAAAGCGAATGAGACCGTGCGGCTCTGGACCCGTTATTTCTTGTGCTACTGAGAGGTTGCTATGGCAAAGTATCCCGTGTGGTCCGGCTTGGATGAATTGACAGTCGCCAAGCTTATGTACATGCAAGAGGACTGGGCAGTAAAAGCATCGAACACGACCCGCACAAGCACAACGACGCTGGCGGATGACGCCGATTTGACGCTCGCGGTAGAGGCGAACGCTACCTATTACATTGAGTTCAGTGTGCGCTTTGGTGCGAGCACTACTGAGCTGATCAAGACTGCGTGGAATACACCTACCGGCGCTTCCGGCTCGCGCACCGTACTAGGCCCGGCATCAAATGCAACGAATACGTCAGCTGATCAGATCACCATGCGCGCCGGTGGTCACGCGTTCGCTACGGCGATTGTGTATGGCACGCGTAACGGTACGACGGTTGCGTCTGGCGCACTCGAATACGGTGTTATCTTGACTGGCGCAACAGCGGGCAATGTGACGCTACAATGGGCGCAGAGTACATCGGGCACGGGCGGCACCGTTGTATTCGCACAGTCTTACGCTATGGCAAAGCGCCTAGCGTAACAAAGGAAAGGAGAGACCGCATGGCACAGCCTGACGTAACAAGCGCCAAGTGGGTTGGACACCCAAAGAGCTTCACTACTGGCCGATTGACGGGACAGCCGTCCGTCATCGTCATGCACACCACCGAGGGCAGCGAGGGCGCTAGCTCCGCGGAGAATGGTGCTGCATATGACAAGACCCGTACCGATGGAACGTCGACGCATTTCTTTGTTGATTCCGATTCCACGGTTCAGGAAGTCGAAATCAAGGATGAGGCGCACGCGGCGCGCGAGCACGGCAATAACATCGGAATTCAGATCGAGATCTGCGGCAAGGCGGGCCAGACCACGGCACAGTGGGATGACGCGGTGAGCAAGGCGACCATGGAGCGTGTTGCACAACTCGTCGTGGAGCTTCGTAAGAAGGGTAATTACCCGCTTGTCCGGCTGAACAAGGCACAGCTTCGTTCCGCCGCGTACGACAAGGGCGCGGTACATGGCATCTGCGGCCATGTCGACATCACGTATGCATTCCCGGAGGACAACGGAACGCACACAGACCCCGGACCGGACTTCCCTTGGGAAGCCCTGTTCAAGCGAGTTACCGCACTAGAGGGAGGAAATGCATTGAAGACTGCACCAAAGATCGCTGTCAAGGTTGGTAGCGATACGCTGATGCTTCCTGAATTCAAAGAAGGCGACAACGACCGTGATTTCGGGGGTCGTGACCACATCTGGCGGATGCAGGGCATCATCGGTGCTACCCGGGACCACGATTGGGGACCGCAGACCACTACGGCTCTGGCTGCATTCCTCAAGAAACCGGCCGCGGACTGCAAGAAACTCACCGCGGACATCTACATCAACCTGTACGGACTTGACGGGTAAGGAGTAATGCAATGACTGGACCTCTTGTGAAGACCACAGCGGCTAAGGCGTGGATTTCCGCCATCGGCAGCACGATCACGGCTCTGACCACGTTCTACGCCGCTGTGCAGGTCGCTACGGCGGACAACGGCCTAGACGCGGGGGATGTCAGCTCCCTGCTTGTCGCGGGGGTCGCACTCGTCGGCACTGTCTACGGGGTGTGGCGCACGCCGAACAAGCCGGCTTCCTAAAACGGACAAAGGGATGTGACGTAGGTCACACGATTAGGGCTTCCATCCGCGCTCGATCCGAGTAATGTCATCGGCACAACAGCAAATGACAAACGGTCGAACCGCCCGGCAGGGACAACAGGCACAGAGCCATCCCGTAAGTCCGGATCCGGAAGCCCAGGGCGAGTGGTGCCCCCGGTGAACCTAGTAGTTATCGAATAGGAACCGACGCAGCGCCTACACAGCGTTTCCGCCGAACACCCTCGGGTGGCTCTGTGATACACAGCGATTCGCTCGCTTGATTCACGAATAAGGTATCGGGCTTGACCGGCGTACGGTGCGGGACCTAACCAATAACTAGATGGATCGCGGAAGAACCGCGATACAGGTTCACTCAACAGGCGTGGCGGCCTGTACAAACGTGAATCAATTCCTCAGACTGAGGGAATCTGCATTGCTTTGCGAGTGCCAAAGTCAATGGTCTGCCGGATGCGTACTGGCAGCTATACGGAGTGAGCGCCACTACCAGCCGGACCGGGCCGAAAGGTTGCAGCCGTAATTGTGGATGAGCGGCAATGCAGATTTCCTCGCAAGTCATTGGAATGAATGCACAGACCTCGGTATTAATGATGTAGACCCTAGTAACGCTGACAGGAGAGACGACTATCCGGCCGGTAGTCCTCATGAAACACTCCTTAGGCCAGAACGGTGAGTCAGGTGATATTGAGTGATCTGTGCATTCTTTCGAGTGACTTTGGGAGAGGACACTCGGTAACCCGAGAGGAGAATGATGGACAAGTTCACTTCCGCCATGCTCGGTAAGCCCTTCATGTGGCAGACCGTGAATTACGACACCGTGGCGGTTCACGTGGTCGGTATCAGCCCGAACGGGTTGGTCGCATCGCTCACGATCGACGGCGGGGAGGACGCTACGCCCTCTCAGCGCCACGCTGAGCTGTCGGACGGCACGGGTTTCGCTGTCATTGGCCAGCTGGTCAAGCGGCCTTCCATCCGGCCTCTGACCGCTCACGCTGAGCGTGTGCTGACCGAGAAAGCCAAGACGCTGCATCCCGTGTCGCATTTGGATGGTAAGACGCTCGCCGAGCTTCGGGCGTACGCCCTGGAGGAGACGTTCTAGTTGCCGAATTTCGTTCAGATTGTCAATCCGACCATCAAGCGCGGTATTCCGCCGCGTGATCTTACGATGGCGGACATCATCACCGTGCCCGTCAAGCGGCCCGGAACGTGGAACCTGGGCGACATGCTCAGCCACGATTCCGTGGTTGCACTGTGGCGAGCGCATACCGCGGCCGAAAAGCGAACGAGCAAGGCTTGACGGGCACTCGGGTACATCGGCGAGAGTCGGTGTGCCCTGTGAGTCCATCAATCCAAGGAGGAATTGAAATGGCTGAGGCTACCATGAAACACGTCCGTGACTACTTCAACGAGGGCACGGACCGCCCGGTCACCATGACGGAATTTTCCGATTTCTGGAAGTCCTGCATGGACGTTCAGAAGAACGAGTACAAGGCCGCCGTGGCCGAGATCCTGGCGGCCAAGTAGTGAAGCTCTGGCGGTTGGGCACACGAATCCCCGTCGCGGGTAACGGGTGGGTCGGTATCGGTGATAAGCCGAAGGTCAAGGCGATCAAAGTTCGTCGAGCCGACGGCAGTACCAAGGGCGGCGCGCACAAGCCTGGAAAGCACGCGAAATGATCAAATTTCTCGCCAGGGTTTCCGCCCTTTCGCTACTGGGCGGAGCATTGGGGTTGGCAATCGTCAGCCTTTTCATTCGCTAATCACAACTGAATAAGAGTTGCCGTACATGACTGACGACTCTGTGCGGCAACGAGCCACGATGCTGCAAATGGTAGACAGCGATGGTGTTGAGCCATCGGTTACGGGTTCGAATCCCGTTCGTGGCGCGCAACCGCAGCATTGATTCCCTAACAAAGCTAACGGCGGTGTGCAAGCCGTTAGGACAAAAAAGGGCACTGTGCACAGGTGAATCGGAGCGATTGTCCGCCCGAGAATGCTGCGGTCAAAACGTTGCTCGTGCGATTACGCGACGCACGGTACCGGATTTCCTCCGTTCGTCCGGTACGCAGAATTGACCTCTCGGGTGGGGGAGGTTAATTCACTCGCGTAGGCTGGCAGCCATGAGCGAGGCCACATTATCGAAAACTCCGGAGTCTTCCCCACGATTGCCGGTAAGTAGAGAAGTGTGCGGAGGTTCGATTCCTCCCTGCCAGGCAACAGCACCATGGAGAGGAAAATATATGGCCATTCGGCGTATTCAGTGCCGCGCACACCCCGGCGGTATTTTCACGATCAATCCGAAGCGCGGACGGCAGCCCGTCAGCTGTAAGCCGGAGTACCCGTGTGACCGAGTCAAGGTTATTGACGTCGCAGGGAAGCAACAGACGGTGCCTCGTTCGGCTGAAAGCGCACTCGTGCGCAACGGCGTGACTTCGAGCGTGCGAGATGTGCCGGGTATTGGCAAGGTTGCCGTCATAACCGGCCCTCAGCGCGTCACAGAGCCGCGAACGACCGAGAACCCTTCCCTCACCCTGGCTAAGGCCGCAAAAGAGCGCCTGACGTCTCTCGGATGGGCCTGCAAGGGTCGAGCTGGCTTCGCTGAGGATGGCGCCGCATGGGCTGAGCTGACTTGCTCACGGGGTGCCGAGACCTTGGTAATCAATTGGCAAGGCCGCGAGATGGTTAGCCAGCAATACGCCCTGGAATTCGACAAGCCGCAGGACAATGGCGTGCCCGAGAGCGCATTGCCATTCAATCCCGATGAGGTCACGGACTCTGAGCTAGTCCGCCTGATCAAGGGTATGAAGGTCACGTGGTGGAACACCATTGCAGGAGCCAAGGAAACCGCCGTCATCGGCGGTACGGTCACGGTTGAGCACATTTTCCGGGACAATGGAGATGAGGACAATGCAAAACGAGTCGTCAAGTTCCTCGATCACGGAGGAGGCGGCTTCCGCGCCTTCCACGTCTCTTCCCTTCTCAAGGTGGGCTAGATGCTTCCCTGTGATTCCCGGTTACGTGACAGGTCACGCGCCATCTGAGCGCCAGCACGTCTACACCCCGTCGTTCTTTGCCGATTACGGAACACTGTTCGGCGCTATCGTCACCGTGGGGTTGCTTTTGCTACCTGTGCTTGGTCCCATTTTCATCTAGATAGCCCCTGGTCTCCCAGGGGCTATTGTCATATCAGGGGTAATAAATGCATAACTTGAGGAGGCTTGAATTCCCATGCCCGGAGTGCGGGGCAGAAATCGAATCTCTTTGCATTTTCCAAGAAAGGCATACGCATGTCGCGGTTCGTGCACCCTAGCCGCGGAGTGAATGAGCACAGCCTCAATAACATTCTCAAGCTCCGCGAATGGCTCACCAATTACGGCGATATCTTCCTGATGCCTGATGTCGATTAGACTCGAAAAGCAAGGCAAACGAATCCTTCTCATTGCCAACGGCACACCCCTTACGGGAATCAAGACTACAGTTCCGGGAGCCTATTACAACGCTTCCGGCACATGGACCGTGCCACTGAGCATCGAATCGTGCCGCCTGCTGAAGCTCCGTTTCGGCGAAAAGCTGATTGCATCGAATGAGCTGAAGCGATGGATCGCTGGAGTGCAGACCGCGCGCCGACAGATGAAACGATTGGCAGCACAAACGGATGCCAAGCTCTATCATCTGCCGCGTAAGGCTCCCCGCCTGTACAAGGCAATGGGCACGCGGCCCTACCAACGTGTAGGCGTGAGGTTCATTGCGGACAACCATGCAACACTCATCGCGGACGATCCTGGTCTCGGTAAGACCTTGATTTGCATGGGTGGCATTCTGGAATCGGAAGTGCCAGGGCCGTACCTCATCATCGCGCCGAAGACAGCCGCAGAGAGCGTGTGGCAACGTGAGATCGAGCGTTGGCTACCGAAACCGCACAAGGCAATCGTGATGCCGCAGCTACGCGCGAAGCGGGAACGGATTCTCCGCATGACTCGACCAACGGCGGAGACGTGGATTATCGTGCACCCTGAAATGGTGCTCGCACAGCTATGGCTGACGTGCCAGCAGTGCGGTAAGCGCGCTCCGGCGGGGAATAATCAGCAAACCATTCTCCCGTGCAACCACGAGAAGACACCGCAGACCAAGCGCGAGCTGATACACAGCTTTCCCCGCCTGTTCGAAATCGAGTGGGGTGCTGTAGTCATCGACGAGAGCCATGAAAGCCTCATCCGCCGCTCGGGTAAGCCTACACAGCGCCGACGCGGCATGGACGCGCTCAAGGTCCGCGGGGACGGTTTGCGGATAGCCATGAGCGGCACACCGTTCGATAGCAAGCCACATCAGTTATGGGGCACGCTCAATTGGCTCGATCCTGTCCAGTATTCCGCCTTCAATCGATGGGCTGAACTGTACTGGCAGAAAGGCGGCTACACAGGCTATGAGATCGGAGAGTTTCGGAAGGAACGGGAATCTATGCTTTGGGATTCTCTTTCGGCAATCTCTTTACGCCGTACTAAAGCCGAAGTTGCGCCCGATCTCCCTCCGAAAACTTACGCCGGGACACCCCTTAACCCAAACGATGCGGATTCGCCTATCGGCGTATGGCTGGAGATGGATGGGAAACAGGCGCGTGCGTATGAGCAAATGGAAAAGCTCAGCGTAAGCGAACTGGAGTCCGGCCGATTGGAGGCGGTCAGTGCCCTCGCGGAGCTTACGCGGCTAAAGCAGCTGGCTTGCGCCTATGGAGATATCACCAAGAAACGCGTACGGGGTCAGTGCGAAGAAAATGGATGGTGCGCGGGGTGTCGAACAATTGGCTACCATTGGGAAGACAAACTCATCTACACGCCAACTCTGCCATCCAATAAGTTCAATTGGATTGTACAGAGCCTAGAGGAATGGGGTTACCCACGGAACCCGCTAACGAAGGTCGTAATTGTCAGTTTCTATACGGGGATTCTGAATCTCTTTGCGACCGCCTTAGAAAAGCATTTCAAGCGGAAGCCAGACGATCCGCTATGTACGGCGATTACTGGGCAGACCCCGCCGAACCGCCGTCGGCAGATCATCGACCGATTCAACACGGGTGCCGGACCGGATGTAATGATGTTGAATGTCAAGGCGGGTGGTACTGCAATCACATTGGACACTGCGGACCGCATGATTTTTATTAGCGAGACACGTAGTCCTGACATTCAGAAACAGGCGGAAGACCGTATCCACCGTGTGAGCAACCCGCGCAATTGCATGTACTACTATCTGCGCTCAGTCGGCACCGTGGACATCGGTACGGCAATCATCAATGAAGAACTCCGAGAGCAGACACACCGATTGCTCGACACTCGTCGTGGTGTGGACTACCTCAGGCAAGTAATGGGCCTGAGCAAGTGATTTGACAGCAATTCTGCGGACGAGTAAGTTCCTCCGCGTTCCATAATCACATGCACTAGAGAGGGAAAAGAAATGGCCGTTCAGCGCCGTAGTACGGGAACACGCCGCAAGACCGAGCCTAAGGCTGCCCCACGCCGGGGTGCCCGTAAGCAGGCTGTCACTGATTACGCCACGAAGGCACCAACCGGCTATCACAAGGCTTTCGCCAAGTGGATTGTCGAGGAGATCGGTTACGACCCTGAGAATGCACCGTCGCTTCGTGCTGCATTCCTCCGGGGCGTTTCCATCGCTACTGCCGCGCGTGCTGCATTCCAGCAGTCGGACGCCGTGGACGAGTACCGCGAGAGGTCCGGTGAGGCGAAGCGTGGCCCGCGTCCCGCTGCACGTGCTGCGCAGGCTGCCGCTCCTGCCGCTCGTCGGCGTAAGCCCGAGCCCGAGCCTGAAGAGGAAGAGGAAGAGGAAGAGGAAGAGGACTGGGAGGACGAGACCGAAGAAGCTGAGGAGGAGGACGAATTCGATTCCGAAGAGGAGTCGGAGGAGACTGCCGACGATGACGACTGGGAGGATGAGGAGGAAAAGCCGACTCCTGCCCCCAAGCGCCGCGCTGCGCCTGCTAAGGCCGCTCCGGCGCGCAAGACTGCGCCTGCCAAGCCTGCTGCGAAGGCCGCTCCGGCTAAGGCGACTCGTCGGCCCGCAAAGCCTGCCTCGGACGACGACGATTTCATCTTCTAAATAGCTTTACTCTCAGGTGGGAAATGGGTCGGTCCCTTATGGCGGGGGGCCGGCCCTTCCTGTGTATGGAGGGGAAAGAAATGAAATCACAGAGCCAAGCTGCATATGAGAAATGGTGCGAAACCTTCACTATTGAAGCCGTCGGAAATGCTGCGCTGATTGCCGCTCTGATCGAGGCAGCAACCAAGCCGTGGGATGAACTTCCCAAAGCTCAGCAGGAACGTTGGTTGGCTATTGCCGAAGCAATAATCGAGGTCTATGAAGACCCTGAGCAGCTAGGGCCGATCACTCGCGACATGGACCCTGAGGAATTTGAGCTCTTTAAGCAGCGCTTTGAAGCTGCGCGTTTGACTGAACTTTCAAAAGCACTCTTGCCCGACGGCATGTGCGATGACGGCGTAATTGGCTGTCCGGGAAATGGTAATCATAATATGTGGCTGCACGAACAGCAGCATTCAGCATGAGTGACCTCCCGCTCATCCGCCATTCGGAGCGCGTGGATTTCAAACGCTGCCAGATGAAATGGTATTGGCGATGGCGGAAAGGTTTGGTGCCGAAGCAAAAGAGTTTCGGAGCACTTGACCTCGGCACATGGATGCACGCCGCACTCGCCATCCGCTATTCCCCGGGTGGCCATTCACTGAGTGGTGCATTCGAGGCTGTGACACATGCAGCTCTACAGCATTACGCGGGACCGGATTACGCGCGGGATAAAGCCGATGAATTGGCCATGCTCGGTCAGGCCATGGCTACCGCATATGATCGTGAGTACGGCGACGATTCCGATATCAAGATTCTGGCGGTAGAGATCCCGCTGGAATTCGAGATCAGGAATCTTACAGGTGAGCTGATCGCCTTGCATAAACTGAAGCCCGACGCGGTCTTCCGCAATGCAGGCGGTGTGTGGCTTTTCGAACACAAGACAGCCGCACAGATTCGGACCGAGCACCTTCCGATTGACGATCAGGCACGGCCCTATGTGGCCATGGCTGAGATCGCATTGGAGAATGCGGGGATTCTCAAGCGCTCAGATAAGTTCCGTGGAATCATGTACAATTTCCTGCGGAAAGCCCTGCCGGATCAGCGACCGCGAGACGGGCAGGGCCGGTACCTCAATCAGAATGGCACGGTGAGCGCCAAACAGCCATCGCCATATTTCCAGCGATTGCCGTTGGAGATCTCAGCGAAGAGCAAGCGCAGTGCATTGCTACGTCTCGGCCAGGAAGCGCACATTATTACCGAGATTGCTAGTGATCTGCGGAAATCCCCTATGCGCTCGCCGCTACGGCTCATGAAGACCCCGCACAGTTCGTGCCCGAAGCTCTGCCCATTCTTCGAAATGTGCAAGGTGCAGGAGGATGGCGGAGACGTTCGCATGATGGAACGCACGATGTACGAGCGGCGTGACCCGTACCTGTACGAGGAAGAAACCACCGATATCCCGCCAAGCTTCGAATTGAGTTGAGATGAAAAGACTAAATGGTATTTTTCCTCCGATCGGCACAATTGTCCGGGGACATGATGAGGCATACACCGTGCGCGCGGTTGACGATCATGGTGTGGAATTGTCCCTAGCCACACTGGCCGATTACCGAATCGCGAACGCTCGTGTTCCGGCAGAGGTTCATTCGGTTTACGAGCACACGCTAATCATGCCGCAACGTAGTCCCTTCGGTCCAATTCGTGTGCTGGGATGACCAATGAATTTCATTTGTGACACCTGCAAAGATGCAGCCGAGCTTTGAATTGAGTTGAGACATGATTTGTACAGCATGTCGCAAGGCCGGTACTAAGAAAACGGTTATTGCGAGAATCGCTGGCACGCGCGTTGTAAGGGCGATACTTGGTGTGACTGCCAGCATCGCACGGACAGGAAGAATGTCTAATGTCTTCGCGCACCTTGTTGTATTGCATTGACAAGAAGTGTAATCACACACGGAAAATTCATTCGATCATTGGCTGCATCGAAGAGCGCTGTAAATGCGAAGTTCGTTACTCGCAGCACAAGCTCTTCGCGCCCAAGCTGATGCCGCGTTCATGACGACAACTGCCGGACAGAAATCAAGCTTGGTAACGACTGAGCGCACGCGCCTGTCCCTGGCGGATTTCGCCAAAGGGCTGATGCACCTGGACCAGGGCGAGGAAGAGTCGACTTCCATGCTCGTCTACGGTGACTCCAATGCGGGTAAGACCGTGCTAGCGGGCACGCTGCCTGAGAAAACCTTTTGGCTCGTGTGTGAGCCGGGATTCAAATCTGCGTCGCGTTGGCGGGCCGCTCAGGGGCTTCCGCCGCATAAGGGTGCGCGGCGCATCACCAACAGCGCGGAAGCGTGGGCCGCGGTCGAGTGGCTTGAGGACCGTGAGCGGTACAGCAAGCTTGATTGGCTAGTGCTCGACGGGCTGAGCACGATGCAGGACCGTTTCCGGTTGGCCTATGCGGCGGAAGCATTCGACATCAATCCCGCCAAACGAGCACACCGCAATCTGCCTGATCGGCCGGACTACTTCAATACGCAGAACATGCTAAAGTCCTGGATTCCACGATTGGTTGACATGCCGGTCAATCTACTGATCACCGCGCATGCATACCGTACTGATCTCACGGAAGACGGAGAGCTATTGGTCTTCCCCGGTATTCAGGGGAAAGTGACTGAAACATCCAACGCCATAGCAGGGCTAATGGATGTAACTGGCTACTTGGAGGCACGCAGGATAACGCGCAACGAGAAATCCATTACCCGTCGTCGTCTGTGGCTCGCTTCCCCTACCGACAGGCGGCGCAAGGATGAATCGGACGTTCGCTACATCGTGGGAGACAAATACAATTGTCTTGGCGAGTACGTCGATGAACCCACGATGCCAAAGATCATGAGCATGGTTACAGGAGAGGAATAGGGCATGCCGAGAGCTAATTGGGGTGTCAGTGCCCGCGACATCGATCGGTTCGACCGCGAGGCACAATTCAAGCCGTACGCCGGTCCCACGCCGCCCAATGGTGTCTATCGGTGGACGATCAAGACACTCAAGTTCGTTGCCGCAGTCGAGGATAAGTTCCCTCAGCTGCGCATCGGGCTTGTGCTTTCCCCGCGACAGAAAACCGAACAGCGCTACAGCGGTTATTTTCAAACGGTGTTCTGCCCGGTCAGTGAGCAGACGGCATTCCGCTATGTGCCGTTCCTAGATGCCATCGGTGTGTCTGGCCGGGAGTTCGAAGCTGGCACGATCTACGACGAGAATGGCGACATCAAGAAGATCGGCAAGTGGCGGAACACTGGCGACTTCGAAATCCTCGGGCAGCTGAAAGACAACAATGGCCAGCAGGCGGACAAGTACCCGAAGGAAATCGGTTGGATGGGTGCGTATGATCCCGACGCAGATGAGTCGCAGGATGATGACGATGAGGCGGGCGACTACGATGAGGCGGGCGACTACGACGAGGATGACTACCTTGATGATGACGAATCGGACGAGGGAGATGACTGGTAATGCCTGGCGCTAAGGAGGTCAAGACCGATAATGACTATCTGATCTCGTCCGGCGAGAACCTCCCGAACCATTCCGCATCGATGATGGGCCGTGGGAAGTTCATTCGGCAGAGCCGCATGGATATTCCGACCTTCCGCGACAGGCAGAGTGCTTTCCGCTACGCGGCATATGTTGTCGAGATGGCGGATGCATTGTTGCCGGACGATGACGGGCAAGAGGGAGTGACGTTCAATGACGTTCGCTCTGCCATCCGCAACGCGTGAGCGGCCCGCACGTGTATTGCAGTAGGTAATCGTTTTGGCTGTCCCGTTTCCCGAATTCCATTTCGGCTGAAACGCTTTTCTGACCCGCGAGCGTGCACGGGGCGGGACGGCCCTACCATTGGAGAAAGCATGATCGACGAAAACACGACTACGTCCCTATTCGATTCGACGCAGACTCTCCGAGAAATTCGTTCACATAGGCGACCCCGGCGCGTGCGTGTTCCGCGGCGGCTGATCGTCGCTACTGCCGCTGTGCTGGCCGTAGCCGCTAGTTTTTCACTCTCCGGTAGCTCTGAGGTACCCCCGGCACATGCCGCCGCACCGTTGGCCGTACAGCCCGCGATTGCGCCAATGCCGGAGCGAGGTTCGGCAGTCAGCCGCTCAATGGTCCGTGAGACAAAAATTCAGACTTCCCGCGCTCGGCGGATCAACAAAGTAATCAGCTACGCCATGGCCCAGCGAGGTGACCGTTATCACTTCGGCGCGGCCGGACCTAACAAGTGGGATTGCTCCGGTCTCGCGATGGTGAGCTATAGGAAGATCGGCGTGAAGCTACCGCATTTTACCGGCGCGATGCTGCGTCATGGAAAGCACATCAGCCGGAAGCATTTACAGCGCGGTGACCTCATCTTCCCGAGCAACCATCACGTAGGTATCTACATTGGTGGCGGGAAGATGATTGTAGCCAGTTCTGGCCATGGAAAAGTAATGGTTCAGAAGGTGTATGCATTCTACGCAGCGAGGAGAATCATCTAAATGGAAGTAACGATCACTGCCGCGCTAGGCGCTATAACGCTCAATGGTACACAGCTTCGTAAGTCAATCGAGGATTACACGGGTGCCGTTGAGACAAGCGAAACACGCGCCATGTGTGCGTGCAAGTGGACGGTACACCCGGACGATACAGCGATCGATGATGGTTGTTGCCGGGAGTGCAATCAGCCGCTTAAATCAGGCACACACCACACGCTAGAGGCTGACGGGGATCCTGATCACAAATTCAAAGGCAAACGAATGCATCGCAGTGATGAGGACCCGCTCTGTCCCGTGCACACGAAGGAAGGGCTAATTCGTTACTTTTTTGAATGGATTCTACTGTGATTCGTTTGACCAAGATTGAATTCCTGTCCCTCGTCATCGTCGCTATCTGCGTCGGTGCTGCCGCAGTGGAGGTTACGTACCTATGGTTGAGCTCCTGATTTGGAATGGACTGCTAGCTACCGTGCTTATCACGGTTGTCCGCGCATGGTGGGCTGATGCTCGATCTCGATAAGCTTGAGACAGTCCGCGAGATGGCATTCAAGGCGCGGCTCAGCTGCCCTGACTTCTCACTGAATTACGTTCCTGGCGAAGGTGACAACGTACAAGCTTTTATTATCGGGGAAGCGCCGGGGGCGGCTGAGGACATCATGCGTCGTCCGTTCGTCGGCAAATCCGCCGTACTCCGCCAGCTCATGTCATTCGCCGATCTTAACTGTGAAATACAGCCGAATGCGTGGCTCACGAACGTGGTCAAGTTCCGGCCACCGAGCAATCGCACGCCAACGGAACGCGAGATCATGCTGTTCCGTGAATCCATCGTGCTCGAATGGCAAGCAGTCGGTGCACCCTCATTGATCGTGCCTGTCGGCAGCGTGGCGCTACAGGCGATCACGGGTAAGAAAATCTCTATCCTGCGAGCCGCGGGCAAGTGCCATAAATATGATTCGAAGCATGGTAAGACGCTGAACATCTGGCCGATGGTTCATCCTGCATTCGGTCTGCGTGGCGGAGAAAAGCTGCAAGAGCTGTTGGAAGAGGACTGGGTAAATCTTGGAAAGTGGAGGCACAAGAATGCCGCTTAAGTGGGTTGCTGCCATCGCCGTGATTGCGGCATTATTTGTTCTGATTGCCATTTTCGCATCAGCGGTAGACCATTCCGCCGCTCCTCTGCCCGGTCACTATCCTACGACGTACGGGTACCCGAGTGCGGCGCGATAGGGTTCTTGATTTGTATTGTGGTACCGTGCGAGCATGGCAATGGGTATCGATTGGATGACCAGGCTTGAATTAAATCAAGCAATTCCGCCTATCTATACCTACTGGCTAGGCAGGAGGACTGCGTAAGCATGTTTCGAATAACTGACACGCTCGGCGGTACACCTGTCACATTCAATTACTGCCAGACCGTAGGCGACGGCAAGGAAGCAATGGAATTCCTTCGCTCGGGCACAGCGTGGGGGATGGACACGGAATCCACTGGTCTGAACCCGTACCAAGAAGGTTGGAAGCTCCGTACATTCCAGTTCGGCAATGACGATACGTCCTATGTGATTCCGGCCCATGCCAAACAATGCATCGAGGAACTCTGGCAAGTTCCCGTGAAATGGATTGCACACAATGGCGTACATGACGTCCGCTGTATCGACGCATGGCTGGGCTACGAAACCGGCGTTCGCTGCAAGGGTGAGACGTACTTCCCCGCTCATTACGTCGACAGCCGTAAGGCGGATGAGGGTGGCGTCGGTCATTCGCTGAAAGATCAAGCTATTGCCTACATAGCGCACGACGCGGGGAAGTGGGAAGTCGAGCTTAAAAAAGAATTCAAAAAGCTCCGGGTGCCGCTGCCCGGACAGGTTTACAAGTCCGGTAAGAACAAAGGACAGCCGCGTTCTCGGCCAGCACATATTGCGGAAGGCTGGGCACTGATCGATCCGACGAGTCGCGCGTACATCGCCTACGCCGCGGCAGACCCGATCCTGACGTTTCGCCTATGGCAGTACTACCGGAACGATACTGAGCGCTTCAATGCGCTCTACCGGCGGGACATGCGCCTACAGCAAATCGCGGACAAACTCTACCGGCGGGCTATCAAGCTCGATGTGCCGTATACAAAGCGGCTCAGCTTGGCGTACGAGAAGAAAGCACAAGAGCTGCAAGAAATCGCGGAAAGCTACGGTTGCGAGAACATCAATTCGGGCCAGCAGATCGCCGCTACATTACTGGCATTGGGGGCAACTCTTGTACGAAAGACGCCTAAGGGGCAATTCAAAACAGATAACAACATCCTGCGAGAGCTACAGTCCGCAAATCCTGGCAGCGAGATTGCAGATTTCATCGGGGCAGTACTGGGCGCTAAGCAGCTTCTTAAGCGACGTGAGAGCTACACAGAGGCGTTCCTCCGCAACATGGATACCCGCGGCAGGGTGAGCCCTAGCATCAACATCCTGGGCGCTCGTACGGCCCGCATGAGCGTGAGCAATCCGCCGTTGCAACAGTTGCCAACCAAGGATCGTGAGAATGACATGGAGGACTTTGGCTGATGGACATGCTTGACGGTTTCGGCTTTCTGAAAGAAATGAGCAGGGAAGAGCTCACCGAAGAACTGATCGGCTATACGCGTGAGCGTTTGACGGAATTGTCAATAGAGAACCTCCGCGCGAACGTGATCGACAAGCGTGTCGAGCGTTACAAGCAGAGGCTAGCCGCGGAAGCGGGCTTAGAAACTACATTCCTCGGTTATCGCATATCTGATGATGAGGGTTAAATGAAGCTCCTCAGCCCTGACGCCATCCGGCGTTGCCTGATTGCAGACCCCGGGAAAGTCATTCTTTCCTCGGATTTCGATCAGATCGAGCTACGCGTGATTGCCGCATTGTCAGGCGAACAGGTGATGATTGATGCAGCTAAGAAAGGTGAGTCGCTCCACAAAATTGCCGCCGTTCGGTTGTGGGGCGAAAACTACACACCGGATCAGTATCGCTACACAAAGAATGTTAACTTCGGGTGGGCCTTTGGTGGCGGAGCTAATACTCTTTCCGAGCAAACAGGTTTGCCGATCGCTGAATGTGCGGCGATCATCCGTGATTACGAGAGTCAGTTTCCGGCCCTCAAGGCATGGAAGCGCAAAGAGCAGGACAAAATTCTCACGCAAGTTCTGAATGCAGATGAGCGTAAGCGCTATTACGGTTTGCGTTCTGCCATGTATGAGCTGAGGCAGGATACCGCTCTAGGCCGTAGGCAACGTAAGCGCCTACAGGAGCACATCAACCGCCTTTTCTACGGTAAGCAGGCCTATTGCACGACACCATACGGTCGGCGGTTGGTGGTCGAGGCTGACAAGGCGTACAAGGTAATCAACTTCCTTGTGCAGTCGACGGCGCGAGATCTCATGGCTGATGCAATGTTCGACGTGTTCGACCGGCCTGATCTCGCGCCTACGGTGCTACTGGTCATTCACGATGAGCTGCTCGGGCAGGCACCAATCTGTGACGCGGCGGACATGGCAGCACGCTATGGCGAGGTTATGAGCCGAGAATTCATGGGCGTTCCGATCACTGCGGAAGGCAAAGTCTACGGAAAGAGCTGGGGGCATGGCTATCAGCGCGAGTAACAACAACATGTATGCAATGATGATCGACGACACACGCGATTTATTTGTTCGTGACGAGATCAAGATTCTGTTGGTGATGGTTGTTTGATGATTGTGCAATTCTTCGAATTCGTCATTACCTGTATGTTCTGGTCTGGTTTGCTCGGTTGGTTCATCGTATGTCAATGGCTGTTTCGCCCGGATAGGAGTGAGGATGAGGTTTGACAAACTTTTCAGTTTGGGTGTTGCTATCGGGATCGTTTTGGGTCTTGTGCTGCTATGCCTGTGCGCGCTGGCTAGGTCGTGATCGTGTGCCTGCTCAATCGATCAAGGATTACAAGCGCAACTTGCGCGCGATACTCGGTTTCAATGGTGTAGAGCTTGACGTAATGACCGTGCAAGAGCTTGAGGAATCAGTACTCTCGCGTGGTCTGACGTTGCCCATCGTGCGCCTGCCGGAACATTATCTTCGTGGCCGGAAGTGGTTCACCAATCGTGGCGACGTCGACCTGTGCAATTGCGGAGCGCTCTGGCCGTGCCCATTAGATGAATCATGAAGAACAAACATGTAATCCATAAGGGACCTTTTCGTGCCGCAGGGTTCCGATGGTCGCTCTATTGCCCGTTCGATCGTACGTTCAGCTATTGGCCATCGTGGTTTGTGGCAACCATGGCGCTCTGCAACACGCCATGCCCGCACACTCAGCTGTGGGAATTCGAATGAGTAAAGTTCGAAATGAATACCATTTGGTGTCGTTCGATCCTGGCGGCACGATTGGTTGGGCGCACTTTATTTATGACCTCCGCGCATTCAGCACGCCGGAAGCCAAAGTACTGCGATGGCTGAAACACTGGGAATGCGGAGAATTTGAGGGCACCGAGAACGAACAGGTAGCTGAGTGCAGCCGCTTGATTTGGCGAGCCAAGTTTGGCGACATGCCGTACAACACGGATACCGATGTCGTCGCCGGAGCACTCAGCCGAGCTGATTTCATTTCCGAGGACTTCGAACTGACACAGATGATTGGAGGCAAGAACCTACTTTCGCCAGTTCGCATCAATGCAAAACTTGACTGGGAATGTCACAGGTGGGGCTTGACACTGAACCTGCAACGTCGGTCGATGCGCACGAGCGTGACGCCTGCACGATTGCAGATGTTCGGTTTTGATTCCCCATTCCGATCCAATGGCGCATGGTCGCCTACAGGTCGAGGCAAGGATGCGTTTGCCGCTGTGCAGCACGCGATTGTATGGGTGCGGCGCGTTAAGGAAGCGTCGCGTAGTAAGCCATGGAGGGCTGAGTAATGGGTGCAGATCAATTCGGTGATGAACGAATGGACTGAACCGCCATGGCGTCAGGAAGGCCGCACAGGGCCTAATGGTCCGAAGTACCGTAAGCGACGCGACCGGCGGGCTGTTCAGCAAGGTGGCGAACCCGGATCGGGCAATGGCTGTGCCGTGCTCGCATTCATGGCGTTGATGTTGCCGATCCTGGCGGTTTCGCTGGTCAGCCACTTTGTGTGACACAGATCACACTTGACAATGATTCACTGGGCCATGCACTTTGGTGGCTCGCACTTCCGATGAGAGGAACGAGAATGGCTACCGCTTCCCCCCGTACCCGTGCCGCTGCTAAGCCTGCTCCCGCCAAGGCTGAGGCCGTGGAAGTTGAGAAGACCGAGGAGCTTGACGAGTCGGCCCTTGTGAAGATCCCCGCCGAGCTTGAGAACCGTGGCCGCACGCGCCAGGGTGAGGGCAATGAGATGTACTTCAATCTCGCGCTCCCGGGCGTGGCCCGCGGTCAGATCTTCACGACGCCGGACGTCATCGCGGTCAAGGTGCTGCTTGTGCGCAATACCGCTGCCACTGCCTGAGCAATTTCCGCAGTAAACGATTATCCCGTATTCGGTTATGCCGGGTACGGGATTTTTCGTCGTTCCAATATGATCATGAAACACATAGCTTGCATGGGAAACGCCCCCGATAGTTCAGTCGCTATCGGGGGCATTCCCTGTTGCAGGAGAGGAAGAGAGAATGACTGAGCGCAGACCGCGCCGGGGGCAGCGTAACACGGCTGCAAGATCTTCGCCAACTCAGATTTCGCTCGGCTGGTCACCCTTTCATACGGCGGCTGAGGACTATTACGCGGCCGGTTATCTTCCTATCCCGCTACCGCAAGGCAAGAAGTATCCGCCACCAAAAGGAGTCCCGAATGGCATCGACTACACCGACACCACGCTTGCGGCATGGCTGGCCACTAGCCAGCCGCGAAATATCGGCACCATCGTCCCCGATGGCTGCGTCGTTCTCGACATCGACGGCGCGCCAGGACAAGAGACGCTCAAAGAGCTTGAGAACAAATTCGGAGAGCTCCCGCCAACATGGGTCAGCTTCCGCGGCGATCCTGATCGTTATCACCTCTGGTTTGCTTGTCGGCAGGGGATATCGTGGCCCGGCAAGCTCGGCACGGGTCTTGACATTATTTACCGCCATTACCGATACATGGTCGCTCCGCCCAGTCTCCACCCGGACGGCGGTCAATACCGCTGGGCGAACATGCGTGATAAAGCTCTTCGGATATCCAATGGGTACTTTCCGGGAATTGACGAATTCACTGACTTGCCTGACAGCTGGTATGCACTGGCGAATGCAGGTGATTACGTTTACCGCGAACGGGCGCAAGTCGACGCGCGGCTGTGGATCAAAGAGCACGGAGGAGGCAAACCGTGCCCCGAGATAAAGCGCGTCGTCAAACACCATGTAAGCGAGATCAGAAAGCACGCCGACTTAGGCGGAATGCATGACTCAATGGTCAATGCGGTGTGGTCGGTATTGGCGGAAGTCAGCCAGGGCCACAATGGCGGCTATGCGGGACTTAAACGGTTAAGGCGAACATTTTTCGCGCAAGCTGAAGGATCGGGGAGACGCGATGACAGCGCAGCCGAGACGGAATGGGCGAGGGCTTGTATCGGAGCCATTGAGAAGACAGCGATTGAGCGAGTGCGTGACGATGATCCATGCGTCATTGAAGAGGCTGAACGAAAGCTCGATCCGGCGCGATTTTTCGTCAAAGAGAACGGCGGTTTCCAGGCACGCTCATTCCGCGACGCCGTAGAGCTGACCGGCCGGTTGGCGACTAGTTCCGCGGGCATCATCTACCGCTACACCGATGGCTTATGGGTACCGGACGGTGACAAGGAAATCGTCCGTCGGAGTGTCCGGCTACTCGGCGAGCGCTACCGCCCATCGCACGCGCAGAACGTCCAATCCGCTATCGGTTCCCGCGAGCCATTCATCACAGATGATCGGCAGGACAAACAGTTCCTCAATCTGCCCAATGGGCTGCTCGATTGGCGGACTGGCGAATTGCAGCCGCATAGCGAGCACATCGTATCGACCACACGCATTCCGATCGAATGGGACGAGAATGCCGAATGCCCGGCGATCGACCAATTCTTCGGAGAGGTATTTCCCGCCGATGCAGCTGAGCTTGCGTACGAAATCCTTGGGTACATGCTTTATAACGACAATCCCCTACACAAAGCGATTCTCTTGCATGGGAGTGGACGTAACGGTAAAGGTACGTTCATTCGCCTCGCACGCATGTTGGTCGGTCACAACAACATTTCGGCGGTCACTCCTCAAGCTCTTGATAGTTCGCAATTCTCCTCAGCACAGCTATATGGCAAGCTCGCAAACCTCGTCGGTGACGTGGACCCTCGCATATTCAAGAGCACAGAGCAATTCAAGCAACTGACCGGCGGCGACGAGATGATGGCGCAGCACAAACACAAAGATCCGTTCGTGTTTATTTGTCGCGCGCTCATGATTGCTGCATTCAATTCCCTGCCTCGCACAGCTGATACCACCGAGGGTTTCTTCAGCCGATGGGTTGTAGTGCCCTTCACGGCGTTTTTCCCGGCCGGGGTAGCTGACATCACCCTCATAGACCGTCTGACGTCTCAGCGTGAGCTACAGGGCTTGCTACGGGCATCTGTAGGTGGCCTGCAACAGGTGATGCGCAAAGGCCGGTTCACATTGCCTGCATCGGTAGCCAAGGCGACTGAGCGATTCAAGATGGAAGCAGACCCTATGCGCGGGTTCATTGAGGAGATGGTGGGACAGAGCGAGACACGCGCGTTCTTGCCACGTACTCAACTGTATGGAGCCTATAGCGCGTGGGCGTCATTGAATGGATTCCACGCAATGAGTGCTCAATTGTTTTACGAGAAATTCAGCACAGCAGTTTCTGATACTTTTGGTGTTCCTGTGCAGTCAGCATTGCTCGCTGGCGTTCGTGGCTACCGTGGAATTGTATTGCAGTAATAATGGATTAGGCCCGGCCGTTTTGGTCGGGCTTTTTCTATTCTT
>Ga0335083_10003021_pt1 | contig 21961 bp, 16 predicted proteins | sample Lox_Sample_42_FD_206716 | JGI IMG/M metagenome (GOLD analysis project Ga0335083, IMG submission 206716) | Soil microbial communities from Loxahatchee National Wildlife Refuge, Florida, United States - Lox_Sample_4.2 | ecosystem: Environmental > Terrestrial > Soil > Wetlands | place: USA...
GCGATCTCGCCCGCGCCATCAGGATGGGGTTCGAGCGCCTCAAGGGCTCCCTCGACGACCCCATCGAAGGCACCATCCTCACCGTCGCCCGGGACGCCGCGGACGAAGCGAGCTCCGCCGCCGACGAGCGGGACCTCAAGGTGTTCATGCGCCGGCTGGTCAACCGGGCCGAGCGCTCCCTGCAGGGAACGCCGGAGCTTCTGGCCGTGCTCAAGTCGGCCGGCGTGGTGGATGCCGGGGCTAAGGGCTTCGTCCGGCTGCTGGACGGGGTGAAGCGCCTCATAGAGGAAGGCGGCCAGGCCCAGGGGGCGGTGGACCGCGATCTCGTGAACGCGGCGGCCGTGACCGAGGTCGCCTCGGACCGCGACTACCGGTTCTGCACCGAGGTGATGGTCCGCGGCACGTCGCTCCCCTCCCCCGAGCTGGTGCGCGCCGCGCTCCGCGAGCTGGGCGGATCCATCGTGGTGCTCGAATCCGGGGACCTCCTGAAGGCCCACGTGCACACGGACACGCCCGACGCCGTCTTCCAGCTCGGCGCCCGGTGGGGAGCCGTCGAGTACACGAAGGCCGAGGACATGCGGGCGCAGCATGCCAACCTCGCCGCGAAGCGGCCGGTGGCCTTCGTGGCCGACACCGCCTGCGACCTCCCGGACTCGGCCGTCTTCGAGCAGCAGATCGGGCTCGTGCCGATGCAGGTCGTCGTGGGTGACCGCGTCTACCGGGACCGGCTGGAGCTCTCGGCGCCGGAGTTCTTCGCGCGGCTCCGCACCGGTCAGGACGCGACTACGTCTCAGCCCACGCGCCAGGCGTTCGCCGAGGTGTACCGCGACGCCCTGCGGGTGGCGGAGCAGATCGTGGTGGTCACGGTGTCCAAGCCCCTTTCGGGCACCTACGCCAACGCCGAGGCGGCGGCGCGGGACGTGGCGGCCGACCGGATCTTCCTCGTGGATTCCCGCAGCGCCTCGCTGGGCGAGGGGCTGCTGGTGCTGCGCGGGATCGAGCTGGCGGCGCGGGGAATGCCTCCCGAGCAGGTGGCCCGGGAGCTGGTCCGGGTGCGCACTCAATCTTCCGGCTTCTTCATCGTAGATAATCTGGAGCGGCTCATTCGCTCGGGACGGATCAGCCGGGTGGCCGGATGGCTCGGCACCCGGCTCAAGGTGAAGCCGATCATGACCCTGACCCCGGACGGGGTGGTGGATCCGGCCGGACGCGCCCGCGGGCGGGAGGCGGCGCGCGTCAAGGTCCTGGCGCTCCTGGACCGGGCGCTGGCCGGGAAACCCCGGGAGTTCCGGCTGGGTGTGGTGCACGCGGACATTCCCCAGTTCGCGGAAACCCTGCGTCAGGAGCTGGTCCAGCGGTACCGGCCCAAGGAGATCCTGCTCAGTCCGATCACGCCGGTCCTCGCGGCGCACACCGGCATCGGCGCCTGGGGGGTCTTCTATCAGATAGAGGACGGAACAAACCCGGGGACGGCAGGCTATGAGTAGCGGACCGCGACGATCCCGCGCGAAACAGCCACCCGGCTTGGACGGCCTGCGGCCGGTGCTGGACGGGCTCTCCGCCCGCAAGGCGGTGGACCTGGTGGTGCTGGACCTGCGGGGGCTGTCCGAAGCGACGGACTATTTCGTGATCGCGTCGGGAACTTCCGACGCGCACGTGCGCGGGATGGCGGATCTCCTGCTCAAGCAGAACGCCGGCGGTGGACCGCATCACGTGGAAGGGCTGGCACAGGGACGTTGGGTGCTCCTGGACTACGTGGACTTCGTGGTCCATCTCTTTCACCCCGAGCTGCGTGATTTCTACCAGCTCGAGCGGCTGTGGGGAGAAGCACCGGTGGTGGCGGTGGCGGATTGACGGCTCGACGGATGGGGGTGGTATGACGGTGAAGAACACGGTGCGGTACGCGGCGCGGGTCCTCCCCCTGGTGGCCGCCCTCGCGGCGCTCCCGGGTCCCGCGTCCGCGCAGGAGTTCGGGCAGAACAAGGTCCAGTACCGCACCTTCAATTGGCAGATCATCCAGACCGAGCACTTCGACGTCTACTTCTATCCGGTGGAGCGGGAAGCGGCCCTGGATGTCGCCCGCATCGCCGAGCGGTCCTACGCCCGCCTGTCCCGGATCCTGCACCACAATTTCAGCGAGCGGAAGCCGATCCTCCTCTACGCCTCGTACAGCGAGTTCCAGGAGACCAACGCGCTGGGCGGAGAGAGCCCGGGTGAGGGCACCGAGGGTGAAACCGAGTTCTACAAGCACCGCATGGTCATCCCCTTCACCGGGTCGTACGAGGCCATGTATCACGTCATCCAGCACGAGATGACGCACCAGTTCCAGTACGACGTCTACAGCCACGGTCACCCCGGCGCCGGCATCCAGACGATGATCGCGGTGAATCCCCCGGGATGGTTCATGGAGGGCATGGCGGAGTACCTGTCGCTGGGTCCCATGGACCCCGCCACGACGATGGCGCTCCGGGACGCGGCCCTACAGGGCCACCTGCCCACGATCGAGCAGATGACCTACGATCCCAACATCTTCCCGTACTTCTACGGCCACGCGCTGTTCGCGTACATCGGCCAGCGCTGGGGCGACGAGGTGATCGGGGAGATCCTGCAGGCGTCGGCGGCGGTGGGCATCGAAAACGCCTTCAAGCGCGGGCTCGGGATTTCGCTGGACGAGCTGTCCAAGGACTGGCGGGACGCGGTGCAGGCGACCTTTCTGCCTGAGGTCTCCCAGCACTATCCGGCGCGCCGGATCGCGGAGCCGCTGCTCACCGAGAAGCGCTCGGAGGGAACGCTCCACCTGGCGCCGGCCCTCTCGCCGGACGGCAAGCTGATCGCCTACTTCGGCGAAGGGAACGATTTCTTCATCGACCTCTACCTCGCCGACGCGGAGACCGGCCACACCATCCGCCGGCTGGTCAAGTCCACGACGTCGAGCAACTACGAGAGCTTGCGCTTCGTCTATTCGTCGGGCACGTTCTCTCCCGACGGCCGGTATTTCGCCATCGCCGTGAAGCACAACGACCGGGATGACCTCGTCCTCTTCGACGTGAAGCGGGACCGCGAGGCGGCCCGGCTCAGGATTCCCCTCAACGGCATCAACAACCCCAGCTGGTCCCCCGACGGGACGCAGCTCGTGTTCACCGGGTACGACGGCGGGCTGGCCGATCTCTACATCATCAATCGCGACGGCTCCGACCTCCGGCGGCTGACGAACGACAAGTATGCCGATCTCCTGCCGTCGTGGTCCCCCGACGGGAAGACCATCGCGTTCGCCACCGACCGGGGTCCCAACACCGACTTCGCCACGCTGGCCAAGGGAAACCTCCGGATCGCCCTGTATCACCTGGAGTCGGGCCAGATCGAAGTGCTGAACCACATGGATTATGGAAAGAACGTCGATCCGGTCTGGTCCCCCGACGGCCGGTCCCTGGCCTTCACGTCCGACCGCACCGGGATCAGCAACGTTTTTCTCTATGATTTCGCCGATCGCCAGGTCTATCAGCTGACCGACGTCTTCACCGGCGTCACCGGAATCACGCCCATCTCCCCCGCCCTCTCCTGGGCCAAAGAGACCGACCGCCTGGCGTTCGCCTACTACGACGACGGCAGCTGGGACGTCTACGCGATCGACAATCCGCGCTCCCTGCGCGGCCAGCCCTACCAGGACCACCCCGTTCCCCAGGTGGTCTATGCGCAGACCCGGCCCCGGTACGAGCTCGCGACCAACCCGCACGACAGCACCATCCTCGGCCTGACGCCGTCGACGGGTGACACCACGGCGCCGTCGTCGTCGATCTACCGCGCCCCGTCCGGCATCCGGGCCTCCGGCGCCCAGCCCGCCGAGACCACCCACGTGTCGGCGCCGGTCTCCATCAAGGACCTGCTCGATTCGACCAACTTCGCGCTGCCGGACACGGCGGAGTTCACGATCAAGCCCTACACGGTGCGGTTCACCCCCGACTACGTCGCCCGGCCCACCATCGGCTACGAGCGCGACAATTTCGGCCGCGGCTTCTTCGGCGGCACCGCCATCTCGCTGTCCGACATGCTCGGCGACCGGACCATGGTGTTTTCGGGCGCCGTGAACGGGCGCCTGGCCGAGGCCGAAGTGCTGGCCGCCTACATCAATCAGGTGCACCGGACCAACTGGGCCGTCGGCTTCACCCAGGAGCCCTACTACTTCTACGAGCCGTCCACCATCGCGCAGGATTCACTCGGGAACCTCGCGCTCCAGAGCAACATCCGCCGGTTCGTAATCCGGGACGCGTTCGTCCAGGCGGCGTACCCGTTCAGCCAGTTCACCCGCGCCGAGCTCTCCATGCACGGCGTGGCCATTTCCGATGCGACCCTGCAGGTCAGCGACTACTACGACCAGTTCGGCAATTTCTACGGGGAGACGACGAACACCCTGGGCGGGGTCACGACAGGCTACGTCCAGCCCAGCGCGGCCCTGGTGCACGACAACACGCTGTACGGCTGGGTGGGCCCGTTCGCGGGTTCCCGCTGGCGGGTCGAAGTGGCGCCCGCCCTCGGCAGCTGGCAGTTCACCGCCGGCACCGCGGACTACCGCCGCTACTTCTTCCTGCGGCCGTTCACGATCGCGCTGCGCGGGCTCTACTTCGGGCGCATCGGCCGCGACGGAGACCGGTTCCCCATCTTCCTCGGCAGCACGGAGCTGATCCGCGGCTATACCGCCGGGTCGTTCCAGAGCAACGAGTGCGTCGCCGCGGTGACCGCGGCGTCCCAGACCGGCTGCGCCGAGCTCGACCAGCTGATCGGGGCGAACGTCGGTGTCGGCAACATCGAGCTCCGCTTCCCGCTCACCCGGGCGCTGGTCCTCGGCGTGCTGCCGGTGGGATTCCCGCCGATCGAAGGTGCGTTCTTCTACGACGCGGGCGTCGCGTTCAACAGCCTTCAGCAGCTGCACTGGAGCCGCACGGCGAGCGAGAGCCCGGATGATTACCGCATCCCGCTCCGCAGTTACGGCTTCGGCATCCGCGCGAACATGTTCGGGATCGTCGTCCTCCGCCTCGATTACACGAAGCCGTTGAACCGGCCGGAGAACCCCCGGGCGTACTGGACGCTGTCTCTGGGCCCGACGTTCTAACTCCGTTTGGCTGAACCACTTGCCCTGGCCTCGCTGACTTCCTATTTTGTCGGCGAGGCCATTTGTTCACCCGCCCCGCGTGTCTCCTTCTGGCAGGCGTGGTGTTGGGGAGCTGCCACTCCCGGACACCGGCAGTCGCTTCCTCGCAAGTCACGCAAAAACAACAAGTTAAGTCATCACTCGCGGCTTCCTCGCCCCGCACCGAGGGCCGGTCCGCTGCCGTGATCATCCGGTTGGCGGCCAAGGGAGGATCACCCAGGCTTTACCGCCTCCCCGCGCTGACCGAGCTGGCGGGCGCCCTGCGAGGCCGCCTGCCGGCGATCGACCGGATCATCGGGGCGGACGACGCGGAGGGTCTGCTCTTCGTGCGCACCGCGAAGGGTGAGGTGCTGGCGTATGACCTGCAAAGCGGACGGTCCGATACGGTCGCGACGGGCGTCACTCTCGCCACCCTCGGCCCCGACGGGACGCTCTTCACCGTCGACGCGAAGCGGCACGTGGTGAGCTATTCGCGGCGCTCCCGCACGGTGTGGCCGCAGACGCTCGCCGCCACGCCACAGGCGATGTTCGGCGGCGCGGACCAGCGGCTCATCGCGGTCACGGCCCAGGCGGCACCGAAGCTCGTCTCCGAGGCGGCGGACCAGCCCCCGGTGATCCGCGCCTTCCCCGGCACGAATGTGGTGGACGTCACCCGCTGGGGCGACGAGGTCGCGTCGGCCACCGACTCGGGCGTTGTGCTGATCGAGCCGCTGGGCCGCCGCGCCCCGGGCTTCGTTCCGCTCACCGATCATCCCACCGGCGTCACGTTCTCTCCCGCGGGTCATCGCCTGTACGTCACGCGGAAGAGCGGACTCGGTCTCGCGGTGGTGGACCGCTTCGCTCGCGAGGAAATGGACGGCATCGCGCTTCCCGGAACGGCCCGCGCGATCCGCTTCGATCCGCTGGGACGATGGCTCCTGGCCCGCGCCGGCACCGGCGACTCCATCTGGGTCGTCGATCTGCCCCCCAAGACCTTCACGGGCTCGGTGGTCTCCGCCTGGGGTGACGATCTGCCGCTGGTCGCGCTCGACGGCACGCTGCTGGTGCGGCAGGGCGCCGACGTCGCCGCGTATCGTCCCGATTCGGTGCGCGAGGAAGGGCGGATCCCGGGCGGCGCCGCCGACCTCTGGATCGCGACCGGATGGATCCCCTCCGGCTCGTCGCGCAGCGCTGCGCTCGCGGACGCGCCGGGGCCCGCGGCGGCCGCGGGCGACACGACCGCGGGCGCGCTCTACGTCCAGGTCTCCATTTCGCAGAACAAGGAGTGGTCCGAAGGCATGGCCCAGCAGCTCACCCGCGCGGGCCTCCCGGCCAAGGTGCTGCCCCCCACGTCGGGCGACGACGGCTATCGGGTGGTGCTCGGCCCCTTCGCCACCCGCGAGCAGGCCGAGGACACCGGCCGGAAGCTCGGCCGCCCCTACTGGATCTACCAGCCTTCGCAATGACGCCCCGCTCCGTTCCCCGCGCCGACGCGCTCCACGTCGTCCCGCCCCTCCTCACCGGGCGGTACCTCGTGGCGCTGGTGCCGGGGCACGACGACCTCGACTGGGCCGGACGCGCCGCCTGGGACATCGCGCGCGGATGCGCCGTGAGCCGGCGTGTGGCGCTCATCGATCTGCGCCTCGGCGACCCCACCCTGCACCGGACTCCGGGACTCCCGCCCGCCGAGGGCATCGTCGACGCCCTGGAATACGACCGGTCGTGGGACCTGGTCGCGCGGGACGTGGACCGGGTGAACTTCATCGGCACCGGCAGCGAGACCGCCGATGCCGGCACGCTGCTCGCGCACCCGCGGTGGCGGGCCCTGCACGCCGGCTTCAAGTCCGAGGACGCCCTGCTGCTCGTGTTCTGTGACGCGATCGACCTGCCCCGGCTCGGCTCTGCACCCGACGCCGTCGTGGCGCTCGGCCCCGCGGTCCCCGGCATCGCGCCGCTCGCCGTGGTGAGCGGCGCCGAGGCCGCGCCCGGAGCGCTCCGCCGGGTGTCCCTGACCGGGGGGCCCGCGCCCCGCCGCCGGCGCGGCTGGCGTCCCCTGGTCGCCGGACTCGCCCTCGCCGTCCTGGGGGCGCTGGGATGGACCATCCTGGGCCGCGGGGCGGAGCGGCGCGTGCCGCCCGCTCCGGTCATCGCGCAGCCACGGGCCGACTCCGTGCCCTGGACCATCCAGCTCGCCGCGTACGGCGCCCCGGACAAAGCGGTGGTCGCCGCCGACCACCTGGCGGGAGAGGGCGTCGGCGCCTTCGTGACGCCCCTCTCGCTCGATGCCTCCGGCGCGGTCTGGTACCGCGTGCTCGCGGGCGCCTACACCACCCGGGAGGGAGCCGCCGCCGCTCGTGCCGATCTCTGGCACCGCGGGCTCGCGCCCACCGGTCAGGGTGAGCTCCTGCACGCGCCGTTTTCGCTTCGCCTCGCCGCACCGGTCCCGCCGGCCTCGGCCGACTCCCTCCGCCGCCTCGGCCTTCCGGCGGTGCGCGGGGGCGCCTCCGGCACGCGGCTGGTGGGCGCCTTCGAAACACCCGAACAGGCCAGCATCGCCGCCGCCGCCTTGGGCGGGGCCGGCGTCGCGGCCACTCTCGTCACCCGCACGGGGACCACGCCATGAGGCTCACGCGGTTGGAGCTGTCCGGGTTCAAGTCCTTCGCCGGCACCGTCGAGCTGCCCTTCGACCTCGGCGTCACGGCCATCGTCGGGCCCAACGGCTGCGGCAAGTCCAACATCTCGGACGCCGTGCGCTGGGTGCTGGGCGAGCAGTCGCCCCGCCTGCTCCGCGGCGGGAAGATGGAAGACGTGATCTTTCAGGGCTCCACCGGCCGGCGTCCGGTGAACGTGGTGGAAGTCTCCCTGGTCTTCGACAACTCCGACGGCGTGCTCCCCATCGCCTACCAGGAAGTGGTCGTCACGCGGCGCCTCTCCCGCTCGGGCCAGAGCGACTACCTGCTCAACCGCTCGCCGGTCCGGCTCCGCGACGTCCAGGACCTGATGCGCGGCACGGGATTGGGCGCCGACGCCGCCGTCGTGATGGAAGCGAAGATGATCGACGCCCTGCTTTCGGAAAAAGCCGAGGAGCGGCGGTCGCTGTTCGAGGAAGCCGCGGGGATCGGGCTCTACCGGGACCGCAAGCGGAGCACCGAGCGGCGGCTGGAGGAGACCGCGGCCGACCTGGCACGCCTCGAAGACCTGATTTCCGAAGTGCAGACCCAGGTGCGCAGCCTCGCGCGGCAGCGCGGCAAGGCCGAGCGGTACGGCAAGATGATCGAGGAGCGCTTCGGCGTGGCCCTGACGCTGGTCCGCCGCGAGCTCGAGGATCTGGATCTCGCCCTGGGGGCCCTGGGCGTCCGCACCCGGGAGCTCGAGGAGAGCTTGCCCGCGGCGCGGCAGCGGCTGGCCGACGCCGAGCGGGAGCGCGAAGCGCGGGTGCAGACCCGGCATACCGCCGAGGCCGCGCGCACCGAAGTGGAGCGCCGGCTCGCCGACGCGCGGATCGCGGTCGGCCGCCTGGAAGGGGACCTGAAGCTTGCGGCCGAGCGGCTCGCCAACGCGGCCGAGCGGCGGGCCCGGGCCGGCGAAGAGCGCGCGCAGGACGAGCAGCGGGCCGCCCAGGCGGAGCGTGAGCGCGACGCGGCACAGGGGGAGTGCGCCGGCGCCGAAGCCGATCTCGCGGCGGTGCGGGGCGAGCTCGAGAGCCGCACGGCCCTCGAGGCGGGGGTGCGCGAGCGTCTGGTGCAGGCGCGGGAGGCCGTGCGTCTCCACGAGGAGGAGCTGCGCCGGCTGGTGGAAAGCGCGCACGCCGCCGACGCGGAGCGGACCCTGCTCGACCGCGAGCGGTCGGAGCTGCGCGAGCAGGTGGCGCGGGCCGCCGCCGAGCGCGGCACCCGCGAGCAGGCGTCCGCCGCGGCCCAGGCCGCGGCCCAGACCCAGACTCAGCGCGCGGCGGCGCAGGCGGAAGCGGCGGTCCGGGCGGTGGAATCGCTGCAGATGGCCCGGCAGAAGGTCTCGAGCCTGCAGGAGCAGGAAGTGCGGGCGCGCACGACGCGTCGCCGCGCCGAAGAAGCGCTGGCCCAGCTCACGGCCCGGCGCGAAGCGCTGGTGGAGCTGGACCGGGAGCGGGTGGGACTCGCGCCCGCGGCCCAGGCACTCCTCAAGGAGCGGGAGCGGTTCGGGGACGCCGTGGTGGGCCCCCTGTCGGACTTCGTGCGCACCAGCCGGCGTGACGCCGAGCTGGCCGAGCGCCTGTTGGGCGAGTGGCTGCACGGCGTGCTGGTGCGGGACGAGTCCGCCATCGCCGAGATCCAGCGCTGGCACGAGAGCGCCCAGCCGGGCCCCCTCGTGCTCCTGCCCTGCCATCCCGGTCCCCGGCAGGGCGCCGACGGTCATCCGCTGAACGACGAGCTCCGGGTGGACGGCCCGGCCGTGGCCTGGGTCCGCGCCCTGCTGGCCGGGCACGAGGTGCTCGCCGGCGCGCGCGCTCTGCGGCGGGCCAACGGCGCCGTGTTCCTCGATACCGCCGGGTCGGCGGGCCCCTTGCAGCGCCGGGCGGAGCTGGAGCAGCTGGCGCAGGAGATCGCCGAGGCGACGGGGGCGAGCGCCCGCGCCGAGTCCGACCTCGACGCCGCGGCACGCGATGTCGCGGCGGCCGAGGCGGCCCTGGCCGAAGCGGGCCAAGCGGCGGAGCGCGAGCGGCACCTGGAGCTCGAGTCGGGCGCGCTGAAGGGCGAGGCCGAGCGTGCGGCCGCCCATGCCCGGCGGGACGCGGGTGAAGCGACGGCGCAGGTGGAACGGCTCACCCGCCGCCTGGAAGACGTCGATGCGCGGCTGGCCACCCTCACGGCCGACCTCCAGAGCCGCGAGCTCGAGCGGATGCGGGCCGAGGAGCGCCTGGGCGCCGAGCGGACGACGCTGGCGGACCTCGAGGCCGAGCAGGAGGCGGCCCGGGAGCAGCGCGTGCACTGGCAGGTGGACGCCGCCCAGGTCGAGGCCCGGCTGGGGGCGGCGCGGGATCGAGCGGCGCGGGCGGGGCAGGATGCGGAAGCGCTGCGCCGGCACGCCGTGGCGCTGGCGACCGAGATCGCGGCCATCGACCGCGACACAGCGACGCTGGCGACCGAGCGGGGCGGCTGGGAAGACGGACTCCAGGAACGGCGGATGGCGCTGACCGAGCTGGAAGGAGCGACCGCGGGAGCCGAGGCCGCGGTGGTCGACGCCGAGGCCGGCGTCGTGGCGGCGGAGGGGGCGCTCACGGAGGCCCGCACCGCGCTCGACGCGCTGGGCGACGAGTCCCACCGGCTCGAGGTGGAGCGCACGGAAGTGGACGGCCGCAAGCGCGGGCTCGCCGAGCGGGTCGAGGTGGAATGGCGGAAGCCGCTCGACCAGCTCCTGGCGGAGGCCCCGGAGGTGGAGGGCGATCTCGAGTGGCTGCGGTCCGAGAACGAGCGGCTGAAGAGCGCCATCGAGCAGGTGGGGCCGGTCAACGCGCTCGCGGTCGAGGAGCACGCCGAGGAGGTCAAGCGCCTCGAGTTCCTGATGACCCAGCGGGACGATCTGGTGGCGGCGCGGAGCTCGCTGCAGCAGGCGGCGCGGGAGATCGACCAGACCGCCAAGACCCTGTTCCTCGAATCCTTCGGAAAAGTCCGCGAGAATTTCCGCGGCGTATTCCAGACGCTCTTCGGCGGCGGCGAGTGCGACGTGCGCCTGACGAACGAAGACGAGCCGCTGGACTCGGAGATCGAGATCCATGCCGCGCCGCGCGGGAAGCGGACCCAGCGCATCCACCTGCTGTCGTCGGGCGAGCGGACGCTGGTCGCGGTGTCCCTCCTGTTCTCCATCTTCCTCACGCGCCCGAGCCCGTTCTGCCTGCTGGACGAAGTGGACGCCCCGCTGGACGACGCCAACGTGGGCCGCTACGTGCGCCTCCTGTCGGAGTTCAAGAGCCAGACCCAGTTCATCGTGATCACCCACAACCCCCGCACCATGCAGGCGGCCGACGCCGTGTACGGCGTGACCATGCAGGAGCCGGGCGTCTCCACCATCGTGGGGGTCCGGCTGGGGCAGCTCGAGCGCACCGCCTGATCTCCGCCGTTCCGCGGAGGGCTCGCGTGGCCCTCCTCCTGCTCCCAGTCACTCTGGGATGGTCGGCCGTCGCCGCCGCTCAGCGCCCCGCCGTCTCGCCGCCCCTAGCCCGGGCCCTCGCGCGCGACACGAGCTTCACCGTCTGGCTCTTTCTGCGGCCCGGCATCTCGTTCGGCACGGCCCGGGAGCGGGTGCTCGCGGCGGGCGGGACCGTCCGCGTGGCCAGCCGCTGGCTCCACGCCCTCAGCGCCCGCGGCCCGAGCCCGACGCTCCGCGTCCTCGCGCAGGATCCGACGTTCCGGCGGATGCAGCCCGTCGGGCGGTGGCGGCTCAAGCCCGGTCCGGACCCCACCCGGCCCCCGCCCGCGGCGCCGCTCCTCGGTCCCGACACCTGCGCCGCCGCGGGAGATCCGACCAACGGACCCTCCGACATGCCCTACCGCCAGCTCGATCTCCGGCCGCTCACGGACCGGGGCGTCGACGGGAGCGGGGTCCGGATCGTGATCCTGGACGCCGGATTCAACACCCTGGATCCGGACTTCGCCGGCGTCACCGTGAAAGCGCAGTACGATTTCGTATACGGGGATTCGATCGTCCGCGACGACTCGACCGAGCTCCTCGACCCCCAGTACCACGGGACCGCGGTGTGGTCGCTCTTCGCCGCGAACGTCCCGGGCCGGCTCGTGGGCATCGCGCGCGGCGCGTCCTACCTCCTCGCCAAGACCGAAGACGTCCGCTCCGAGACCCGGGTGGAGGAGGACAACTACGTCGCCGCGCTCGAGTGGGCGGACTCGATCGGCGTGGACATCGCGTCTTCGAGCCTGGGGTACCTCGCCTTCGACAACGGCTTCAGCTACACCCCGGCCGAGCTGAACGGCGACGTCGCGGTGACGTCCGTGGCGGCCGAGAGCGCCTCGGCCCACGGGATTCTGGTGGTCACGGCGGCGGGGAACTCGGGGCCTGGATTTCGCACCCTCGTCACGCCGGGAGACGCCAAGTCGGTCATCACCGCGGGCGCGGAGGACTCGACGGGCGCCATCGCCGCCTTCTCGTCCCGCGGTCCCACGGCCGACGGCCGGCTGAAGCCGGACCTCACCGCTCCCGGCGTGGCGGTCTGCACGGACGCGGGAGGTCAGCTGGGCCGCCTGAACGGCACGTCGTTCGCGACGCCGCTCCTCGCCGCGTCGGCCGCCCTGTTGAAGGAGCTGCAACCCGCGCTCGGCCCCCTCGCGCTCCGCGACGCGCTCCGCCGGTACGGGACCAACGCGGCGCACCCGGACTCGACCCGGGGCTGGGGCCGTCCGGACGTCGCCCTCTCCGCCGTCTTCCCGGTGGGTGTCACGGCACTCTCGCCGCTGCCGCCGGTGCTGACGTCCATCACACCGCTCTTCGCCTGGTCCGTCGGCACCACCCCCGGATTCGCGGGGCCGGTCACCTACCGGCTGCGCATCGGCCGCGATTCCCTGTTCGCCAAGCCGACGCTCGACACGACCCTGACCGGCGTGACCCAGTATCTCCCCAGGACGGCCTTCAAACCCGGCGCACCGCTGTTCTGGCGGGTGGATGCGACCGCCGGAGCGATGTCGGTCACGACCGGCGCGGTGGGTCCCATCCGGGTTCCCGCGTGGGCGACGCTGCTCACGCTCTCGGACTCGGCCGGCGTGACGACGGATTCGGCGCAACCCACGTTCGTCTGGAAGGCACCGGGGATCTCCGCGCCCCCCGGCCCGCTGGTGTTCGACATCCAGATTTACCGCACCAGCCAGCAGTTCCCCAACCCCGGGACGCCGCCCTTCCCCATCTTCGGTGCGGCGGGGCTCACGGACACCGCGTTCCGCATTCCCATGCCCCTCGACCGGAACGGCGCCTTCTACTGGACCCTCACGGTGCACGCCGGCCCGGACACCACGCTGGTGCCCAGCGCGGGCATCTTCGTCGTCCTCGACGACTCGGCGCCGCCGGCGACCCTCCTGTACCAGAACTTCCCCAACCCCTTCCCCGCGGCGGGCCGTGACTCCACCTGCGTCTGGATCGACATCGCGACGCCGGGGCAGACCGAGCTCCAGGTGCTCGATCTCCGGGGCGGCGTGGTGCGACGGCTGATCCCCAACATCGAGCTGTCGGGCGTGCTCTCTCCCGGCCGCTACGGCCGTGGAGCCCCGGGCGCTTCGACGTGCGACCCCTTGCTCTCGTGGGACGGCCGCGCCGACGACGGCCGCTACGTCCCGCCCGGGGTATATCTTCTGCGCCTCCAGAGCGGGCCGACGGTGCTCTTCAAGCGGCTCGTCTTCACCGGCCGGCGGCACTAGCCGCCCGAGTCGGCTTGACGGACTTCCCACTCCCTAGGGAGCTTTGGGGATGCTGATCGTCATGCGTCACGGCGCGACCGACGCGGAAGTCCAGCGCGTGGTCGCCGTGATCCAGGAAATGGGATACCAGGCCCAGGCGATGCCCGGGGCCCAGCGGACCGCCGTGGGGCTCGTGGGCAACGACGGCCGGGTCGACGCATCCCGGCTGGAGGGCCTGCCGGGGGTGACCGAGGTCATCCACGTCTCCAAGCCGTACAAGCAGGTCAGTCGGGAGTGGAAGAGCGAGTCGACGGTGGTGCACTTCGCCAACGGCGTGACCGTGGGCGGGCCGGACGTGGTCGCCATCGCCGGGCCCTGCTCGGTGGAGTCGGAGCGGCAGATCGTCGAGACCGCCCGCCTGGTCAAGGAAGCGGGCGCCACGATTCTCCGCGGCGGCGCCTTCAAGCCCCGCAGCTCCCCGTATTCGTTCCAGGGCCTGGGCCGCCCCGCCCTGCGCTTCCTCGAGAAGGCGCGGGCCGAGACCGGCCTCCTGATCTGCACGGAGGCGATGGACATCGAAGGGATCGGCTGGATCTCCGAGATGGCCGACATCGTACAGATCGGCGCCCGGAACATGCAGAACTACTCCCTGCTGAAGGCCGCGGGACGGTGCGGCAAGCCGGTCCTCTTGAAACGCGGCATGGCGGCGACCATCACCGAGCTCCTGCTCTCGGCGGAGTATCTCCTCGCCGAGGGGAACGCGGACGTCATCCTGTGCGAGCGCGGCGTGCGGGGATTCGATCCCATCACCCGGAACCTGTTCGACCTCACCGCCATCCCCGTGGTGCACAAGCTCTCGCACCTCCCCATCATCGCCGACCCCTCGCACGGGACGGGACTCCGGGACCAGGTCCTCCCGATGGCGCGGGCGGCGGTCGCGGCGGGAGCCGACGGGATCATCGTCGAAGTCCACCCGGCGCCTGATCAGGCACTCTCCGACGGCGCCCAGTCCCTCTTCCCGAGCCAGTTCGCCCAGCTGATGAAGGAAGTGCGGGTGATCGCGGACGTGACGGGGCGGCGCATGGCGGAGCCGGCGTCGGTGGGGGCGTGACGGGCCGGGGGCCGGGTGCCGGGAGCCCCCTGATCCCGTTACTCCTCATTCTCCTTCCCCGCGGGCTCGCCGCACAGGATCCCTTCGCGGTGCTGGCGCGGGCGAAGGCGGCCTACGACTCCCTCCACACCATCCGCTGCGACTTCATCCAGATCATCGACAATCCGATGCTCGGCGCCCCGGACACGACCCGCGGCGTCCTCTACCAGGAGCCGCCGGCGCGCTTCGCGATGAACTTCACCCACCCGAGGGGCGACCGGATCGTGTCGGACGGGAAGTACCTCTGGCTCTACACGCCGTCGAGCGTCGCCGGCCAGGTGATCCGGGCGGCGATCCCGGCCCTGGGGACCACCGGACCGAACCTGATCAGCCAGTTCGTGGAGCGCCCGCGGGAGCAGTATCACGCCCGCTTCGTCCGCACCGACTCGAGCGCCGCGGGACCGGTGGACGTGGTGCACCTGGAGCCGATCGCGCCGGATCCGCCTTACACCGAGGCGACCGTGTCGGTCGGGGCCTCGGGGCTGGTGACGCGTCTCGATATCGTGGAACGGTCCGGGCAGCGGCGGGTGCTGATCTTTGCGAAGCACCGGCTCAACGAGCCGGTGGCGGTGTCGATCTTCCGTTTCACCCCTGGGGCGGGAGTACGGGTGGTAGATCAGTAGCCAGCGCGTCCGCAACGCGCTGCGCCGTCTCGTCGTCCATGCCCCGCTTCCGCGCCAGCTCCAACGCCGCCCGGCCCAGCGCCTGGTAGAGCCGCGCGTCGTCGATGGTCAGCACGCTCAGGTGCCGGAGAATGGTCTCGGTATCCCCGCGCGCCACGGGACCGGTCAGGGCCGCGCGCGGGTCTCCCGCCAGGAGATTGGTGATGGTGCCGCGGACCAGGGGCGACAGCGCGGCCCAGGCGTCGTCGTCCGACAGGCCCGCGTGCCGCAGGAGGCGCTGCGCCACCGCTTCCACGACCACCAGATAGTTCGACGCGAATACCGCGCCTGCGTGATAGAGGGTCTTGGCCTTCGCGGTGATCCGGAACGGCTTGAGCCCCACGCTCCGCGCGATCGCTTCGGCCTTCTCCATCGCCGCCGCGCTCCCCTCCACGGCCGCCCAGGCGCCCTTGAAGCGCTCCGGCGCGACCTCGGGTTCGCTGATGGTCTGGAGCGGATGGAGCGAGCCGAGCGCGGCCCGGGTGGGCACCAGCGGTGCGAGGGCCTCCTGACCCAGCACGCCGGAGCAATGCAGGACCGTCTGGGTGGCGGTGATCGCCCGGCCGTCCCAGAGCCGCTGGGCCAGGTCCCGGATCCGGTCGTCGGTGACGGCCAGGACGACCACCGAGGCATCCCGGAGCCACCCGGCGTCGGGGCCGTCGGGAGCGACGGCGACGCGCAGCGGGGCCGGTACGCGCACCTCGCGCCGGCTGGTGAGACGTACGGGGGTGCCGGCCCGGGCCAGCGCGAGCGCCAGGCCCGTTCCCATCCGCCCCGCGCCGACGATGCCGACCGATTCCGGCACGGCGCCTAGCGGCCCGGCTTCGAAGCGGACCCGGCCGCGAGCGTCAGGAGATCCTGCGGGCTCCGCGCGCGGCGGGCCAGGTCGAGGGCCTCCTGGACCTGCCGGTCGTCCCCCACGCGGCGGTGGAACTCGCCGATCCGGCCGAAGGCGTACCGCGCGACCTCGTAGCCGATCTCCTGCCGGAACAGGGTCCGCGCGCCCTCGACCACGCCGGGCGGGAACGTGAGGCCGCGGGCCTTGAGGCGCTGGAGCACGTCGGCCTCCATCGCGTCCGTGACCGGAAAGTCGGGGCTGGACACCTGGTGCTTCATCTTGGCGTCCACCGCGTACCCCGACAGGACGTCGGCGTAGATCGGCGCCTTGGCGCCGATCGCCTTGTTGAACGCCTGCTCCGCGGTCGAGAAGGTGTCGGCCGTGACGAACAGATCGGGCCGGATCCCGCCGCCCCCGTATTCCTTCCGGCCGGCGTCGGTGCGGTACACCAGGGTGGTGTCGAGGGGAGTCGAGTCGTGGCCCCGCGCGGCCGCCATCACCTGCGCCGCCTGGTCCTCCTCGCTCTTGCTCGCCCGCTGGATGGTCCGGCCGCTCGGCGTGTACCAGCGCGCCGTGGTCAGCTTCAGGGCGGTCTCCGGCGTCAGCTGCCACACCGACTGCACCAGTCCCTTCCCCCAGGTGGGCGTGCCCACCACGAGGGCGCGGTCGTGATCCTGGAGCGCACCGGAGATGATCTCCGCGGCGCTCGCCGTGAAGCCGTTGACGAGCACCACGATGGGCAGGTCGGGCCAGCGTTGGGCCCGGTTGTCCCGGTACTCGGCGTTCGAGTTGGGGGCGCGGCCCTTGGTGGCGACCACCGCCTGGCCGGGGTTGAGGAACAGGTCGGTCACGCCCACGCCCTGCGTGAGCGAGCCGCCGGGGTTGCCGCGCAGGTCGAAGATGAGGGACTTCATCCCGGCGCGGCTCAGCGAATCCACCGCCTGCGCGACCTCCGCGGCGGACGAGTCGCTCACCGGGCTCATCGCGATGTAGCCGACCTTGTCGTCGAGCATCATCACGATGCCCACCGAGCGCACGTGGATCTTGGCGCGGGTGATCTTGAAGGTCAGGGGCTGGTCGACGCCGGGCCGCCGCACCGTCAGGGTGACAGTGGTGCCCGCGGGGCCGCGCATCTTCTTGAAGACGTCGTCGTTCTTCCAGCCGGCGGTGGCCTGCCCGTCGAGCGCGGTGATCTCGTCCCCGCTCTGGAGCCCGGCCCGCTCGGCGGGCGTTTCGGGGAGCGGCGCCACCACCGCCACGAAGTTGTCCCGGACCTCGAACTGGAAGCCCAGGCCGCCGTAGTCTCCCGAGATCTGCTCCGACAGCTCGTGGAAGTCGTCGGGCTTCAGATAGACCGAGTACGGGTCGTGGAGCTGGTCCAGGAGGCCGTCGATGGCCATGCCGTAGAGCTTGCTCTCGTCGATCGAGTCGACGTAGTAGTCGGCGACGTGGGCCAGAATGTCGTCGAAGAGCCGGGCCTGCTGGTACACGGTGGCGGACGGCGCGGTATCCCGCTGGAGCAGCCACCCGCCGGTGGCGAGCGCGGCGACGGCGACGGCGGCGATGATGACGAGCTGGCGACCCTTCATGAGACTCCTCGCAGTGAAAGCGCGGACGCGGCGGTGATTTCCTTCCAGGCCGCGTCCAGCACGACGGGTTTCGGTTGCGTCGCGTCCACGTGCACCACTCCCGGACCCGACGCTTGTCGATACGCCTGGAGCACGCGGGCGTGAAACGCATCGTCCTCGCGCTCGATCCGGTCCTGCTCCTTCCGGGCCTTCTTCTGCCGGTCCCGGCCGACCTCGACCGGGACATCCAGGACGAGGATGAGGTCCGGCGTCAGGCCTCCGGTCGCCAGCGTGAGCGCGGCCTGCACGGCGGCCGCCGGAAGTCCCCGGCCGGCCACCTGATAGGCGCGGGTGGAGAGGTCGAACCGGTCGGCCAGCACCACCTGGCCCGCGGCCAGGGCCGGGCGGATCCGACGGGCGACCAGATCGGCGCGGGCGGCGAGATACAGGAACAGCTCGGACGCCGGGGTCAGCTCGTGCCGTGACTTGAGCACGATCTTCCGGGCCGCTTCCGCCACCGGTGTCCCGCCCGGTTCCCGCACCGTGAGCACCGCCCGCCCTTCGGCGAGCAGGCGGGCGCCGAGTCCGCGCACCAGCGTGGACTTCCCCGCCCCCTCCGGCCCCTCGACGACGATGAACATCCCTTACCCGAGGGTGATGATGGGGCTGGCCGAACCCTTCTTGATCCCCTCGAAGATCTGCTCGTTCACCTTGGCCATCAGCTTCTCGAAATTCGCCTGGGCCGCGACCACCTGCTGGTACACCGGATTCCCCTGAACGGCGTGCAACGCGCCGTCGTAGGCCTCCACCTGCTCCTTGGCCGGCTCGACGCCGGCCTGGGCGCCGCGCTCGATTTCCACCGCCAGCCGCTCGACCTCGGCCAGTTTCTTGAGCACCTCGGTGTCCTCGCGCATCCGCTCGTTGGCCCGTTTCAGGGCCTTGTACTCGTCGGTCTGGCCGAGCAGCCGGCCCAGCTCCTGCGCCTTGTCGTCGATCATGCGGTCTCCCCGGGAAACGCCAGCGCGAACCGCGGCCGGCCGAACAGGTCATCGTGAATGCCGATGCGGCGCCATCCGTACTCGTGCGCCAGGCTCCGGACTTCCGGACCCCGTCGCTCGTCGATCTCGAAGGCCAGGAGCCCTCCCGGCTCGAGGAGCCGGGCCGCTCCGGCCAGCAGGGCGCGCGTGGCGTCCAGCCCGTCCCCGCCGCTCACCAGCGCGTCGCGCGGCTCGAAGGCCCGCACCGCCGGCTCCAGCGCGCCGTACTCCTCCTCGGTGAGGTACGGCGGGTTCGACACGATCAGCCGATACCGGTCTCCCGCCAGCGGCGCGAGGAGATCCCCTTCCCGTACGTCCACGGGAACGGGAGGCCGCACGCGGGTCACGTTCTCCCGGGCCAGCCCCGCCGCGGCCGGAGACCGTTCCGTCGCCACCACGCCGCTGAAGTTGCCTTCCACCGCCAGCGCGAGGGCGATGCATCCCGACCCCGTGCCCACGTCGGCGGCGAGCCCGCGCCGGTCTCCGGCGCTTCCGGCCCATTCGAGCACCAGGCCGACCAGGCCTTCGGTTTCCGGCCGGGGAATCAGGGCCCGGCCGTCGACGACCAGATCGAGGTTCCGGAACCCCACCCGTCCCACGGCGTACGGGAAGGGCGCGCCTCCCGCCCGCTTTCCCACCGCGTTCCAGAACCGGTCGGCGGTCCCCGGGTCGGCCACCGCTTCCCGGTTCAGCCAGACGTCGCCCGGCGTGCCGCCCACCACCGCCGCCCACAGCGCCGTCGATTCGCGCTTGGGGTTCAACACTCCCGCCTGTTGCAGCCGTTCCGTCGCCCGGTGCAGGGCGTCCGCCACCGACCCGGAGGGACGGGCTTCAGGCACTCAGGCGCTCCTTCTCGCCCTCGGTCCGGAGCGCGGTGATCAGCGCGTCCAGATCTCCGTTCATCACGTCCGCCAGATTGTGGGACGTGAAGTGGATGCGGTGATCGGTCACGCGGTTCTGCGGAAAGTTGTAGGTCCGGATCTTGGCGGACCGGTCTCCGGTGCCCACCATCGCCCGGCGGTCCCGGGCCCGCGCCGCTTCCTGCTCCGCGATCATCCGGTCGAGCAGGCGGGACCGCAGGATTTCCAGGGCCTTGATCTTGTTCTGAAGCTGGGACTTCTGGTCCTGGCACTGGACCACGAGGCCGGTGGGGAGATGGGTCACCCGCACCGCGCTGTCGGTGGTGTTCACGCTCTGGCCGCCGGGACCGGACGACCGGAACACGTCGATCCGGAGATCTTTGTCCTCGAGCTGCACGTCGACGTCCTCAGCCTCGGGCAACACGGCCACGGTGGCCGCGGAGGTGTGGATGCGCCCCTGGGCTTCGGTCGCGGGAACGCGCTGGACCCGGTGGACTCCCGACTCGTAGCGCAACGTGCCGTACGCCTTGGGGCCGCGGACGGTGAAGATCGCCTCCTTCAGGCCCCCGAGCGTCCCCTCGGACAGCTCGGTGACTTCGATCTTCCAGCGCCGCCGCTCGCAGAACCGGGTGTACATCCGGAAGAGCTCCGCGGCGAACAGCGCGGCTTCGTCGCCGCCCGTGCCGGCGCGGATCTCCACGATGGCATCCCGGTCGTCCAGGGGGTCGGCGGGCACGAGAAGCTCGGCCAGCTCGGCCTCGAGCCGCGTGAGCTCAGGGCGCAGACGGTCGACGTCCGCCCGGGCCAGCTGGGCCAGCTCGGGGTCCCGGTCCTGCAGGACCTCGCGGGCCTGGTCCAGCTCCGCGGTGAGGCGTTCGAGGCGTTGGTGGGTGAGGCGGATGACGTCGAGGCGCGCGTGCTCACGTCCCAGCTGCTTCAGCGCCGACGGGTTCCGGGCCGTGTCGGGGTCGGCCAGGAGCCGGGCGACCTCCTCCGCCCGCGCGAGCGCCTGGCGGAGGCGGGCCTCCATCGGTCAGCTCGCGGCCTTGCCCGTCCCGTACTTCTGGCGGAACCGCTCCACGCGGCCGGCGGTATCGACCAGACGCTGCTTGCCCGTGAAGAAGGGGTGGCACTTGCCGCAGATTTCGACGTTGATCGCCGGCGTCGTCGACCGCGTCACGAACGTGTTTCCGCACGCGCAGGTCACGATGGCGCGCTGATAGCTCGGATGAATTCCGGGTTTCACGAAGGTCCGTCCTAGCAAAGGTTGTGCTGTCGAAGGGCGGAAATATAAACGGGGCATGAGGTTGGCGACAAGCGCGCGCCCGCGCGCCGAATTGACACCCGGAGGCTACAGCCGTAACCTTGCCCAGACGCCCAAGTCCCGATTCTCGCAAAGGATACGCGTGCCCGCTTCCGAGGTCCTGCGCAGGGTTCCACTCTTCTCCGAGCTGTCGCCGGCCGACTTCCAGCGGGTGATGGATGTCGCCCGGGAGCGCTCCCACCCCAAGAATTCCGTCATTCTCTTCGAGGACGACCCCGGCGACGCCCTGTACGTCGTGTGTGAGGGCCAGGTCAAGGTGGTCCTGATCGGCGAGGACGGCCGCGAGGTGATCCTGTCGGTCCTGGGCGAGGGAGAGTTTTTCGGCGAGATGGCGCTCATCGACGACGAGCCCCGGTCGGCCCACGTCATCGCGATGGAAGATTCGGCGCTCGTGGTGCTCCGGCGCGAAGACTTCCAGCCGATCCTCGCGTCCACGCCGGCCATCGCCATCGCGCTCCTTCGCGAGCTGTCGCGCCGCCTCCGGCGGGTGGACGAGAAAGTCGGGAGCCTGGTGCTCCTGGACGTCAACGGGCGCGTGGCGCGGCTCCTTCTCGAAATGGCGGACGAGGCCGGCGGCGGGCGCATCACCCGGCGGCTCACCCATCACACCATCGCGCAGATGATCGGCTCCTCCCGCGAGACCGTGTCCCGCACCATGCGCGAGCTGGTGGACAAGGGGATGATCGAGGTGGGGCGGAAGGAAATCCTGGTCAAGAACCGGTCGGCCCTGGCGGAGGCGGCGGGGCGGTCGTGAGGTACGTCACGACGGAGCCGTGAGGCGCCGGCTTGTCGTACGTTGCAGATTTTCCGTAACTTAGCCCTAGGATTACGGCGTGTCTCAAGGCAAGTACTCGGTGACGTTTTGGGGAACCCGGGGGTCCATCCCGACCCCCGGCGCCCATACCGCGCGCTACGGCGGCAACACGCCGTGCGTGGCCGTGGAGGGCGTCGGGGGCGGCGTAGTTATCCTGGATGCGGGCACCGGGATCCGGGCCCTGGGCGGGAAGCTGGCGGAGCGGCAG
>Ga0335083_10003023_pt1 | contig 21946 bp, 20 predicted proteins | sample Lox_Sample_42_FD_206716 | JGI IMG/M metagenome (GOLD analysis project Ga0335083, IMG submission 206716) | Soil microbial communities from Loxahatchee National Wildlife Refuge, Florida, United States - Lox_Sample_4.2 | ecosystem: Environmental > Terrestrial > Soil > Wetlands | place: USA...
GCGCGCCTGCTTGCCGCGGCGAGCGTCGCACTGGCGGCATGCGCGGTCGGCCCCGATTACGTGCAGCCGACCGTCGAGGTTCCTTCCGCGTGGCGCATCGACTACCCGAAGGCCGCGGAAGTCGCCAACACGCAATGGTGGAAGCAGTTTTCCGATCCCGTCCTCGACGATCTCATCGACGCCGCCCTGCGCGACAACCGTGACGTGCGAATCGCCGCCGCCCGGGTCGATCAATTCATCGGCGCGCTTCAGTCCACACGGTCTCAACTGTATCCGCAGATCGGGTACGGCGCCGACACCACGCGCACGCGGCAAAGCCGCCTCGGCCCGACGCCCATTCCCGAGCCGGCCAGTCCGTACTTTACGATTTACCAGGGATCCCTCGCCGCCCAGTGGCAGCTCGACCTCTTCGGCCGCGTGCAGCGGCTGAGCGAGGCCGCGCAGGCCCAGGTCTACGCGAGCGAGCAGGCCAAGCGCGGCGTCGTGCTGACGCTCGTCGCGGGGGTTGCCACGAGCTACATCTCCCTGCGCGCGCTCGACAGTCAGCTCGAGATCGCACAGTCGACGGCGCGCAACTTCGGTGAGACCAAGCGCATCTTCGATCTGCGCTACAAGTCGGGCATCGTGTCGCTGACCGAGGTCTCGCAGATCTCGTCGCAGTACCAGCAGGCGCTCGCCGCCATTCCCGCCATAAGGCAGGCGATCGCGGCTCAGGAGAACGCGATCTGCGTGCTCACGGGGCGCAATCCGGGACCGATACAGCGCGGCAAGCCGATCGAGGCGCTGGTCGCCCCGCCGATTCCCGCCGACCTGCCGTCCACGGTGCTCCTGCGCCGCCCGGACATCCTGCAGGCCGAGCAGAACCTCATCGCCGCCAACGCCAACATCGGCGCGGCCAAGGCGCTTTACTTTCCCACGATATCGCTCACCGGGCTCCTGGGCTCCGTCAGCACGGCGTTCGGCAATTTCCTGACCGGCCCCGCGAGCACCTGGGCGCTCGTCGCCGGCGTAACCGGGCCCGTCTTCACGTTCGGCCTGATCGAGGGGCAAGTGCGCACCGCCGAAGGACAGGAGCGCGCCGCGCTCGCCTTCTACCAGCAGACCGTGCTCGGCGCGTTCCGCGAGACCAACGACGCCCTGGTCGGCTCGCAGCAGAAGATCGAGGAGCTCGCGATGCAGACCCTTCGCGTGCAGGCGCTGCGGGACTTCGCGCGGCTGTCGCGCCTGAAGTTCGACAAGGGCGTGGCGAGCTACCTCGACGTGCTCGTCGCCGAGAACGAGCTCTTTGCCGCGGAGCTCGCCAACGTGCAGGTCATGAGCGACCGCTATGCGCAGATCGTGGCGGTCTACCAGGCGATGGGCGGCGGCTGGGTGGACATCGCGAATTCCGTTACGCCGCAGCCCAGGGGCATCGCGGCGGCTTCCGGCAGTTGAGGCTTTCTTGTGGAGAAGGAGAAGGTAATGGCAACGAAACGAGGATGGCGCACGTTGCTCGCACTGGCGTTCATGACGCTCGTGGCGAGCATGTCGAGTGTCCATGCGCAGGAAGTGCCGATCGTCACCGGTGACCAATGGACGACGTCGTCGAACGATCTCAAAAAGGCGTATCTGGTAGGGATCGCCAACCTCCTGCAGGTCGAGGTCGCGTACTTCGGCAGCAATCCGCCGAACGACAACCAGAGCTTCGTGCCGCGTCTTGCGCGGGGCCTGCGCGGCGAGACGCTCGACAGCGTGCGCGACAAGATCGATCGGTGGTACGCGAGCAACCCGACCCGGCTGTCACGGCCCGTGCTCGATCTCATATGGTTCGAGATCGTGGTGCCCGGACTCAACAAGCCCTGAAGGAGACGATCATGATGAGCAAACGTTGGATAGTCGTCGCCGCCGCCATCGGGACGATCGCCGCCTGCACGAACATGACGCCGCAGCAGCAGGGGACCTTGAGCGGCGCGGCGATAGGCGCCGGCGCGGGCGCCGGCATCGCGGCCAACGCCTGGACGGGCGCGGCGATCGGCGGCATTGCAGGCGGCATTGCCGGCAACATCCACGGCAACCGTCAGCAGCAGTAGCGCGGGTCAGTGCCACCGCAGTTCGCGCGGGCGGTATCCGCCGCCCGCGCGTCGCAGTTGCCTTACGCCTCCTCGAACTTGAGCGCCGCCGAGTTGATGCAATAGCGCATTCCCGTCGGCGGCGGCCCGTCGCGGAAGACGTGCCCGAGGTGCGCGTCGCATACGTTGCAGATGATCTCCGTGCGCACCATGCCGTGCGAGGTGTCGCGCTCCTCGCGCACGTTGGCGGGATCGAGCGGCTCGAAGTAGCTCGGCCAGCCGCACGCCGCCTCGAACTTGGCGTCCGAGGCGAACAGCGGCGTGCCGCAGCACACGCAGCGATACGTGCCCGGCTCGTCGTGATGGACGTACTCACCCGTCCCCGGCGGCTCCGTGGCGGCGCGGCGGGTGACCTCGAACTGCATCGGCGTCAACTCGCGCCGCCATTCGGCGTCGGACTTGTGGACCTTGGACATCACTTCGCCGCGTAAATGGCCGGGAACTCCCGCTTCAGCGCGTCGAGCTTCGGCAGGTCGTTATAGACGATGTACGGCTGATTCGGATGCAGCGCCAGGTAGTTCTGGTGATAAGACTCGGCCGGGTAGAACGTGGCGAGCGGCGCGATCTGGGTCACGATCGGCTGCCCGAATGCCTTCACGGCCTCGAGCTGCTTCACGTACGCCTGCGCCACCTTCTGCTGATCGGCATCGACGAAGAAGACCGCGGAGCGGTATTGCGTGCCGACGTCGGGTCCCTGCCGGTTGAGCTCGGTCGGGTCGTGGGCGACCGAGAAGAACACGCGCAGGAGCTGCCCGTAGCTCACCACCGAGGGATCGTACGTCACCTGCACCGACTCGGCATGGCCGGTCATGCCCGAGGAGACCATTTCGTAGGACGGATCCTTGACGCTGCCGCCCGCATAGCCGGACACCGCGCTCGAAACGCCCTTGACGTGGCGGAAGACCGCCTCGACTCCCCAGAAGCAACCACCGGCGAACACCGCGGTCTGCGGGCTCTTGGCGGCGGACGATGGGTCGAAATCCGGCGCGGGGAGCGGCGCGGCCGCGGACACCGTGCAGCCGACCGCGAAAAACAACGACGACAACAGGACGAAGCTACGCAAGAGTCACTCCTTTTGCGGTTGCGCCGGACGGACCGGCCTCAGGCGATTGGTCGCGCCAGGGGCGCAAACCTTTCACCGTAGAATCCGTAAAGCATGAGACAGGAGATGCCATGAAGGTCAAAGCCGCAGTCGCCCACAAGGCCGGGGCGCCGCTTTCGATCGAGACCGTCGACTTGGAGGGCCCGCGGGGCGGCGAAGTTCTGGTCGAGATCAAGGCAACCGGCATCTGCCATACCGACGAGTTCACCCGCTCGGGCGCCGACCCGGAGGGCCTGTTCCCCGCGATTCTGGGCCACGAGGGCGCCGGCATCGTGGTCGATGTCGGCCCGGGTGTCACCAGCGTGGCCAAGGGGGACCACGTCATCCCTCTCTATACGCCCGAATGCCGCCAGTGCAAGTCGTGCCTGTCGCGAAAGACGAACCTGTGCACCGCGATCCGCGCGACCCAGGGCAAGGGCCTGATGCCCGACGGCACGAGCCGGTTCTCCCTGGATGGCCGCATGCTCCACCACTACATGGGGTGCTCGACCTTCGCCAACTACACGGTGCTGCCGGAGATCGCGGTGGCGAAGATCCGCGAGGATGCCCCGTTCGACAGGGTCTGCTACATCGGCTGCGGCGTCACCACGGGCATCGGCGCCGTCATCAACACCGCGAAGGTCGAGCCCGGCGCCAGCGTGGTCGTGTTCGGCTTGGGGGGCATCGGCCTCAACGTCGTGCAGGGCGCGCGCATGGCAGGCGCCAACATGATCGTCGGCGTCGACCTCAACCCGCAGCGGGAGGCGCTGGCGCGCAAGTTCGGCATGACGCATTTCGTCAACCCGAGCGAGGTGCGCGACGATCTCGTCGCCCACCTCGTCGCGCTGACCGGCGGCGGCGCGGACTACAGCTTCGAGTGCGTCGGCAGCGTGAAGCTGATGCGCCAGGCGCTCGAGTGCTGTCACCGCGGGTGGGGCATGTCCGTCATCATCGGCGTGGCCGGCGCGGGCCAGGAAGTTTCGACGAGGCCGTTCCAGCTCGTGACCGGACGCGTCTGGAAGGGGACGGCGTTCGGCGGCGCGCGCGGACGCACCGACGTGCCGAAGATCGTCGACTGGTACATGGACGGCCGCATTGCGATCGACGACCTCATCACGCACGTGATGCCGCTCGATCGCATCAACGACGCATTCGAGCTGATGCACGAAGGCAAATCGATACGGACCGTCGTGGTTTATTGACAAAAAGCAAAGCGTCCGCGGAGCGGGCGCTTTGCCGTGGCCGCGGCGGCCTACCGTTTCAAGCCCGGCATGAACTTGGCGAAGTCGCCCATCACCTTCTGCATCGACTCGAACGCGTTGCCGCCCGCGCCGACCACGCCCTGCATCGCCTTGATGACGTTCTGCGCCTGCCGCAGGTCCGGCATCATCGTCATCGCCGCCTTGGCCTCCTTCACGCCGGGCACGCCCTGCATCTGATCTTCCATCATCACCCACAGCCGCTTCTGCATCTCGGAGATCAGGTCGAACATCTGGCCCCAGTAGCGCATCGCGTGCTCGACCGCCTCCTGCGATGCCGACTGCCCGAGCGCCATCATCTCGTCGGGCGTACCGGCTTCGGCTGCCGCCTTGGCCGTCTTGCGGCCCATCGCGCGCGATTCCTCCTCGCCTTCGAACTGCAGGCGGCGCAGCTTGCCCGTGTTCTCGATCGCGGCATTGATAATGTCGAGCGCCATGCGGGCGTTGGCCTTGTACAGGTCCATCGCCTGCTCCGGCGTCATCATCTTCATCTTCGACAGGTCCATGCCCGCGAGCTTTTGCGGGTCGAACATCGGGAACGGTGCGTCCTTGCCGACCTTCGGCGCTGCAGCTTTGCGGGCGGCGGCCTTCTTCGCCGGAGACTTCTTCGCGGCGGTCTTGGCGGCCGATGCGGGGGGTTTTTTCGCCATGGCGGTCTCCTCGTGGTCAAGGGTTAGCTGAGAGTGGGATGAGAACCCTTTGGTGTCGCGCCGTCAAGCGGCGCGTTCCCGCATTTGCCTTGGCCGCGTGTTAGGATTTTTGTTTTTCCGCCCCGGGCGCACGTCGCGCGCGGCGCGCCCCGAAGGCCTCCTCTTGAGCGATCTCGCGCAGCGCTTCGGCCGGCCCCTGCGGCTCGGCGTCATCGGGGGCGGCCCCGAGTCCTGGATCGGCCGCATGCACCGCACCGCCGCGGAGCTCGACGGCCTCTGGCGGTGCGCCGCCGGCGTGTTCTCGGGCGACCCTGGGCGGTCGCGGACGGCCGGCGCGGCGCTCGGCTTCGCCGCCGATCGCAGCTACGGGACGGTCGCCGAGATGATCGCCGGCGAAAAGGCGCGCGCCGACGGCATCGACGCCGTGGCGATCATGACGCCCAACGATACGCACTACGCCGCGGCGGTGGCGGCGCTCGATGCGGGGCTCGACGTCATGTGCGACAAGCCGGTCACGCACGACTTCGCGCAGGCGTGCGACCTCGTCGCCCGTACCCGCAAGCAGGCGCGCGTCTTCGCTGTCGCTCACGGCTACACCGCCTATCCGATGACGCGCTACGCCCGTGAGCTGGTCCGCGAGGGCGCGCTCGGGCCGCTGCGCCTCGTGCAGGTCGAATACATTCAAAGCGGCATGGCGACCCGTGTGGAGGACGGCCCGCAGAGCAACCGCTTCCGCTGGGTCCTCGACCCGGCGCGTAGCGGCCTCGCGCTGGTCATGAGCGCGATCGGCTGCCACGCGCAGCACCTCGCCTCGTTCGTCACCGGCCTTGCTGTCGACCGCGTGACGGCCGACGTGGCGGCGCTCGTTCCGGGCCGCAAGGTCGTCGACTACGTGTCCGCGCTGCTCACGATGTCCGACGGCACGCGAGGAACGTTCACGGTGACCCAGGCGGCCGCCGGCGGCGAGAACGACATCCGGCTTCGCGTCTACGGCGATAAGGGCATGCTCGAATGGTGGCACCGCGACGCGTCGTACCTTCGCCTCGCCCTCCAGGGAGAGCCCGTACGGGTGTTCACGCGGGGCGATCCGTTTCTGCCGCCCGCGATCCTCGCGCTCGGCCGCTCGCCGCGCGGCCATCCGGAAGGTCTGCGCGAGGCCTTCGCCAACCTCTATGCCGACATGGCGCGCGACCGCATGGGACGCTCGCTCGGCGAGCCGGCGGCCGCCCTGCCCTACCCACGCATCGAGGACGGCGCGCACACGATGGCGTTCATCGAGGCGTGCCTGCGCTCGCACGCGGGCGGGCGCTGGGAGCGTGTCGTGCCGGTTCCCGTCTAGTCGGCAACGCCTGCGGCGGGGCTCGCGTGCTCCGCCACGCGTGCGGGCCGCACGATAGCGGCCGACCTGGCGCAGCCGACGAGCACGACCGCCACGATGAGGTAGCTCGCGGCCACGAAGGGCGATTGACCGATCCCGATCGCTTCGCCGTGCATGAAGCCGAAGAACGCGAGCACGGCGCCCGCCGCGGCGAAGCCTGCCGCCTTGCGGAACGCGCCGTCGATGATGAAGGCCGCGATCGCGCCCAGGACGAGCCCGCCCAGGATCGCGCCGCCACCCATGATCGACAGGCCCTGGTACAGCACGCCTACCTGAGCGAGCTTGTCGATCCCGACCGCCGCCGCGGACGTGCCCGCGGCGCCGAGCGCGTTGTCGATCATGAGCTTCCCCCACGCGGCCAGATGCGGCGTCAGCGCGAGCACGACCGCCGGGGCATGCGCCCTGGGCGATTCCTGGAATGCCTGCGCGCCGATCAGCATGCCGATGTACAGGAGGATCGGTGAGATCGCGACCACGGGAATCAGCGAGGAGACGAGCGCGATGATGCCGAACCACGCGAGGCAGATCACCATCAGGCCGGTGGCGGCGGAGTAGCCCAGGCGCCCGCCCATCGCCTTCCAGCCGGGGTGCCCGATGTACACGGCGTTGATGAACGGGTTGCCCATGAGGCAGCCGACGAGGCTCACCACGCCGTCGGCCGTCAGCACGCGCGTGGTCGGGTAGCTGTCGCCCGCCGCGGACGCGCTCTCGACGTTGTCCATCGCCTCCACGAGATCGTAGATGCCGAAGGGGATCGCGGTGATGAGGATGACGCCCAGGAACTGGAAGCCGTTGAAGACATGGCCCACCGCAGGCAGCGGCAGCGAGAAGCCGAAGTTGGCGAAGGCCTGCGAGACATTGCCGAAGCTCATGCCGCCCATCGGCACGCCGAGCGCGGTGGACGCCCAGGCGATCGCGGTGCCCGCGCCGATCGCCACGAGCCCGGCGGGAACGCCGCGCCAATACCGCACGCCGCCGAACCAGCTCGCGAGGATGATCGCGAGACACACGATGCCGATGAGGGGTGTCATGAACATCTCTTCGGCCGGGCGCATCGAGATGAAGGCGATGGAAACGCCCGCGAGCGTGCCGAGCAGCGCGGCGCGCGGCGTGATCTTGCGCACGATGGGCGCGACGAAGCCGCCCGCCATCAGCACGAAGCTCTGCACGAAGACCCACACGAGGCCCGCCTCCCAGCCCTTCACCGGGTCGCCAGTCTTGAGACTGATGGGGAGCATGATCACGAAGACGACGACGAACATGTGCGGCACGCTGATCCCCGACGGCAGCGCGCACACGTCGCTGCGCCCGGTGCGCTTGGCGAGCCGGTAGGCGAGCCAGGCGTAATACAGGGTAGAGAGCGCCATCATGAGACCGGCCGCGGGGATGATTCGCCCGAATACGAGATCGTCCGGCATCTTGAGCACGAAGCGCAGGAGCCCCGTCAGCACGAGCATGTTGACGAGGATGTTCGTGCCGAACCCGAAGAAGGCATTCCAGTCGCCGGGGGTCCACAGCGCGGGCTTGCTGGCCGTCATGAGCTTCTCCTCGTCGAGCGCCGCACCGCGGGGGTATCCCGCGCCGACCGCGCCACCGGCGTGCAACTTCCGGTCCGGACTGCCTGGCCATGTTTGCAAGAAGCAAACCAGTTCAGCGGCGGGGACGGGCCGTGCCGATTCAACGCCTTACGAGAATCCGACGCTGCGCGACACGCTCATCGCGACCCACATCGGTGCGCGCGTGCATCGTTTCTGCGCAAACGCATGGAACGCTCCCTGCTTGACTTGAAGCGCATCGGTCATTCGCGAGGAGTCATTCCATGCTAGACAAGACGGTCATGAAGTTTTCGCACGTGAAGCCCGCCGACACCGATTTCAGAGGCGAAGGTCTGCGCGATTTCTTCGTCTATCGCGACCTCGGCGTCGCCGAGGCCACCGCCGGCAAGGTGCTCGCGCAGCTGGTGCGGCCGCAAAACGCGCCCGAAAAAGGGACGGGTTGGCACTATCACGGTGCCGACTTCCACATCGTGTATATGCTCAAGGGCTGGGCGCGCTTCATGTACGAGGACGAGGTGACGCTCGTCGAGGCGGGCGACTGCGTCCATCAGCGCCCCGGCATCGTGCACTACCTGTTCGATTACTCGTCCGACATGGAGTACCTCGAGGTGGTCGGTCCCGCGGACTTCACGTCGGTGGAAGCCCCCGGCCCGTGCGCCGTGCCGGATCCCACGCCCTGGAAGTAGGCCGTCAGAACTCCATGTCGAGCTCGTCGATTTCCTCGACCTCGAGCTTTGCCGCCGCGGTCCACTCGATCATCTCGGGCATCGCCAGAACATGAGACCCGTACCCCGCACACTTGCGGTCGAGCTTCACGTCGTAGGTGACGAAGCGCGTGCAGACCGGCGTGTACATGGCGTCGGCCATCGTCCTGTGCCTGCCGAACAGGAACGGCCCGCCGTACGCCGCGAGGCACTCGCGCCAGATCGCCGTGATGCGGTCGATGTCGGCCTGTGCGCGCGCCCACACCTTGTGGCCCGGGAATGCGCGCTTGAGATTCATCGGAAGCGCCGAGCGCAAGTTCGCGAAGCCGGAATGCATCTCGCCGCAGATCGCGCGGCAGTGCGCCCGCGCAGCGCGGTCGCCGGGCAGAAGCCCGCTCTTCGGCTTGATCTCGTGCAGGTACTCGGCGATGGCGAGCGTGTCCCAGACCTTGATGCCATCGTGGGTGAGCCGCGGCACGAGGATCGACGGCGACAACAGCAGGATCTCCTTGCGCGCGTCGGCGTCGTCGGGCCTGACCATCACTTCGTTGAACTCGAGCCCGGCGAAACGGCAGAGCAGAAAGCCCCGCAGGGACCAGGAGGAGTAGTTCTTGCTGCTGATGGTCAGCGTTGCCTTGGCCATGGCTTTGTCCGTGCACCCGATTGGTTCGGCTTGACCTGAAAAAGCGAGAACGACTCGACATGTTTGCAAGCGACGTGCCAACGCAGGCCATCAAACAGCTGCAGCGCTTGACGCGCGCTGACGCAAGGCCCCCCCTCGAATTGCCCGCTCCCCCAGGCGACATGCTCTACCACGCGTACGAGTCGCACGTCGGCATGCTCTGGCCGCTGCACGCGGCGGCGCTTACGGTGCAGCCCGGGCTGCATCGCGCCCGCGACGCGCCCGGCAAGCTTCTTTCGGTGCAGAAGCTCGCTGCCGCCTGCGAGGTGTTCCTGCTCCTGCGGCTGACCCACACGCGCCCGAACTTCGGCATCGGGAGCGTCCAAGCAGACGGGAGCGAAGTGGCCGTACGCGAGGAGATCGCCGCGCGGACGCCGTTCGCGACACTCCTCCATTTCTGCAAGGACTGTCCGGATCGCGGCCCGCCCGTGCTGATCGTCGCGCCGATGTCCGGCCACTTCGCCACGCTGCTGCGCGACACGGTGCGTACGATCCTCGCCGATCACGACGTCTACATCACCGACTGGCACAACGCGCGCGACGTGCCGCTCATCGCCGGCCGCTTCGGGCTCGATGAGTACATCGAGCACGTGATCCGCTTTCTGCAGGTGATCGGCGCCGGCGCGCATCTGCTCGCGATTTGCCAGCCGTGCGTCGCCTCGCTCGCCGCGGTGGCGGTCATGTCGGAGGACGGTCACGCCGCCGTGCCGGCGAGCATGACGCTGATGGCGGGTCCGATCGATTGCCGTGTGGCGCCCACCGAGGTCAACCGCCTCGCCACGGAGCGTCCGTACGCATGGTTCGAGAAGAATCTCATCAGCAGCGTACCGCTCCGGCACCCAGGCGCGATGCGGCGCGTCTATCCGGGCTTCGTTCAGCTCATGGCGTTCATGAGCATGAACCTCGAACGTCACCTCGACTCCTTCCGCGGCCTGTACAACGATCTCGTCAACCGTGAAGACGAACGGGCGAATGCAACGCGCGCGTTCTACGAGGAATACTTCGCCGTCTGCGATTTGCCCGCCGAGTTCTACCTCGAGACCGTGAAGCTCGTGTTTCAGGAATACGCGCTCGCGAAGGGCAGGCTCGCCTTTCGCGGGCGCCGCGTCGATCCGGGCGCGATCCGCCGCACCGCGCTTCTCACCGTGGAGGGCGAGCGCGACGATATCTGCTCACTCGGGCAGACGCTCGCGGCGCACGACCTGTGCAGCGGTCTTCGCCCCTACATGAAGACCCACTTCGTGCAGGCCGGCGCGGGGCACTACGGCGTGTTCAGCGGCAAGCGGTGGAGCGGCAGCATCTATCCCGTCGTGCGCGAGGTCGTGCACACGTCGCGCTGAGGACGCATCAGGCCGCGGGCGCCTTGCGGCGCCCGGCAAACCAGCCGATGCCGATGCCCACAAGGAGGCAGGCCACGGCAGCGATGACGCCGTCGCGCACGAGCGTATTGCGCACCTTGGCGAGCACCGGGTTGTCGAGGTTGTTGGTGCCGAAGTGGATGGCGCGAAGCCGCCACTGGTTGTCGTCGCCGCGCACCATGACGGCGGTCCAGCGCGTGAGGAAGTCGAACACGTCGCCGTCCTTGGCCTCGTAGTGCTCGAGCGCCTTGCCGCGCACGAGCCCCCAGCTCTTGTCCGGCGACAGCTCGGTGAGGCCGTCGGCGTCGAGCTTCATCTGCATCCTGCGCATGTAGCCCGTCGGGCCGAACCACGCCCGGAAGTAGTTCGACACGTCCTGGCGGCTGCCCATCACCTCCTGCGTAATGCTCGTCGCCTCGACGTTCTCGGTGAGGTAGGGGAGCATCCTGTCGTACTGGCCGGTGTTGATGGCGGTGACGACCTCCGTCAGCATGCTTCGCAGCGCCTCGTGGATCGCGTGGTCGGGCTCCTGCGCGGCAAGCATGGGCGCGTGCGCGAGGGCAAGCGCCCACGCGGCGGCAGCGAGTGTTCTCACGAGGACCTCCGTCGTATTGTCGTCAGGCCACCGGGCGATACCACGGCGGTACCTGCCCGCCCGCGGCGTACTTTGGATCGAGCGGCGGCACGCGATAGCGCTCGCGCAACGCGGCGAGCGGCGCGCGCGTCGCATCCCAGAAGCTCCAGCCGTCGTCGAACACGTCGACCGCGACCTCGCCGCCGCGCTCCCACGCGCTCCAGAACTTCACCGGATCGAGCTGCCCCTTGACCTCGCCGGCGAGCTTCGTCATCTCGAGCCCCAAGTGCCAGCTCAGGATGACGGGCAGGATGTGGCCCGACATCGGCTCCTTGGGGTGCATGCCGGCGGTGAATGTCGACACGAGGAGTTCGCCTTGCGGCGTCGTGTCGTAGCCCGAAAGGATGTGCGTCGAGTCGTGCGGCGTGGCGAAGCGCTGGTTGAGCCCCGCGGGCTCGCCCGCGAAGGCGAAGCCGTTGTCGCGGTAGAACTCGAAGAACGCGCGGCCGAGCGTGCCTTCGTGCAACGTCCCCAGCGCACGGTACCGCGCCGCGAGCGCTGGGTCGGGCGCGTTCCGATACGGCACGACCCATACGTCGATCGGCTCGCGGATATCGTCCCCCGTGACCGAGCGCAGGTTCTGCCGCGCCACGTCCGCGCGCACCCAGGCCAGGTGCCCGCGTCCCAACTCCGCCAGCTGGCGCACCGAGTCCTCGCGCACGCCGAGCGCTTGCGCGAACGCGTCGACCACTCTGATCTTTGCCGGGTCGACGGTGCCGTCGACGAGGGCCATCACGACCAGGAACTGCACGACGTGATCGCGCTCCGGCGCGCCGGGAACCGCCGCGCCGAGCGCGGCTGCGGTGGTCGCGGGCAGCGACTCGACGTCGAGCGCGCCGGAGCGGCGCAGGATGAAGCGGTCGAACGCGACGAGCGCGTTGCGATCCGCCTCGCTCAACCGCTCCGCCCCTCCGGCGGAGGCCACGAGCCGCATCGCGCCCAGCACGAGCGGGATCTGCGCGGCCGAAAGCCTGATCAGCACGGCGTCAACCGTTGCGTCATGCGATGCGCTCCTTCGCTCGCCCTCGCCGGCGATGATAAACGAACGGCCCGCACGCCCACCGGTTTGCAATAATGCGCTCCTGCCCGCATCTTACGTTGCTACCATGAAATACAAGGACTATTACAAGATCCTCGGGCTCGAGCGCGGCGCGAGCGCGGACGAGATCAAGACCGCCTACCGCCGCCTCGCGCGCAAGTACCACCCGGACGTGTCGAAGGAAAAGGACGCCGAGGAGAAGTTCAAGGAGATGTCCGAGGCGTACGAGACCCTCAAGGACCCGGAGAAGCGCGCGGCGTACGACCAGCTCGGCACCCACCGCCCCGGGCAGGAGTTCCGCCCACCGCCCGAGTGGGGCGCGCAGTTCGGCGAGGGCTTCGGCCCGGGCGCGGGCCACTTCGAGGACATCGACTTGTCCGACCTTTTCGCCGGCCTCGCCGGACGCCATGCCCGCGGCGCCGGGCGGCGTGCCGACCGTCCGATCCCGGGCAGCGATTACGAGGCAGTGGTTCGCATCGGCTTCGAGCAGGCGTTCCAGGGCACCGAGGTCGACCTCGAGCTTTCGGCGCTCGAGTGGGACGCGGACGGCGGCGTACGGCGCGTGCCGCATCGCGTGCGCACCCGCATCCCGCGCGGCGTGACCAACGGCGAGAAGCTGCGCGTCCCGGGCAAGGGCGGCAAGGGTGTGAACGGCGGCCCCGACGGCGACCTCTACCTCGACATCGAGGTGGCCGAGCATCCGCTGTATCGCGTCGCGGGCAGCGACCTTTACGTCGACCTCCCGCTCGCCCCGTGGGAGGCCGTCCTCGGCACGAGCGTGGAGCTCCCCACGCCGGCCGGCGCGGTCACGCTCAAGGTGCCGCCCGGCACGCGCGCGGGCCAGCAGCTTCGCCTGTCGGGCCGCGGCATGACGCGCGGCAGCGGCGCGGCGGGTCACCTGTACGCCCTCGTGCGCATCGAGGTCCCGAGCGTGGTCGACGACGCGCAGAAGGAGCTCTACCGCAAGCTCGCGGACTCGTCGAGCTTCGACCCGCGCGCGCATTTCTCGAAGGAGGCGAAATGATCGCACCCACCCAGGATGCCGTGCGCTTCGAGACCGCCACTTTCGTGACGTGGACGCAGATGATCCACGCCACCGGGCTTTCCGAGACGGAGCTGACGGAGCTCGTCCGATACGGCGCGCTCGTCCCGCGCGACGTCGCCGCGGCACCGTGGACGTTCGAGTCGCACTGGCTCATGGTCGCGCGCACCGCGTCGCGCCTGCGGCGCGACTTCGACCTCGACGCGCACGGCGTGAGCGTGCTCTTGGCCTTCCTCGAGCGCATCGAGTCGCTGGAGGCCGAGCTTACGAAGCTGCGCGCGCGGCTGGGGTGATGGAATGAAGGCCCGGCGCGACGAGCTGGGCCTCACGGCGCGCGAATACGCGACGCTCGCGCGCCTGACCGCCCCGGAGCGCATCCAGGCATTCCTCAACGCGATTCCCGCCAACCACGAGCCGGCCGGCGAGACGGTGCATTCGGTGCGCGGCGTGCTGCGCCACCGTGTGGCGCACTGCATCGAGGGCGCGCTGGTGGCCGCTTGCGCGCTGTGGGTCCACGGCGAGCCGCCGCTCGTCATGCACCTCGACTGCGCGCCGCACGACAACCCGCACGTGCTCGCCCTCTTCCGTCGACGCGGCTGCTGGGGCGCGCTGTCGAAGAGCAACGGCGCATGGCTGCGCTACCGCGAGCCCGTCTACCGGTCGCTGCGCGAGCTTTCGATGTCGTACTTCCACGAGTTCTTCGACAGGCGCGGCCGCAAGACGCTGCGCGGCTACACGCGCGCGTTCGACCTGCGCCACGTCGACCCGGCCTCGTGGGTGACCAGCGAGACGTCATGCTGGGCGCTGCACGACCGCCTCGCGTCGCTGCGACACTACCCGCTCGTCAGCGCCACCCAGGCCCGTGCGCTGAGCCCGCGCGATGCGCACGAGCGGCACGCCGCGCGGCTCGTGCAGTATCCGAGGCCGCACGGCAGCCGGCGCGCGTGAAGAGGCTTCAGACGCGCGAAGGCGGACGGTTTCGCGCCATGGTCAAAGGCCGCGTCGCTTCATCAGGACATCGAGGTCTTCGCTTACGATGCGTCCCGCCTCTCGGCCGGGATCGCCGGCGTGCCCGGGGCTCGCGGGCCAATACGCCCAGAACTCTCCCGAATTCGTCGAATCGCGAGCGATGACGACATAGCTTGCGGTATTGCAGTCGAGGTCGATCCGGACGGGAGTCGTGGGATGACTGTGATGGGGTTCGACATGGTCGACCTGTCTCAGAATATCGAGCAAGGACGACGCGTCTTCAGCCCGAACGCCGTTCACGCAAGCCTGCGACGCGTGCTCGACCGCGCGCCGGAACTCGCCGCGCGCTTGCCCTTCGCTCAAGCGCCCCCAAAGGAACAGCGTTGCGATGGCGGCAACAAAGGCGATGACCAGCCATTCGGTCGAGGTGAGCTTTCGCCTCTGAGGCCGATCGGATGCGCCGCTGATCATTTTCGCTTCCGCCCTGGGGCCGCGATCAACGCCACGGCGGGAACGGACTCACGATGACTCAATGCCCCGCCGGCTTCGGCGGCACGCTCCCCTGCGCGACCTTGACGTCGGTACCTTGCGCCGGCGTCACACCGTCGGAAATCCCCTTGGTCAGTCCGGCGAGCGAGGTCGAGTTCAGCCCCACCTCGGCGAGCAGCGAGTCGATGAGCGGCGCATTCGCGCGATACGCCAGCGCTGCCTGGATCACCGATTCCGCGAGATTGCCGCCGCCCCGGTGGATCAGCGGCGCGCCGTCGGCGCCGTTGCTGGCGCCGACGCCGCGGTTGAGGCCGTCGACCTGAACGATCTTGATGCCGTCGATCACCTTCATCGGCTCCACCGATTCCTGGATCACTGCGGGCAGCGCTGTGACGAGCGCGAGGTGGTATTTTAGCGTGCTCTGCTCCTGAGACAGGAGGTTGATCGCCTCTGTGACGGCGCGCTGCACCTCGGCCTCCGCGAGGCCCTTCTGCCTGGCCGCGTTGGCAAGTTGCACTGTCGCGTCGGCCTGAAGTCCGGCGGCGTCACGCTACGCGCGCGCCTTGATGATCACGCGCACTGCCTGCGTCTCGGCGTCCTTCGACGCCTCGATCATGGCCACCGCCTTCTCTGCCGCGCTCGATGCCCGCTTCCTGCTATCCGACGAGCGGCAGCAGCCCGAACGATCGTTCTAATAAGGGGTGGAGGGTGGTACGCTTCCACGTTCGAAGGGTTCCGACCCGACCGCAGCGCCCTCATCTAACGACCTGCCGATGAAGTCCACCCACGCCTTCCATCCCGCCGTCGAGCGCTGGTTCGCCTCGCAGTTCCCGGCCCCTACGGCGCCGCAGCGCGCCGCCTGGCCGATCATCCAGTCGGGGCGCAATGTGCTGGTCGCGGCGCCGACCGGGTCCGGCAAGACGCTCGCCGCGTTTCTCGCCGCGATCGACGATCTCGTGCGCCAAGGCCTGCGCGCGCCGCTCCCGGACGAGACGCAGGTCCTCTACGTGTCGCCCCTCAAGGCGCTCAGCAACGACATCGACCGCAACCTCGCGGCGCCGCTCGCCGGCATCCGAGGCGAGCTCGCGCGCCTGGGCATTCCCGACGTCGACATCCGCACGCTCGTGCGCACGGGCGACACCACGCAGACGGCGCGCGCCGGCATGCGCAAGCGGCCGCCGCACATCCTCGTCACGACGCCCGAGTCGCTGTACGTGCTGCTCGGCTCAGAGTCGGGGCGCGCGATGCTCGCGACGACGCGCACGGTGATCGTCGACGAGATCCACGCCATCGCGGGCAACAAGCGCGGCAGCCACCTCGCGCTGTCGCTCGAGCGCCTCGCCGCGCTCACCGCGAAGCCGCCGGTGCGCATCGGCCTGTCGGCCACGCAGAAGCCCATCGAGGAGATCGCTCGGTTCCTGGTCGGCGCCGGACGGCACAAGTGCGAAGTGGTCGACGCAGGCCACGGGCGCGAGCGCGACCTGGCGCTCGAAGTGCCGGGCTCGCCGCTCGAGGCGGTGATGTCGCACGAAGTCTGGGAGGAGGTGTACGCGCGGCTCGCCGACCTCGCCGCGTCGCATCGCACCACCCTCGTGTTCGTGAACACGCGGCGCATGGCCGAGCGTGCCGCCCGGCACCTGTCGCAGATCCTGGCCGCCGGACACGTGATGTCGCACCACGGCAGCATGTCCAAGGAGCTTCGCCACAAGGCCGAGCAGCGCCTGAAGAGCGGCGAGCTCAAGGTGCTGGTCGCCACCGCCTCGCTCGAGCTCGGCATCGACATCGGCGACGTCGACCTCGTGTGCCAGCTGGGCTCGCCCCGCTCGATCGCCACGTTCCTGCAGCGCGCCGGACGCGCGAGCCACCAGGTCGGCGGCGTGCCCAAGGCACGGCTCTTCCCGCTGTCGCGCGACGACCTCGTCGAATGCGCGGCGCTGCTCGACTCGGTGCGCCGAGGCGAGCTCGATCGCCTTGCCATCCCCGGAAAGCCGCTCGACGTCCTCGCGCAGCAGATCGTCGCCGAAGTCGCCTCGCGCGAGTGGGGCGAGGCCGACCTCTTCGCCCTATTCCGCCGCGCGCACCCGTATCGCAACCTCTCGCGCGAAGAGTTCGTCGAGGTCGTGCGCATGCTCGCCGAAGGCTTCAACACGAGCCGCGGCCATCGCGCTTCGTACCTGCATCGCGATGCCGTGAACGGCGTGCTGCGCGCACGCAAGGGCGCGCGCCTGACCGCGCTCACCTCGGGCGGCGCGATTCCCGACAACGCCGATTACGACGTCGTGCTCGAGCCCGCGGGCCAGAAGGTCGGCACGGTCAACGAGGACTTCGCCGTGGAAAGCCTGGCCGGCGACGTCTTCCAGCTCGGCAACACGTCCTACAAGATCCGCCGTGTGGAAGCCGGGCGCGTGCGCGTCGAAGACGCGCAGGGGCAGGCGCCGACGATCCCGTTCTGGCTCGGCGAGGCGCCGGGCCGCACCGACGAGCTCTCGCACGCGGTATCGCGCCTGCGCGACGAAGTCGACTCGCTTGCGCAGCTCGCGCCCGCCGGCGTGGTTCCCGCAGCGGCGGCCCAAGTCTCCGACTATCTCCTCGCGGCAAAGGCCGCGCTGGGCGCCCTGCCCACGCAATCCACGATCGTGCTCGAGCGCTTCTTCGACGAGAGCGGCGGCATGCAGCTTGTCATCCATTCGCCGTTCGGCAGCCGCATCAATCGCGCGTGGGGACTCGCGTTGCGCAAGCGCTTCTGCCGCAAGTTCAACTTCGAGCTGCAGGCCGCCGCGACCGAGGACGCCATCGTGCTGTCGCTGTCGACGAGCCACAGCTTCGAGCTTGCCGCGGTCGCGCGCTACCTGCACTCGAACAGCGTGCGCGACGTGCTCGTGCAGGCGATGCTCGCCGCGCCGATGCTCACCGCGCGCTGGCGCTGGATCGCGACCATCTCGCTCGCCCTGCCGCGCTTCCGCGGCGGGAAGAAAGTGGCCGCGCCCCTGCAGCGCATGCGCGCCGAGGATCTCATGGCGTCGGTCTTCCCCGACCAGATCGCCTGCGCCGAGAACATCGTCGGCGACCGCGAGATCCCCGATCACCCGCTCGTGCGGCAGACGATCGACGACTGCCTGCACGAGGCGATGGACATCGACGGCCTCGTGCGCGTGCTGCGCGGCATCGAGTCCGGCGCGATCGCCGTCATCGCGCGCGACATGCCCACGCCCTCTCCGCTCGCGCTCGAGATCCTGACCGCGCGCCCGTACGCGTATCTTGACGACGCGCCGCTCGAGGAGCGCCGGACGCAGGCGGTGATGGCACGCCGCTGGCTCGATCCGGAGACGGCCTCCGACCTCGGGCGCCTCGACGCGGCCGCGATCGAGCGCGTCCGCCAAGAGGCATGGCCGGCCGCGGCCACATCCGACGAGCTGCACGACGCGCTGCTCGGGCTGGGCCTGCTGCGCGCCGATGAAATCGCCGCGGGCCTCGGTTGGCCCGCGTTCGTCGACGCGCTGATCGCACAACGCCGCGCGACGTGGCTCGCCGTCGAGGGGACGCAACGCTGGTGTGCGGCCGCCGAACGCTTGCCGCAGGTGCAGGCGGTTCACCCGGGCGCACCGATGCAGCCGGCAATCACCGCACCGGCCGAGTTCCGCGAACGCGCGGTCACGCGCGAGGCCGCGCTGGCCGACCTCGTGCGTTCGCGCCTCGAGGGCGCCGGTCCCGTCACACTCGATGCCCTGTCGGCCACACTCGTCGTCGCCGCCGCCGAGATCGAGACGGCGCTCGCCACGCTTGCCGCGCAAGGCGTCGCCATGAGCGGCCGCTTTACGCCGGGCGCATCGACGCTCGAGTGGTGCGACCGCGGGCTTCTCGCGCGCATTCACCGCTATACCGTGAAGCGCTTGCGCGACGAGATCGAGCCCGTGACCACGCAGGACTTCATGCGCTTCCTGCTGCGCTGGCAGCACCTCGCCTCCGCCGAGCGCCGCCAGGGACCGGATGCGCTCGACGCCGTCATCACGCAGCTGCAGGGGTTTGAAGCCGCCGCCGCGGCGTGGGAGTCCGAGATTCTCCCGGCACGGCTCGACGAGTACGATTTCACGTGGCTCGACGATCTGTGCCTGTCGGGACGCGCGGTGTGGACGCGCCTCACGCCGCCCGCCGCGTCCGCGTCGCATGGCAGCGGCCCGATCCGTACCTCGCCGATCGCGCTGCTGCCGCGGCGTGCGCTGCCGATGTGGAACCGGCTGGCACGGCCCTCGAGCGAGCCGATAGTGTCGAGCCCGCGCGCACAGCGCATCGCCGACTTCCTCGCCGAGCACGGCGCCTCGTTCTTCGACGAGATCGTCGAGGGCACACGCGAGTTGCGCACGCAGGTCGAGGACGCGCTGGCCGAGCTCGTCGTGTCCGGCGCAGTCACCTCGGACAGCTTCGCCGGCCTGCGCGCGCTCTTGACGCCGTCCGAGAAGCGCAAGCCCTTCGGCGGGCGGCGCGGCCACCGCCGCGCGCTGTTCGGCATCGAGGACGCGGGCCGCTGGGCGCTGCGCAAGCGCGCATCCGCGCAGCCCGATCTCGACACCAGCGCGCTCGAGCCCATCGTACACGCGCTCCTGCGCCGCTACGGTGTGGTGTTCTGGCGCATGCTCGAGCGCGAGGCGGCGTGGCTGCCTCCCTGGCGCGAGCTTCTGCACGTGCTGCGCAGGCTCGAGGCCCGCGGCGACATCCGAGGCGGGCGCTTCGTCGCCGGCATCTCGGGCGAGCAGTTCGCGACCCCCGAAGCCGTGCAGGCGCTTCGCGAGACGCGGCGTTCGCCGATGACGGGCGAGCTCGTGGCGGTGAGCGGCGCGGATCCGCTGAACTTCGCGGGCATCCTGCTCCCGGGCGCAAAGGTGCCGGCGCTGACCGGCAACCGCCTCGTGTATCGCGACGGCATTCCCGTCGCCACGTTCGTGAGCGGCGAGACGCGCTTCGCCGAGCGGCTCGAGCCCGAGAGCGCGCAGAGGGTCGAGGATCTGCTGCTGCAGCGGCGCGCCGGGTCGCCGCTACTCGCCTATCTCCGATAGACCGGGGATTCAGTGTCCGGGACGCCTCGCCCGGACACGGGGCGGACGGCGCCGGACACGGCACCGTCCACAAAAACACCGCTCATTCAAAGTGTTGCGCATGGCACGCCGCGTGCAATGAAGCGTCCATGATCCGCGACACCTCCGCCCAGGACGTCGTCCTCGCTCCGCGCCCGCGGCGATGGCGGCGGACGATCGTGGTTGCGGCCGGCGGGATCGCGCTGATCGGCGCGCTCTCCGCGCTGGCCTGGGCGTGGCGCGACAGCACGCAATCCGTGAGCGCGTCGCGCCTGCGCATCGCCACCGTCACGCGCGGCACGCTCGTGCGCGATGCCGCCGTGAACGGCCGCGTGGTCGCGGCGGTGAGCCCGACGCTGTACGCGCCGGCGGCCGGCACCGTCACGCTCAAGGTGAGCGCGGGCGACACGGTCAAGCGGGGCGACGTCGTGGCGGAGATCGACTCGCCCGACCTCGCCGACCAGCTGAAACGCGAGCAGTCGACGTACGAGCAGATGCAGGCCGAAGTCGCGCGCCAGAGGATCGTCGCGCAGAAACAGAAGCTCCTGGCCCAGCGCGACGCCGACACCGCGGAGATCGACCGCGTGGCCGCGCAGCGCACGTACGAGCGCATCGAGAAGGCCGGCATCGCGGGGGTTGTCGCCAAGAACGACTTCATGAAGGCGCAGGACGCCCTGCGCTCCGCGGAAATCCGCAGCCGTCACGCGGCGCAGGCGGCGCAGCTCGAAGGCGACGACGTGGCGCTCGAGCTGAAGACGCGCGAGAGCCAGCTAGAGCGCCAGCGGCTCACGCTCGCGTATGCAAAGCGCCGCGTCGACGAGCTCTCGGTGCGCGCACCGGTGGACGGCTTCATCGGCAGCCTCGCCGTGGCGAACCGCAGCGTGGTGCCCGCCAACACCGCGCTCCTCACGCTGGTCGACCTCTCGGTGCTGGAGGTCGAGCTCGAGGTGCCGGAGACGTACGCCGCCGATTTGGGCATCGGCATGGCCGTCGAGATCACGACCCCCGACGGCAAAGCGGCGGGCAAGCTCGCGGCGCTGAGCCCCGAGGTCGTCCGCAACCAGGTGCTCGCCCGCGTGCGCTTCACGGGCCCGCAGCCCGCCAACCTGCGCCAGAGCCAGCGCGTTTCCGCGCGCCTGCTCATCGACGAGCGGCCCAACGTCCTCGTGCTGCCGCGTGGTCCCTTCGTCGAGTCCGGCGGCGGGCGAATCGCCTACGTCGTCGAGAATGGCGTGGCGGATCGGCGGCCCATCCGCATCGGCGCGACCAGCGTCTCCGCCGTCGAGGTCATCGAGGGCGTCAAGGAAGGCGACAAGGTCGTCATCGCCGGCAGCGACGCGTTCGAGAACGCGCAGCGCGTCTCCATCAATCAATAAGTCGGAAAGGCACGACCCGTCATGCTACGAATGCAGAACCTGAGCAAGGTGTACCGCACGCAGATGATCGAGACGCACGCCCTGCGCGGCTTCGAGATCCACGTGCGCGAAGGCGAGTTCGTGACCGTCACCGGGCCGTCGGGCTCCGGCAAGACGACCTTCCTCAACATCGCCGGCCTGCTCGAGACGTTCGACGAAGGCGATTTCACGCTCGACGGCGTGGACGTGCGCAAGCTCTCCGACGACGCGCGCTCGCGCTTCCGCAACGAGAAGCTGGGCTTCATCTTCCAGGGATTCAACCTGATCCCCGACCTGAACCTCTTCGACAACGTCGACGTGCCGCTGCGCTACCGCGGCATGAGCGGCGCGCAGCGCGCGCAACGCATCAAGGACGCGCTCGGCCAGGTCGGGCTCGCCTCCCGTATGCGGCACTACCCGGCCGAGCTCTCGGGCGGCCAGCAGCAGCGGGTGGCGATCGCGCGCGCGCTCGCCGGGTCGCCGCGAATGCTCCTCGCCGACGAGCCGACCGGCAACCTGGACAGCCAGATGGCG
>Ga0335083_10003024_pt1 | contig 21944 bp, 21 predicted proteins | sample Lox_Sample_42_FD_206716 | JGI IMG/M metagenome (GOLD analysis project Ga0335083, IMG submission 206716) | Soil microbial communities from Loxahatchee National Wildlife Refuge, Florida, United States - Lox_Sample_4.2 | ecosystem: Environmental > Terrestrial > Soil > Wetlands | place: USA...
CGCGTCACCAGGGCGCTCACCAGGCGATCCTTGAAGGCGCTGGACTGTGCCGCGATCAGCACGTGCCCAGGCAGGGAGGGCACGCCTCTTTCGTAGCCATGCACTGGCGCCGGCTCGTGCCACAGAAGATAGGCGCCCAGCGAGGCCGAAAACAGCAGCAACATAGCCGCGATGATGATAGCGAGACTGATACTCCACTTCATGATTCTGTCCCGGCCGCCGGGGCGCGCCGCCGCGCCCCGCCCGCACCCTGGCTCACTGCACCTTGATCTCGACGGCCTTCTGCTTCTCGATCCTCGTCTTCGGGATATGCAGGTTCAGCACGCCATCCTTGCTCTCGGCCCGCACGCCAGCGGCATCGGCGTTCTCCGGCAGCGTGAAGCTGCGTGAGAAACTGCCGTAAAAGCGCTCCACGCGGTGCGTCTTCTCGTTCTTGTCTTCCTTTTCGACCTTGCGCTCGCCGGCGATGGTGAGCACGCCATTTTCCAGCGTGACTTTCACGTCCTCGCGCTTCACGCCGGGCAGTTCGGCCTTCACCAGGTATTCCTGGTCGGTTTCGCTGACGTCGGCGGCCGGGGACCATTCGAATTCCCTGGCGGCGAATTCGGCCGGCACGCGCCAGCGGCGGCCGAAGAAGGCCGGAGCGAAGCTGCGGAAGAATTCATCCGTTTCCTTGAAGGGCTCCCAGCGGTTCAGGTTCATGTGCATCTCCTTGTGTATAGGTGGTGGAACAGCATCGCGCTGTGCAGGCAACACTAGCCCGCGCGCTTGCGGACTCAATAAGTACATGCCGCAGGCCTGCGTGGCGGCGTACCCGTGCAAGTACGTATGGAAGGCGCGCGCGCCGTGCCTCAGCGTTGCAGCGGATCCCACCGCTGCACCGAGGTATGTCATGTCCACCGATCCCCAGGCGCTTACGGTTCCGTTCGCGGATCTGCGCCGCACCCACGTGGCGATCGTCGGCGGCAAGAATGCCTCGCTGGGAGAACTCACCGCGAATCTGACCCCGCACGGCATCCGCGTACCCGCGGGGTTCGCCACCACCGCGCTGGCCTACCGGCGCTTCGTCGAGGCCAATGGCCTGCAGGCAGTGATCGATGCGGCATTGGGCAACTGGCGCGGTGGCCAGCGCTCGCTGGAGCAGACCGGTCACGCGATCCGCGAGGCATTCCTGCAGGGCGTGTGGCCGGCGGACTGCGAGGCGGCACTGCTGGCGGCGTACCGCGAGCTGTCGCACCTGCAGGGCGTGGCGGCGGCGGCCGTCGCCGTGCGCTCCAGCGCCACCGCCGAGGATCTGCCCGAGGCGAGCTTCGCCGGCCAGCTCGAGAGCTTTCTGAATGTGGGCGGCGAACAGGCCGTGCTGCAGGCGGCGCGCCGCTGTTTCGCCTCGCTGTATACCGATCGCGCCATCAGCTACCGCCAGGCCAAGGGCTTCGAGCAGAGCCAGGTCGCGGTGTCGGTGGGCGTGCAGGTGATGGTGCGCTCTGATCTGGCCTGCGCCGGCGTGATGTTCTCCATCGACACCGAGACCGGCTGCGACCGGGTGGTGCTGATCAATGGCTCATGGGGCCTGGGCGAGAATGTGGTGCAGGGCACCGTGGATCCGGACGAGTACCAGGTATTCAAGCCGCTGCTGGCCGATCTCGGCGGTGCGATGCCCATCATCGAGAAGAAGTGTGGCGGCAAGGAACGCAAGCTGGTGTACATGGAGCAGGGTGGCGCCTCCACCGGCAACGTGGAGACCTCGCCGGCCGAGCGCCGTGCGTTCGTGCTGCAGGATGCGGAAATCGTGCTGCTGGCGCGCTGGGCCTGCGCCATCGAAGCGCACTACGGCACGCCGATGGACATCGAGTGGGCCAGGGACGGCGAGTCCGGCCAGCTTTTCGTGGTGCAGGCGCGGCCGGAGACCGTGCAGTCGCGCCGCGTGCTGCATGCGCTGCGCAGCTGGCGCATCGGCCGCAAGGGCCGGCTGCTGGCCAATGGCATCGCCATCGGCGAGGCGGCGGTGAGCGGCCGCGTCTGCCGCATCGACAGCGCAGCGGACCTGGATCGCTTCGTGCCGGGCGCCGTGCTCGTCACCGGCACCACCAACCCGGACTGGGTTCCTGCCATGCGCCGGGCCGCGGCCATTGTCACCGATCATGGCGGGCGCACCTCGCATGCCGCGATCATCAGTCGCGAGCTCGGCCTGCCGGCGGTGGTGGGCACCGGCAATGGCACGCAGCTGCTGGCCGATGGCCAGCAGGTGACGGTGTCCTGCGCGGAGGGCGACGAGGGTTTCGTGTACGAGGGCGCCGCCGAGGTGCAGGTCACGGACCTCGACCTGACGGACATTCCCGCCACGCGCACGCAGGTGATGCTGAACCTGGCGAACCCGGCCGCGGCGCTGCGCTGGTGGCGCCTGCCGGCCGATGGCGTCGGTCTCGCCCGCATGGAGTTCGTCGTGGCCAACCTGGTACGCGTGCACCCGATGGCGCTGGTGCGCTTCGATTCGCTGCAGGACATGCAGGCCAGGGAGGCCATCATCGAGCTCACGCAGGGTTACCGCGACCGCACCGAGTATTTCGTCGAGCGCCTGGCGCTCGGCCTGGCACGCATCGCCGCGGTGCTGCATCCCCGGCCGGCGATCATCCGCCTGAGCGACTTCAAGTCCAACGAGTATGCGAGCCTCATCGGCGGGCGCGAGTTCGAGCCGGTGGAGGAGAACCCGATGCTCGGGCTGCGCGGTGCCTCGCGCTACTATTCGCCGCGCTACCGCGAAGGGTTCGCGCTGGAGTGCCGCGCGATCCGCCGGCTGCGCGAACAGATGGGCTTCCGCAACGTCATCGTGATGATCCCGTTCTGCCGCTCGCCGGCCGAGGCCGATCGCGTGCTGGCGGTCATGGCCGAGAACGGACTGCGCCGCGGCGTGGATGGCCTGGAGGTGTACGTGATGTGCGAGATTCCCTCGAACGTCATCCTGGCGCGCGAGTTCGCGCAGCGTTTCGATGGCTTCTCCATCGGCAGCAACGACCTGACGCAGCTCACGCTGGGTGTGGATCGCGATTCGGCCGAGCTGGCGGGCCTGTTCGACGAGCGCGACGCGGCGGTGAGCTGGATGATCCGCACCGTGATCGCCACAGCCAATCGTCAGCACGTGAAGGTGGGGCTGTGCGGTCAGGCGCCGAGCGATCGCCCGGAAGTGGCGAAATTCCTGGTGGAGTGCGGCATCGACTCGATCTCGGTCACGCCGGACAGCTTCCTCGCGGTGAAGCGCAACGTGGCGGCGGTGGAACGGTCGATGGCCGCCCGCGAGGCGCCGCGCGCGCAGACCCTGGCCACTGCGCACGGCGCCGCCCCGTAACGATGCATTCGCGCCGCGCCGCTCAGGCGGCGTGCGTGACCGGCCGCGCCGCGGCCGGCGCGACATCCATCGCCGCCTCGACCGCCTGCTCGACGCGCTCGATCCAGACCACTTCCACCTGCGCCCGCGCACTCTCGGGAATGTCCTCGTAGTCGCGCCGGTTGCGCGCCGGCAGCAGCACCTTGTGGATGCCGGCGCGTGCCGCCGCCACGACCTTCTCCTTGATGCCGCCGACCGGCAGCACCAGGCCGCGCAGGCTGATCTCGCCGGTCATCGCGATGTCGGCGCGCACGTGCTTGCGCGTGAGCAGCGACACCAGCGAGGTGAAGATCGCCACGCCCGCGCTCGGACCATCCTTCGGCACCGCGCCGGCCGGCACGTGGATGTGCAGGTCGCTCTTTTCGAGCAGCTGCGGATCGATGCCGAAATCCGGCGCCAGCGACTTGACCAGCGTCACCGCGGCCTGTGCGCTCTCCTTCATCACATCGCCGAGCTGGCCGGTGAGCGTCAGCTTGCCGTTGCCCGGCACGCGCGTGGATTCGATGAACAGGATGTCGCCGCCCACCGGCGTCCATGCCAGCCCCGTGGCCACGCCCGGCACACTGGTGCGCATGGCCACCTCGTTCTCGTAGCGCGGTGCGCCGAGGATGCCAGGCAGGTCCTCCGCGCCAATGCGCAGCGACCCCGTGGCGCCGTGCTCGGCGATGCGTACCGCGTAATGGCGCAGCACCGCGCCGATCTGGCGCTCCAGGTTGCGGCAGCCGGCTTCGCGCGTGTAATCGCGCACGATGTGATGCAGCGCCTCATCGGTGATTTGCGCCTGCTGCGCCGTCAGTCCATTGGCCTCCAGCTGCCGCGCCACCAGGTAGCGCCGCGCGATCTGCACCTTTTCATCCTCGGTGTAGCCGGTGAGCTCGATGATCTCCATGCGGTCGCGCAACGGCGCCGGAATGGTGTCGAGCATGTTGGCCGTGGTGATGAACAGCACCTTGCTGAGGTCGAAGGGCACGCCCAGGTAATTGTCGCGGAAGGTGCCGTTCTGCTCCGGGTCGAGCACCTCGAGCAGTGCGGAGGCCGGGTCGCCGTGGAGGCCATTGCCGAGCTTGTCGATCTCGTCCAGCATCAGCACCGGATTGCGCGAGCCGGCCTTGCGCAGCGCCTGCGCGATGTTGCCCGGCAGCGCGCCGATGTAGGTGCGGCGATGACCGCGGATCTCGGCCTCGTCATGCACGCCGCCCAGGCTCACCCGGCCGAACTTCAGGCCCACTGCGCGCGCGATGCTCTGGCCCAGCGAGGTCTTGCCCACGCCCGGCGGGCCCACCAGGCACAGGATGGGGCTGCGGCCCTGCGGGTTGAGCTTGCGCACGGCGAGGAATTCGAGGATGCGCCGCTTCACCTTGTCGAGGCCGTAGTGATCCTTCTCCAGCACTTCGCGGGCCCTGGCGATGTCGATGCTCTCGGCATCGAGCTTCGACCAGGGCATGGCGATCAGCCAGTCGATGTAGCTGCGCAGCATGGAGTATTCCGCGCCGGATTCGGGCATCTGCTCCAGCCGGCCCAGCTCCTTGCGGGCCTGCTCATCGACGTCGGGCGGCATGCGCGCCTCGTCGATGGCCTTGCGCAGCTCCGCGATATCCTTCTGCGGGCCGCCCTCGCCGAGCTGCTTCTGGATCTGGCGCATCTGCTCGCGCAACAGCATCTCCTTCTGCCGCTCATCGAGGGCCTCGCGGGTCTGCTCCTCGATCTGGCGTGACAGCTTCAGCACGTCGATGCGGTGCGTGAGCAGCTCCGCCACCTTTTCCAGCCGCGGGATCAGCGGTACGGTTTCGAGGATCTGCTGCTTCTCGGCGGGCTTGACGTCCATGAGGCTCGCGATCAGGTCCGCGAGCACCGACGGGGATTCGATGGCCTGCACGGCATTGGCCACCTCGGCCGGTGCCTGCGGCAGCAGCGCCACGACCTCGGCGGCCAGCTGCTTCAGGTACAGCGTGCGTGCCTCGACGTCGGTGTTGACCACCGGCGGCTCCTCGATGAATTCCACCCGCGCCACCAGGAAGGGGAAGCCGGGCAGGAAATCGATGACACGGAAGCGCTGCTCGCCGCGGCACACCAGGTGCTGGGCATCGTTCTGTGCCGTGACCACGCGCAGGATGGACGCCACCGTGCCGGTGCGGTGCAGGTCATCCGGCGTCGGATCGGAGATGGAGGGATCCTTCTGCAGCAGGAAGCCCACCTTGCGCCCGGCGCGCTCGGCCTCGCGCGCGGCGGCCAGGGACTTCTCGCGCCCGATGGCCACCGGATGCACCACGCCCGGGAACATCACCAGGTTGCGGGTGGGCACGATCAGCAGCACGTCTTCCGGCGGCACCGGATGCGCGGGCTGCGGGGCTGCGGAAGTCGGTTCGTTCACGTCGGTGTTGCTCATGTACCTGCCTGTCGGTCAAGGAACGGCCCAGCGCGGCATCGTGTCGGTATTAGATGAGGCGTCCGTCGCTGGTTTCAATACGGCCGGAGTGTCGAAAGTACGCCGCGCCGGTGGTGCGGCAATAGGTAGATCTACCCAATTGCGGAATCTGCGGATGTCGCCGCCCGCGGGTCGGCGGCATAGTCGCCCGGGCAGCGCGGCGACATCCTGTCAGTCGCGCGCCTACGGCAAGGAGACGATCATGGAGCTTCTGCAGGCGATCGAACAGCGTCGCGCCGTGCGCGAATACACCGACGAGCCGGTGGACCCGGCCTTGATCGAGCGGCTGATCCGCGCGGCGACGCTCGCACCGAGCGCCATGGACCAGCAGCCATGGAGCTTCGCGGTGATCGCCGGCCCCTGGCGCATCGATGCCTGTGCGCAGCGCGCGCGCGAATATGCGCTCAGCCACGCCGGCATGGCCAACGGCCGCGTGCAACAGCTGCTGGCCGACCCGGCCACCAATATCTTCCACCACGCGCCGGTGCTGGTGCTGGTGCTGGCGCGCGAGGACGAGCCACAGGCACGCGAGGACTGCTGCCTGGCCGCCCAGACCTTCATGCTGGCGGCGCGCGATGCCGGTCTCGGCACCTGCTGGATCGGCTTCGGCCGGCCATGGCTGAATCTTCCCGAAACCAAGGCCGAGCTGGGCCTGCCGCTGCGCCGGCACGTGGTGGCGCCCATCATCCTCGGGCATCCGCGCGCCTGGCCGCCCGCGCACGCGCGGCACCCGGCCGAGATCCACTGGATCAAATAGAGCAGGCGCGGCGGCGCATACCGGGGCGGCGGAGGTTTCCGTATGCTCCGCCCATGTTCTTCAACAAGGTGGGGACGCCGACGCGGCTGCTCAAGGTACTGGGCCTCGTGAGCCTCGCTGTATTGCTGCTGGCCGGTCCGCCGCAGTCCATCCTGCCGGTCTCCGACCTGTTCCGCCCTGGCCCGGCCGAGCGCTTGCTGGTGGTGGCGCCGCACCCGGACGATGAGACCCTGTGCTGTGCCGGCGTGATCCGCCGCGCACGCGAAGCCGGTGCGCAGGTGGCCGTGGTGTGGCTGACCAGCGGCGATGCCTTCAACCTGGACGCGGAACTGGTGCAGCGCACGCTGCGGCACACGCCGCGCAACCTGCGGGCGCTGGCGGTGATGCGGATGCAGGAGGCGCATGCGGCCGCGGATGTGCTGGGCGTGCCGGCGGAGGGGCAGTTCTTCCTGTGCTATCCGGATCAGGGGCTGGGGCCGCTGCTGGGGGCCTATCGGAACATGCCGTTCACTTCGCCGCACACGCGCGCCTCGGCGGTGTGGTGCAACGGCGCGCTGTCGCCGGGTGCTGCCTATGAAGGGCGCAACCTGCAGCGCGACCTGGAGGCCGTGATCGACCGCTTCCAGCCCACGCATGTGCTGGCGCCAAGTCCGCTCGATACGCATCCGGATCACCACGCGGCCGGCGAGCTGGTCATGCGGGTGCTGGCCGGACGCAGTGCGACGGGAAAGCTGCGCCAGTGGATCGTCCATGGCGGCTTCGGCTGGCCCGCGCCGCGCGGGCTGCACGCCGACCGCATGCTCGCCCCGCCGGAGCAGGCGGCCGGCGTGGATTGGGAGGCGGTGCCGCTGACCAGCCAGGAGCGCGACCGGAAGCTGCACGCCGTGCAGTCCTACGCGTCGCAGATGGCGATTTCCTCGCGCTTCATGCTGGCGTTCGTGCGCAGCAACGAGCTGTTTGCACGACCGCCATCCTCCGCCACGGCGGCGGCCCGCTGATGGAGCTGCCGCCGCGTCAGTGCGGCGGCGTTGCCAGGCGTGCCACGTGGAAGGCCAGCAGCGGCCCGAAGCGGCCCGCGAACAGGCCCTGTCGCCGCACCCGCTGCAGGATGTCCACATCGGGAGCGCTGTTGCCTTCAACCAGGATGACGCCGTCCTCGCTGATGGCGATGTCCCAGCCCACGATGATGCGGTCCCTGAAGGCAGCATGCGCCCGCTCGGCCAGCGCGCGTACCGCCGGCCACTGCGGCACCGCACGGCCGGTGATCGATGCCCCCGTCATCGGATGTCTCGTCAGCCAGCCCAGCCGGGTGAACATCCCCAGGTCGCTCGCATCGGACAGCAGGCTGGTGTCCAGATCGATGTCGGAGGCGATGCCGCCGGCGTGGAAGTTGTCCACCGTGGTGTTCGCGCCCACGGCCATGCGCAGTACCGCGGCCACCAGCTCCGGCTCGCCGGCTTCGTTGATGCAGGTCATGGCGCGGATGGTGGACAGCGCGCCGCCGTTGCTCAGGTCCGACAGGTCGGCGTGATTGCGGACGCGGCGCTGCACCAGCAGCGGCCTGTGCAGGGAACTCGCGCGCAGGCGCGCCAGCAATCCGGCCGCATCGAGTTCCAGGCCGTCGGCGCGGCGGTAGCGGTCCGCGCCCAGGTAATCCCAGCGTTCGGCGCCGGTGCCACCGCGGCCGCGCACGGGCTTCACGAACAGATCGCAGGCCGGCAGGCTTGCCGCATCGGCGGCAGGGCCGCTCACCACTCCCTCGCGGATGGCTGCCACCACCGGGATGACGGGCAGGCCGTGCTGCTCGCAGTGCCGCGCGAAATCGACCTTGTCGCTGAGCGGTGTCGAGGCGTTGTGGTGAAGCATGTCGTACACGCCAAGCTTGGTTTCCGAGCGCGTCAGGAACTGCTCGAGCCTGCCCCGGATCGGTTTGTCGTGCAGCGAGTAGATGTAGTACCAGGGCGGCAGGATGCCGTCGGAGATGTACAACCGCATCTGGTCGAGGAACTGCATGGGGATCGTCCGCCCATGGCGACGCGCGATCAGCGGTCCATTGCGCACCGTCAGCACCGTGGCGCTGAACAGCAGCAGCACCGGCCACAGGCACAGTCCGCCGAGCAGTTCGCCCAGCTCGGTGAGGCTCGACGGGTGCCAGAAGTAACTGGCGTAGGCGCGGCGCAGGCCATCCGCCGGGCCGCCGCCCGTGTGGCCGGCACGGCCTGCCGCGGCGATGGCAATGGGCAGTCCACCAGCACGGTAGACCACGCGCTCGGCGCGCGTGGCCAGCCAACGCAGCCTGAATCCCATATCGTCCCTCCGGATCGGCCACGGCTGAAATGCGGCACGCGCACCCCGCGCAATGGCAGTCAATATAGGACGTCGCTGCGGCGATCCACCCTCAGTACAAATGCGTATCACCGGTGGTTGCAGTGCACCGGGACCCGGCGTCCTGCGGCAATTACGGAGCGCCGGCATGAAGGCGGCCGCCTACGATGCCGGCATGGCCATCATCGAGCTGGAACACCTGACCCGTCGCTTCGGCGACCTCGTTGCGGTGGACGGTATCACGCTCGACATCGCCGACGGCGAGTTCTTCGGCCTGCTGGGCCCGAACGGCGCCGGCAAGACCACCTTGCTGACCATGCTGACGACGCTGCTGCCGCCTTCCTCCGGCGCCGCCCGCATCGCCGGTTTCGACCTGGTGCGCCAGCCGCGCCAGGTACGCGGGGCCATCGGCATCGTCTTCCAGGATCCGAGTTCCGACGACACGCTGACCGGCTACGAGAACCTGAAGCTGCACGGCATGCTGTACCACCTGCGGCCGGTGCTGCGCGAGCAGCGCATCCGCGAGGTGCTGGAACTGGTGGAACTCACCGACCGCCGGCACGACGTGGTGAAGCACTACTCCGGCGGCATGCGGCGCCGGCTGGAACTGGCACGCGGGTTGATGCACCGCCCGCGGGTGCTGTTCCTCGACGAGCCCACGCTGGGGCTGGATCCGCAATCCCGCGAGCACATCTGGAGCTATGTCGAGCGCCTGGTGAAGGAGGAGAAGACCACGGTGGTGCTGACCACGCACTACATGGAGGAAGCAGACCGCCTGTGCGGTCGGGTGGCCATCGTCGATCGCGGCCGCATCGTCGCGCTGGATACTCCCGCGCAGCTCAAGCGCGTGGTCGGTGGCGACGTGGTGGTGCTGCGCGCGCCATCCCCGGACCTCGAGGCGGTGCGCGCGCTCGGCTTCGTGGACCGGATCGATCGCCGCGGCCAGATCGTGCAGCTCACCATGGCGGACGCGAAGGACCGCCTGCCGCTGCTGCTGCGCGCCGTCGGTGAGGTCGGGTCGGTGGAAGTCCGGCCGGCGTCGCTGAATGACGTCTTCATGCATTACACCGGGCGCGAGATGCGCGCGGCTGCCGCGGAGGGTGGATGGGCGGAACGCTCGATGAACTATCGATCCGCGACGAGATAGGCGGCATCGTCGCGGTCTGGTACCGCGAGTGGAAGGTGTTCCTGCGCGAACGTTCGCGCATCGTCGCCTCGGCGGTGAATCCCGTGCTGTGGCTGCTGGTGTTCGGCGGTGGCCTGGGGAGCAGCGTGTCGGTGCCCGGGGTCGAATACCAGGCATTCATCTTCCCCGGCGTGCTGGCGCAGGCGGTGCTGTTCTCCTCGATCTTCTTCGGCGTCTACATCGTCTGGGACCGCAAGATCGATTTCCTGAAGGAGGTGCTGGTGGCGCCCATCACGCGCACCTCGATGTTCATCGGCAAGGTCGCCGGCGGCGCCACCGATTCCATCGTGCAGTCGCTGATCCTGCTGGCGCTGGGCGCCGTGCTCGGCACGATGGGCGTGATCCCGGGACTGCATCCGACGCTGCCGGCGTTTGCCGCCGCGCTCGCCATCCTGCTGCTGATCACCGCGGCCTTCGTCAGCGTGGGATTGATCCTCGGCGCGCTGATGGAAAGCCCGGAGGGCTTCCAGCTCGTCTCGAGCTTCCTGCTGTTTCCCACGTTCTTCCTCTCGGGCGCGCTGTTCCCGCTGGACCGGTTGCCGGCCTGGCTGGCACCGCTGGTACTGCTGGATCCGCTGACCTATGGCGTGGATGCGCTGCGCCGGGTCATCCTCGGCAGCGGCCATTTTTCGCTGGCCACCGACCTGTCGGTGCTTGGCGTGTTCACCCTGCTCGCCATCGCCGTCGGCAGCGCCGCATTCCGCCGCATGAAAATCTGACAATATCGCCGTCCGTGATCGCCGCGGCGCGCGCCCTGTTGCTCCTCATCCTCGCCAATTCCGCACCATGGGCGGTGGGCCGGCTGCTGCGCGGCCGCTGGGCCTGGCCACTGGATGGCGGCCGTGCGCTGCGCGATGGCAAGCCCCTGCTGGGCAGCCACAAGACCTGGCGGGGCCTGATTTCCGGGGCGGTCGTCTGTGGGCTGGTGGCGCCCCTCACCGGACTTTCCTGGCAGACCGGCGCTGCCCTTGGCGCGCTGGCGTTGCTCGGAGACGCCTTCTCCAGCGCCATCAAGCGGCGCCTCGCGCTGCTGCCGGGCACCGACGTGCCCGGGCTTGACCAGCTTCCGGAAGCGCTGCTGCCGCTCGCCGCGCTGGCCCCCGCGCTGCAGCTCGGGGTGGGCGGCGTGGTGGTGGTCGCGCTGCTGTTCACTGTTCTGGGCGTGCTGATGATCCGCCTGCGCCGGTAGGGCGCTGCCTGGGCCCGCGGCTAGGTAGATGACCTGATTCAGGGGCGGGGCGGCAGGGATCACGATGCTGCCGACCCCATCCCGAGGAGAAGAGCAATGAGCATCGCCCGACTGAGCTTTCGAATCCGCGCGCTCGCGCCGCTGTTGCTGCTGGCGGCCTGCGCCACCATGAGCGTGACCAGCGACAAGTATCCGCAGGCCGATTTCAGCGGCTACCGGACCTTCGCCTGGATTGCCGCCGATCCGCTGATCCGGCCGCGCAATGGCCAGGAAATCAGCGCGCTGACCAGCCGCCGCATCCGCGAGGCCATCGAGTCGGAGCTTGCCGGCAAGGGCTACCGCGAGGTGAACGACCCGGCGGGCGCGAACTTCGTCGTGGCGTTCACTGTCGGCACGCGCGATCGTCTGGACGCCGAGTCCTATCCCGCGCCATTCCGCGGGCCATGGCTGTGGGGCTGGTACGGCAACGAGACCGACCTGCGCGTGTACCGTGAGGGCACGCTGTCCATCGACATCTTCGACGGCGCCACGCACCAGCCGGTGTGGCATGGCCGCGCCCGCAAGGAAATCACGGGATCGGATGTGAAAGATCCGGAGCCGGTGATCAAGCGCGCGGTGACCGCGATCCTGGGCAAGTTCCCCACGCGCAGGTAGGACAGGGCCGCCGCTGCCGGACGATGCCCGCACGCGGCGGCGGGTTTTGCTGACCGACGCTGCGGCAAGTGCCTATTGCCCGGTCTTGCGGCGGGCGTAAGTTGAAACGCAATCGGCTGTAACCGGAGCGAACCATGGCCAGGACTCCCAATCCCGACGTTGGACAGTGGTATCGCCATATCGACAAGGGCGAGGTGTTCCAGGTCGTCGATGTCGACCCGGACGGCAGCCGCATCGAGACGCAATCCTTTGACGGCGACATCGAGGAATTCTCGCGCGAGGAGTGGCACCAGCTCCAGATAGAGACCTGCGAGCAGCCCGAGGACTGGACCGGTCCGTTCGATGACATCGAGCGCGATGACCTGGGTTACCAGGACGACACCGAGATGACCGCGGCGGACTGGCGTCAGCCGCTGGAAGGGAACCCGGGCGTCGGGGCCTGGGAGGACGTCACTCCCGATGGGGAAGATGAGCCCACCGGGCAGCCCGGCCAGGGTTGACCGGCAGCGGGACCGCTGCATCCCGCATCAATTCAATCCGAGGTCTGGTCTGCCGGTCAGCTGCCCTTCTGGTAAGTGCCGACCAGCTCGGCACTGGCCAGCACGTGACCATCCATCGCGGCCTCCAGCCGTGCCTTGGTGGGATGCTCCAGTTCCGGCAGTGCCCGGTCCAGCGCATACAGCTTGATGAAGTAGCGGTGCCGGCCGATGGGCGGGGCCGGCCCGCTGTACTGCGCGCGATCCTGGTCATTCAATCCCTGGCGCGTACCGGGCGGCAGGCCGCTGGATGAGGCGCCCGCCGGCAGCGCCGTCGCGCCCACCGGGAGCTGGTAAAGCACCCAGTGCACGAAGGTGCGTTGCGGCGCGGCCGGATCCGGCGCATCCGGGTCATCCATGATCAGCGCCACGCTCTTCGTACCCGGCGGCATGCCGGACCATTCCAGTGGCGGCGACAGGTTCTCGCCCTCGGCCGTGTACCGGCGCGGCATCGACGCGTGGTCGGCGAATGCCGGTGAACGGATGGAAAGCATCGTATCCTCCTCCACGCATGGGCTGCAGGGGTCCATGCATGGTACGAAGCATCGCCGGCACAGGCCGCTCGGCAAATCCGCACTTGTATGTAGGGCTTCTCCCACGGGCAGATGATGGACAACGCACTGGAGGTCGAGGATCTGGGTGTGCGGCTCGGCACCGAGGAGGTGCTGCGGCACCTTGATTTCAAGGTGGCGCGCGGCCAATGCCTGGCCATCATTGGTCCCAACGGTGCGGGCAAGACAGTGCTGCTGCGTGCGCTGATCGGCGCGCTGCCACACACGGGCAGCATCGGCTGGGCGCCGCACACCCGTTTCGGCTACCTGCCGCAGAAGCTGGACATCGAGCGCGACCTGCCGGTCAGCGGCGCCGACCTGCTGCGCGCGCGCGCCGCGCTGGCCGGCGTCGCGCGCGGTGAAATCACCGCCGCGCTGGCGGCCATCGGTCTGGACGGGGCAACGCTCGACAAGCCGATCGGCACACTCGCCGGTGGGCAGTTCCAGCGGCTGCTGATTGCCTGCGCCTTGCTCGGGCGGCCCAATGTGCTGTTGCTCGACGAGCCGGCGGCGGGTGTCGATGCGCCGGGGCAGGAGCAGCTGAACGAGCTGCTGCGCCGCCAGCAGCTCACGGCAGGCATGACCATCCTGATGGTTTCGCACGATCTGAGCGTGGTGCACCAGTACGCCGACCAGGTGCTGTGCCTGGGACGCGAGCGCACCTGCTTCGGTCCGGCGCGCACCGCGCTGACGCCCGGGCTGCTGCAGGAGATCTACGGCATGCCGGTGGCGCTGCATGTGCACCAGGGCACCACGCATGAGCACGCCTGACATCACCTCGCAGGTGGTTGCGGTATGCATGGCGATCGCGGCCGGCCTGATCGGCTGTTTCGCGCTGATGCGGCGCATGACCCTGGCGGCGGACGCCATGTCGCACGTGGCACTGCCCGGCATCGGGCTGGCATTGATGCTGCGGCTGAACCCGCTGGCCGGGGCGCTGCTGATGCTGCTGGTGGGTGCGCTGCTGATCTGGGGCATCCAGCGTCGCACGCGCATCGCCACCGAGACGGTCATCGGCGTGGTGTTTTCGGTTGCGCTGGCGGTTGGCAGCACGCTGGCTTCGGGCGAGGAGCTGATCGACGCGCTGCTCGGCACCCCCGGCGCGCTGCCGCTGTGGGAAGCGCTGCTGGGCATCGCCGCCGCGCTGCTGGTCGTGGCATTCGTGCTGCGCATGCGCAATGCGCTGATCGTCGCGCTGGTGTCGCCGGACATCGCGCGTACCGCCGGCGTGGCGGTGGCGCGGCTGGACCTGTACTTCCTGCTGGCCTTCGCGCTGACCATCGCGCTCGGCCTGCGCTACCTGGGCGTGCTGCTGATGGGTTCGCTGATCATCATTCCGCCGGCGGTGGCGCGCCGCCTGGCGCGCAACCTCGACGGCATGTTCGCCTGGTCGATGGTGGTCGCGGTGCTGGCGACCGTGGCGGGAAGCGCTCTGGCTTCGCTGGCCGGCCGCCCCAGCGGTCCGTTCATCGTGATGAGCGCCGGCGCGCTGTTCGGACTCAGCCTGCTGCGCCGGAGCGCCGCCTGAGGCTGGTTCAGGCCGCCTTGCGAGCGGCGTGCAAACCAGCCACGAAGCTCTCCACCTTGCCGGGATGCTGGCCGCGCTCGATTTCCGTGTCGTTGAAGAACGCGGTCGTCACCGGCACCCGGTCGCACAATGACGCCATTCGCTGCAGCACCTTCGGCGCGCCGGAGCCGCCCTGCGTGCAGAAAAACGCCACGTTGTTGAAGTCGTCGTGATGTTGGGTGATGTAGGCGCGCATCGGCGAGGAAATGTTGCTGCCCCATACCGGCGTGCCCAGCACCACCAGCGTGTAGTCGCGCGGGTCCAGCGTGCCGGCCTCGATGCGGGCAGGCACGTGCCGCAATGCCTCGCGCGCCGAGCGCCAGTAGCCGCGCAGGCCATCGCGTGTGCGCGGTTCACGGATGGCCTCACAATCCGCGCCGGCGGCAGCGGCGATCAGTTCCGCCACGCGGCGTGTGTAGCCGGTGCGCGAGAAATACACTACCAGGGTGTCCTTCATGTGCCGTGCACCCGGTACGCTCAGGCCGCCAGCTGTTGCGCCAGCGGCGTGGAGATCTTCGCCAGCGTGGCCATGACCTCGCCCGCGACGATTTCCGGACGCTGGCTGAACTGGGCGCGCGCCGATTCGCGCACGATATCGGCCATCGACAGGATGCCGATCAGTCCGCCGTCGTTGTCCAGCACCGGCAGGCGCCGCACCTGTTCCTTTTCCATCAGGCGCTGCGCGTCCTCGAGCAGGTCGCTGGCCTTGCAGGTGAGCACCTGTTTCGCCATGGCGTCCTCGACGCGCAGTTCGTGCAGCGGCTTGCCCTGGAACAGCGCCGCCATGCAGATGTCGCGATCGGTGATGATGCCACTGACCAGGCGGGCGCCGTCGCCGGTGAGCACCGGCAGGGTGCCGCAATCGCTGCTCCACATCAGGCTCGCGGCGTGTTCCAGCGAGTCATGCGGGCCACAGGTGGTGACGTGATGGGACATGATCTTCTCGACGCGCATGAGGCTTCCTCCATGTTGGGTGTCTCTATCAGGCACCCGCGGCGCGCCGCGAGGAATACGTATCTATACCGAGCTGCCGCACGGCCGCCGCGCGGCGCAGCAGCAACTGGCCGCGCAGAACGCGAACTGCGGCGCGCCGGCGCGGGTGCGCCGCGCCGAAACGCGCGAGCAGGCGCAGCTCCATGTCCAGGTCGGTGATCGTGCCCAGTCCCTGCTGCAGCAGCGCCAGGCCGGGAAGATGCATCCCGCGCGGCAGCTGCTGGCCCGCCGCGCGGACCAGCTCGGCCATGTAGCGCAGCCGCTTCACGTGAATGCGGCGCCGGTGCAGTCGATGTGCGCCGGTGGACGCGGCGCCGCGCCCCGCGCCCTGCAGCCAGCGCGACTCGGCGCCCAGGCGTCGCAGGGCGCGCTGCGCCAGCACCTGCTGCGCGTCGCCGCGGGCCGGTTGCAGCCAGCTGCCGACGATGGCTTCCAGCTTTCGGCCGCGAACGGCACGCAGTTCGCGTTGCAGGCTCGCGCCGAGGCGCGGCAGCCGCCGATCCTCGTGGCGTGCCAGTCGCGCGGCCGCGGGCAGCGACGGCGACAGCTGCCGCGATGCGCGCGCGGCGAGTTGCGCATCGCGCAGCCTTCCCGAGGCGTGGAATGCCTCGTGCAGCTCCCGTTCGACCGATCCGGGCCGGCGCGCGCTGCCCGTGGGCGCCAGCAGCGCTTCCAGCGCCACCAGGCGGCGCGTGCGCATCCGAAGCTCATGCACGGCGCCACGCGTGGCGCCGGCGGCCAGCACGCGGCGCCGCGCCGCGCGCCATTGCTTCAGCGTCTGCCGGCCGACACGCGCGTAGCCGGCGCGCGCCATGGCTTCAGTGTGCCTCGTCCCAGTTCGCGCCGCTGCCGATGTCCACCTTCAGCGGCACCGCGAGTTGCTCGGCCGCGGCCATCTGCTCGTGCAGCATCGCGGCCACTTCCTCGCGCGCCTCCTGCGCGACCTCCAGCACCAGCTCGTCGTGCACCTGCATGATCAGCCTGGCCGGCAGCCGGCGCGCGCGGCATTCGTGCTCCACACGCAGCATGGCCAGCTTGATGATGTCCGCGGCCGTGCCCTGCATCGGCGCGTTGATGGCGCTGCGCTCGGCATACTGCTGCAGCTGGCGGTTCTTCGAACGGATGTCGGGCAGGTACAGACGGCGGCCGCGCACGGTCTCCACATAGCCTTGCTCGCGCGCCTGCGCGCGCGTGCGGTCCATGAAGGCCTTCACGCCGGGATAGCGGTCGAAGTACAGGTCCACGTACTGCTGCGCCTCGCCGCGGCCGATGCCGAGCTGCCGGGCGAGACCGAAGGCCGACATGCCGTAGATCAGGCCAAAGTTCACCGCCTTGGCCGAGCGGCGCTCGACGGCGGACACCTCGCCGATGGATTTGCCCAGCACCTCCGCGGCGGTGGCCTGGTGGATGTCGCGATCCTCGGCGAAGGCGCGCAGCAGCGTGGCATCGCCGGACAGGTGCGCCATGATGCGCAGCTCGATCTGCGAGTAGTCGGCGGACATCAGCAGGTGGCCGGGCGGCGCGATGAAGGCCTGGCGGATGCGCCGGCCTTCCTGCGTGCGGATCGGGATGTTCTGCAGGTTGGGGTCGGTGGAGGACAACCGACCGGTGGCCGCCACCGCCTGGTGATAGCAGGTGTGCACGCGGCCGCTCGACTCATCGATCTGCTCGGGCAGCTTGTCCGTGTACGTGGACTTGAGCTTGGCCATGCCGCGGTATTCCAGGATCAGCCGCGGCAGCTCGAAGCTTGCGGCCAGCTCCTCCAGCACGTCCTCGGCCGTCGAGGGCTGGCCGGTCGGCGTCTTGCGCATCACCGGCAGCTGCAGTTTCTCGAACAGGATCTGCTGCAGCTGCTTCGGCGAATCGAGATTGAACTCGCCGCCGGCCGCCGCGTGCGCCTGCTTCTGCAGCTCGATGAGCTTCGCGCCCAGCTCGCCGCTCTGCCGCCGCAGCAGCGCCGCATCCAGCAGCACGCCGCGCTGTTCCATCGCCAGCAGCACCAGCGACAGCGGCTGCTCGATCTCCTCGTACAGCGCCTGGAGTTTCGGCGCGGCGGTGAGCTGCGGCCACAGCGCCTGGTGCATGCGCAGCGTGACGTCGGCATCCTCGGCGGCGTATGCCGTGGCGCCTTCCACCGATACCTGGTCGAAGCCGATCTGCTTGGCGCCCTTGCCGGTGACCTCCTCGTACTTGATGGTATCGATGCCGAGGTAGTGCTTCGCCACCGAATCCATGTCGTGGCGCGTGGCCACGCTGTTCAGCACATAGGACTCCAGCATCGAATCGTGGCGCATGCCAGCCAGCGCAATGCCATGGTTGGCCAGCACGTGCGCGTCGTATTTCAGGTGGTGGCCGAGCTTGGCGCGGTTCGCGTCCTCGAGCCAGGGCTTCAGCTGCGCCAGTGTCTGCTCCAGGTCGAGCTGTGGCGGCGCGCCGGCATAGCGGTGCGCCAGCGGCAGGTAGGCGGCCTTGCCGGATTCGATGCAGAACGACAGGCCGACGATGCGCGCCTGCATGTAGTCGAGACTGGTGGTTTCGGTGTCGAAGGCGAACAGCTCGGCCTTGCCCAGTTCCTGCACCCAGTGCTGCAACCGCTCCAGGTCGAATACGGTTTCGTAGTGGCGTGGCACGGCGGGAGGGGTCGGCACCTGCGCCGGCGCCGCGACGATGGGCACCGGCTCCGCGCGCGGCAGCGACTCGCCGCCGTCTGCATCCGGCGGGCTGTCGAGCGCCTTCAGCAGCCCGCGGAACTCCAGCCGCATGTACAGCTCGCGCAACTTCGCCACGTCCGGTTGCTGGCGCGCGAAGCCGAAAGGGTCTTCGGCGATGTCGAGATCGGTACGGATGGTGGCGAGCTGCCGTGACAGCGCCAGCGCGTCGAGGCCGGCGCGCAGGTTCTCGCCGACCTTGCCGCTGACCTCGGCGGCGTGCGCGATCAGGTTGTCGAGTGTCTGGTAGGTGCCCAGCCACTTGGCCGCCGTCTTCGGGCCCACCTTCTCGATGCCGGGGATGTTGTCCGAGCTGTCGCCCACCAATGCCAGGTAATCGATGATCTGCTCGGGCCACACGTCGAACTTGGTCTTCACGCCGGCGCGGTCCAGCCGCGTGTTGCTCATGGTGTTGATCAGCGTGATGTGCTCATTCACCAGCTGCGCCATGTCCTTGTCGCCGGTGGAGATCAGCACGTCGCAGCCCTGTTTCGCGGCGCGCACGGCAAGCGTGCCGATCACGTCGTCGGCCTCGACGCCCGGGATGCGCAGCAGCGGCAGGCCCAGGGCCTGCACGGCGTCCAGCAGCGGCTGGATCTGCGAGCGCAGCTCATCCGGCATGGCCGGACGATGCGCCTTGTACTCGGCGAACAGCTCGTCGCGGAAAGTGCGGCCGGGCGCATCGAACACCAGCACCATGGGACTGCCGGCGTACTCGCGCAGGAACTTCTGCAGCATGTTCAGCACGCCGAACACCGCGCCGGTGGGCTCGCCGCGCGAATTGTTCAGCGGCGGCAATGCATGGAAGGCGCGGTACAGATACGAGGAGCCGTCGACGAGGATCAACGGCGGCTGGCGCGCGGAATTCATCGTCTGCCCTTGATGCGAAGCAGGTGCCGCGCGACCGCCGCGCCGCTCAGTTGCCGCTGCTGCCGGCGGCAGGCGGCTGCTGGCGCTGGCGTTGCCGTTCGTCGGAACTGGCGGTGCCGGCGGTGCCAGTGGCGGAGTTGCCGGCTGCGGGCGTCGCATCGGCCGGTGCGGCGGTTGTTGCCGCTGCCGCCGGCACGGTCACCGGCTGGCTCTCGTCGGGCAGGTACAGGTTGCCCTTCTGTCCGCAGGCCGCCAGCAGCAGGCCGCCCAGCGCCCATGCCATGCGCGCCTTCACGTGGGTACCGCCATCGGCCGCCCGTCGCGCAATGCCAGCCAGCCGCGCGCCACGCGATAGGCCACCCACATACCCACGATGAAGAAGCCCAGCAGCAGGAACGGGATGCCGACCAGGATGAGCGCGAACGGCCAGATGGCGAACCACAGCAGGAACACCCACAGCATCGCAAACCAGAAGGTCCGCAGCTGCCACCGGAAGTGCGTGGCCAGCCAGGTGCCGCGCACCCGGCCGCGCCGCGCGTAATTCATGATCACCGCGACGATGGAAGGCGCGCTGAACAGGAACTTCAGCGCGATGAAGGCGGTGGTGAACAGGCCGATGGCCACGGCGAGCGCATGCAGTGCGTACATCAAGTGCGTGTAGCCCACATCGCGTGGGTCGGCGGCTGCGTCGGAATCTTCCATGGGGAGCAAAGATACCCCAGACCCGTGAGGACTGGGTGGGGGATGACGCAGGCCGGTGGTGTTTGCCCGCCAGTGCGGGCGTCGAGGGCCCAACAGCGTGCAAACACCAAAAACTCCGGCTACATTCAGACGCAAAAGCAGTAGGGCGAGGGGGACTCATGAATACTAGCCGGACAGGAGTCATCATTGGCACGCTGACTGCGCTATTGGCTTCAGTCGCAGTCACCGCCGCCACACCAGCCACCTCGCCCTCCACCCGCTTCAACTGCGACCGCGCCTGCCTCGCCAAGGTGGCCGATGACTACTTCGCGGCGCTGGTCGCGCACGATCCGTCGCGGCTGCCGCTGGCGCCGGACGTGAAGTACACCGAGACCGGCATCGTCAAGCGCATCGGCGAGGGCCTGTGGAAGACGGCCCAGAGCCTGCCGCGCTACCGGCTCAACCTGTACGACCCCGAGACCGGCGGCATCGGCGTACATGCTGTGCTGAAGGAGCGCGGGCTGGAGACGCTGCTATCGCTGCGGCTGAAAGTGGAAGCCGGGCGCATCCTTGAGGTGGAGGCGCTGATCATCCCCGGGGATTCGCGCATCGTCGGCTACCAGCCGGAGGATCTGACCACGCCCTCGCGTCTGTGGACGCGCAGCATCCCCGTGCCCGAGCGCAACTCGCGCTACGAGCTGCTCGCCGCCGCCGACGCGTACTTCCGCGGCTTCGAGACCAACGGCACCAGCGATTACATCCCCGCGCCGCTGCTGCCCGAGGCCGACCGGCGCGAGAACGGCATCCTCTACACCAACACCAAGATCGGCAGCTCCATGCTTTCCACCGCGCGCTCCGGCTTCGATGCCGGGCGGTTCAAGGGCATGCAGGTGCGCGACCGGCGCTATCCCGTGGTGGATTCGGAGACCGGCGCGGTGATGAGCCTGGTGCGCTTCGGCGATCCGATGGGGCCGCTCGGCAAGGCTTCACTGCCGCTCGACCGGCAGGGCAAGCCGCAGCAGGCGCCGGATGTGATGGTCGGCGCTTCGTTTGTCAGCGAGATCTTTGCGGTGTCGCAGGGGAAGATCGCGGAGATCAGTGCGTATTGGATTCCGAGCGAAGGGAATGTGAAGACGCCGTGGGCGGTGGGGACGGTGGGGGTGAGGGATTGGTAGGGGATAGTCACATGTGGATCCGAACTTGTTACGGAGTTTCTCGAAGGTTTCGACATCCATTTCCGGGTCCGAGGCGATTCCGTCGTCTAATCATAGTTACGCGCCTGCTGGACTAAGGAGTGGCCATGTTTCGTGTTGAGTACCTAGTCACCGTAGATCAAAAGGACTCCTTCTGTACGAGTGCGGCCGCGTTTAATAACCTTCTAAAGACGATTGACGGAATTTCTCTTTCAAAGGGTGAGCTTCACATCGGAACCCTTGCGTTGGATTACGAACTCCAGACCGGCGAAGTACTAAACGATAAGCAGCGTTTCTTTCACCTCAAGATCTCATTGCAGTACGAGCAATATTTGAAGGAATTCGAAGCGCTTTTGAAGGCGATTAGATCTCTACTTCACAAGGCCGGCGGGAAGCCTGCGCAGACGTTATGGGATGGCCTTAGCCTCTACTACGCGCAGCAGGCTTATCCGCTAATTCATGATCTTGAGAATACGATGAGAAAGCTCATCACCAAATTCATGCTAACAAACGTTGGGGTTGGGTGGGCAAGCGAGGCCGTGCCAAAGGAAGTCGTTGAATCCGTTCGATCGAAAACGGCGAAGCCCGATCACAATTACCTTTACGAAGTAGACTTCATTCAGTTATCCAACTTCCTCTTTAAGGAATACTCGACAGTAAGCTTGGTGGTCCTCACCGACAGAATTAAGAAGGCCACCAACATTACGGATCTAACAATTACCGATTTGAAGCAGGCAATTCCCAGATCAAACTGGGACCGGTATTTCTCGAATATTGTGAATTGCGAGGGCGAATACATAAAGAACCGCTGGGAGAGGCTGTACGAGAAGCGGAATCTGATCGCCCACAATAGACCTTTATCTAGAACCGACTACGACGAGATCGTTACGTTGTGCAACGAGTTACTACCTAAGGTAACTCAGGCAA
>Ga0335083_10003027_pt1 | contig 21897 bp, 22 predicted proteins | sample Lox_Sample_42_FD_206716 | JGI IMG/M metagenome (GOLD analysis project Ga0335083, IMG submission 206716) | Soil microbial communities from Loxahatchee National Wildlife Refuge, Florida, United States - Lox_Sample_4.2 | ecosystem: Environmental > Terrestrial > Soil > Wetlands | place: USA...
CGCCACCAAGGCCAGTTCGGTGGCGGCCGGGCACGTGGAGGTACTGCTGGGCACGACGTCCACCGCGGTGCCGGCCGGCCTGGGGGCCTCCTCGTCGGGCTCGCCCACGTCCCCTTCGGCCAGCGCTACCTCGGCGGCCAACAACGGCCAGGCCGGCGGCGCGGTGACGGTCAAGGCGAACGCCAGGTTCGGGATTCCCTGCGTGTACTGACCGCCTGACGGTGGCGGCCAGCCGGACCAGCCACCGCGATCGCCGCCTGGCCTTCATCAGTAGCTGAAGGTGGTGGCGGCTTCGTCGCCGATCCATTCCCACAGCGGGATGGTGCCCTGGAGCTCGGCCCCGCCGATCAGCGAGGCCGGGCTGAGGTTCTTGGCGGTGAAGCAGATCGGGCAGACGTAGTAGCGGCCGCCGGCCGCCTCGTACCGCTTGACCAGGTCGGCTAGCGGCGGGCAGCCCTCGCAGGCGACGCCCGTGGCGGTGCCGGCCGTGGCCAGCCTGACGGCTTCCTTGGTCAGGAACATGAGCACCGGCCGCCCCGATTCGGCCGCGCCGACCGCGACCAGGAACGCGACGGTGACCTTCTCCGGGTCCTCGAGACCGGTGGTCAAGCTGATGACGGCCTTGCCTGGCATGGACGTGTCTCCCCTCGTCCACGGGCCTCGGACCGGCCCGGTGAGGACCACACGCTAAGCCGGGGCAACCCGGCGGCAGTACCGCGAAAATACGGTATTTCCGCGGGCCGGAACGGACCGGAGCGGGCCGAGCTGGCGCTCGGGTCCTCAGTCCACGATCTCAGGCGCGAAGTAGTCGCGCAGCAGGGCGATCTTCCCGTCACGGACGCGGAAGATCTGCACCAGCGAGATCGTCGTGCTCCCGGCCGGCGCGTTGACAACGGCATCGACCTCCACGATGAACACGCCGGGGTCGGCGGTGGTGTGCACCTGGTAGCGGGACGCGGCCGGGTCGGCGGTCAGGCTGGCGTCCGCCGTCGGGCTGGCGTCCGCCGTCGGGCTGGCGTCCGCCGACCGCTGGTAATACGCCGCCATCGCCGTGCGGATCTGCTCGCGCCCCTCCAGCCGCCGGGGGTAGGCGCGACCCGGCGGGACCAGCGGCGACTCCAGGACGCCGTCGGCGGTGAACAGGTCGGCCAGCGCGTCCGCGTTGCGGGTCATCGCGCCCGCCCAGACGTAACGCTGGTACAGCTCCTCAGAGGTCATCGGTACTCCTTAGCGGTGCCCGCCTCAGCGGTGCCCGCCGGAGAACCTACCATCAGTGCGGCCGCCCGGCGCGGCCCTCACCGGGCGGCCGCGGCAGGAGCGGTCTCGGCCCGCGGGGCCGACGCGGCGGCCAGGAGGGCGTCGAGGAAGCGCAGCGTCGCGCTGACCGATTCGTGCCGCCACTGGACCAGCGCCTGGTCGAATCCGGTGGCGATGCGCAGTTGCGCGGCGAGCCCGGCCGCTACCAGGACGAACTGGCGGCGCTGGGCCCGCAGCAGGTCCCCGGGATCGACGCCGGCCCGGGACACCGCATGGCCCCATTTATCAGGAACGCTAATCAGCCAAAGCTGGGTAGTCACGAAATGACAGTAAGTTTGCGCAGGTCAAGTCCTAGTTGCTCCTGTTATCGGGGGCTCAGAGCGCCAGCGCGGTCCTTATCCTGGACCGGTGGACGAGTTCGTGCGCACCGCTGCCGATGCGATGCTGACGGCGCCCGTGAAGCATTCCCCGTCCGCCACCGTTCGCGAGATACGGGACTTCTTCCGCGACGATCATGTCCATGCCGCGCTGATCGTCAGCCCGGCCGGTTACCTGGAAGCCGTCGTGGAACGCGATGACATCGCCGGCTCCGAGGCTCCCGGCGCCGCCGCCGCGCCGCTGGGACGACTGGCGGGCCGGACCGTCGCGGCGGGCGCCAGCCTGGCCGAAGTGCGCCGGGCGATGGCGGTGACCGGGCGGCGGCGGGTCGCTGTCACCAGCAGCGACGGCAGGCTCCTCGGCCTGCTGTGCCTCAAGGCGAGCCGGGCGGGTTTCTGCTCCGACCAGGACGTCCGCGCCCGCGCTATGGATCAGCGCGGCGCCGTCGCCGTCAAGGGAACGCCATTGACGGGCGCGGGCGATTAGACCATGAATTCGCCCTGACTGGCTTTCTGGTGGCGGAAACTGCTATTTGCGTTACGCAAATAGCAGTTTCTAAGAGCGTTTCCACCTGCGCCTTTGGCATTGTTACGTGGGGACGGCCGGTGAATACTGCGTAATAGTGCCGTACCGGCGGCCTGTGGGGAGATTCATGACTGCCACCGTGGATGAGCAAACAACAGTGACCGTGCGCGGCGCCTGCCCGCATGATTGCCCGGACACCTGCGCGATGCTGGTCTCGGTACGCGACGGGCGCGCGGTGGGGGTGCGGGGCGACCCCGAGCATCCGTTCACCCGCGGCGGCCTGTGCGTGAAGGTGAACAACTACGTCGACAAGGCCTACAGTCCGGACCGGGTGCTGTACCCGATGCGGCGTACCGGCCCGAAGGGCAGCGGCCAGTTCGCCCGGGTCTCCTGGGACGAGGCGCTGGACGAGATCGCCGGACGGTTCCGGGCCGCGATCGCCGAGCACGGGCCGGAAACCGTCATGCCGGTCAGCTACCTCGGGACCGAAGGCATCCTGAACGGCCTGAACGTGGGTGACCCGTTCTTCAACAAGCTCGGCGCCACGATCACCGAGCGGACCTACTGCGATTCCGGCGCCTGCACGGCCTACACCATGACGATCGGCGCGACCGCGGGGGTGGATCCGGAGAGCCTGGTGCACTCCCGCTACATCCTCATCTGGGCCTGCAACATGATCTCGACGAACCTGCACCTGTGGCCGTTCGTGGCCGAGGCGCAGCGTCGCGGCGCGAAGGTCGTGGTGATCGACCCGGTGCGGCACCGGACGGCCGCGCACGCGGACTGGTACATCCCGATCCGGCCCGGCACCGACGGCGCGCTCGCGCTGGCCATGATGAACGTGATCATCGGCGAGGGGCTCACCGACGAGGCCTACGTCCGGGACTGCACCGTCGGCTACGAGGAACTGGCCGAGCGAGTCCAGCGCTATACCCCGGAATGGGCTTCGGAGCAGACCGGCATCCCGGCCGACGACATCCGTACCCTGGCCCGGGAGTACGCCACCGCCCAGCCGTCGATGATCAGGATCGGGGTCGCCATCGAGCGGCACGCCGGAGGCGGGCAGACGGTGCGCTCGATCGCCTGCCTGCCGGCGCTGACCGGAGCCTGGCGCCGGGTCGGCGGCGGCCTGCTCCAGCTGCCGCTCTGGGCGTTCCCGGTGAACTGGCCCGCGCTGCTCCACCCGGAGCTGGCCACGCCGGGGACCCGGATCGTGAACCAGTTCCTGCTGGGCCGGGCGCTGACCGGGGAGCTGGACCTGGACCCGCCGGTCACGGCGCTGATGGTGTACAACTCCAATCCGGTGGTGGTCTGCCCGGAGCAGGACAAGGTCGTCGCGGGCCTGTCCCGGGAGGACCTGTTCACGGTGGTCAGCGAGCATTTCCTGACCGACACCGCCCGTTACGCCGACCTGGTGCTGCCGGCCACCACCCAGCTGGAGCAGCACGACATCATGTTCAGCTGGGGCCACTTCTACGTCACGCTTAACACCCCGGCGGTCGAGCCGGTCGGCGAGGCGATCTCCAACACCGAGCTGTTCCGGCGGCTGGCCGCCCGGATGGGGTTCACCGAGGAGTGCTTCACCCGCACCGACGAGCAGATGATGGCCGAGGCGTTCGACTGGTCCGCGCCGGCCATGGAAGGGATCACCCTGGAGTCGCTCAGGGACAGCGGCTGGGCCCGGCTCAACCTGCCGTCCGCCGATCAGTACGCCCCGCACGCCGAGGGCAACTTCCCGACCCCCTCGGGCAAGACCGAGTTCCGCTCCTCGGCCGCCGAGCAGGCCGGTAACTTCGTGCTCCCGCTGTTCCGGCAGGGCTCCAACGAGTACCAGCCCGGCGGCGCCGTCGATCCCCTGCCGCACTACGTGCCGCCCCGCGAGACCGCTGACACCGGATTCCGGCTGAACCTCATCTCCCCCAAGTCCCATGCCTACCTGAACTCCAGCGCCGGCGACCAGCCCGCTCAGCGCCGCGTCCAGGGCGAGCAGGCCGTGACCGTGCACCCGAACGACGCCGCGGACCGCGGCATCACCGACGGGCAGTACGTCCGCGTGTTCAACGACCGGGGCCAGTTCACCGCCCAGGCCCGGATCAGCGACGAGATCGCCTCCGGCGTGGTCATGGCCCCGATGGGCGCCTGGCGCAAGAACGCGAAGGACCATGCCACCGTCAACGCGGTCAACCCGTTCGTCTTCGCCGACCTCGGCAACGCCCCGACCTTCTCCGATACCAGGGTCGAGATCGAGCCGGCCCGATCCGATGAGAGCTAACCGCGGTTGTTAGGGTAAGCAAGAAACCTTAGCCGGCTAGTGAAATGCTGTTCTCTATGGAAGGGTCGCGCCGATGAAGCTGCCTCCTTTTGCGTACGAGGCGCCGACGACCGTTGCCGAGGCCGTCGACCTGCTGGTCGAGCACGGTGACGAGGCGAGCGTGCTGGCCGGCGGCCAGAGCCTGATACCGCTGCTGGCGCTGCGCCTGGCCCGCCCGGCGGTGCTCATCGACATCAACGGCATCGGCGAGCTGTCCGGGGTGTCGGCGGACAACGGCCAGGTGGCGATCGGCGCCGTGACACGGGAGTACGTCGCCGAGGAATCCTCGGCCATCGCCGATGCCGTGCCGCTGCTGGCGGCCGCCCTGCCCCTGATCGGTCACGAGGCGATCCGCAGCCGCGGCACGATCGGAGGCAGCCTGGCGCACGCCGACCCGGCGGCCGAGTTGCCGGCCGTGGCGCGGGCGCTCGACGCCGAGTTCGTGGTGCGCGGTCCATCGGGCGAGCGGGTGATCCAGGCGGCGGAATGGTTCGAGGGCTACCTCACGACGTCACGCCAGCCTGACGAGCTGCTCACCGAGGTGCGGTTCCCGGCGGCGAAGCCGGGCACCGGGAGCAGCTTCGAGGAGGTCACCCGGCGGCACGGCGACTTCGCCATGGTCGGCCTGGCGACGTCGCTGGTGCTGTCCGGCGGGGTCATCAGCGAGGCCCGGCTGGCGTTCGCCGGCGTGTCCGATGTGCCGGTCCGGGCGACCGCCGCGGAAGACCTGCTGGCCGGGGAGAGACCGTCGGCGGAGCTGTTCGACGAGGCGGCCCGCCGGGCGACCGAGGATCTCGACCCGCCAGCCGACCTGCACGGTTCGTCGGATTACCGGAAATCGGTCGCGGCGGCGGTGGTGCGGCGCGGCCTGCGAGCAGCGGCGGACAACGCCACGAGAGGCAGCAACTGATGGCGGACATCACCCTGACGGTCAACGGCGCGGCGCGCACGGGTTCGCCGGAGGCCCGCAAGACGCTGGCGGACTTCCTGCGGGATGACCTCGACCTCACCGGTACCCACGTCGGCTGCGAGCACGGGGTCTGCGGCGCGTGCACGGTCATCGTCGACGGCCGGGCGGTGCGCTCGTGCCTGATGCTGGCGGTCCAGGCGGCTGGCAGCGAGGTGACGACGGTCGAGGGGCTGGCCCCGGACGGCGAGCTTGGCCCGCTGCAGCAGGCGATGTGGGATTCGCACAGCTTCCAGTGCGGGTTCTGCACGCCTGGGTTCGTCATGCAGGCCACCGCGTTCCTCAGCGGTCATCCGGACGCCGGCGAGCAGGAGATCCGCGAGGCGCTGTCCGGCAACATCTGCCGGTGCACGGGCTACCAGAGCATCATCGACGGCGTCCTGCTGGCCGCCGAACGTAACCGGGAGGTACGGCCATGACGGCGATCGCGGCTGAACGCTACACCGGCGCCAGCATCAAGCGCTCGGAAGACCCGCGCATCCTCACCGGCGCGGGCCGCTACGTCGACGACATCAAGCTGCCCGGGATGCTGCACGCCGCGTTCGTGCGCTCGCCGATGGCCCACGCCCGGGTGCTGTCGGTCGACGTCTCGGAAGCGCGGGCGCTGCCCGGCGTGGTCGCGGTGCTCACCGGCGCGGAGCTGGAAGCGATGACGATCCCGGGCCCGGACGCGCTGATGGCCCTCATGGGCTGGGCCGGGCCCATGCCGCAGTTCACCCTGCTGGCGACGGACAAGGTGCGCCTCGTCGGCGACCCGGTAGCGGTCGTCGTGGCCGAGAGCCGTTACCTGGCCGAGGACGGCTGCGAGCTGGTCGAGGTCGAGTACGAGGACCTGCCGCCGGTCGTGGATGCCGCCTTCGCGCTCGACCCGGGCAGCCCGCCGCTGTTCGCCAACCTGGGTGACAACATCGCCCGCCTCCACTCGCGCAGCGAGTTCGGCGACGTCGCCGCGACGTTCGCCGGCGCGGACCGGGTGATGGACTTCCGCATCGACGTGCACCGGCACCAGAACGTGCCCATGGAGGGGCGCGGCTGCGTCGCCAGCTGGGACACTGATGCGGGTGTGCTCACGATGCACGCGGCCACCCAGAGCGTGCACGTCACCAAGATCGCGGTCGCCATGCGGCTAGGCCTGGACCAGGACAAGGTGCGCGTGCTAGCGGGCGATATCGGCGGCTCGTTCGGCCTGAAAATCGGTGCCTCACGGGAAGAACTTGCCGTCGCGGCTGCTTCCCGGGCGGTGGGACGGCCGGTCAAGTGGGTCGAGGACCGCGGCGAGAACCTGACCGCGTCGGGCCAGGCCCGCGAGGAGAGCTTCGACGTCCGGGCGGCGGTCAGCGACGACGGCGACCTGCTCGGTCTTGACGTGAAGATGGTCGTCGATACCGGCGCCTACCCCGGCATGGGCGCGATGGTCCCGGATATCGTCTCGGCGATGTTCCCCGGTCCCTACCAGCTCGCGGCCCTGGGCTTCGAGTCGACCGCGGTCACGACCAACAAGGCGACCTACGTCGCCTACCGCGGGCCGTGGGCGTCGGAGACGTTCGTCCGGGAGCGCGTCCTGAACCTCGTCGCGGCCGATCTCGGCCTCGATCCGGTCGAGATCCGGCTGCGCAATGTCGCCCTGCGCACCGATCCGCCGGCCATGATGATCACCGGGCGCCCGCTGGTGGGGGTCACGACGAAGGAGTCCCTGGAGCGGGTCGCGGAGCTTGTGGACCTGCCCGCGTTCCGGCGTCGCCAGGAGCAGGCCCGTGCGCAAGGCCGCTACCTGGGCATCGGCGTGGCCACGTTCATCGAGGCCGCGCCGGGCCCGCGCGCGCCCGGGGGCCCCAGCGGTCCGATGGGCCTGGAGTCCATGCGCCTGCGGCTGGAAGAGGACGGCATCGTCGCGCTGTTCACCGGGCAGATGCCGCACGGCCAGAGCCACCAGACGACCCTGGCCCAGATCGCCGCGGACGAGTTCGGCGTGCCGTTCTCCCAGGTCCGCGTCGTCATCGGCGACAGCGACGTCGTCCCGTTCGGGCTGACCGGCGGCAGCCGGTCGGCCACCATGACCGGCGGCGTGGCGCTGCACGGCGCCCGGCAGCTCAAGGCCAAGGTGCTCGACTTCGCGGCCCACCTGATGGAGGCCAGCGCCCAGGATCTGCTGATCAGCGACGGCAACGTCTGGGTGCGCGGTGACCCGGCCAGCGCGATTCCGGTCAGCGAGATCGCGGGGCGGGCGGCAGCGGGCTCCTTCGGAGACGATGTGGACGCCGTGCTCCAGGTCGAGGCCACGTTCGACGGCGGCGAAGGCGGCTGGTCAGGCGGTACGCACTGCGCGATCGTGGAGATCGATGCCGAGACCGGCATCGTGAAGGTGGAACGCTACGTCGCCGTCGAGGACTGCGGCGCGCTCATCAACCCCGCGGTCGTCGAGGGCCAGATCCGCGGCGGCATCGCGCAGGGCATCGGCGCGGTCCTGCTCGAGCGATCGGCGTACGCCGAGGACGGCAGCTTCCAGTCGGCCACGTTCATGGACTACCTGATGCCGACCGCCTGCGACGTGCCCCGCATCGAGATCGAGCACCTCGAGACCGTGCCGCTCGACGCCGACGTCAACTTCCGCGGCGTCGGCGAAGGCGGCATGATCGTCGCGCCGCCCACGGTGGTGAACGCCATCGAGGACGCGCTGTCCCCCTTCGGGGTGCGGATCTACGAGCAGCACCTGCCCCCGGCCCGCATCCTCGAGCTCATCACCGGGGCTCGATGACGCGGAAGAGGCCGTAGCCGGTCGGACGGAAGCCGGCGTTGAGCCAGAATGGCCGGGACAGCGGGTTGGCGGTCTCGAAATCGACTGCGACCCACTGGTAGCCATGGTCGTGTGCCCAGGTGAGCGCGGCATCGACGAGCGCGTGCCCGACTCCCCGGCCGCGGGCGGCGGGCACGGTGGCGGTGGGGCCGATGTAGGGCTGGCCGTCCGGGCACAGGCGCGGTACCGGTGAGGTCAGCTCGATGGTGAGCAGGCCGACGTCGTCGTTTCCGCCGTCGCCGTCTCCGCCGAGGGCAGCGACGTCGTTTCCGCCGAGGGCGGCCAGGAGGTGGACGGCGCCGTTGTCGCGCAAGGCGCGGTGCTCGGCGGCCAGCTCGGCTAGGGGCCGCCCCTGGGGCGGGCCGAACATCGGCGGCGCGGAGCGGTGCTGGAGTTCGACGAGTGCCAGGCGCGCGACGGTACCGAGGTCTGCTGGCCCGGCGACCCGCACGGAGACGACCGGGGACCGGGGCCGCGGCGCCGCCGCCTGGACGCCATAGGCGCCGTTGCGCCCGAACCCGAGGTTCGACAGCGCCGCGGACAGCCGGGGCAGCGCGGGGTGGAGCAGGTAGTAACGCCGCACGCCGTCGGCGACCAGCGGCGACGCCAGGTCCGCGAAGGCGGCGGCGAGGACCCCGGTCGGATCGGCGAGGTCCGGGGCGACGGCGAACCCTTCGGCCGGCAGGCGCGCATACCGGCTGACCGTAGGGGTCTCCCGCACCGTCACGGTCATCACCGCGACGGCACGTCCGCCGCTGGTCACGACGAGGCCGTGATGGCCGCGGCCGCACAGGTGCCGCAGCGCGGCCTCGCAGACCGCGGCATCGCCGAAGCCGGCCGGCAGTTCCGGCCGCACCTGACGGGCCGCGGCATGCTCGCGAGCGACCAGGGCGGCGGCGCGCTCGAAGGTGGCCTCGTCCAGAGCCTCGATAACCAGTGCCACGACGCCCTCCGCTCATGCGCCGTCTTGCCGTTCGCGCGCCAGTCATGCCGCTCACGTGCCAGTCTCTCACGCAGGAACAATGCTGAAATAGCGCTGAACCCGGCCAGCCGGAAGCACCGGGGTGAGACACAGGAGGACCGCAGTGCCCGCGACGGATCGCCTTCGCCTCGTTGACCATCACTGCCACGGGGTCATCGACCACCAGCCGGACGGGGAGGAGTTCCGCATCCTCGCCACGGAAGCCGACCGTCTCAGTGACCCGGGCCTGGAGACGCTCGACTCACCGTACGGCCTGGCCCTGAAGAAGCACGTCTTCCCGCTGTTCGGGCTCGGCCTGGAGGCGACGTACGACGAGTTCCTGACCGCGCGCGCCGAGCATGATCCCCGGGACCTGAACCGTAAGATGATCGCCGGCACGAACACCAGCCACCTGCTGGTGGACACGGGGCTGCACGGCTCCACCCTGATGTCCCCGGCCCAGCTGGAGGATCACACCGGGATTCCCTCCTACGAGGTCGTCCGCCTCGAGCGCGTGGCGGAAGAGGTGGCGCCCGGCAGCACGCCCGCCACGTTCGCGTCGCGGTTCTGTGCTGCACTCCAGGAAGCATCGGCCGGGGCCGTAGGGTTCAAGTCGATCATCGCCTACCGCTACGGCCTCGACGTCGACGATGAGCCGCCCGCCGCCGACGCCGTCCGGTCCGCCTTTGCCGAGTGGCAGCGCAGTTCGGAGCACGAGCAGCGGTACCGCATCACGAGTCCCGTCCTGATGCAGCACATCTTGTGGGAGGCCGTGCGGCTTTCCAAGCCGATCCAGTTTCATGTCGGCTACGGGGACAGCGACGTATCGCTGTACCGCGCCGATCCGTCGCGCCTGACCCGCTTCCTCGCCGCGACCGTGGCGAGCGGCACCAGGTTCACCCTGCTGCACTGTTATCCGTTCGTCCGCGAGGCGGCGATCCTCAGCCAGATCTTCCCGCACGTGTACGCCGATGTCGGGGTGGTCACCCACTTCCTCGGTCCGGCCTCGGCGACACCGCTGCGTCAGCTGCTCGAGATCGCGCCGTTCAACAAGGTGCTCTACTCCTCTGACGCCTACGGGCTGCCCGAGCACTACCTGGTCAGTGCGGTCAACTGGCGAGCGGCACTCGGCTCGCTGCTCGACGAGTGGATCGACGACGGCTGGGTGAGCGCCGGCGAGGCTGAGCGGATCGCCGCGCTCATGGCCAGCGGCAACGCCGAGCGCATCTACGACCTGGCGCAACTATGAGCACGTTGCGCAACCACCGGGCCGGCGAGGCGCTGGCAGCGGCCATCAGGGTGATGGACGACTTGCTGCCCACCGCGATCACGCTGCGGCAGAGCCTGCACGCGGATCCTGAGGTCGGCGGCACCGAGGACCGCACCACCCAGAAACTGCTCGGCTACTTGGCCCCCGCGGAGGTGACCAGGGTGAGGGAGGGGTTCTTCTGCACGACGGGAGAGCGCGGCCCGGCGTTCGGTGCCCGCGCCGAACTGGACGCCCTGCCGATCCAGGAAAGCAGCAGCTATCCCTTCCCGTCTCAGACGCCAGGCATCGGTCACCTCTGCGGACACGACGTGCACATGGCCGCCCTGGCCCTGGTCACCCGGGTGCTCCGCTCGGTCGAGCTCGGCTGCCGGCTGGTGTCGGTGTTCCAGCCTCGAGAGGAGGCCGCGCCGTCGGGAGCAGTCGACATGCTGGCCGACAGCGGTTTCCGGCAGCTGGGACTCTCCGCCATGATCGGGCTGCACCTGCAGCCTGTCCTGAGCGAAGGGTCGTTCTCGGCGGCACCCGGTCCCGTCAATGCGTCGCATGACGATTTCTCGATCCGCGTCATCGGGCGTCCCTCTCATGGCGCGTACCCGCACCTGTCCCGGGATCCCGTCGTGGCCGCCTCCCAGCTGGTCTGCGCACTTCAGAGCCTCACCGCGCGTGAGATTGACCCGATGCAGCCAAGTGTCGTCACGGTGGGGCGCATCCACGGCGGCAGCGCGGTTAACGCCATCCCGGGCGAAGTCGAACTGGGCGGCACGGTGCGCTCGTACAGCGCGGACTCGAGATCCAGGCTGCATGACGGACTGCGCCGGATCGCCAGCGGAATCGCCCTCGCAGCTGCCGTCGACATCGAAGTCAGCATCGGCCTAGGCGAGCCCGTGATGGTCAACGACGCAGACGTCGCCGCCACGGTCACCTCCGCGCTGGTGTCCGCCGGGCTCACCGAGGGGCCGGATTTGCGCTCGTGCGGGTCCGACGACTTCGCCTACTACGGCGATCTCGTTCCGTCAGCCATGATCTTCGTCGGCACCGGGGCCGGTGACCCCTCGTCGCCGGGGCTGCACCATCCCGCGTTCGTGCCCGCCGACGCGACCGTGCGGAATCTCGCGGAGATCTTGCTGGTGAGCCTGGCGGCCCTAGCGCAGACCTAAGCGCCGATAGGCGTCGCCCGGTGCTGTCACGGCTCCGGCGGCGGGGGCGGGACCGGTCCGCGGGCGTGGCCGGAGGTCGGCGAGGCGACCGCGTCGTCGGCTGCCACCTGGGCGGTCAGGTCGAGCCCGAGCCCCGATAGTTCCAGCCGGATGGTGTCGCCGGCCGCGAGCGGCCCGACGCCGGCGGGAGTGCCGGTACTGATCACGTCACCTGGGTAGAGGGTCGTGACCGAGGACGCGTAGGACACCAGCCGGGCCACGCCCCAGATCAGGTCGCGGGTACTGGCCTTCTGCCTTAGCGTGCCGGACACCCAGCAGCGCAGCTCCACGTCGTCAGGATTTCCGAACTCATCGGCCGTGACCAGGCTCGGGCCCATCGGGGTGAAGGTCTCAAAAGATTTACGGACCGAACGGTCTTCACCGCCGCGCATCGTGATGTCGAGCAGCCCGGTGTAACCAAACACGCAGGACAGCGCGTCCTCCTCGCTGACCCGGCGGGCGGTCCGGCCGATCACCAGAGCGAGCTCGCCCTCCTGGTCGAAGCGCCGGTCGTGGTACGGAAGCTGGATGGTCCCGCCGGGATCGAGCAGCGACGACGGGGCCTTGAGGAAGAACCCGAGCGCGCCGACCTGGGAATCGACGCTCATCTCGGCCTGGTGGTCCCGGTAGTTCACCGGGGCCGCGATGATCTTGGACGGATCGGCGACCGGCACGCGCAGCCGGACATCGTGCAGCGGGCGGCCCTCACCTGGTCCGGGGACCGCCAGGTCCCTGGCGTTCCCGACCGCGATCGCGTCCCGCATCGTGCGGACGGGCAGGGGAAGCACCTGATCGCCGGCCAGGCAGCCGACCCGGCCGTCGTCGTAGCTCACCAGTCGCATACGCTTACGCCTCCGCCGAGCGGGCCAGGCCGAGCGCTTCGAGCGCCGGCCAGTCAGAGACGACGAACAAGTCGGCGTCGTCGGCGGCCTCGTGATCGACCGCCGCCCACGACGGCGTGACGAACATGTCTCCCGCCGTCCAGTCGAAGCGGCGCCCGTCGATCACCGTCGCACCAGAGCCGCGGTGGACCACCCAGATCCCGCTGCCGGTTTTCCTGACCGCGCGGGTGCGGTGCCCGGCCAGCACCCGGTGCATTTCCGCTCGCAGCGTCGGCATGATGTCCTTCCCGGTGGCGGGGTCCGCGTAGCGGACGGAGGCGGCACGCTCGCCCGTGGACTCGATCAGGCGGGACAGGGCCGCGTCGACCGCCGCCCAGCGGTAGGCGAGCAGCCGGGAGAACCGGCCCGAGGCCGGATCCTCGATGACCGACTCGTCGGCCGGCAGCAGCCCCGCGCTGCCGTAGTGGTGCTCGGACCTGGACGCCCGGGCCGGCTGGTAGCCGGCCGGCTCCTCGCCGCCGGGTTCGAAGAACACCGCGTCGAGATTCCGCACCAGCGGAACGTCAAGCCCGTCGAACCAGATCATCGGCTCGGTACCCGGGTTGTGATGCTCGTGCCAGGTCCAGCTGGGGGTGAGCACCAGGTCGCCCGGCGCCATATGGATCGGGTCGCCGTTCACCAGGGTCCACACCCCGCTGCCTTCCAGCACGAACCGCAGTGCCGCCGGGGTATGCCGGTGCGCGGGGGCGAGTTCCCCGCCGCCCAGGAACTGCACCCCGCCCCAGAGCGTGTGCGTGGCGAACGGCAGCCCGCCCAGGTCGGGATGCGTCAGCGACAGCACCCGGCGATCGCCGCCCCGGTCGATGCCGACCAGGTCACCGGACCGCTCCGCGAGGTCGCGCAGCGTCTTCCACCGCCAGATATGCGGGCTGAGCCGGTCCGGCGCCCGGGGCAGCAGGCCGTGCTGGGTCCACAGCGGCTGCAGGTCGGCGGCGGCCAGGTCGCCGTACAGGACGTCCACGTCGGGAGCGTCGTCATGGAATCGAGTGGTGGCCATCGTCTGTCTCCTCAGCTCGCCTCCGGCTGATACTGGTATAGCCAGTCAAGCTCGGTGTAGTCGTCCGGGGCGCGCCGGGTCAGGATCCGGTCGCGCAGCAGCGGGATGACCGGGCCGTCGTCGTGCCAGATCTGCCCCCAGATCCGGGCGGAGCGCTGGATCAGCGCGGTGCGCGGGATGCGCTCGGCCTGGTAGGCCGCGAAGGCCTTGACGGCATCGCCGTCATACCGGGTGAGCTGGCGAGCCAGGCAGTCGGCGTCCTCGATGGCCTGGCAGGCGCCCTGCGCGAGGTACTGCACCATGGGGTGCGCGGCGTCGCCGAGCAGCGTTATCCTCCCTGTGCTCCAGTTGTCCAGGGGCTCGCGGTCGTACATCACCCACCGGCGGTCGCGGCTCACCAGGGCCACCCCGGCGCGTACCGGGCCGCAGCTGGCGGCGAACGCCTGGTCCAGTTCCGCCGGGGTGCCCCAGCGGTCGGTCAGCTCGGCCTCACCGGAGTAGCTCCGGCTGCGGAACACGGCGACCTGGTTGTACAGCTCGCCCCGGCGGATCGGGTACTGCACCAGGTGCTTGCCTGGCCCGATCCAGATGATCTCGTCGTCAGGCCCGGCGGGGACGGCGTTCCCTGACGGCAGGAGCGTGACGTCGCCGATCGGCAGCGCGCCGCGGTAGGCGACGAACTTCTGGCAGACCGGGCGGTCACCGGAAACCAGGGCGCGGGCCGCCGACCACAGGCCGTCGGCGCCGATCACGGCGCCGCACTCGTAGCCGCCGCCGTCAGCGAACCCGATCCGCGCCGTGCCGCCGTCGTCGCTCAGTTCCGTGACTTCGCGGCTGGTCTCCAGCGTGATCCGGCCCTCCGCCCGGCACGCGGCACTGAGCACGGCCAGCAGGTCACCGCGGTGCATGACGGTATAGGCGTAGCCGTAGCGCCGTTCGAACGGCTCGCCGAAGTTCACGGTGGTGAGATGCTCGCCGGTGTCGGCGTGCATGAGCACCAGGTGGCCGAGACGGACCGCCGGCGCCATCAGTTCGGGGATCACCCCGAGGCCATCGAGGATGCGCAGCGCGTTGGGGGCAAGCTGGATGCCCGCGCCGATCTCGCCGAATTCCGGCGACCGTTCGACGATGTGCGCCGTGAAGCCGGCCCGGGCCAGGGCGAGCGCGGCGGTCATGCCGCCGATCCCGCCGCCGATGATCAGGATGGGTACGTCAGCGGTCATGCGGTGCCCCGCTCGGTCATGCCCTGGTCCAGCTCGTGACGAGCGGCGTATCGGTCCCGACCGGGCCGGTCGGGTACGCCCCGCCGGGCGAGCCGAGCGCGGCGTCCCGGCCGGGCAGCGTTTCGGCGAAGAACGCGACGTTGTCCGCCGCCCAGGCGGGATCGGGTGACTCGTCCGGGCCGATGATCGCGTCAACCGGGCACTCGGGCAGGCAGGCCCCGCAGTCGATGCACTCGTCCGGCTGGATGTAGCGCTTGCGCAGGCCTTCGTAGATGCAGTCGACGGGGCAGTTCTCGACGCACGAGCCGTCTAGCTCGTCGATGCAGTGCTCGTTGATGACGTAGGCCATCGGCGGTCAGCTCCAGATGAGCGCGTCGGCGACCGGGGCATCGTCGAGATCGGCGTAGGCCCGGGCCGCCGCCGGGTGGAGCGGGACCGGCGTCCGCGCCATGTCGGCGGGGACCAGCGGGTAGGTGACGGGGGAATGATCCGGCGGCAGGTGGGCGTACTGCACCTCAAGCGCGCGCCGCGTCTTCACCATGCACCACGTGGCCAGGTAGGCGACATCATCGGCGAGCGCCGGCGAGCACAGCAGGACGAAGTCGGAGAAGTCCAGGGTCAGCAGGTCCTCGGTGAGGCCGGGCAGGTAACCCGCCTCCACCGTGGCGGACGGCCAGGCCTCGGCGGCGAACGCCGCCAGCACGTCGTCGCCCCACGGCAGGTAGCGCACCGGCCGCTTGGCGGCGACCCGCTGCCAGTGCGGCGTCATGATCGCCTCGTGGATGAGCACGTCGGCGTCGCCGTCGGCGAATGCGCCGATCGCCGGGAACGGCCGCTCGTCGTAGAAGAAGGAGAGACGGCCGGTGTCCACCCCGGCTAGCCTCAGGGCCTTGTGCGCGGCGAGGCCGATCAGGTTGACGCCGTCGTCGGCTGAGGTGGCCACGGTCACGCTCCCCGCGACGGCGGTCAGGTCGGCGACGGTGCGGACCGGTAGCGCGGCGTCGGCCACGACGACCAAGCGGTCGCGCTGGCCTATCACGCCGAGCGCGCACAGGTCGCCGGGCTCGAGCATCGGCACCGCGGCGGCCGGGGTGACCACGGCGATGTCGGCCTGGCCGGAGCGCAGCGCCGCGATCTGGTCCGTGCCGCCGCGGCCCGACCAGATGGCGAACTCAGATCCGCGTGGCGACCGGTCGCCTATCTCCTGGGCGAGCCATCCGCAGATCCGGTGCATGTTCGCCTGACCCCAGTCACCGCGGAACGCCAGGGTGACCGGGCGGCGCAGGCGCGGCTCGCCAGCCGCCGGCCATTCAGCCACGGGCCAGCAGCTCGCTGAGCTGGGACGCGCTGAGCGTGTAGTCGATCTCGTTGATGGCGTCGAACGGGAAGCCCACTCGCTCGAACTCCTGCTCCACCGCGGCGGCACTGTCGGCCTCGTACACCGACACGATGAAGCCGGTGTCGGTGTTGACGTACAGCTGGCGGAACGAGGCGTGCACGCCCTTGGCGACGTCCGGGCCGTAACCGGCGATCTCCTCGGGTGACAGGCCCGGGGCCTGGTGCAGGCTCAGGAACAGCGCCATGGCATTCTCCAGTGTGTCATCATACGGAACAGTGTCCCGTATTCTGCTACGTCCGATAGGCGAGCGCAAGAGCCGGATGCGCTAACCTGCATGCGTGGAGCAGGTGTCGCCAGACGCGGAATCCAGCCGTCCCGGCGGCCTGATCGGCGCGGTCGATAACGTGCTGCGGCTGCTCCGCCTCTTCGAGGATCACGAGATGATCCGGGTCAACCAGGTGGCCCGCGAGATGGGCTTGTCCCGGTCGACGGTGCACCGGATGCTGGCGACGCTCAGCCATCACCAGTTCGTGGAGCAGGACGAGCTCTCGCGTGCGTACAAGCCCGGCCCGGCGCTGGTCGACATCGGCCTGTCGGTCGTGTCGAAGATCGAGATCCGCGCGATCTCGCATACCGCCCTGGTGAGCCTGCGCGACCTGACCGGCGAGACCGCGCACCTGGGCGTCATGCGCGGCGATACCAGCGTCCTGTTCCTCGACGGCGTGGAGAGCGACCAGATCGTGCGCACCGGCAGCCGGGTGGGGCGGATCCTGCCCGCGCACTCGACGGCCACGGGCAAGGTCCTGCTGGCCGAGCGCACCGACGAGGAGATCGCCGCCCGGTACCCGTCCGGTGTGCTGGAGGCCCCCACTCCGCGCGCCCTGACCAGCCTCGGCGAGCTCCTCGGGGAGATCGCCGAGGTCCGCCGGCTCGGCTACGCGGTCAACCACGGGGAAAGCGAGTCCGACGTCGCCGCCGTCGCCGCCGCGGTCCGCGACAAGCGCGGCCACGTCCGGTGCGCGCTGGTGACCACCGCTCCCCTGTCCCGCGCCGACGACGCGTGGGTGAAGACCAGCGCCGCCACGGTGATGCGAGTGGCGCGCGACCTCGGCGACCGCGTCGGCTGACGCCGCCTTCCTTCGCGGCCGCCACCATGTGACTGTCAGGAGAGTCTTGCCGTGCGCCCATCCTCGGTATCACAATGGGGGCCAGTGTTCCGTATGACGCTACATGGCGAGGTGAGGCGTGAACCTGGAGGACACGCGGCGGATCCCGCCGCCCGACCCGGACCGCGAGCCGCTCAAGGTCAACATCTATGAGCGGATGGCCAAGGCGGCGTCTCAGCTCATGCCGCTGTTCCCGTACGACTCGGCCGGAGCGATCGTGCCCTGCGGCGCGGTGCTGGTCGGCGGCCCGGACATGGAATACGGCCATTTCTTCCACTGGAACACGGTCAACGAGGTCGTCGTCACGTATGGGTCGAACAAGGCGATGCTCGCTTCCGGGCAGATATTCGTCACGCAGCAACTGCACGGGGTGAACTCGTTCCTGCGGGACGAGAAGGACCCCGAGGCGTTCGCCGTCATGACGATCACCCAGCACCAGTCGACGTCGGGCGACCAGCAGGAAGCGGTGCTCGCGCGCTGCAAGAAATGCAAGGCCGAACTGGTGCGGCATTCTTACGACGCGACGCCGCACGGGCTGCCGGGATACGACACGGAGCACCTCGGCGGGGACGACGACCCGATCCGGCAGTTCGCCACCATCTACGGCTCGATCAAGTTCGTCGAGATGCGCAACAGCGAGGAGGGCCGGACCTGCGCCGAGTGCGGGCACGTCAACGACGTGTTCCCAGCCGGGCAGTGGGGGTGGGAGCGTCAGGTGTACCAGACCCGGGCAGCCAGCGCGGCCTACCACAGCCTGCTGGAGGCCGGATCATGAACCGGCGCCGGATGCTGCACGCCTTCAAGACCGAGCTGGGCGAGTACGAGGATGCCGCCGTGCTTCCCGAGGACACGGACCCGCAGCTCTACCTGTCCCGCAACCGGCAGCCGCAGCCGTTCCACCTGATCTGCTCGGGGGACAACGTGCTCAGCCAGCTCTCCGGGGCGGCGCAGGTCCACCTGCGCGACAGCTCGGTCAACCGGTTCCGGATGGACGTCGGCGACCATGTCTACATCCCGGCCGGCACCCCGCACCGGATCGTGCCGATCGCCGAGGGCCTCACGCTCCGGTTCCAGCCGCTGGAGGCCGGGCTCCAGGGCGCCTCCTGGTACTGCGGCGAGTGCGACAGCGAACTGCGGCGATACGAATGGGAGCACGACAACGACACCCCGGCGCTCGAGTACTACATGGCGGCGTGCACCCGGTTCTCCGCCGACGAAGCGGCGCGGACCTGCGGCAAATGCGGGTCGGTGGCCGCACCGCTGGACCTGACCTCGTTCGGCTGGCCGCTGGCTGGAGCCTGACCGCTGGTTACGGCTACGTTCCGTCTCGGGAGCGCGAGCCGCGGTGTCCGCGCGGTACGAGCTGGGCGGCGATCACGCGCCAGGGAATCGTCTCGCCGCGCCGCAGTTCCCCGAGCCGCGGCGTGGCCCCGACGACCACGCCGAACCAGCGGCCGCGGATGTCCCAGCCGTCGACGTGGACGTCGGCTCCGGTGAGCTCATCGCGGCACAGCTGCCACAGGTCCTCCTGATGCACGAGGCCAGCGACCGCCACCACGTGAGGCCGTGCTCCCGCGAGCCGCCGCGCGGCGATCAGAATCTCGGCGGGGGTGAGAACGCTCACCACGACAGCATGAGCACATGCGGCGTTCGATAACCACCTCAGCGGCGGATCATCGTACGCCGCTCCGAGTACTCACGAGTCACCGCTGACGCGCGTCCGGTGGCCAGTCCTGCCCGGCCAGGCGATCTTGCAGCCTGGTCCAGGCAGGCAGAGACACCTTCCGTGTTGGCGGGTGCGTCGGCAATAACGACCGGATCGGCGACAGCGAAGCTGCCTGCCCGATAGGCGGCTGTCGCTTCTGTAGCGAATTTCCAGATACCGCCACATGTGCGGGTAACGGAAGGCTGCCCGTACGGACGTTCCCAGGACCGCGATGGCCGTAGTCAGGAGGGTTGGCCCCGCGAGATGGGTGAGGGCGTTCCACATGGCCTGGCGGGCCTCCATCACTCGGCTGACAGGGAAGTGAACTCAGACTCGCGCCACACAGGTAGCCCCCGCAAACGTCCCCTCCGGTTCCTCGCCCACTACGGAGGTATGACGTTACGAAAGCAAGGCTAGCTTGACAACTAGCTACGAAGTAGCAGGTAACAGCGGTAAATGGTGGACCGCCGAGTGCTAATAGCGTCAAGTTTCTCTTGACTTAATCCGTCAAGAGAAACTTGACACCAGCCGAGCCTGCCAGACACGATGTCCAGGTGAGCGCCGACTACCGGAATACCCTCCGTGCGCACGCGCATGCGCTGTCTGACCTCGGGGAGGCTTGTAAGAGCCTTGCGACTGAGCACCGTAGCGCCGCGGATGCGGGGGAAAGAAACCGCGAAAAGATAACCTACGATCGCCACTTCCGTCAGTGGATCCTTCGTGTCGGCGAGTTGTCAGCCGCCGCAGAACGTTTGCTCGCCCTTGAAATCGAACTGGCCCGCAGTTTCGGCGTGACATGGGAGGAAGTCGGCGCTGCACTGGGGGTCAGCAGGCAAGCTGCATGGGATCGATTCGCCAGCCATGAACGATGGCAGAAAAGTAAGCGCATCACGCAGCTGCGGAACGCGCGCGCCGCGCCCGGGAGGCAGGCGGCGGTCCTCCTGAAGGTGCGTGACCAGGTCGAAGGAAACCGTGCTGAACTGCATGCTCTGCAGCAGTGGCTCGACGAGCGGCCGCCGAGGGCACAGCCATAGCTTGCGGTCAAGCACGACAAGGCCGCGGATGCAGCAAAGTTGCATCGGTGAGCCGCCCTCGGGCAAGTCGCGGGGTACCCGCATTTATTCGGATCTCGTTGGCGCAAGCCTTGTCGAAGGCGTAGAGTTTTCGGCACTCTGCGAAGTTGGGGAGCTTCCTTGGGGGATCGATGGCGGAAAAATCAGGCACGCGTAATGTGCCTCTTGGCACCCTGCCGAACTGGGCTGGAATCAGGCTTACGGTAGCGGGGCTCTTGTTCCTGGTGATCAGCGTGGTTCTGCCGGTACTGCTGTTCGGCCCGCTTTTTGGCACAGGTGATGCGGGACGGCTCCAGGCTGTCCTTACCTACGCCGGTGTAATGGTGACCGCCTCGGTAACCCTGATCGGATTGGCGATCAAGTGGCAGTCAGACAAGCGGATCGCGTCGGACAAGGCTGACCAGTTCAAGCAGATCAAGCTGGACGCCGCGATGCGAGCAGGCCAGCTCCTTTCCCCGAGTGAATCAGGCCCCGCCCATCCGGCGGCAATAGCCTCCGGCCTGCTCGCGCTAACCAAGCTTGACCAGGCAGACCTAGCCGTAGCGCTCCTCGTGGACCTCTGGCCCGGGACGGAGGGCCCGGTAATTCCGGGCACGGTATCAAGTGAGACAGCCATCCTCGTGATCGATGCTGCGCTGAGTTCGAAATCATGCAACGCGCAGCTCGTTGCCGCGGAAATGCTCTGCCGCAACTGTGCGGTGCTCAAGCCAGGGCAGTCACTGAACTGGCCGAGCTCTCTAGAAGGCCGCTGGATTCCTCAGCTTAGTCATCGAGCGAAGCTGCTTATCGTCGAAGCGCTGGTGGGAAGCACGCTCAACTGCAGCTCTGACGAGACCACTCTGCGTTCCGCAGCGGTCCGGTTGTACGGGATCTGGAGCGGTGATCATGACCTGCGTGTCCGCCACTGCATAGGAAAGATGATCGGAGCCCTGACCCCGCGCCTGGAAGAGCTCCACTACACAGAATTCATCCAGGGCGACAGGATGATCACGATGAGCCAACTGGCACATGCGGCCAAGAGCGCGAACAGCACGCCTGAAAAAACCGACGGCTATCTCGACCAGCTCTCCACGACACTTGCCCGCAAGTTGCAGGCATGGGCCGGCGAAGCGAGTGGTCTTTACCTCGGCCCCGGATGCCTGGGCGCCGTCGAGCATAGCGCGCGGGACATCGGGCAGCTGACCAGCGCTGCCAGGTGACGGTGCGGGCCGGCGAACAGCGCAAACTGCCCGGCGGCTTCAGCGTCTCACCACAATGTGGTCCCACTGACGTGATCTCAGCGATTTTCACCTGATGTATTTGTGCTCGAATTGGGTGAGGAAGAGGGCGGCGCGGACGATCTGGGTGAGCTGGCGGGGGCTGTCGGCGAGGGCCGGCATTCCGAGGGCAGCGGCGCGGTAGAGGGCGGGCAGCGCCTGGACGCGGGCGGCGGTGATGTCGTGGACGTGGCCGGGCTCGGCCGGGGAGGCCCATGCCCGGGGGCGTTCGCGAGTCTCCCCGGAACCGCGCGACTGCCCGGTTAATGCGCGGATGACCGATCCAATTCGGCCAGATCGCCTCAGTACCGGCAAAGGTCAACATAAGGTGCCGGGGCTACGATGGCGGCATGCCGCCCGCTACCGCGCTGCTGCTGCACGGCTTCGCCAACGGCCCGGCGTCGATGTGGCGTTTCCAGGAGTGGCTGGCTGAGCTCGGGTACCAGGCGGAGGCCAGGGCGCAACTCGGGCATGGCGGCCGCGGCCCGGCCGCCGATTACTCCCTGGCCGCCCTGGCGGCGGACAATCTCGCGATGGGCGATCACGACCTCGTCGTCGGCCACTCCATGGGCGGCGC